>Ga0209367_1003028_pt1 | contig 22610 bp, 11 predicted proteins | sample WorMetLIZISLAND2_FD_187412 | JGI IMG/M metagenome (GOLD analysis project Ga0209367, IMG submission 187412) | Marine gutless worms symbiont microbial communities from Max Planck institute for Marine Microbiology, Germany - Olavius geniculatus... ... | reverse complement strand
GCATAATGCTTCTGTATTAGCTCATGCGCAGCGTTTAAGGGTTCAAAATAGTATTATACAATATTTGAATGAGATTCTGGTGTAGTTTGACCTTCTTTGTGTGTTTACGTGTGTTTGTGTGTCTACCTGTAGCTTCTAGTTTTATTGTATTGTGTTTTCTTTTCTTTCTGTGTCTGTTTTTTGTTTACTGTGTATTGTGTAATGAACCCTTGTGGTCTAATTTTAAATAAAGATGATGATGATGATGAATACGCTATGTAACTGGAAAGAAAGATTACAATGCGGAGAGAGGTGACACTGTCCAATCATCATATCACGCATTAAATGTTGAATGTCGCTCATCACTGTTACTTCCATAACAACGGGACGCTGTGGTTGTTTACGTTTTGAAATTTGATAATCTACGCAAAAATATATAATACAAACTGTGTAGTTTGTATGCCGTAGTTTGAGGTATTAAGTTTGCTAATTTAATGCTTGAGGATCTGTATTTTTTATCGTAGAAACGTGGGGCTAGTGCCGCTCCAAAGTAGGATACCTTGATTTAAACAACATGACGCCAACTTCTTGCAAAATCAAATGATGAGATCACCTCGGAGAAGCGTAGATTGAGAGGCGATCTCATAGAGACATACAAGTTATTAACAGGAAAGGAAAATGTCGATTTCAGCCGGTTTTTTTTGTCTAAATGATCAGCATTACAGCACTCAAGGCCACCAGTACAAACTCAGAAACAGAGATCACGGCTGGAAATTCGACGAATTTTTTCAGCAGTCGAATAGTCACAGAGCGGAATAAGCTGCCTGCACATGTTGTCGATTCTGAAACTGTTGTAACGTTCAAGAATTGTCTCGAGAACTAGCAGTTGGGGCAGTTAAAGCTTTTGCTTTTATGCCCGTCGTCAACAAGTAACACAAGTAACAAGTAACGCACTTCGTGCAGTTATTTTAAAATTAATCGACTTCATTAACAGAACTTAGCAACAGAGTAGTAAACCTATGGAATAATCTTCCAGAAGAAGTGGTTATGGCTTCATCCATTAATAGCTTTAAAGGACGATTCGATAGATACAATGCAGAGAGTAGATACAGTACTGATTGGTGAAAGACAATACAGAATTACAAATTCATCAACACGAAGATCAGGCAACAGGCATCTTGCCTAATGCACCGAATGCTGATGATGATGATGATGATGATGATTCGGTACTTTATTAAACGATTGGAAAGATTTCGTGATGAGTAATGTGTATGCGAAAAATAAATAGTTGGCCATTTATTTACTTTTCCTTACTTAAATGCTAATAATTTTAAGCCCAACCCTAACCTTATCCTTAATGCTTACCCTATCCTTAACCCCAAGCTTGACCCTAACCCTAATTAGAAACAATTTACGTAAAAACGTGAAAAACAACTAAGAAACATTATTAAGAGTCTGCTGAGGTGCATCATATTGCTCAAATTGAGATATTCTACTTTGGGGCAGCACTCAAAAATATAAGCACACATTATCAGAACTGTATTACTGTGCTAGCTAGTTCTGAATGAAGGAAACATCTTTGCTGTAGTGTTTGTGGATATTTGACACTGAACTGCGCAAATCCATTAAACGTTTTGATGACGTGTTACCACCCTGCTGCAGTTCTGTTCAGTTCAGTTCAAAATAATATTATATCTTCGCACAACTCTAATAGCAAAAAGCTATCACGAACGTGCCAGTTCTTGCCAGCCTTGGCAGAATAGTTTAGTTTCCAGCTGGTGACAGAAAGAAGATGTTGCTGACAAGTCACGAACAGACGTCGTTAATGAGTTCCGTGGTGATGTGGGACCAGAGATGGAGAAGCTGTGTGGTCCATCTCGTGGCAGTAGTTGTAATGTGAAAATTATGAACAACTGAGAAATACAAGGTGAAAATTTACTAGCTTGCTTACCACACATTGAACATTTTTTGGCATTGACTCAAAATTTGGCTGAGCTGAAGCATTTTGCATGAAAATTTTGCTTGACACTATTTGTGGCTTGATAGTCTAATGGTTAGCATGTTGGACTCAATGATCACAAGGTCAAGAGTTCAACTCCCGGCCATTTTGCTAACTGGTAACAACCCTGAGCAAGTTGTTCACACACCATAGATCGTCAGTGGCATGCTGCAATTGGGGAGCTTCTCAAGTCAGAAATCAAATCAAAATGCTATCTGTTGAGTGGCTGTTGTTTGCTGTGTAGAAGTGCCAGCGGAACTGAGATGGTGTCAAGGATCAGTGGTCCAATTCCTGCACATGACGGCTACGATAAACTGGACATTCATACTCTGATGTACTTGAAAGTACCGGTGGTGGCGAGAGCGCAACATCGTGGTACGGAGCGGACAGTAACAGAAGGATGTGGAGGGGTGACGTGCCTTGCGCTGGAGGTCGAAGGTCATTCCATGCCATCCGCCTACAAACACACAAGTTAGTGTCATTAGCAGGCAGACTTTTTCAAACTGGAAATCCAGTACGGTATTTTGGCAATTTGTTCAATTGAAAAAATAAGAGCTGAACCGGATAGATGTTTGTCCGATATTTTTCTGCTTGTAAATTTGTTTTTATTTTAGTGTTAACTGTATTTTGTTTTTCACATGTCTTATTTGCTTGTTTTTTTTCCAAGAACGCTAAATATTCACGTGAACTGAACTTTGCTGGCATATTTTAGTTCAGTTTGTTCACGTAAGGCACTCCTGCAGATGCAACTGAACTGTCGTTTCAGTTTGGTCCATTTCAGTTTCTTAACTCAGTTACACTTTTCAAATGCAACTGAACTGAACTGAACTGAACTGAGATTTTAGCCCAGTTAAGTTCAGTTCATTTCTTTTGCATTGCACACGTTGCTATTGTGACTCTATGCAGAAGTTGAGACAAAGAACCACGTGAAGGAGAACATGCGACGTATTCGTCAAATACAGAAAACCTCCCAGTCTCAGCAACAGGCTCAGGCGGGCGATGAACTCAAGCAGCCTGTCAAAGCACTATGGAAACTGTCACAGTTTGATGCTGTTCCTTCACGAGTCAAAGAACAGCTACAGGTTAACTGATTAAAAAACACTCCTTTCTGAGGGCAGTGCTGATGTCTGTTTTCTTAGTCCTCAGTCGGGCACCAGTTTACACTGCGAGACCATGGATATGGGGAATGTGCATCACGTGGTATGGCTATTTACATCTCAGCTTTTGCAGTCAAAAATGGTGCAACCTAGAATTACCAAATTTTCACTGTTGGCTGTCCGGAAGACTCTAGTTTCAGGAACCGTAAAGCATTTCCATAAATTCGAAGAGGGTCACCCCGAACAAGGGCGCTAAATGAGGGGGTGGGCAAAATTTGCGATTTTGGGCCAAAATGTCGCTGTATCTCAGTAATGGTGCGAGATAGGGCCTAGGTTACTCTTAATCACTTATAGGAAGTTGTACACTGGCTCTTGATTGCCACTGATTTCAGTGACCTTGGATGACCTTGAACGTTTAAATAGGGGTTTTTATGGATTTTTTGGCAATTTTGGGCTGCGAGACACTTTTTAAGAGTGAATTGCACTGAAGGCAATTGAGATAGACACAGACAAGCTGCGTACGAAATTTTTAGCATTGAACGTAAATTTCGACGGTTTAAGTCTCGATTTTCTAGGTTCAAGGAAACCTGCACACAAGGGCATCAAAGCGGTACCCCTGTAAAAGTCGTTATTTTACCGTTGTTGGCCAGTCTTGTGAAAACAGCTGGAGATAGACTGACTTTTTTGTTGATCATTAGTCAATAGTCATGTGTCCTCATTTTTCACCATAAGTCCCTTAAGCCATCACTACTAAGCAATGATTACTTAAGTGGGTGGTTCGCTAACAAGGTGGTAAACTACCTGAACTAGAAACCAGGCTTAAGTACAGTGTGTGGCCAAAAGTGTGTCGTAATGGTGGCGACGTGAACGCTTGATTCGTTTTTTTGCCAGTTAAATTCAAACATCGTAAACAACATTATTTCAACAAAAGCGCTTACCTGGCATTTCAGAATTTTGTTATATATCCATTGTGCGCAATAACAGAACGAAATCGTCGCGGAATGGATGCGTAAAGAGGTTTAATGAACTTTGCTTCAGGTTGTTAGAGCAGACTTGATAGGGTTCTGTCAAGAGTTAATAGCTGACAGTTCTTTCTGCACATGAGATTTTATGACTTTCCACATATTTTTGATAATATTTTTGTCCAGTGATTGTGCTGACCACGTAAAACCCAAAAGGTGATTTTCCATTTTCCAGAGATGAGTAAATACTGAGAGATGTACAGGGGCTATTATCCTGCTAGAAGAAGTGCTTTCCAGTAAAATGTTTGCACACACCTGACCACAAATTTGCATCGAGTGAATTCACATGGTTACAGCAGTCAATATTTCTGCCAATTGGTACAAAAGTAACCACTCTTTTATAGCAAATACAACTCCAGAACATGGTGATATATTTCGACTGTTGCTGCTTCTCAAGACATTCAAGATTCCAGACTTCATATAGCCTTCTCCAAACGTAGCCTTGACTTTTCTATCCTGTTCTATTACTATCTGAGTTTCGTCTATAAATTCAACTAATTTCCAGTTATCTGCCTTCCAGCTCAGCTTCTCTCTACACTAGAACACATGGCGAGGTTAATTCATCCTGCTTGTTTCAGTTTGCTTCCATATTTTCTGTCTGGTTAAACCACAGGAACGCAAACAACGTTGAACCATACGTGGTGATAATCGTTGAGTCAGCATATCGTTTACATAGTTTATAATTTCAGCCAATGTCTTTTTTTCTGTGTGCTTCAACATGATAAATTATTCTCCAGTCACTCCTTCAATCAGATTCGGTGGTCTGCCAGTTTTAAGCCACTTTTCTACGCTTTGTCAACATTTCCATCACTTCAGAAACTTCTGTACACAAGCCTGTTTTACGTTTAATGTATCCAAAATGAATCTTTGCTTAGAATTACTATTACTGAATTTTATAATAATTTTCTTTTGCTCTCTTGTCTATTCTTTGCCTGCCATATCCACCGCACTTCAGTCGTTTTGTTTGTCAAAATTTTCGATTGAAATGATGTCACGAATGACACATCGCATTTTACATAGATAAAACTACATGACCATAGATATAAATTGGCTAGAGATTCGCTCAAATTCAACATTTTACTTATTTTACTTGCGGTGCACTTCTTTCTGGCATCGTCATCGCATTACGACGCACTTTTGGCCACTCACGGTATCAGTTATAAGCGAGTTGCGTGTGTGTGTGGACAGAGAGATTCGGCGTCGTCAGTCCGGCCTCAGTCAGCCAATAGTTTTCTACGAGCACACTCACGCACCGGCTATGTACCGCAGTCAGCTCGGCCCGCTTCCGTTGAGCCACCTGACGACAAACTTACTGTCCCGAAGGCTGCCGCTACTGCTCGTGACGTACGTAGTCAATATTACCACGTGCCATCATCAGCGGCATCGTAGGTGGAGCAGGAAGTTGCAGTTGTCTGATAAACGCTGCAAATTTTCAACAGGACTCCGACAGAAAATGGCTGATTTCTGACAGAGGAGATTTTGGGCACTCAGAATTTTAACTTTGTCCTTAAATTTAGCAAAATTGGGTTTTTAGCCCTAAATTTTTTTCTGATTTGTACATTAAAACCAAAAGAGTTTTGAAAAACCTAAAAACTTTTTTAGCCTTTTATTAGCACCATCATTCTGTGTTTAGATCACTCTATGCATTCTGCTAAGTTTTGGTTTTTAGCTGACCGTACGTAAGTAATGGTTGAGCTGTTGTCATGATTGTTGTCTGTCCGTTCGTCGTTCGTCATGGATGTATTGTGGCTAAATGGTACAAGATAGGGCATAGGTTGCTATTGATCACTATTAGGAAGTTGCATATTGGCTTAAAAATGACATGTAAATCATTGACCTTGGATGCCCTTAAAGAGTCATAATGCATTATGGAATGGAATGTTTTAAGCTATAAGTGGCCATATCTTAGAAACGGTGTGAGATAGGTCCAATGTTACTATTAATCACTAATAAGATATGGTGTATGCCCTGTCAGATTAGATGGGAATCATCGACCTTGTATGACCCTGAAGTCACTGACAATCAGTACGGTCGGCTATCCTAGCAACAGCTGGGCTTGTTGTTATTGTTGTGGTAATGATGACAGTATTGTTTTCAGCATCATTTCTAAGTTTTTTGTTCGTTTTGCTGTCGCTCTGTTACCACTATAAATTTTGCACGAACATGTTCCTCACACAGACTGTCTGTCTATTTTGTATGTACAGTGTATTTTTGGTCTATCTGAGATGCTGTGTAATGTTTCATATCTGTTGTGTTGTGCATATAGACATGTCTGATACGTCGAGACATTGACTTTCTGAAGCTGAACAGTCAGGCAGTCAAGAGCCACGCTTTGTGCCGGTCACCCAGTCTCTCCACTTTGGATCAACTCAAGAAACACAACGAGCTTGAACAGCACAACTACAGGAAGGGCGAACTGCCGAAATAGTAAGTAAACTACCAATATAGAATTTTAGCTGGGACATCGCAAACCTTTGCCCATAATATTGCGGCCACTTGATATAGCTGCTGCAACTGTAAGCTGTATCAGGATTTATGAATTCTGAATCTGGATCTTAAGTTGGATTGCTATCATACTCCCAATGAGTTGTTCTAGGGCCTCTCTTTATCTTTCAATAAGGTTTGTCAAAATCTGGTCATAACTTGCTGAGGTGCTCTTTCAATTGTTAGTCTACACTTTATCACTTGTTAGTAAAGGATGCTGGATAGTCATAATGATCCAGATATTGCAGATATGTACACATTATGACATTTCTTTTTTGGTTCTGCCCACCACTTTTTTTTAACCTGCAGCAGCGTGATCCGTCCACCTGCATGTCTGTCTGACTGGTGTCTGCATGTCTAGTCTGGCGAAGCGTCATAAGGAATGGTGTCTTGAAGAGCAATGGTGTCAAGCTTGTGAGGTTGATGTTAAAAGTTTAAAGGTTAAAGGTGGTGATATAGCTCTTAATGGGACGCCCATCTCAGAGCTATGGAGCATCACCTGTGGTATGGGATCGCACAGTGTTGCCTGCCACCTGACACAGGTGAACACGCCCCACCTTAACCTCAGCCAGATATGCTGGTACTCGATTTACCTACCCCAGAAAGATGGAAGGCTGAGTTAACCTACGCGTCTGGTTACATAATGAGATGGTGTTCCTGCCTCCCCACCAAGGTCAGCCACCTTGACGTGGTGGTAGGGCTTTGCTCCGATGACCCGAAAGATTTCTACAATCTGGAAGATAGGAGCGTACTAAGAGCTGACCAAATATGTGAGAACATTTACTACACGTTACCAGTGCTTTTGTGCTGGTTTCGGCTTTATAGCTGACTACGGCTTTATAGCCGTTACTTGTAACCTGTGGTTACTTTTGGGGACGCGCATTGGGCCAAACTGATACGGCCTCAGCGCTGGGCAGGTGTAAGAGCCTGCCCACCCCGAAGGCAAGGCAAGGCATTCACCCATCGCAGTACTAACCTGGCTCGGCATAGAGTAACTTCGTTAATCGAATCAGATGCGTTACCGCTAAGTCTCGCCACTGATGTCTGTGTGTGAGTCTGTCTGTGTGTCTATCTGAATGTCTCAGTCTTTGTGTGTCTGTGTCTCTGTTTCTGTCTACAGGGTGCAGCCAAAAAAATAGCCTCTTAAAGTTTTTCACTGTTTTCACAGCAACCGTTTTGAATTTTAGTTTGAAATTTTACAGCTTTATTTACTAAAGCCTTATACATTTAACTGCTTGAAATGTGATTCTGTTGAAAAACGACAAAGTTATAGACTTTTCAATGTGACCGCTTACCAGTTTTTTAGCATTTAAAAATGTTCAAGCTACAACACCAATTCAATAAAATTGTTGAAACATCACAGTTAACTAATAATCTGATGACAGAATTCCTTTGTCACTGTGAATGTTCGAAGTGTCTACCGCCAGCTCCAAGCTCCAACACAAGCCTTCAGTCACTTAATTTGATAAGTCTTTCACAGACTTGTCGATCGGTCTTTGTGGCAGATTGACTTTGACTTCGGCGATTGTTTTTGGTTTTGTTTTAAGCTTGCAGTAAGCCTCCAACATTGCACTTTACATACGATAGTCCATTGGGTTTATATTGAGTGAATTTGGAGGTGACTGGTCTTTTGTGATGAAATCTGGACAGTTGGCCTGCAGCCAGTTTCGTGCGCTGCACACTGTGCATGCTGGCACGCCGTCCTGCTGGAAGATGAATTTGGTGGGTAGCCGGCGATTACTTTAAAAGATCGATAAATTAGTGATAATTTATAAACAAAGTAAATCACTGTTTATCAACACGTCACTGTGACGTCATTAGCAGTAACGTGGTGACCAGTTTTTGAAAATGAAATAGCATCTTTAGCTTTAACATTTTTTAATGCTGAAAAATCGATAGGTGGTCATGTTAAAAAGTCTTTAACTTTGTCGTTTTTCAACAGAATCAAATTCTGCTCAGCAGTTACATGTAGAACGATTCAATAAATAAACCTACAGGAAAATTTCAAATTAAAATTTCGAACGGTTGCTGAGAAAACAGCGAAAAACTTTAGCGGACTACTTTTTTGCCGCACCCTGTATATATCTGTCTGCCTTTGTGTCTGTCTAGTCTGGTGGAGCGTCGTAAGCAATGGCGTCGTGAGGAGCAGGAACGTCAAGCTCGTGAGGCTGATGCTGAGATTCCTGCAGGTCATCGTTTGATGTCTGATGATGAACGGCTACAAACACTTGACCGAATTCAGCTCAGTACGTTCACTTCAGCCAAGCCCATACCCAAATGAGGGGAGTCCATCCCCTGCATATGGGGTAGGCAGATGGACAGAAGGAAGGGGGGGCAGTTTGGGTCCAAATTGGCTACAGTCTGTTTTGTTTTTGTAGTTCCTTTTAGGAACTACATTAATGGTAACAACAGTCGACTACGCTCTGGAAGCGATTTGGACATAATTATCAAGTTTGTATATATTGGCTTTTTACGGTTGCACTTCACTTGTTAACTGCAGTTCTTGTGGACAGTTGATCGGGCAGTTTTGCAAATACTGTGGAAAACCAACTGAACAGAATTGTAAATTCTGGACACATCTTTTTTAGTCGCTGATATCGATGGTTACGCTTATGGCACACTTTGTGTTTGTTTGTACGTCTGCAGTGGATGTATTATGGCTAAAAGGTAAATCTTACCTGAACACTGTCTGAAGAAGCAAATAGGTTTGCCCAACTACAAGCCCCCCACAACGTCATTTCTCAAACAGGAGTACAAACTGCGCCCAAATACTTAATTTCAAATTGCTTACTAGTAATAGTTTGAGGGCAATGGCATGGCTGGAAGTCTGCATTTCCAACTTATCTAAGTAAGTAAAAAATTATGTTCACATCGCAGACTTTCAAGCGATAGCTGAGCTTTTTTAAACTGAAACTTGATCGACTTTCTGTTTTCCACGCACTCGTAGTTGCAGTGTCGTCCCCTGTGGTGCAGAGCGGAAGGAGTTGATGGAAGAGCTGTCGTCGATGCCAATCCGCAACGACACACAAAGGATCCGCACAAAGCGCGACGACCTAGAACGACAGATCGACAAAGTCGACGAAGCGCTCAAGACCTTCTCTCGAAAGAAAGTCTTCGTCCGGCTCGATTTGTGACTGAGACCACCCACTGAACTGCAGGGGAAAAATCGTTGCCGGTTCTGGAACTGTCAGAGTGTGGTTGCAGATGTAATGTTTAAAGGTTAAGGGTTGTGTATACACTGTATAGATATGTACGCTATGTAAAAAAAGGTAAAGGTCGCATATAGCTCCTAATGAGCGAACCCATCTCAGAGCTACGGAGCGTCACTTGTCATATGGGATCACACACTGTTACCTGCCACCCGACAGAGGTGAACGCGCCCCGCCTTAACCCCAGCCAGATAGGCCGGTACTCAATTTACCTACCCCGGAGGGATGGAAGGCTGAGTTGACCTAGGCAGTTGGTTACATCCCGAGATGATTTACCTGCCCACAGGCAGTCACCCATGGCAGTATTAACCGGGCCCGGCGTACAGTAACTTTGCTGATCGGATCAGACGCGTTACCACTACACCACGCCTACCTTGTGTTGTGTATGTATGCGTGACATTGCATGTGTGCCAAACTGAAACAAGTCAGCCGTGTGCAATCGGTTCTCGTGGCTGCAGCTTACAGCTGCTCATTTAGTCATATTCAGGGTGTGCAGAACAACAGTGCCGTCATGGCTTTAAAAATTTCATTCCATGGGCAGGAAGAATTGCAATTTTTGCCCAGAGTTTCAATGCTGTCCCTAAATCCCTGCAAAACTGGGGTATTTCCTGGCCCAAATTTTGTACTCTTGTAAAAAACTTTAACAACAAAAGGAAAAAATTTTTCTGACGGTAAAATTCAAATCAGGGGGTGTAGCAACCGCCCTCTATTATGCCTCCTCAGCCACAATGCTACTGGTGCATTTTCCCCTAGAAAACCTGGACCATCCATAACGTTGACTGATAGGCCTTAACACATAGAAACAGTGTGTTTAATTGTGTGCAGTGTTATCCCAGAAAAACGTACAGTAATTTCTTTCAAGTTGAAGCAAACTGATATTATTTTTTTTCAAAAACACAAACCAAAGCTGTACTACAACCATTCTGCACACCTGTGATAGATGCTTTAAGTGTTTAGTTTTAACCGCATTGTCCGTAATGTATACCATAATTAATGCAAGTTTCTTTCCGTCATTTCTGCACAGCAACTGTGGTTTAATACTGTTTTAAGTGCTGTTTTTAAGTGGTGTTTAGCACAGCGTAACTGATCAACTGTCTCGTTTGTTGTTGCAGTTTGTGAAGCAGTGTAGTGAATATTTGTACAATGTCTTGCTCCATGTCACCCTCGTTGCACTGTGTTATGATTCTAACCCAACTGTTTGGCGGATAACATGAAAGATTGTTCGAACCACCGTCACTGTTACATATTTACACTCATAATGGTCAGTTCTTACAATTTTATGGGTTAGGATTTATATTTTGTGTTTCGTGTGTTCCTTATCCATTTTTTTTCTCTTAAGGTCAAATTTTCGTGTTTTATTATGTTTGTATGTGTGCACTGCCTGGAAAAGCCGTCCCCAAAATGACCTATACTGTGTTGTGCGGGACGTTAAACCCTGCTCACTCTAACCCAAAAATGATGCTAGAAAATATGACATGCACAGAAATGTATTTGCATCGGGGGGCTTTGCCCTGAACCCACAGTGGAGCTTACAATACTCCCCTTGAATCCTCTTCGCTTTGGCCTGGAGAGGTGAAGTCAAATCCCACTGTGAGTTTGTATGCAGGCTTGAAACCCATTTTCAGTTAAGTTGCTGAAGGTGGTCCAAGTCAACCTAATCTACATTGCAATTACCTTGACTGCCTGGCAACCCATGATGAAGCAGCTGACACCTTGGCTCCCTTTGAATAGGAAAAAGTTGAAGAGACACATTAATCATAAAAGGACAGTAGGGTAGGTCTAATCTACAACATTTCTGCTATTGGGAGGGGGCTATGGGGCTTGTGACTCTTTTTGTAATTCCTAAATGTGATCTGGACACAAGGTGTATAATAGACAACACAAATTGAGTAGTCCTCCATAATGCCACAGCAATAATTTAAACAAGAAATATTTGACTCAACTTAGTGGATTTTGGGTTTTTCATAGGTTACAAGTTACTAGACTGAGCATTGCTAGATACTGCAAACATCAGATAATTGCTGTAACCAAAAACAAGAAAATTCATAGGTTTAGAAGTTCTAAAAACTTAATCGTAATAAAATATTTTGTTAACAGTGTCGCATCAAAATTAAAACTGGACTAAATTACGTGTAGGTTTACCCTATGATGGTTTACCCATGGTTTTGGGTTTTTTCTGGGTATATGCCTGCAAATCTACAGTTTTTACTAACTCATGCATTCTCACAGAACTGTAAGATATACTCCAAACATCAACACTGTTTGTACAAATAATTTAATAAATTAACTTTTTACATTTTACAAAAGTAAACCTAGTTTACATACAAGTCCAACAGCTGTAGAGAGACTGGAAAGTGAAAAATGGTAACCGAACCGGGCCAAGAAACAATAGTGGAAATCTGAATGAGCTGTTTACAAAATAGCATAGCTAAATACATCACTAATTACACTAACTGTAACAAATGTCGCATAATATCGACTTTCCTGTTGAAGTGGTCCATGCATCGAAAAAGCACGAATAACACGAGACAAGCTAGTTGCTAGCTAAGACCCGCGCCATGCAGAAAATTAAAATGGTCAGTCCGTCTGCATATTCGAAATATTCTGCAGATCGCACTCTGCAAACAGACTCATCTGCAATCTACACTACTCCGTTGTGTAAACAGTCAGGGCCGCTAGATGGCACTGCTATACAGCGCTGCTAATGCCGTACGCTGACAGCCTGCACATCTTAGTGTAGATATTTATAGTCCATGCCACCAGCTATTACAGCTTTATCAACAAATACACTTTCCTGGACGTCAGCTGTACCCCACCCCTATTCCACCCAAAATTTCAGAGTGTTCTTTCACTGGATAGCTGACGTTAGGTGTGCAAACGGTGAAGATACTTAGCTGCAATATTTGCGTAATAACGCTCGAGGTAGCCCAACTTATATGATCAATGTACCTCAATGTTACAGCAAACTTTTCCACAGTATGTGGTGCTAGGCATGTAGGTAGGTATGGACAGGTAAGTAAGGGGACAAATTTTGGGGGCCTGCACACCTAAAATCAAGAGATGGGCAAAAAGCTTCCATGATTCAGCACAATTTTGGACAAATTTGTATTTCAGTTGCAAATATGTATGGAAAAGATCAACATATCGACAATCGGAAAATGGCGTCATCAGCTACAATCCCTCCCACATTCAACGACAAACTGGTGAACCTTGGTCCAGTGACAAAAATGGTTAGGGACCTAATGTTGACCACTGGTGCAAGTAAAAACTGCGTATAGGCCATACATACAGCAGCATATCAGACACGCTCAAGTCAATAATACTGGACTCATTACCAGCTACACCACATAACATTGACACAACACCTCACCGCATAGCTGTAATAAACGTCTGTAAACATTTAAAGAGATTTTTCAAACAGAAAAATTGTGCTTTAACTTTTTTCCCAACAAATGCCAAACAATGCAAAAATGACGGCAATTCAAAGTATTGATAGAAAAATAATGAATTGTCACCGGTATAGACAGAATATTTATGAATTTACCCATGTAAGACAAAAATCTGTTTGATACAGAAGAAAACTTCTCTGTGAATCAATGGATTTAGTCAATACTTTTCCCCCATTAAAGACCTGTTTTCAGCATTTTTCCCCACATTGTCTTCCTAACGTTTATTACGTCCATGTGTCAGCAAACAGATACTAGTACACTCGGTGTCAGTGACTGTGAATAAGATTCACATCAAGTTTTTACACGGTAGTGTAGACACATAAAATGAGTGAGATGGGCTAATATATGCCCACTAGTCAGTGCCGGATTATAGTGTTTTAGGAGCCTTGGCAGGACAAAGTTATGGAGCCCTTCCCCTTATTTCCTTTTTCCCTTCTCCAACCCCCCCCCTATTCATTTTAAAAGTTCCACAATTTTGGTCAACTTCATATTTTCCCCTCCTGTCCCTGCCTTCCAGGGCCCCACCATCTAAATCCAGCATGAAGTCTGGGGAGTGCTTTAAGCAGAGCCCCAGGTGCCAGCATTTTGAGCCAAAAAGACAGCATTTGTGATGATAGCAATTATTCTGAAGTTTTCCATGAAACAAGTTACTACTTTGCAGCGTAAGATACTGGCAGGCGTGGGCGGAAGTGAGAGTATCTCAATAAGTTATTTAGTGTTCAGTGACAATCAATGCATGTATCGCTGGCCTGGGCCAGTGGCAAATCCAGAAATTCAGAATAGGGGGCAGAACAGTAAGGGGTGGGGTCTGGGGAGGTGGCTGTGTCCCCTTCCCAGAAAATTTTATACAAATATAATGCATTTTCATGCAAAATTTTCACATGCTTCAAGATGCATCCAGTCGATAAGGGGGGGGGGCAGCTGCCCTCCCCCCTGGATCCACCACTGCCCTGGGCTGCAGCCTTGTTGGCATTGTACTTTAAGACCCAAACTCCACTTGCTTCGATTTGCTCTGGATTTCTTGTACAACATGCTGTACAACAAACTGAAAAGCTACAGCAAATACACAACAAGCTGTGAACATCTACACGTTAAAAAATCGAAGGCCTACACAGCATCCCAGCATGTCAAGATGTGCAGCTTGCAGCAGCAAGACTTGTCCAATGAATCCACAATGAATCGAAGTAGTGGAGTTTGGTAGTAATCCGGCACTGACACTAGCTGCAAAATTTGCTACAGTTTAATGACTACCACCAAAAAACAACGACGGAAATGGTTCTGGTCCGCTATAGCCAAGGGTCACTATCACCAAACACATGCTGTATCTCGATCCCTGACCCTAAACCTAACCCAGAGTCGCATCAGATACAACTGGTACAGACGATGCAATCTCCTTATTCTCTTATTCTCTCATCCGGATGCAGTGGCGTCGACCTACCCCTAATAAAAATACTTGGGCGAGAATATCTTCATCTGGTGAGCATTTTAGCCGTTCTCTGGGTTCATCTATGCCCAAAATGCGTTTGTAGCTGGGACTCTGCCGCCAACCCTCTGAGAAAGCTTACAGCACTTTTCCCAGACTCCCTAGTGGGAGAGGGGCTTGCTGCCCTACCACAAGAACCTCACACCTATCGGCCTTCAACCTTGATTTTAGGTGTTAGGAACCCATGTGAGTGAGTCTATGTCAATTTGCCTCTGGATAAATTTTTTGGCGCACTCCCAATAAAAACACATTCGGGTTGATGCCAGTGCCTGGGTTGCCACAGGGACTGTGTTTGGCTAACAGCGGTATCGTGGGTTTAAAAAATAGGCTGCGCAGGAAGTTGCAATATTCCAACAGACACTGCAAATTTCCGACGAAATTCCAACAAACAGACAGTTGCAAATTTCCGACAGAAGAGATTGTAGGCGCTCAAATTCATTTGGCCCCAAAATTTCTAAATTGGGTTTGTCAGCGCGAAATTTTGCATTGTTCGTCAAAAATTTTCTTATGAACAAGGTTTTATGACAATTTTCCGACAGCCAAAAACTCAGTGTGAGCAATTATCATCATAGCCACTGTCACAATGCCACTGCTGCTTGGATCTGCCACGGAGACCTATTATGGCGACAGTGGACCTTGGCTATAGCAGACCGAGCCCTGACGAAAGTAGACACAGCTCAATGTGTTCACACTGTGTAGTTCACAGTGCAGGTGGACAGACAAAAGCCTATTTTCCATCCAACGCAATGCGGGCAACACAAGATCAGACATTGCTCTGAATCTTTCGTTTCGGCCTGCACTGCATAGCTTTCTTGCATTCAATGCACTCAATGATGATGCATACTTGCTTGTGAACTTTGTATCAGCTCTGTCGCTAAAGCTGTGCATTGGCCTTGCCATATGTTGCCTGCGTTCATTGAATGGATGCTATGGTTAAACCTCGCAGTGGTCAAAGTAGCACCGAAGAGGTGGGGACTGGGGAAACACTTATTCCTTTTTGCCCCCACTCCCACCTTTTCTCTCCCCTCCCTCTTCCTGCCTCCCTTTTCCTATCCCTTCCACTTTCCTGTCCCCTCCACATCCCCTTAGAAGTAGTCCCCCTTAAATACAGCTGTAAGCTCCCTTAGCGGGGTCTGGAGTGGATCCCCAGTGTAAAATCGAATTTTGGTGTTTTTTAGCCTTTAAATCTGACGTCTGGCAGTACCAATTTTATTAATTTTTCTTAACCTTTAAATTCAAATGGGACAACCACACAGACTGAAAATAGGACGAGGGAGGGAGGGGGCGAAATTTAGCTAGGCTACGTCAGCAACGTTAACTGATATACACGGCGAATGATGGCAAGACAGTGCTCGTAGGTCGAAAAATGGAGTCCGGTTGTTATGAAAGCTTTCAATACACTCGGCCACAGTCCCTTGTACAGTGCCCTCACACCCTCGTAGGTGATGATTTGGCGGGCACAGTGGACGAAGCCGTGGTAACGGCGGGACGAGCCCACGACCACGCGCCCGTACTGGAAGCCTTCCATCTGAAGCCGTTTCTTGATCATGTCCAGAGGATAGACTGCCACCTTGGCACACATGCCGGCCGCTGAGCCACATGCCAGACCACCCAGTGCCCCTAGAACACACACACCACAGCACTGCGTAGAACAGCCGAACTGCTGTTGAGGAGAGGAAAGCCAACTGTAGCTGCCTGTGCAAATGTGAACCAAGTTTCGTTTATAATGTAAACTTCCAGAAAAGCCCGCAAATGTCCGTGACTTTGGGGGTTGGAACTTGGGACCCCTATTTTGGGAAAGCAGGTGTCCGCCACAAAGTTGACAGTGGTATGGTTGGATAGGGTGTTGGTAAGTTCCTATAGGCTGTCATATAAAGCACTTTGGGTGCAATTTGCCTGTTGTGCCTTTGGCGGTGTAGTCATTACCCCCATTTACGGGGGTGAGGGTTGTAGGAGGTCTGAACTGGTACCGCAGGGTGGCGATGGAGCAACCCTGCTTGCTTCTTCAGGCAGTTTTTTGATAAGATGTACCGTTTAGCTGCAATACATACCTTACAGACAACAGACAGACACAAGATTGTGCCATAAGCTGACTGTTGGTATGGTCAGCTAAAAATCATTCAACTCCATGGGTGCATTCATTTTTTGCTAACTGTAATTAAATTGCGTTTTTTTGGAGGTACCTGGTAACTCTATCGTTCTAGCTGAGATTAATCTGTCCATTTTTGATGAACTAATTAATTAGAATTTCCTCTGACAAGTCTCAGAACTCATAGAAAACAGTCAGTACTTTCACTGCTCTGCAACAGCATCGTGGATAAAAAAAGCACTGTAGGTGGGACAGAAAGTTGCAATTTTCCGGCAGACACTGCAAATTTCCGACAAAAATCCGACGGACAGTTGCAAATTTCCGACAGATTATGGGTGCTCAAAATTTCAACTCTGCCCCTAAATTTTTCCAAAACAAGGCTTTCTAGCCCCAAATGTGACATATTTGGAAATTAATCTACAACCAAACAAATTTATGGGGCAACTGACCCCATCCCCACCTGCCACAACGCCACTAATGTTTTGTGCCTGGCCTTGGTCACTGACCTACGGATGCAGGTTCCTGCGGTGTTCTCCAAGCCAATGTGAACCTCATCCAGAGGTGTGAGAAAAATGAGTAGAAGGCAAACTGGAGCCCAGACTGAGGAACAATCTGGATCAGCGTCGGCACCAGGCCTCGGTAGAGACCAACGAATCTCTCCTTCATCACAATCTGCCGCGTTGCATCAAACATCGAGTGATAGACCTGCACAACACACCATGCTGACATAAACAACACCTCGGTCCAGTAATGCAGATGAATGCACTTAGTCCGAGTGCAGTGAGCTGACGAGACTGAATGCTCTTAAGATTTAGTGGTCACAATCCGATCATGCGGCGAGAAACAACAACATAGTAGAATGTTAGAAATTAGTCAAAATTTGTCTCTTGATGCTACGTTAACCAATAGTTAAAAACTCCTAGTATGATGCAGTTACTTCCAAGTCACACAGCACCGAGTCTGAGTAAGAACTCGAGTCCAACTTGAGCCCACTCCGGAACTGAGTACTGTGTCATCACTGTCATGGTGAATTGAGAGAACCACATCATTGATTGAAAATGTTTGCAAGTAGCTGCAATAACTTCATTGTTCATTTGCATCTGTTTTGCATGATAACTTACACTTACTGGATTTTGGATATCATAAAATCGCACAAGCTAAAATTAAGAAGAAAACGATATGATATCATAGAAATTTGCACTGAAAAACTGCCAGATTAATTGTTCAGAAAACCACTCCAATTGCAGAAGACTTGAGGTAAAATGCTATGGCTTTGTGGGGAAAGTTTGTGCCTGATGCTACAATTCTTTGCCACAGGCTCAACCTATCATTTTCCCCGGCGCATGGACATAGATACACCTTTCACCACTGCTACTGCATAAAGGCTGACTCACCTTTGGATGTCCCTGTGCGACAAATCGTGTACGAATGACGTCGAATGGCTGGGAAGCAAGTGTGGCCAGGCAACCGGCCGCACCTCCGCAGATAAAGTGCGTGACTGGTCGAATAGGCAACGCCAGCGATGATGGCACCGTCTGCCAGAGCTGATGTGTTAACAGCTCAAAACTCGAAAACTAACGCACATACACACACCACTGATGTTATAAAAAAGAAAAATTAAAGCTAAATGTTAAAAAGCTTGTTGTTTTTTACAAAATACATAAAAGTCTCCAAACGCTGAATAAGAAAGGTCGGAATATAGCTCTTCAGAAGGTTAAATCCCTCACAGAGATATGGAGTGTCACCTGCCATATGGAATCACACAGTGTTACCTGCTGCCCAACACAGGTGAATGCACCCCACTTTAACCCCAGCCAGATAGACTGGTACTAGATTACCTACCCCGGAGGGATGGAAGGCTGAGTTGACCTAGGTGGCTGGTTACATACTGGGATGGTTTACCTGCCCGCAGGCAGTCACCCATCACAGTTCTAACCCAGCCCAGCATACAGTAGCTTCATTGATCAAATGAAACGTGTTACGCCAGGCCACCACCTAAAAAACACAGTTATGCATCTATGTACAGCCTGCTGGCAGCCAGAAATAGACCCCTCATTAGCTACCACTGCTAGTCATGGTATCCAGAGCTGGTGGACATTTTCATTATTTTTAGGGGTCAAATGTTTGAAAGTCAAGCTCACAGCATGTGAACGTATATGGAGCTTGGCAGTGTATGAAAAACGATCTAGCCTTTAAGACATCTTCCTGCTTGCTAACATGCCTAACCAGTACCCAATCAGGCACGGATCCAGGGGCCAAATTTTCGAAACTTCTTAGGAAGATCTTTGGAAGACTTCTTTTCCAAAGAAAGTATGCGGATTTTTGAAACTTCTTTGGAAAATGTCTTTGGAAAAATTTGAGAAGATCTTCCAAAAAAGATTTTGAGAAAGGGTGCGCAATTTTCGAAACTTCTTTAGAAACTTCTTACGAAGAATTTAGACAAACATATAAGAAAGCACCAAACTTGTCGTCCGAAATCAGGCTAAATTTTGCATGTTTTTGCCCCTGAAATTTTTTTGGGGTGTGCCCCCCAAAATTTTGGACCGGCATTATAAAATAGGGCCTAGTACTGACCATCGTGCAAAACTTCACGCCGGTCGGCCCACGCATCTCGAAGATCTCGCGTCGGGAGAAAAAAACATCTGGGCTAAAACCTAAGTCCGCTCCGCAAGCTATCGCTTCCGGGCGGACTAATAAAACTCACTTGGTTGAGCTTTAAAAATAGGTTCAACCCAAAAAGCTCAATGCCCAATAAAAACCATGAAGTTAGCCATTTACAAAATAGGTTATGGAAATGCCTGCAACTGTAAGCATGCTAACCTGCATCAGGCCATAGACAACTGACAGCAGCTGAGCGGGATTGTGTCCCTTCCAGAAAGCTGTCACACCTTCCTCAGTGAAGATGGTATTAACAGCGTGGAACATTCCATGGTACTTGGAGTAGTAACTGACCTTCACCGGTTGCTCTTGTAACTGCAAAGGCCATACCCACATTACACAACATTAACAGTAATGAAAAAAAAATGGAGAAAAAGAAAGACAACTCCCCCCAGAACAGTTTACCTAAAGTTCAAAATTCGAACAGCATCAATGCACCATCTGCCAACACCTTCCGATGTTACCTGAATATCCACCTGTTCTGCAACAGCAGTGGTACTGACTAACTGCTACATACTACCAGTACCATCTGCACCTATGATTTGAACCTTTTTTTGAGACACTTACTTACTTAAGTCAGAAAATAGAGAAAACCAACCTGGAGTCTAATTTTGAGCACGTCGAGTGGCTGGGTGACGGCACGTGTCAGGAATCCACTCATGCCGCCAGCGACTCCATATGCAAGCTTGGGCATCTCAATCACACCGGGATCGAAGCCGACCATTTTTCACTTACTCGTTCATCTAAGCACATCACAACACATCCCATCACAATCATAACTCACCTGCATGGCTGTATCTGTCATATTTCTACCATTTGGGGAGTAAACCCGCAAGCCAGCTAGGCGTGAATTTCACAACTGGCTAAGCATTCTCGTGGCTTAATTTATGACTTAGCTGCAACCTTTGACACTTTTATTTTTATGCCTTTGCACGATATTTCTCTTACTAAACCAGATACAAGAAGCAACATAGGAATAACAGTATTTAAGAGCAAGCTGGGGCCAAAACTGTACAAAGAACAGTTACTGTAAATTTTGACTCAGTGTACATCATCAATAAATCAAAACTACATATCATTTATACTGCAAATGTAAGTTCTGCTATAGTGTTTTGTGGTTGTTAGTGGTCTTACAGACTGGCAGTAACAATTTTTTGTCAGCTATCCGCCATTTTCACAGCAGTGGCACCGCGGCAGTTTAGCATTTTCACAGCTGCCAGCCAGCTAAGCAGCCTAGGGGGTCTAGTGGGGAGCGAAGGAGGGTCAGAATTTTGATGCCACTTGCACAGTGCTGTGCTAGAAAAATGGAGTGAAATTTTTAAAACCACAATCTACACACCACTATGCCACCATCATCTACAGTGTCTCAGCATTTCACAGGCTGACTTTTTCTTGTCGTTTTCATAGTTTCTGTACTAAACCTATGTACAATACAATACAATATTCATTCATTACAGCACTGTCAAAATGCAAAGCATAGAAAATGAAATTATATTACCTGTTAAAAATGTCTAAAATGTTTAGCTGTATATATACAAGTGCAATAACAAAAAAAACATAAAACCATTTTAGTAAGAATTTTTATACAGTAATCTATTGATAAAATTAGACTGACAAAGTTGAGAAGTATAGTCCAGTAATTGTCTGTTATGTGCACGGTTGCGTAAATTGTAATTTTGGGATGCTTGAGAAATTGGAGGAAATTGCAGAATGTAGTTGGTATTTTGAGTTAATAGTGCTAAACAACTGTTCATCAGCTGAATCACTCAGTTCCTCGACTGTGGACACATCCATCGAACATAAGCCGCTATGTAAACCTCGTCGGAAGAATACATTGATTCGTTGCTTGTCCTGTGCTGATGCAAACCCCCACCAAGCAGGGGATGCGTACAACAGTTTGGCTATGATAAATGATCTGTAAATGCTTTGTAAGGCAGTCACACACACCGTGCGCTCGTAACACTCTAAGCATGTACAAAGTTTGTGCACATGAACTGATAACTGTTCGCACTGACATCAACAGGCTGTTTGTTATCATGACACCGAGGATCTTCAGTGTTGAGGTCTGCTCAAATACTGCTAAATGAGAAGGCTGTTGAAAAGAACGTTTACGTCTGTTGTCTGCAAAAATAGCTTCAAGTGACTTCGCATAACCATTTTGTAATGTGGAGGAGTATCATCTGACTCCGTTCTAGTGTTTTTGTACAAGTAGTAGACCTGGGCCTCCGAAAAACAGCACTTTTTGCTCTGGCGCCGAATCTATTGACGCTAGGTTCGCCAAATTTTGGCTGCTCGTAGGCGGCATCAAGGGCTGGTCCGGTGCCGAATTTTGGGCCGATACATCGAAAGGATTTTGAGGGGGCGTGAGGGGAAAATTTTCCTTTTACCCCCCATATCTCCCCCATGAAAGGGGCTGGGGCGCTGGAAATTTTTTTCTTAAGCGGCCTCGGTGGGGGACGTGCGCTGGCAAAGTTTCAGCCCCCTAGAGTTATTTGGGGGCGGGGGGCTGACGGTCGAATAAATTTCCCCCATACTTGAGGGGGGAAAATGCGAGGCAGTGGTTCTCGGAACCTGTAGGTTGTATTAGTCCCGTTCGTGCCCCGGATCATCGGTAATAAGCCCGCATACCCAATGCGGGGGTTTAGATTTCCATATTTTGGCCTGGGTCTGGGCAATCGCCCCCCAAAGTTGACCCCGTTTTTTGGGCATTTTTCGTAAATTGTTCCAAAAATTCTCCCGGTAAATCTGTGAGCGGCCCAGATTTTTTCTGCAGTTTGCACAGTAGGCTAGGTATCCCTGAACGCAACGCGCGACCACTTTTAGGAGTGTGCGTTGGGGGTTCGGAGTCGCAGGTCCCCGAATGCGGCGCGAAAATCGTCAATTTTTTTGCGCCGTGTTCGCCGTTGCCGCTATCTCGTCCGTCATGCACGAAGTAAAATATTTTACACAGATACATTAGTGCTGGTCGTCCTTTAGCAAAGTATCAGAAAATTTTTTTGATATCTTTAAAGGAGGCGTGGCCACGAGTGCCCAAACAAGACCCCCTTTTTGGCCTTTTTCGGCCCATCTGCGCCACCTGGTGACTCTATTGTGAGTTATATCGGCGTTCTGCCGCCGGCATACGATAGAGCGGGTCTTGGC
>Ga0209367_1003026_pt1 | contig 22619 bp, 10 predicted proteins | sample WorMetLIZISLAND2_FD_187412 | JGI IMG/M metagenome (GOLD analysis project Ga0209367, IMG submission 187412) | Marine gutless worms symbiont microbial communities from Max Planck institute for Marine Microbiology, Germany - Olavius geniculatus... ... | reverse complement strand
ATTTTACGCTACGAAATTGATATCTTTATGTGTTGCCTGTTCTCCGAGACCACTGTAGCTTTGACAGTGTTTGTTTTGCTAGGTAATGTGGTCACACAACAAAGGTGCGGTGGGTGGAAGAATTTCAAGTTTACGCGCCATAAATTTCTGCTTGTAACAGTGAAAGAATGGTTAAAATCGCTGCTGAATTACCGAAGTTATCCCAAAAATAAAACTGGGTATCTGTTTTTTTTGACCACCCTGTACATGGAGTTATATAGGGGTCGTTCATAAATGACTTCATGAATTGTAGGGAAAAAAATAACCCGCTCCCAGCTTTGTCACACTGCCCTGACCCCCCTCAAATATGACGTGACGTCACAAACTTCTAACCTACCCGCCCTTGCAGTCTGTAGTGTAGCCTACAGATCTGAGCTGCAAACGCAAATCAAATTTCTGTATGTTTTGTCACATTTGGCAAAGGGATGGGGCACGGCCGTGAGTGCCGAGAGCCGTGTTTTGGGACACAGGCTGTGGTAGGCCTACATCATTCCCCGTCGCTTGCGCCATGCGTGCTGTACCATGGAGTCCTGTATAGTGTACATTGTACTGGCCCTATCATCCATGACTTGCTGGCCAAGCATTTCCACACACGTGACATGCAGGACGTCACACACCTTTTATCCTCTTCCCCTACGTCACACATCATCATGATATCGTGAACCCCTCTCTCCCTCGGCGCGTGACGTCATTTATGGACGACCCCATATAGCCAGAGTGAATATGGAGAAAAATTACTGGTTTTAAATAATAACTATAGCTATTCTACTATCTGAGTCAAATAACAAAACATTAACAGAAATGTACACTAACAAGAAGGTACAAACGAACACTCTGTAATTTGTCCAAAGTCATTGTTTAGTTCAGTCCAATGCTATTCACATAAAATGATCCAACTGATGACAAGCCAAGACTAATTCCATTAGGTTTAGCTGTTTGAATAACACCAAATATGTGCAAAAAACATTTTTGCAGTCAAATATGCCAGAAATAGTCAAATGCCAGACTTCCTGGAGCAAACGTCTGGTGCATTCTTGCTGGTTACCACCTCTGATTTCAACAACTGATTTAATAACTTCAATAACATTAAGCAAAAAACACTGTATCCCAAAATTAGTGACACCCCTAGGTTCAAACGCATCTAATTCAGTTTGTAGTTCACAGATTTCAACGAAATATCGTACACTGCACTATCCAAACATTACTTATCGTCACAGCTATTATGGCGTCCACATCTTACCGTGTGTGCTCAGTGTAACGTCATTATGACGCTAGAGTCTGTTTACTTTAGCAATATGTTTAATACGTTGTTAATGACCGTGCGATCAAACAGTGACGCGTACCCGCTTTAGATTAAGAGCTTGCGCCGAGACCAAAGATGGCCACTATGAACGCAAATTTTGAAAACTAGTTCAGAATGACTGTCTCCATAAATGTTTCATATTTGGTAGTGTAAAAATCTGTCAGATATTAACGATTTTACACTAACTTATCTGTAGGGATGTAGCTAATTTTGGAACACTGTGTACATTCATACACATCATCTCAGATACACAAAACATGTTTTTGACAGTTAGCTAGTTATTGTAATATACATAACAACATGCTGATCAGCAGAAAAAATAACAGCACTAACCATAGGATCAGTGGCTTCTATCCCTATACCCGATGGGCGCAGCTTGCACACAGTGAAAAATAGCCCTGGGAGAAATTTTGCTAAGGGTGTAAATCAAAACTTCCCCCATATGCTTCACTGGGCAATCTACATGCTTAACAAAACTTTTCCCCTATTTTTACTGCCCCCATTTTTCACTTTCCCCCTAGAGGGAAAAAAGCCCAAGGGGGGGACTTGAGTTCAAAAGTTGGAAAAACTGAGACCATAAGTAGGAGAAAACTTGCGACCGATTTCGATTCCAGATTTGGGGATAGAAAAAGCCACTGCACAGGGTGGTCTTATTCTGGAAGTTTGAAAAAATTAGGGCTTTACCTTGAATATAGGTTGATACTAAAAAAGAAATTGAATTATACTAAATAAACATAAAAACCATGCTATAAATTTCATGAACAGAACGATCTGTTACAAAGTTAAAAAATATTTCTAAATTCTAATTATATGTGTGGTAATTGAAATTAAGACAAAAAAGTATGGTAATAATACAAATAATGATCAATGTAGTTCATTTTAAGGTTTAATTTTTTTAAAATCTAAACATTTTATAAGAGACCTTATTTCTTGTTTTGGATCAGTATCAACCATAATTCCAGACCGCTATTTAACTTTTCAAAACCATGCAGAATAATCACCCGCCTAGCAAACTGCATATGGCATAGCAGTACAGTTATGGACAATTACACTACAGTACATATTAGGGCTAAAGAAATTAACAATTAATTAATTGATTAATCAATTGTAAAAAAAACCGATTAAATTTCTTTAACTGATTCAAATTCAATTGAAACTTAGGGCTTCTTAACAGCCAATAATGGCTGACGAGCAATGTTTATAATCTAATGTTATTTTGCAGAAGATACGTTATCAAGACATTTAGTTCAACAGTCGGCACTTTGTGAGCTTTGTGTCGGTTTTCTACTGCATCATCACTTTTTCAATTTTGCTTTAGTTTGTAAAAGACAACATCAACCTGTAGCTGAATTCTGCAGTTTTTGCGGTCTTGCTTGACTACAAAAATGAATCAAAATCAATTGATAAGTGTCAGTTATTTCAGGAAATTAATCGATTAAAATTTTCTTAATCGACAGCAGCAGCCCTAGTATGTAGTTGCGTCAATGATCTACTACTGGTAAATGAATCATGGCTAACATTTTAAACTTGTTACATATAAAAATCCATCGCACATATTTACAAAGAGTCAATCGATCGTTGCTCGTTGCGACGAGCTTGGCTGTTGGTGCCTCAAGAATAGAAACGAAGGCAATGATTTGTTCATTCCATACAAGTTGACGTCCGTCATCCGCCGAGTCAGCTCAAAGTAGCATACATCTCCTCGTGGGTCGCGGCTTCGGCTTCGGACAGAGTACCGCGCGGATCGCTTCGTCGAATACGGTCTTGAGACCTTTCTGCGTCAGCGCTGAACATTCCAAGTACTTCACGGCACCAATCTCCTTTGCCATAGCCAAACCCTGTCAAACAGGAGACAGCAATACGCGTTAAAAGTTAAAAGTACTGTTTAGCTCTTCACAGAAAACCCATCAGAGCTACGGAGCGTCACCTGCCATATGGGATCACACAGTGTTACCTGCCACCCAACATAGGTGAACGTGCACCGCCTTAACCCCAGCCAGATAGGCCAGTACTCGATTTGCCTACCCCAGAGTGATGGAAGGTTGAGTTGACCTAGGCGGCTGTTTACACACCAAGATGGTATACCTGCCCGCAGAAAGTCACCCATCCAAGTACTAACCGGGCCCAGCATAAGTTAACTTCATTGATCGGACACAACGTGTACCTTTGTGCCACACCACCAACCCCACTTACAGAACAGACCTACTTCGCCATAGCCAAACCCTTTAAAATAGAGGCCAGGAACGTAATCTCGGTAACTTGTACACTTGTTCACTACACCAATCTCCTTTGCCATAGCAAAGTCCTGTCAACGAGCAATGCTTACTCCGACAATGGTGGATTGATAAATCAAAACATTTGCAATTTTTTTAAGCAAAAAGCTGATGTCAACACTAGCAAAGCTGAATGCAGGCCTTGCGGCCCGTAGACCAAACTGAAAACTGACCAAGGCCAATTAGCTAACCCCATCAGCTTACATTCACTCACTACTGGACGACACTGATCACATGATTAATCAGTCAACATAGCACAGACATCACCAATATTAATGAGCTAGATCGACCGACTGGTTAAAACCGGCTATCAGTTAAATGGGCCAGACCAAGCCATGCTGAATAGATACAAGACAACATTCAAAGTTCAAAATTTTCAATAATACTATGCAAATAGTGACTGGCATCCAGGTCATCAACACTGAAAATTTTTGACCTGAAATAATGATCGACACCCCAGTCACTGTTTCGTTATATCTCAAAACCAAACAATGCTACAAAGCAACAAGTAAACAACTGCGAAAAACTGTGACAACTTCAATGTTGCCCGGTCGACAGTGCGCGAGCACCACTGCACAGGCAACAGTGCATATTTGTTAACATCAAGTGATGCAATTTGGACCAATCGCGTGCAGGTATTTTGTGTTGAGGCATAACAATGCGGACTGGATTACTCCCTAATACTCTGAATGATATTAGTAATTTCACAGTAGGTAATCTGTATTCTTCATTATGTGCAATGGCAGAATAAATTAGGCTAGTGCAAAGTCAGCAAAATTGGCTGGACCATATCAGGCCGAATTTCAACAAGGGTGGGCTATGGGTTGGGCTAAAAAATAATGATCTGAGTCACGAGCCTGCTTAGTATAACCCACAGTTTACAAGGCTTTGCTAATCAGAACTACTTAGTTGACACCAACAACAAACATAAACAGATGCAGTTCTCGTGCAGAAAAATCGTAGAAAACAGTTTTCGCTAAAGTGCTGCAGCAGCTCATCACTTCTATTCTCAAACTCTGACAATGGACAAATTTAGTAGAATTTACATCCAGGGTTCATAGCAAACTGAAAGGACAAAATTCAAGGACTTTTCAAAGACCTAAAATTGCAGTCTTCAAGTAACAAAAGTATTGATAAAAAGGCCTATCATACTTGCGTTGCATCAACATTTAAAATGAAATATATACTATAAATAAACAAAGAATATGTAATACACAGCGGGAAGTATTGTTAAGTAAGCAATTAAACCATAACCAAGCAGTGGTGAAAATTGAGCCAGATTTGGAAACAATTACTGTTTTAGATTAATGGCTGGTTATTCTACAATCTGAGCCAAATAACAGAACACAAACATTAATGTATACTAACAAGAAAGTATAAACAAACACTTTGCACACGGGTTCCTACAGGTTTTCTGTAGCAAAATTCCCTGATTTTCCCTCAGTTTTCCAGTCATGGAATGACAATTTCCCTGACATTATCAAAACAATAACCCTATAGCACAAATGTCATAAATGGTATTAAGTAATGAAATGGTATCAATAGAGCAATATGCAAACAACAAAGGCCTTGGTCAGGGGTCAGGAGGGCAAAAACCCCATGAAGCTAAAACACGTCTAGCTTTTGGACGTTCAGTGGAAGCCACAAATTTGTCTGCTTTTTGAGATGCAAAAAATCACAGTTATCTGCAGTCTGCATGATCCAAGATCATTTTCCCTGACTTTTCAAAAAAAAATATTTTTTGCCAACATTTCTCTGACAACACAAATTCCCTGACATTTTCCAGTTTTCCCTGACCTGTAGGAACCCTGACTGCAGATGCAGAAATCACGGATCAGGTCCAGAACTAAATCACAGAGCTAAGAACACTGCCAGTCAAACCTGCGGATAGGTTATTGGTGAGAGCTTCTTGTCTCGCAGTCTGTCGATTGTCTCCTTGTCCTCACGCAGATCCAACTTGGTGCCGACGAGAACGATCGGCGTAGCAGGACAGTGATGACTCACCTCTGGAAACCACTAAACACGAATTATTCACATAACAACCGTCAGCAGCGGTTCTGTTTTCTGTTGACTTGCGACTGCTATATGCGACACTATATCTGGAACTGTCGGTTCTGTGGCTGTCAGCGTCTGCATCCGTTGTATGCAGTGCAGTCTGCAGTGACTACACCGTGGTCCATAAAGAATGTGGCACTTCACTTTTGTCCATATCTTTACCAATTGTTGACCAATTTTTTAAATTCTTTTAAGGATGGTGTATTATTCAAACTTTTCCATATTCGGTATCCGGTTCCTGGTATTCAAATAATACTTAAATATTCGAATTTGAGTACCGCTAGATAACAAGTAGTAGGCCTGCCGTAGAATGCCTACTGCAGAACAAACGGCATTAGAAAATACATCTTTGTATTAAACCACGTTATCCTTGTAATCAAAGTTGTTGTCATGGTCTAATAAATGCTTTGTCAGTTGTCACATTGTATGGTGTGTTATTTTATGCTGACATTACATGTGAACTGATTAAAGGCCAAGTCGCACGAAAAAACGATATTGGCTAAATATATGTAGAATGTAATGCTAATCAATAATACGCCGATCAGTTGAAACAAAAACATCGCTTTACATAAATTTCAATAAAAATAATGTTGTGCAAACGAAATGATGACGTCACCTAATACACTTTGTTTATGGCGTGTATTGCAGTGTGCGAGAAAGTTTCACGCCATGAGCTGGCCGTAGCGTCGATGCAGCGCGCTCAGAGAGGAAGTCGCTTGCATTCCAGAAGCCAAAGTCGGAATCTGTCGGCAATTGATGCAACGAAAAGGGCATGCTGCTAGCATTCAAATTCTGTCGAATGCTAAGCTGACACTAATAGTTGTTTGTGACATCACAGTTTCATCACATTTGTCAACTTTAAACTTCATTTTTACAGTATAAAGATAACAGTGGCAACAGAAAAATTAATAAATATTGACAAAGTAACATATGATTAAGCCAATTAGCGCTTTATAACAGCTACGTAAACTGATGCGACTTGGCCTTTAAGTCAGCACAGCCCCACAGAGGACAGCGATGGCATTACTGAAGCGAACAAAACACCCCAGTAACTAACCTTTGCACGGACATTTTCAAACGATGCTGGACTAATGAGCGAGAAGCAGATCAAGAACACGTCCTAATAACACACATCGACAAAAGCAGCCGTAGTAAATGCCACAAAAATGCTTACAATCTATAGCAGTTAATTGTAAAATTACTGCAACTTACTCAATTTTCACAGCACAATATATGGTGGCACATTCCCTACTCTGGAGCATAAGATGTAGCAAAAACCTACTAAATTTGTGTAATATCAATCATTAGTCTCATAAATGTTAAGACTTAGGTCCGTCGCGGGTTTGCACTTGTACTTGAAAATGCCATTAGACAGACAACCGCGAACCGACTTTTTGTGGACGTTGAACTTCTGCTTCTTAAACACTGTTTGCAGTTTGGCCTATTTGTAAAAAGCATTTGTCATATCAACAGAGTTGTTCTTCATTAAGCTGAGTTAATACCAAAATGAGCAACTGTTCACAGGAATACTGCCATTCTATTTAACAGATCTCAGCATGGGCCTTAATTATTTGTGGTCTGGACTGCCTGATGCCACTGACTTTAGACAAGCCACATTTCTACTATTTCTTCTGTCTTCAAAATAGACATATGCAGAGAGCTGGCCACTTCCTTACGAGTTCAAAGTGATTGGCTATTGCAGGTTTGCAGCCATTAATCATATTGCAAAAAGGTTCACTAGAAAGCAACTTGTGCAACACTCACGGTCTGTGGATAGGAGAGTGGCCGAAGTCGATCGTAGTCCTCTTGACCGGCCGTGTCCCACAGACCGAGGTTAATGGGTCGACCATCAACCATAACGTTAGCGGAGTAATTGTCGAATCTGTCATTTCAACACATAGCATGCTGTCATTCAGTGTCAGCTAAATGTCGTAATATGATAGCACACCAATGCGTTGATGCTGAAACCTATGATGTATGATTAATACCATACTTGATTACAAATATAGGGTCTGGAGTGGAGCCGTGATCTGTAGCCAGTCAGCTTGCAAGTCATATACATGGCCGTAAGCTGACATTACCGGTATTGTCCAGTGACTGCCAGGTATGAAGTAAGAGAAATTATTATGTTGCAGAGCAGCAGCACTCTTTGTTTGTCCCACACGGGATCTTAACTCAAAAACAAACAAGAAAGCCTACCTAATGCAAAGGGAAACGCGCAACAGCAGTGCACGTTTGAAGACTCACTGCAAATAAAATCTAAGCTCACCAATCCCAGCAACTGACATTGGATACGACGATTATGTAGGCTAGTATCTATAACATTTCACTCACCAGAAAGCGTGACCAGTCTTGCGCAACCGATAGCAGTAAAATGACTTCCTAGGGGACCCTTCTTTGATGCGATCGTGTACAGGCCACTTTAAACCTAACGGGTCAAGATTTGGACCATTTAAATCTACATTTAATGTCGAAAATTTCATATGTAAGTAAGTAAAACGTAAATTTATACAGCGCATCAACACCAAAAGCCTCTAATGCAGGTTGTACTGGTCTATCGTTAGCGATTTCGGCACAATTCACTCTTAAAATGTGTGTCACAGCCCGAAATCGCCAAAGAAGTCAATAAAACTGTTATTGTGGCATTTAAGGTAATCCAAAGTCATTGATTTTGGTGCCAATCGAAAGCCAGTGTACAACTTCCTATTAGTGATTAATAGTAACCTAGGTCCTATCTTGCACCATTTCTGAAATATGGCAACGTATTCCCACCCCCTCTCATTTAGCACCACCGCTGAGGGTGACCTCTTAGGAATTTATGGAAAAGCTTTACAAATCCTGAAACTAGAGTCTTCCAGGCAGCCGACAGTGAAGATTTGGTGATCCTAGCTTGCATCGTTTTTGACTGATCCACCCGTGTGACAAGACAAACAGACAGAATTGCAATAGCTAAGAATGCTACAGCAGTTCCTTCTGTCACGTGTAAATAGCGTACAAAAAAACAAAAAATGGTGCAAATCAAATTAGACTGGTTAGTGACATATTGGTATATGCATTGTGTGTGTGTTTGAACAGCTTGATCAGCATAATGACAACTTATTGCTAATCACATAAAAACATATATGCTCACAAAAAGCAGAAAACACAAATTATTTTTTACACACAACAGACGTTTACCGAACACTTTGAGTTTTCGCAATACAAAAATAACCGAGATTAGCTTACACTGTTGGTATGTATTCACCCGGGAAAGCATTTGTCGTGTAACTGATCAGCAAACATGTTTTACCTACAGCTCTATCACATGCAAACAACAACTGCTAATACAGTAAATCATTTAACATCTAAACATTCTGAAATACAAACAAGATATAACATTATAACTGCAGCTTAATATACCTCTTGAGTACTTCTTTAATAGTACTGGCATTTCATCTGACAGTCTGGCAAAAACTTAATACATCACAGTAAATGTTGGCAAAGTATAGAATAATAGACAAGTTTTATCCAGCAACATCTAAACTGGATGAAAATAGCTGCAGCTGAGTAAAACACATGAACTCGTTCTCTCTCATTAACAGTTCTGCATTCCAAAAATAACAAAAATGAAAAAAAATTGCAACAGAACATTCCGAACATTGTACAGAACATTAACATTAACAGAACATTAACAGAACATGAATTGCATAAGAAACCATTGGCTTTCCATAGTTATGCAGAAACAAAATGTATAAAAACAATTACGTATAAACTGAGATTAACTATATGAGACGAGTGAAAATGACGGAAACTATTCACTAGTTTGCGATCAGCTTATCCAGTGACTGCGAACGCTAAATTACTGACAGCATATGGCACTGTGATGAACAAACCTGCAAGAAACATATTCCGCTCATTTTTTCTATCAAATTTGTCATACAACGATTAAATGAGTGAAGTTTTAGATCGAAAAGTGTTAAAATATGCCATCATTCACTGTAGCGAAGCACAATGATATCTCATGTGCACTAAAGTAGTTTGCCACATTAGAGCTGTGCCGTGGTGTGACGAAACACCGCACCGGCCTCACCGACCGCACTGGCAGCAATTCCTACCACACTGGCATCAGATCGCCGCACCGGCGCCTAAAACGACCACTTCGAGCATGGCGGCAGCTGCAGACGATTGGACGCTGTCTTAGGATTAAGGTTAGGGTTACTGGTCGTTTTAGGCGCCGGTGCGGTAATTTTCTGCCGGTGCGGTCGATGCGGTCGGTGAGGCTGGTGCGGTGTTTCGTCACACCCGCTGTGCTGTTTTGAATAATTTATTTCTAAAGTACACTTTCCGAACAAAGTTATTATGTTCTAGTGAAACAATTTATCACATTTTTCTTTTCCTGGGGAGAGGGCAGCACTCCCGAGATCCCACCTCCATTTTGCGGTGAAGATAGTAATTTTGATAGCAGTTGTGCATAACTGTACATAGGTCACTGATCCCATAAAGTTCTTTGAGCCATAGGCAAATGGTTGCATCGAGTGAAGTTCGCAAAAACAAACATTAAATGTATACTAAATTGCATATTAGTAATTAAACTAACAGCAAAGTATAATGACAAAGTAAACTGTCTTAACAATACATAAAAATGTGCACTGAATGGCATGCAAACGTGCAAGTTAAGTAGAACTATTTTTTCGCACGACTACACATAACGGTGGATCGATTTGTTTGTTCCCACCTTCTTCACTATAGCCAACTACATAATGGTCTAACATTAATTTTACTTGGACCTACTGTACTTTATTCGCCCAAGCAGAACACTAAAACGTGGTAAGATTTTAACACAGGTAACAGAAAATACAAGGATATGGTGAACAACGTACCCGTCGCCTACTACAACGCACTTAATGGCCTGCATCGTATTACAAATAAAATAATTTCGTCAACGAACGACCCTGTGAAACTTGCACCAACAGTCAGACTACACAGTAAACGACTAAACTTGCTACAATTGTAATTTAGTAACTTTTTAATTGACAAAAGTAATGGCCGCCTATACACATTCAACTACTTCCGTCTCGAGTCTCCCACCCACAGAATATGGCACACCGTTTATATATCAACTCGAATCGTTTCTAAAAATAGACATTACGCTGAAAGCAGGAAAAAAATTATTACGTTACGTTGGGCGCACCTGTTCGCCATACTCCCGTTACTAGGCAACGCACAAGCAACATTTCAGTGATAAGTAGACGGTTGTGTTGTGAATATAGCAGCGCATCGTAATGGTAACATCTTCTTACTGTTAGTTTAGTACGTTGAACATCACATCTTACACGTTAGTGTGAGTGTTGTAAGGACGACCTTCAAAGTCTATGGGAAAAGGCAAACTTTGACCCTCAGCCAACCAAAAAACCCTGAACCGATCGTCACCAAATTTGAATGGCGTGATTAGGTCGTGGACGCCTACCACCAAAAATTGGGCTCAATTTGCCCAGGGGTTTTTGCTCCCCATATAGGTGAAATATACACCCTCCTGTTCGAAATTGGTTCGCCCCCTGGCTTTTTCACCCCCTGGCTTGTTCGCCCCTGTGTCTGGCTGATTCGCCCTTTGGCTTGTTCGCCCTAACCTTTAAACTAACCTTTAGAGTTATTTTCACCGATCGGTGATCGTAACCGCCCCCGTTCTGCGCAAGAAAATGCCTTTTTAATGTTACAAAATAAAAATTTAATTTTTGACTTATATTTATTCGAAAAATTCGAAAAAAATACAATGGCGCCTATGGGGAAAATATAAAAGGGGTGTACTACTACCTCCTAAGAAGTCGTTATTGTATTACTGTCAATTTGTTTAGCATGAAAATGGTTGCAGCTAACCACAGACTTGCTTCTTATCATGACAACTGCTGATGAGCTTAACGGGGATACCAACATCAATGACCTTCAATGACTTTGACTTCTCAGTATAGGGAGTGTTATTAATTTTTTTTAAATTTTAGGCTGTGCTGCACATTTCCAGACTGAATTGCACCAATATGGCTGGATAGACCAAGACAACCTTCGTATATTTGAAGCATTAAACGTAGATTTCAGGAGTTTAAATTTTGGTCTTCCAGGTACAGTAAGTTTTCTACAGATGCATCATATTTGGTTACTACTTCAAAATGCACGGCTTCTGCTAAGTACTGTTCGCTAATTTGCTGTGAAAACGGTTACAGATAGACAAGTATTTCTGTTATGGTAACAAGCACTGCTGACGAGCTTTTCGAGGATACCAAATTGCATGACCTTGAACGAACTGAAATGTAAAAAGAGGGTTTTTGGTGATTATTTTGCTATTTTAGGCTGCAACTCATTCAGCAGTGAATTACATCGAAATTACTGGTAATTTCAGGACAATTTGCGTAGGAAATTTTTAGCATAAAATGCAGATTATATCTGCCTCAGTTTTGACTGCTTAGGTTCAAGGAGTTCTGCATATTTACCTTAAATTTGGGTGCCCTTTTAAAACGCATTATTATATTATTGCATATTGTACACCGATTTTCTAGGCAGTAGCACTGATACTGTCGCTTGTCACGTGAGCATTGCTCAAACGGTCAATTAGTTTGATTTTTTGCTCGCCACTGATGTTTGTGTGTAGACAACCGTGAAAGCAACAACGATTAAAGAAGCACTACAAAGATGGGTTTGTGTGTTAATCTTTGCATTCTGTTATTGTACTATATTGCTTGTATAATATTGTTTGTGCTCAAGCGTAATCCAGCCTGCTTTGCAGCTTATTACTTAATTCGGAATCGTACTCAAAATGTGTCAGTTAGACAAAAATAATGCATGCATGAGTGTTACGCCTGTCTCTTGTAGATCTTGGGTTTAATATCATCCGTTAGGTTTTCTGTGGTCTTTCTCTCACTGTTCATTTTTTTCAGCCATGTCCTTAACATGAAGTTTATGGCTTTTAAGTGTGTGTAGGCCTTTAGCTCATTCATCATTTTTAGTTCTGAAATTATGCACATTTCTCGCTATTTTTGCACTTTCGATTTTTTCATCAGTTTCATCCATTTTTGCTAGTCGGCGCCGCATGGTCATGCCTTAAGTGAAAGACTGTTTTGCAGCAAAATATTCAGAACTACTAAAAGTACTAGTGGCTTGCAGTAAACTCAAACAAGCCACGCTGTAACTTACTGTATAGCTGTTTTTATTTATAATACTAGCACTTTTGATTAGTAGTAGTGGCTTAACTGCAGTTCAGTTGGTAAGAACTATGAATGGAATATTATTGTGTGTATTTGCATGAAACGTAGAAACACGAGTGTATTGGACAGGCAGGATGTGGTATTGTTGTGAGATTGATTTGCAATGAATGACACAGGAGGAGAAACATGGACAAAAGTCTGCTGACGCTACAAGAGTGGAACTGTTCGCCCAGATTCCACCGATTGAAAAGATGGACCCGGCACTCGGTACACTCGTTGCGTGCGAGTGAGTTCACCAATCGTTCTGTTTATGAATGCCTGTGTGGGCTTAACGTAGACATAAAATTTATACGCATGTAATGTATGTCATAAACACACATTTAAAAATCATTTTGGTGCGATAATGCATTTAATGAAGTTTTGTCATAGTCTAGTCTAGTTTTTTATTCAGACTAGGCCTATAGCTCTATACCTTTTAATTAATACTTAAGCGGTTAGTCAAATTTGTCACTGTTGTGTCTTATGCTGAGTGTAGTAGTCTTAAAGTATTACTTAGAAGTCGTTATTTTACCATTATTGACTAGTCTAGCATGAAAATGGTTGCAGATTTGCATATATTAATGTGTTCCTTATCATGAGAACTGCTGATGAGCTTTCCGGGGGTACCAACATTGATGGCCTTAAATGACTTTGAACCCTTTGCTTGGGCATGCGTGCTATTGGTAAATTTGAAACGACCGCTAGGATATTAATATGCTAATGCCAGTAGTGTGTTTTGGACTGCAAGTTGTCTGCCACCGTGATAAACATTCACGGGCATCACTTGCGGACGTCTGAAAAAAAGATATAATTTTATGTTAAAACACTTTTAATTGATTCCTCACAAATCAGTTGTTTTAAGCATAAAAGTCGTATCACCTAATTTTTATGTCGACTACAAGAAGTTAGTTTTATTATTTTTCCAGGCGGCTGAGTTTGTCAACAAACTGCATTGAGAAGATCACAAACTTGAATGGTCTAAGTAAGTCTGAGACCACTATTGTTGTTGCTGTTAACATTTAGAGCCCAAATTCCAAGCCCAAATTCCATTACGCCGACTTTGTGACAAAGTCCGAGACGTGGTGACTTTGTCGCGGACTTTGTCGCTGACTTTCCCCATGTAATGGGGTGTTTACATGATCCAGCAAACGTCTAGCAAACTTCCAGCAAACATCCAGAAAACTTCCAACATTCATCCAGCAATGTATCAAAATACACGTGAATTGCTGAACGAATGCTGGAAGTTTGCTGGAAGTTTGCCAGACGTTTGCTGGATCGTGTAAACACCCTATAACAAACCAAATTCCATTACAGCGACACGAACAGGTTTGTCGCGGACTTGTCACTGACTTTGTCGCAAACATCTTGACATGTCGAGATGGTTTGTGTCCGCGACTTTCATGATTTATGTCCACGACTTTTCCTGCAGGGAAGTTTCGGTGAAAATCGGCGTAGTGGAATTTCAGCTTTAGCTGAAAATCTCGTGGATTTTCATAGCGCTAAACGTAGGTTATACATGTAGTTTAATACAGACATTATTATACTGTGCCATCTAACAGCAACACTGTCGGACTCGTGTTGTGTGTTCTGTTTTAATACACAACAACAGCTACTACTGTAGCATGTCTTAGCCATTGCAATTCTGTCCGTCTCTCTGTCTGTCCGTCCGTCACACGGGTGGATCAGTCAAAAACGGTGCAAGTTAGGATCACCAAATCTTCACCGTCGGCTGCCTGGAAGACTAGTATCAGGATCAGTAAAGCTTTTCCAAAAATTCGAAAGGGGTCACCCCGAATGAGGGTGCTAAATAAAAGGGGGGTAGGGAAAATTTGCGATATTCAGCCGATACACTGTTGGCAGAGCGAGAGGTGGCGCCCTCTGGTGAGTACAAGTAAAACACTATAGATAATTTAGCCGTCACTCATCTGGCGGCCTCTGGCGACTGATTTTGTTTTACTGGGCTTTTTTTGAAACTAGCCAAAAGCCGTACAGATGAGATCTACCGATGAAGTCTATGGATCACTAGCATACGACGGTGCATCGCTGTTGCGGTTCCCGTTTGCGTTAGCAGGGCTTTTTTGTTATAGACTGAAAATGCTTGATTATTATAGTGTAAAGTGTTTGCTCAAATTAATTGTAGTAGATTCTAATGCCTAGTTTTTTTTTAAAACTTTCAGAAAGTCTGAGAATCTTATCACTTGGTCGCAACAACATCAAGAGCTTAACCGGCTTGGTAAGTTCTAATATCAGTTTTGTACATTTAACGCGCGAAAGCAGCTAGACTGCTTTAGCACATCTTAAGGTGCGTTCTCGCTGTGTGCGCGTGTCAACGTGCATTAGCGCTTCGCGCAGTGAAAACACACCTTAAGCCATCGCAATTTTGTCTGTCCGTTTGTCTGACCGGCCGTCCGTCACACGGATGGATCAGTTAAAAACAGTGCAAGCTAGGATTACCAAATCTTCACCGTCGGCTGCCTGGAAGACTCTAGTTTCAGGAACCGTAAAGCTTTTTCATAAATTTCGAGAAGGTCACCCTGAACGAGGCGCTAAATGAGAGTGGGTAGGAAAAATTTGCAATTTTCAGACAATTAGTCGCTGTATCTCAATAACGGTGAGAGATACGGCCTAGGTTACTGTTAATCACCAGTAAGCCCTCAATTGCCACCGAATTTAATCACCTTGGATGACGTTGAACGCCAGAATAGGGGTTGTTATGGATTTTTTGGTGATTTTGGGCTGCGAGACACATTTCAAGAGTGAATTGCGCCAAAATCAACTGAGATGGTTTAGGCCCACCTGCCTGCAGGTAGTCACCCATTAAAGTATTAACCCGGCCCAAACTTTAAACTGTCGAGTTAAAATTGGCAGTTTTGTTCTTTTTCTATGCTTTTTCAGTTAAGTGCTTGTTTGGAAATATAATAGACAAACCGATGAACAGACGGGTATGACCGGTAATGCGGCCTGTTAGGAGAAACCTGTTAAAGAACTCATGCAATTCATGATAATTATTTCTTAAGTAACCAGTTTAACCTGAAGTAACTCCTAAAGTTTGGGCTGATGAAATAAAACTCAGAGATACATAAATGTGGTTTGTGGTTCTACCATCATGTGAAAAACATGTTTTTTGTATTTTATTGCTTTTTTTGTTACAAATAATGATATTTAATTACGTATTTTGTAGGAAACTGTAGGCGAGACGCTGGTGGAGCTGTGGATTTCATACAACCAGATTGAAAAACTGAAGGGCATCAACGTGCTGAAGAAACTCAAAGTTTGTATTTTTTTCTGTACAAAGTAGCGTAACTATAGCCAGATGGCTAAATAATTGTCTTGGCATGAATACCAGTCATTCATACCGTTATATTATGAATTACTAACTTTCTTACACCCTGGAAAAATCGACAATAATGTGATATAACATGTGATGACAACATCGTTCAAAGGCATAAACTGTAAAGCTGAAATTTTACATGTCATATGGGCAAAGTACAGTGTACAATAATTTTGTACATACACTTCTTAAGTGAGCTTTGAGGACGCGTTTTTAGCATGTTGAGTGGTATTTCAATGGAATTTGTGTTATTTTGCAGTCGCTGTATTCTGTGATTATTAAATTAGTAAACATAAATTTTTACTGACTCAGTTTTCTGGTGGTTATTTTTTTAGCTACTTCAGAATTAAGCCACTTTATATTTTCTTTGGTACATGGCAGACACAACAGTGGGCTTACTGCTGCTGCTCCGATGGTACTTAAGTAACGGTCGAGCTATTGGCATGGTTGTCATCCGTCCGTCCATCCGTCTGTCACGGATATCTTGTGGCTATAGCTTTAAGTCGTAGGGAAAAACTTTTTACAAGGGTAATTAGCCATGTGTATTAAACTTGGGTGTGCAAAATTTCAGCCATCTGGTGCAAGGGAAGCATTTTCATATCGGGGGTTGAATGAAAGGGGGTAGGAAATTCAATGAAAACCCGGCGATATCTCGGAAACGGTAAGAGATACGGCCAAGGTTACGATTAATCACGAATAGAAAGTGCCATACGCCCTGTCAGATGAGATGTTATCATTCACCTTAGATGACATTAAAAGCCATTGACAACCAGTACGCTCGGCTATCTTAGTGACAGCTGGGCTTTTTGTTCGTATGGCCTATATTTTTATTTCGTTAAAGTGGTTATTTTTCTGGAGCATGGACCGGATTGTTTGTCTAAAAGTAAAATTTTCAAATAATTGGAACATGGACATTACAGCTAACTGTGCCAGTTATCCTTGTATAGGTTCTGTATATGTCAAATAACGCGCTCAAAGATTGGAGTGAATTTCAGAAGCTGGTAAATAGTTGCAACTTTTCACATTTTTAACATTCAGTTTTATTAGGGGCTTATTGTGATTGATGCTGTGGCTAACACAACTCGTCAAAGCTGTTTTAATGATTGTAAGTAATCGTTATTCAGTAATGGCTGATAATTTCTGCATTTGCAACAGCATTTTTAGTTTCATAGCTCTCCATTTCTTACATACATCTTTCTGTAATTTGTGCCTAGTTAGCACAATTTGTATGCTACTTACTCTCCTATTTTTAACTTCTCCCTTTTTTCAATCTACACCCTTAACAAAACTTTCTCCCTCGAGGGGAAAAAGCCCAAAATGGAGGATAAAACTTGAGTCAGAAATTGGAGGGGAACCTCAGTCCAAAATTGGGGGAAGTTGCGCCCGATTTCGATTACAGATTTGGGAGATAAAAGTCACTGTATATCATTGTTAACCATCTGTGTAATTCTATGCCCAGTTAGGGACGTGTCCTTGTATAAGCAGTTATAGCTTTTGCTCGTTTTTGCTGCATTTTTACAGTCTTATTGTTGTTGTGTTTCTTATTTTGTGCAATAAATAGTGACGATTATAAAATTAGTAACAGAGTTACTATCACTGTGAAATGTCTTTTTAGGTGGACTTGCCACTGCTGGAAGACTTGTTACTTGTTGGTATGTGGATATTTTTAATATTGCGTTGTTATTAACCTTTGACCTGCAATTGGCTGATGTGATTTTTTTGTCCAATTAAAAATTAAATATATGATTTTTCCGTATGTTAGCTGAATATTTTTCGTTTAATTTAGAATTTTCTTTTTCTTTGAATAGACTCATAGATTGAAACGTAACTTCATAGGTTATGAAAAATTTCTCAAAATACGGGGTACGGCTACAGGAACATCGACAGAAAGTCACACAACGTGATGTAAGGGCTTACACACGAAGCACCAGCAAATCCGCAGCAACAGAGTACAAGAAATTTGAGCTAATGCTCACGGGATGCGCGAAAGCCTATAGCAGTTCCAGCCCGCAGGCAGTCACCCATCGCAGCACTAACCGGGCCCGGCGTAGAGTAACTTCGTTTCAGCCGAAACGCATTACCAACGACGCCACGCCATCAATGCCAGCACCGTGGCGCCGCCTTGTGAATGATTTTGTGTCGCAGTCCGAAATTGCCCGAAAAATTCATTAAAAAATCCCTATTTTGGCGTTCAAGGTCATCCAAGGTCATTGAATTTGGCGCCAATTGATAACCAGTGTACGATTTCCTATTAGTGATTAATAGTAACCTAGGCCTTATCTCGCACCGTTACTGAGATCCAACGAGTTATAGGCCAAAAATCGCAAATTTTGACCACCCCCCTCTCATTTAGCGACCTCGTTCGGGGTGACCCCCTTCGAATTTATGAAAAAGCTTTACGGTTCCTGAAACTAGAGTCTTCCGGGCAGCCCACGGTGAAAATTTGGTAATTCTATCTTGCACCGTTTTTGCCTGATCCACCCGTGTGACGGACAGACAGACGGACGGACGGACGGACGGACAGAATTGCGATAGCTAAGACGCGCTGAAAGCAGTAGCTGCTTTCGCGCGTAAAAACAAGTCAGCAGTCACAGGCCACGCCATCTCTCTCAACCACGTCATAGACTGGGACCACGCCAAGGTGATCGACAGAGAAAGCAACAGAATGGACCGATGGATCACAGAAGCGATACACATTAGAAAAGAACAAGACAAGTCGATGAACCGAGACGAGGGGTCCTACCAACTTTCACACATCTATGACTACTTACTGTCCACCGTAGCGACACCTGTTGGACAGTTGTTCCGACGAAGGCAACAGCGTTTGCCGAAACGTCAACAAAAACAATTGTAAAGGTTGTATTTTGACGAACTTTTCATAACTTATGCAGAATGTCCTTTGTTTCTATATGGTTCAGGCAATCCTCTTGAAGAGAAGCATTCTGCTGATGGTGACTGGAAGGACCAAGTCGCTACGAGATTGAAGAAATTGAAAAAGTTAGACGGTCAGTAAGTAACGGTCTACTGTGATCTGCATTCTATATATACTAATACGATCATGTACCACTATCACCACTATTTTTGTTGTGTTGCTTTTTAGCCGACCTTACTTAAGTAACGGTCGGGTTATTGGCATGGTTGTCGTCCGTCTGTCCGTTGTCGTCTGTAACGGATGTAATGTGGCTAAGTGTTAGGTCATAGGGGAAAACTTTTTACGCCAATAATTAGCCATGTGCCTTATACTCGGGCTTGCAAAATTTCGGCGATCTAGTGCAAGGGGAACATTTTCAAATTAAGGGTTGAGTGAAGGGAGGGGGGAAGAAAATTCAATGGAAAACTGGACATATCTCGGAAAATGTGAGAGATAGAGTCTAGGTTACTATTGGGCACTAATAGGAAGTCACGTATTGGCTTTCAAATGACATGAAAATTAATGACCTTGAATGACCTTGAAGTTGAATGTCAGTCCTGCAACAGGAACTGTATTGGCTGTAACGCGTCTTCCGTAGCAGGGCGTTTTTATTTTGAGAAAAATTTGCGAAACCTGCGTCCGATATTTTCATTGGTTAATAATGACTGTAACTGGCGAGATGACCACGTGCAACGTCTGTTATACTAGCGTTGATTGTAGCTTTTGAGAGCAGCGTTCCGTTAACAGAGCGTTGCATGGAACTGTGCCATCTCTGAAAAATTGTTTTCTTTCTTTATTGGAAGTCAGACGCTGGGCTTCGGATGTAGGCGGTACAGTCGGCTTTCCTTAGCCACAGCTGGGCTTCTTGTTTCATAGTTATTCTACACTGTGTCCGGAAAAAAGTAACCTCCTAGACATCATACAATAAAAATGTCAAATCTGAATACAATTTTGTACACTTAATTTCCAATAAATTGCTGAAGCTAACACCAAATTTTGTAAAAAATATTTCTTAGCGGAGTTATTAATAATTGTTGAACATCGATAACAAAATATCTTTGTTATATTGGTATATGGCGTTGCAGAAGTAAACCTTTCTGTTAATGTACAATTGTGTAAATCCAAAAACAACACTTGATTCTGGCGAAATTCTACCTCAACAATGCACCATTTACTGGCAATCAAAGCGCCAAATTTAAACTAAATCTGCCAAGGCAAACAATAGTTACAGCGGCTTTGGCAAGGTCACCCCAAAACACTTCAGTTTTAGCCCTTTTTGGATGACGTCAGACCTGAAATTGAAGTGTTTTGGGTGACCTCACAAAAGCTGTTGTAGCTGTTGTCTGCTTTGGCAGATTTAACAAAAAATTCGGCAGTTTAATTGCCAATAGGCAGTGCATTGTGGACGTAAAATTTTGCCGAAATCAGATGTTGTTTGTTGAAGTTACATAAGTAAACCGTCTGTTACTGTACATTTGCGTAACGCCATATTGGTAACGGAGATATTTTGTTACTGATATTCAACAATTAATAACTCCGCTAAAAATAATATTTTTCAACGAAATTTGGCGATCGTTTACCAATTTATTTGAAATTAAATGCTTTGAAATTTTATCCAGATTCGTTCAGATTTGATACTTTTATTCATTCTACGATGTCTAGGGGTTACTTTTTTCTGGACACAGTGTAGTTCACGTTATAGATGACTCCAGAATTGCTGCTGCAAGTTCTTTTACAGTCGTATCGCGATGTCTTACATATCGCTCAACAAACGATTTCGAATCGCTGAAAAAATAACTAAATTTGTGAACTTTAATACTTAGTCAAATTCATATTTAAAGTCAAAATTCCATTACGCCTACTTTGCGACAAACAAAGTCGCAGACACAAATCATTGAAGTTCGCGACACAAAATTATGTCGCCGACTTTCATGAATTGTGTCCTCGACAAAATCCGTTGAAAGTAGGGTTTAAGCTAGCAAGCTATCATTGTGTGCAGAGATGGAATACGATAAGCTAGAATTACGAGTAAACGTGCACCGCTTTTATCCCAGCCAGGCACGCCGGTACTCGATTTACCTACCTCAGAGGGATAGAAGACTGAGTTGGCCTGGGTGGTTGGTTATGTACTGAGACGTTTTACCTGCAGCTCAGAAGAGTTTGTGTCTTGTCTTACCTGTGTATATACCTGTATTAATAACGTGCTGATGATGACGTGTCCAGGTGTGCCTGTGATACGAGAGGAAGAAAACGAGGATGGAACCGACTAATTTATGCTGTTTGTTTTTAAATTTGGTGTAAAATTTTAATTGTTGCTTGTAGACAACATAGTGAAGTATACATGTACTTTTGCTATTATGCGAAGTTCTTATCGAGACTCATAGTGTATTAATTTTGTTAGAGTGGAAGTGTAATATTTATGCACAAAAGCATGTACAGGGTGCAGCAAAAAAGTAGCCCCCTAAAGTTTTTCGCTGTTTTTTTAGCAACTGTTTAGCATTTTAATATAAAATTTTACAGATTTATTTCTGGAATTGTTCTACAGCTAAATGCCAAACAAAATTTGATTCCATTGAAAAATGACGAAGTTATACACTTTTTAACATGACTGCCTACCGATTTTTAAGCGTTAAAAAATGTTTAAGCTACAACATTAGTTAATAACATCGCTGAAACAAGTCAAACAACACAGTTATCTAATGATCAGATTCCAGATTTCCATTGTCATAGTGAATGTTCAAAGTGTCAACCGACAGCTCCAAGCTCGAGCCGACGGTGAAGATTTGGTGATCCTAGCTTGCACCGTTTTTGACTGATTCACCCTTGTGACGGACGGACAGACGGACGGACAAAATTGCGATCGCTAAGACGCGCTGAAAGCAGTAGCTGCTTTCGCGCGTAACAAAGCCGAAAACAATCGCTGAACTCAAGGAATCGCTTCAGGTCACCTGGGGCAACCTATCACGAGGACCAATCGACAAGACGGTGAAAGACTTCTCAAATTAAGCAACTGTTTTTAAGTGTCTTGTCTTACCTGTGTTTTTAAGTTTTTTAAGCCTTCAGTTGCTTAATTTGAGAAGTCTTTCACCGTCTTGTCGATTGGTCCTCGTGATAGGTTGCCCCAGATGACCTGAAGCGATTCCTTGAGTTCAGCGATTGTTTTCGGCTTTGTTACGCGCGAAAGCAGCTACTGCTTTCAGCGCGTCTTAGCGATCGCAATTCTGTCCGTCCGTCTGTACGTCCGTCACAAGGGTGAATCAGTCAAAAACGGTGCAAGCTAGGATCACCAAATCTTCACCGTCGGCTGCCGGGAAGACTCTAGTTTCAGGAACCGTAAAGCTTTTTCATAAATACAAACCCCGAACGAGGGCGCTGAATCAGAGGGGGTGGGTAAAATTTGCGATTTTTGGTCAATAAGCCGCTGTATCTCAGTAACGGTGTGAGATAGGGCCTAGGTTACTATTAATGACTAATAGGAAGTCGTACACTGGCTCTC
>Ga0209367_1003025_pt1 | contig 22620 bp, 16 predicted proteins | sample WorMetLIZISLAND2_FD_187412 | JGI IMG/M metagenome (GOLD analysis project Ga0209367, IMG submission 187412) | Marine gutless worms symbiont microbial communities from Max Planck institute for Marine Microbiology, Germany - Olavius geniculatus... ... | reverse complement strand
GGGGGGATCGCACCGTGGCCCTCCCCCTAAATACGCCACTGGTCACACTAGCGGTCCAGACGGCCGTCCGAACGGCTGTCAACCGCCCATACCGCTAATGTGACTCCTCCTTTAGGCTATTGCGATAGAAATTAACATTTCTTATGTTGTGCAGAATGACCGGTTACCAGACACGTGAAGAAAAATAAGCAAAGAACACAATCTTGTAGGTTGATCTGTCATTATCAATTTATTTACTTCACGAAATAATCATCAACTAAGATTGATAAAGTATCAGAAACTATGCATAAAGGCTAGCGCCCTTCTTAGCTACCCCCGATTTGTTTCGTTCTCTTTGTGACGCCACCGGTGACGACTGACGACCCATTATTAAAGCATATGCCTATAGTCGATTGCACTAAGTTATTCACATCCGTGTTGCCACGTCGACACCGTTAGTATTGTGACTGTTGTTTACACGTTGTTATTGTCAGCTACTGGTCTAGAAGACGGCGATGTCAAAGGCGATGAATGACGAAGACGCCACAAGAAAACTTCTGGAGGAAGAAATTAGCGAGCTAAGATCAGTGGTGCTTGAGTGTTCGCGATCTTTCAATGATGTACTGGAGAGGATTGCCCAGCGTGAACGGGAATGTGATGACAAACTGCGCCGCCTCACGACTGAAACACACGACAGGGAGAAACACGAGCAAGCCATCCAGCGATTGGTTGTATTGGACGCTGAACTGAAACATGTGAAGGCCGAAAACCAGGTTCTAAAGCGCAAACTATTAGAAGCGAGTTCGGAAACTAAACAAGAAAACGTGGACAGTACTGGTGCGAGGGAACTGCAAAAGCAGCTAAGTCAAACAACAAGAGTGCTTCACAAGGCCGCTGAAGATTTACGTAAAACGCGACAGCGCTTGTCGGAAGTACAAGAACGACTAACTTTGTCCCAACAAGTGACCGCAGCAACTCAGCAACGTGAACGTCAGGAGTCCGACAACTCCGAGCAACTACATCTGGAACTAAATCCACAGCCAACAACACGTTCCGGTGACTTGATAATTTCTTGATAATTGCGACAGAATCCGATAAAATGCTAGAACAATGACGACAAAAAATTTTAGCTAATGCTCATGAGACGCGCGAAAGCCTATAGCAGTTCCTGTTCGCAAACTGTCAGTCTATCTCCAGCCATTACGTCACAGTTCATTCTTGCAATGTGCGCTGCAGCTGAAGATCGCAAAAATCAATAAAAACCTCCTTATTTTGGAAGTTCAGGGTCTTTCAAAGTCACTGATGTTGATACGACTAAAAAGCTCGTCACTAGTGCTTGTTGTGATAGGCAGCACGCCCATGGTGATCTGCAACCGTTTTTATGAAAGACTGACCAACAACGGTAATAACGACTTTTACGTGGGGGTACCGCTCTTTGATGCCCTCTTATGCAGGTTTCCTTAAACCTAAAAAATTGAGACTTGAACCGTCGAAATTTACGTTCAATGCTGAAAATTTCTTATGCAGTTTTTCCATGTCTATCTCAATTGATTTTGGCGCAATTCGCTCTTGAAATGTGTCTCGCAGCCCGAAATCGCCGAAAAATCTAAAACCTCCCTATTTTGGCGTTTAAAGTCATCCAAGGTCATTAAATTCGGTGGCAATCGAAAGCCAGTGTACGACATCTATTAGTGACTAATTATGCCTAGTAACCTAGACTCTATCTCGCACCGTTACTGAGATACAGCGACGTACAGCGACTTATTGGCTGAAAATCGCAAATTTCTTTCATTCCCCTCTCATTTAGCGCTCTCGTTTGGGGTGACCCCCTTCGAATATGTAAAAAATCTTTACGGTTCCTAAAACTAAAGTTTTTCAGGCAGCCGAAGATAAAAATTTGGTAATCCGAGCTTGCACCGTTTCTGACTGATCCGCCTGTGTGATGGACAGACGGACAAACGGCCGGACGGACGGACGGACGGACGGACGGACAGAATTGCGATGGCTAAGACCCGCTAAAGCTGTATCTGCGTTCGCGCGTAATAAGTCAGAAAATTATTGAGGCCACGCGTCTTTGTGTAAAATCATTAAAGTTGTTGTTTTTTGTATGACTAAATGCACAGCTGGTTCCGGTGTTCTTCGTCGTGTGTACTCGGAGTTGACGACGATGTTGGATGCACGTGTCGTGGCTATTCACATGTATCAACGTAACGCGCTCACACTAAAAGAGCTGCAGTCAATCCAATGTCTGACAGATCGTCCAGTCCAAACTGCTGAAACTTTGTTAAACATCGTCATCCAGGAACAACATGACGCCGTGTACCTGAGTCTCCTTGATGTCTTGAAAGAAACCGGTCAAGGTCATATTTACAAACGACTCGTCGAAAACGGGTACAACCACATGGGTTAGTGAAACATTGTGTTTCCCGTCAAAGTTAAAATCGCAAAGCAAACCACATTATTCGTTGTTTTGTTTCAAACCACATGAACACCTTGATAAGGGCATTCATTGTGTATGTGCGCCCAATCTTAGAGTACAACAGTGTTGTATGGTCGCCTAGTTTAAAGAAAGATATTGACTTAATTGAGAAGGTGCAAAGACAGTTTACAAAGCGATTGTTTGGGCTTAAAGATTTAACATACAAGGAGCGTTTGGTGCGTCTGAATCTTCCTAGCTTAAAGCTGCGCCGGCTGTATCTGGATCTTATTTTGTGCTATAAGATTGTGTTTGGTATGGTTTGCGTCAACTTCGATGATTTTTTCACGTTTAGCCCCTCCTTTCAGACGAGAGGGCATTCATACAAATTATATAAATCTAGATGTACAAATTCAGTTCGTCAAAACTTTTTTGTTGAAAGAGTCATTAACGTCTGGAACTGTTTACCACCCACAGTCAGCTTTTTTTCTCTTTCCTTATTCAAGACATCACTGAAGAATACTGATTTTACGCCCTATATAATATGTTATGTGTAGGCCTGCTGCTATTTTTGTGTGTTTTTATTGATTTTATGATTTGATTTTATTTTAACTTGTTTCAGTTGCCGTGCTACTCTCCTGTTTGTGTATTTAGCTTAGGAAGGCTACCTTAAGTGCTCTATGAGCCTAGTATGTCTTGCCAACTGTATCTTTGTGTCAACCTTGTGCACTCTGTTATGCTTTTGCTGGCAAATAAATGATGATGATGATGAAACTAATACTGAAACTGCAACTGCAAACTGATAACTGCAAATACCCAGTTATTGCAACTAATGCACCTACAGATATGCATTTGTATTTAATAGTAATTTAGTACTAAACTTTCTCTGCATTTGCTTTCGATTTTTAGTCAATCTTTGTTTCTAAATAACGTTTTAGAATATGACGAACAGTCGTCACATGCGGGCGTGATACGGCAGCACTACGTGTTCCTGCTGGAAACTATAGATACGAAGTCTACTGGACTTCTCTCGCATCTCTACTCCAAAGAAGTCATCAACAATATGGAGAAAGACGACATCGAGGCTGAGCAGACATCGTTCAGAGCAAACGAAAAGCTGCTGTCGGTGCTCAGTCGCAAGTCGCAACAACAGTTTCAACTGTTCCTCGACACACTCGACAGTTCTGGACATAAACATGTCCGCAACATCATCACTGGTCAACCGGGTTTGTCGATGCCTACCGTCGACACATACAATTTAATAGAACCTTCAGAGGGTTCGTGTTGTTTTTGCTATTAATTGTTTGCAATAAACGTTGTGATAGTTTGAATAGTGTAAACAAATTATTTCGCACGGTTCAGATCTAGCATCGAGTTTTTCGTCTCACAGCCATAGCACAACAGCGAAATTCTAGATGCAACTACGTATGCGGCATGTGTCATACACTGAGTGATTGGTCAGACGAAATTAAAGTTTAATACACTCTAGGGGCTAACTATGCACGTTTTCTAGGCTGTTTCGTTATTAGACGGAATCGCTGCCGCTCATCTAATTTTTCTGCGCTCAATTAACAACTTTACACACATAAACACCAACGATTGATGTCAGAACAAATAGCTGACGGTCTGTTATAGTAGCTAAACTGCTATAAAGTCGCCATCCAAAAGAAATAAGCCGCTAGCTACAGACAAAAGCATTGCAGCAAAACATAGTCCGGTAACTGACAGGGGTCACCGTGCATCCCCTTTGGGGTTAAAACCCTTGCATATTTTATTGTACTCCAGGGGCTAAACTTCGGGGAAAAATCATGTTAGCAGGAAAAATTTTGTGACTAGGTTACTATGGCATCCATAGTAACGGTCGGCAAAACTATACCTCTGATTTTACTTCATACGGTAACTGTTTGGTTTAGGTCTCATTTCTGCTGATTAGACCGTTGCTATGCAGAATCTTCCTCCATAGCAACTGCTGCTTTGTAAAATACAGCGTTGTATTCCTTGTACTAAATAACGTAATTATGTACAGTTTGTTATAGCCGTGATATTTGACATGTTTAGACATTTATTATCTGTGTTATTAGCTCACTAAGCTTGTTGCTAAGGGCTTTTGTTTGTCATAGCAACAAACGGCTGGTAAGCACTCTGTATCTTAATTTTTTTCTGTTAACATGATTTTTTCTGAAGTTCAGCCCCTGGAGTACAATAAAATATGCATGAGTTTAATCCCAGAGGGGTGCATGTAAGGCATGGTAACCCCTTTCAGCTCCTTGACTAATAAGGTAGTTCGTAACATTTTGAACTGCATACTTAGTACATTTAGCGTTTGTTTTCGTGCAATCTTAGCTGAAACAGAAACAGATGCTATCGACACTGAACCATTACAAGTTGCTACTTCAGCGAGTCAAACTGATGAGGATGTCACCGTCGTTGATCCACTAGAAATTGCAGCTACTACACGTCAAGCGGATGAGGATATCGCCGCCAGAGAACAGTTGCTTCACGCCTGCATGGGAGAGATGATTTATCAGTTTCTTGCTCATACAACTGACATAAAGCGCGGTAACCTAACCGATAAGCTGGCTGCAAAGAACGTTCTTTCATCTGGTGAAAAACAGAAGATAGAAAAGCAGAAAAAGACCGACACAAAAGTGCAACTGCAAACTATGTTGCTGATATTAAGGGAAAAGTCCGGAGATCGCTTTGAAAGTTTTCTGACAACACTCGCTGCTTTGGGTCAACAGTCAGTCGTTGATGTTGTACATCAGGCACTGCATACTATCGGTCAAACTGGACAAAATCCTCTCCAGTATACATACGGTTAGTCAACGTAGTCTAATTCTCTGGCAGTGGCAGACATGATAAAACTTATTCAGTTTTTTAATCAGTTTATTTTTACTTCAGATTAGGCTCATCCCAAATTTCGAAAATCATGTAACAATGTGTTTTACAAGGCGGATGTCAAGTAGGCTTATTCCGTCGGCCAATATCGAAACAGGGAAGGATGAAAAATGTCCATTATTTCACACTGTTAAGTCCTAATAGACCGGCCAGTGTCTTTGCTGTTTGTGTACAGTGGGAGAAGTAGTTCACACGCTGCCTGAAGGTGAAGCAGTCGTCGGCGTGACGTCACTAGCTGGTGAGATTTACGTGTTGAGAGAGAGAGAACGTGATCGGGTCGAGGTGTACGATGCCACCAGTTACCGATTGCTACGCCGTCTAACCGTACCGTATACTGCAGTATTTATCGATATGACGGCGTGCGAACATAACCTTTGCATGTATATTGCTGTTCATGTTGTCAAACCTGAACGCAGATCAAGTGATGCGCATAAATTGCACGTTGATGCTGACAGTATACATAGACTAGAGGCACAGGGAGTCACCACACACTGGCCTGTGAATGACAAGCCCGCCGGTCTTTCAGTGAATGCATCACATAACCTGTTAGTAACATGTCCTCTTGCCCGCAAAATCAAGGAGTTCAGTTCACGCGGTAATTTACTGAGAGAATTAGCGCTCCCCGATAACGTCATACACCCACATCACGCAATACAGACCCGCATTAATGAGCTTATTGTGTGCCACGGTGACGTGAAAGACACAGTCCATCGTGTGTGTAAGATAAGTGAGGGCGGACGTCATGTAGATCCAATACAGTCTCATGGTGGACAAAAGGGTTCAGATATTGGTCAGTATCATGAACCCCATCACGTGGCAGTTGATAATAATGAGTTTGTTTTGGTTGCTGACGTCGGCAACCGTCGAGTGACGTTGTTGTCACCGACGTTACGTTACATTCGGCAAGTTGTGACAGGCGATGATTTGAAGTGGAAGCCACACAGACTGTATCTTGACACACAAAGACGACGTCTGTACGTCGCTGACAGCAACATGTTCTACGCAGGGCGTGTTGTGGTGTTTAGTGTTTAGTGCTTTGTTGACATCGTGTTCCTTGTGCTAATAGATGGAACTCTAGCACATTATGTAATATAATTAAGCCTATAGATTATATCATGTTGTCGTGGTAACAATTATTTGATTGTGGTGGCATTGCATTGTTTATTGGCAACAATAGTATAATGTAAAGTGTCTCTGTTGTATTTATCCTTCAAAAATAACGAACTACAAGCTTAGCAAACTGTCGACGCAACGCTCAAATAAATGAAATAATGAGAAACAGAAAACGTCACACGATCGTTCGGACAGACAGAAAGACAAACAAGCGTTCGAAAAAACCAACAGTGAAAAAAAGCAGATATTGACACCGGCTGATAAACTTCGTCGCCATTAAACGTCAAGTTAGTATGCCTGTCAACCACGACTGAAATTAATTGCTAAGATAAGTAAACTTAGATTTTGTTTTACTGGGCTTTCAAACATGTACCGCTGTTGTGCGTTCCCCTTTGCGTTAGCTGGGCTTTTTGTATTTTCTATTTGTCGCCGAGCTACTGCAGTGCTATCACTGCAGCTGTATATTTTCTGAGACATTTCAATTACAGCTGCAGTGACGACGAAGTTTGACACGACGAGCGACTGCACATTATGCACGGCAAGACAGCGGCGTTGTGGGTTAAGAAAATAAGAAAGCAGCATAAAAGCAAGTTGCAATTTTTTGACCGCAAAACGATTTAGGGCCTATGCGTACATTATGAGGCTAACCCTGTGCACTTTCTGTCACCATTACAATGACAAATACACATTTGCTTTTTGCCGTGCTGGGGAAGCGTATACTGCGATCCCCAGACCCTGCTGCTAGACTGAGAGAGTAGGTAGAATCGAACAGGAGAGAGAAGAAAGTGGTGTATAGGGGCAGAGATGTGCAGTTAATTAAAGTAATTGTAGTTATTGAGGTAATTTGTTAGATTGTGTGCTAATTCCAATACCGATAAAATAGCAAAGCAATTTTTTTAATTGAAATGATGGTTGATTAGAATTTTTTTCATTATATCAGTAATTGCATTTTAATCTTAATATGTTTAATGGGTTTGCTGTTGCAACCATACAGCAGATAGATGGCAACGTTGACACTCAAACCACTGCGGTGTTGCTTATTTCTCCAGACTGTACTGTGCAGCGCACGACTTTAAATTTTTTAGCAATGGATTTGGGTAAAAATTTTAAACTATGATACGTTCAGTGCATTGCGTTCCATTTCACTTGTTTTCAAGTTAAGCAAATTACACTTATTCTAATTAATTACGAAGTAACCCATATGCCAATTTTAATTAAGTAGCTTTGAACTTGTACTAATTCGGTCACGTCTGTCTATCTAGTCTAGCCGACTCGGAACGCTTTTTTGACCATTCTAAATACAGCACACACTCCATGTTTATCGTTAGACGCCATCTGAACGCTTTTACTTTTCATTCTGCTAGCACATCGAGCGCGTTCGAAATCATTACAGTTATCACGCTATATGAATTTCTGACTTACGTACACAATAGGGGGCCCTGCTTACAGTTGTAATTCTAAGTACCCGGTAAGTGCCAATTAGTCTCATCCGTGAAATAGGGAAGAGAAGGAGGTCAGGAGAGGTAGGATATGGTCGCCCCACTACAGTGATGTCAAAAATCAACGCCTATATGTTAGTAGTCGATGCACCGCGATGCCTTGCCTTGTTTTGTCTTTTCTTGGCATGCCGTGGATAGTTTTCCCTTGTTTTTTCTTGCCTAACTTTGTCTTTTATTTCTTGCCGTGTTCTGTCTGTCTTCCTTTGTTTTCCTTTCCCTTGCCTTGTCTTCCTTTGTCTTGTTTTTCCTTGCTTTGTTATGTTTTGCCTGGTCTTCTTTAGCTTACTTTGTCTTGTCGTGCCATAGCGCTGTGACGGTGTCGTCACGAAGGCGATTAATGGCAGGCAAAGGCCGTCGCACTCGCTTCACTTTAACCCTCGGCGTCCACTGGCTGCTGGTTCCATAGGCACACAGACGACCGACGACCTAGAACCTAGGACTTATGACTTAAGAACTGGGACCTTACGACCTGTGGGATGGAAACGACTTAGGACTTAGGACCAAACTGCACTTGCTTCGATCCGTACGTTGTACAACATGCTGTACGACAACTTGGGTACAACAAATCAGCAGCAGGAGACACGCGCAGTTTGGAACATGACCTAGCAGTACGTACCAGTAGTACGTATAACCTGTGAGTTATACCTAAACTCAAGACGTAGGACTTAAAACCTAGGACCTAGAACGGACGTCAGCGCTAAAGCATCGCGTGATTGCGTTCGTTCTGATTAGCTGTCGCCACTGATAACTCTGCCTGCAGTCAACCGGCGTCTCAACTGGTACGACATAGCGGTGGTTTCGAATGATTCACGGAATATGACATAGGCCTACGTTCATCATCATCATCAACATCATCGTCATTGGTAATGAGGTTTATAATGGCCTAGATAAGCAGCATTACTTATCAGTAATGTCCTAAAGTGTCAGATAGGCCTACGTGATATAAGACTAAGTTAGTTACAGGTAGCGGCGTCGTTGGTTAGGGTAAATAGGCCGGCGGAACAGAAAGTTAGAATTTTAAGACGAGCTGCAAATTTTCGACAAAAAAGTTATAGGAGCTCAGACTTTTAATTTTGCACGTAAATTTTTTCCAAATGGAAGTTTTCAGCCCCAAAATTTGCACTGACAATTTTACGACAAGAAGAAATGTTTCGACAATTTTCCGACAGCCCAGAATTTGGAGAAGGGGCAATTAGGAAGCAATTTCCCCTACCAGGACGCAACTGCTTCACACCGTGCTGCAGTATCGTTTTTCCATTATGTGGATGTTCTTTTTCGTCCTTGCCATCCATCGTCTCACAAATGCAGTATTTTTTCTGCAGTACATTGTATTGTTACTCGTGTGTTTCTTACAAATCGTACAATATTTTTGGCGTACAATTGTTTATCACTGTCAGGCTGCTAGCAGCTGGGACAATGTCTGAAGTGGCGTGTCGTGACGGACGACTGAGTCGCTGTCTGCTGTCGTCGCGTGCATGCCAGGTCGACCGAGGGCACGGTGGCGACCTGCCGTTCAGTCAGCCTCCCACCCCACCCTTCCACCCCACCAGCCAACAGCCAATGCACCTTCCTTCCATCCCTGCCAGTGCCTAGAAGAGCAGCACACTAGTGTCTGCGGTGGACGGGTAATTGAAGACCACAGACTGACGACCTCCACTCCTGCACCATGGCAGTTCGGGAGATATACTCGGACTGTGATGCATTGGGAATTGGACATGCGTTACTAATGTTATCTTTCACAGACAACCAGGCAGGCCCGTCGAGAGGCAGGGTAGAGGAAGGGGTAAGTATTCCGGGCCCCGCGACGTTTGGGGCCCCGCTGTCGCCCAAAAATATAAAGTACACCAAAATGCGTCGTAAAAAATAAATAATTTTCTCCCCACAGAGGTCCCGCGAGAATGTTTCTCGCGTTTCGCTATGACTCTCGTTTCTGCAACCATGTCCTATCTTCGACACAATCATGTGTTCCAAACGCTACACGTAAGCAGTTGTTCTGCTCTAGTGCTAAATGTCAATACTTCGCAAAAAAATTACGGCTTCAGCTAACGCTTGAAACTGTTGAGACTCAGTTCTGGGTCACGAACGCCGTCAGCAGGCAGTAGACCTAAATTCCGAGATTTGCGCAGACATTTGGCAACATTTCTGGTCTACATGCACCCACGGTCTTACTAAGGCGCACGTCAGCCAGTGACCCAAAGTTTAATAGCTGACGCTAAAAACACTACAGTATATTGTGTTGATTGGTCACGTGTTGAGTTAAATTGTGATCCGCCGTACGTGATTTTTTTATTTTTCTATCTCTTTTATTTGTGTTTGCCATGTACTCCGTGCACAATTTGAACAATAATAATAACTCAACAAAAGTCAAAGGTGTAATGTTTTTAGTCGTTATTAATGAATTTAACAGTAAAATAATAATAACTCTATAGCTAGCGCCAATTATGTCAGATTTCTCCAGCGACACAAGTCCCCACGTCAGCACAATTCCTGGCGAGAGAGCGAGAGCGTCTCTCTGCTATGCAGCGTCAACAGCATGACTTCAGTGTGAACACAGACGAACGGACGGACGCACTGGAGCGAACAGGCGGCAAGATTGCCTGGCAACCATCATGACCGACGACCGAAGGACGAGCATCGGATTAGACAGCAACGCAACTTGATGGCACTGATTGGTCAACGCCTTTTCCAGGGCGACGACAGTGGCGTCAATCGCGTAGTCGCAGTGGGAAGTTAGGGGAGAACCTGGAACGTTTCTGCAGTTTAAGCAGTTAAAAATTGTCCGAAAATCTTCACCTAGTTGAATAATGTTCCGTCTAAATGTTCTGCCTTTTCCTGAAAAATCGATAGGCAGTCATGTTAAAAAGTCTATAATTTCGTCGTTTTTTAACAGAAATACATTTTGTTCAGCAGTTGAATGTATAAGGTTTTATTCAATAAAACTGTAAAATTTCAAATTAAAATTTTAAACGGTTGCTGAAAAAACAGCGAAAAACCTTTAGGGGTCCAGTTTTTTGCCGCACCCGGTAGGTTAGCTATAGGGGCCTAAGCTGAATTATTAAGATCTTGCTACAATAAATGTATTAAATCGTACTTCGGATATCATCGTAGTTCTAGTATGACGCAGGCACTGTAGCAAGCTGGTTTACCTTCCTTTGATACAGTTCTACATAATGGTGCATGTGTATTCAGTTGTATGTGGCATAACAGCCAGAATTTATTGGCGCAATATTTTAATACTGTGGACACTGTTGACTGACTTTTTTGTTGTGTAGCCGGTTAGATGCATCTTTTCTTCATTTTCTTTTTTTCTTCTTTTTTTAGCTTAGTGTTTCTGTGTTTTGTGTATGTATATGTGTTCTTGTGTTTTATGGGTCATGCTGCCTGAGTCAAATGAATGAATGAATGAATTATTACCTACAAACACTAAAATATTTTGCACACACTCAAACCGAGTTTTTGCACGAAATTTTACAGTAAAAAGAGACAGACGTGTCCCTTTTATACGCCGCCCTCTTTTCTTATCCCGACTACATCCAGCACAGACGGTGACGACAGATGATAAGCTGTACACGAAGACAGAGATGCCAGAAGTAGATCGATAAGGTCGTCACAAAGGGCACGCGGCGAATGCGGGATAAATCACTCTTATTGTTATGAGTAGCGCGCATGCTGCGCCAGCATTCAAACTTCATTTTGCGACGTACGTACGACCGAATGACCGAACAAATAATCGCCGGTGACATCAGTCACGTGACCTTGCATGACATCTCGTGACCATGCTACGACTTCCGGTCTAAGCCAGTCACCAGCTCCAGTGGAGCAGATAAGCGTTTTACTGACGTGACGACATCTGGCGGCGACAAACAGAAAGCGTTCAGAGAAAGGCAACAGAGATTGTAACGACAACGAATTGGCGAAAAAATGTTGTGTAATTTGATCACTTCGTTTGCAGTTTACTGGAAAAGCGTTTTATCGGAGGCCTTTTTTGACAATTTTTATTTACTATCACCGACGGCAGGAAAATAAATATAAGAACAAAAATAAGTAATAACAAATTTGAGAAACTGTAGCTGACATAAACTAAATGATTTATTCACCGAATTCACTGAAGCCACCAAAATTACTGGTGGCCTAAGTAAGCACAGGCAGAAGCCATATAACGCTCACTATCCTAAAAACTAACTTTAACTATGTGTTTCCGGTTGCAGTTTCCGTTTCAAACAATTTTTAAATTGATTTATTGTATTACTGGTTACACACACGTCAGACAGTGCATTTCGGTGATCAATTATTCTGTTGCTAAATACATACTTTCTCAAATCTAATCTACTGCGTTTTTATATAGTTTCTTTGAATGACCTCTTCTTTGACCTTCATCATTATGTAAAAAAATAAATCTGATTGCAAATTATAACAACCATTGATAATTTTAAATGTTTCTATTAAATCACTCGTATGCTTTTTTCTTAACTAAGTTTTTGTTGTACAATGACCGTGAGTCACGTCGCAATACGCAAATTTCTTCTCAAATTTTAGTTCAGATATTTACGGCTGGTCACTACACCGTGTCCCCCCTTTTTAAATAGCTCCGTAAAACCATATTTATGTTTCTCGCTTTGCAGTCTATACTTTAAACGCAATTTAATTTATATTTCGATAACTTTGGCACGCAACACAACACAGAAACATGACGTCAATGACGACAGTTTTGCCCACCTGACCTTAATACTGTTGCTACGCTACTTAGTACTTTGTGAAATGCAGAAGTCGTAGTGCGGCTTACCGATGTCGCTGCAGTTGTAGCGCTGTCCGACCCACTCGTTTCCGGTACACTGAAGCTGGTACTCAAAACCTGAAGCGTTGCACGTAACCGTCAGTACATCCGGTTTCTTGCGCGTGTACACAGCACCAGCTTGCCGACCCGGATCCGTACATCCAAACACTGTACATAGCCACACAATACGTAGCCACAAGCATACTACTAAGCTATTACTCATGATAGGTTCTGTACTGAGACGGAAATAGCATTTTCCTATGATCATTGACCAACGCTGTTCTGTATTGCTTTGAATGCACTATTCCCCGACGTCTGTTTTTTGATAATTATTAAGTTAATAGTCTTATTTTTTGCATCGTAGAACTGCAGTTTGACAATTTATTCTTATTGTTGTATTAAAGAAACATTTGATTGGATTTGGCCGAGTTGATGTATTTTGAACAAAAAAGTTTATTTAGTAATTAGCAGTGTACAATAAAAAACAATATAAGGTTTGCGATTTTAGCACAGATAAAGACTATTTTTATACGAAAATTAATAGAAAATAAAAATTGTAAGTTATTTTTTATACAAGCAGTAATTTTATTATTACTGATGAGAATTGTTGTTTGCCATTATTAATGTTATTCTGTGTGTGCTTTTAAAGTTTTTTTTTACTTATTTATGTTTCTCGTTTTGCAATCTATACTTTAAACGCAATTTAATTTATAACAATTGCGTTTAAATATGTTTATAGACATCGTTGACTGACCTGCAAATTGCAGCAGAAAGAAATGTGTTTGTTCACCGATGTCAGCTTCAGGATAAGTCTGCACCTTCAGCCGTATCACTTCCGTCTGAGATTGGAACACGGTTTTTTGTCTGTCCCCTCTGCCGCCACAGACAGTCAGCTCGTCACTGTATCCGGAGCCTGCTAGTTGTAGTTGTTGGTGTAGTAGTAGTAGTAGTAGTAATCGTTGTTGTTGTTGTTGTCGTCGTCGTAGTGATAGTAAAATAGTACTAGTAATTATTGCTCGTGTTTTGTAATACTGTATTGTAATAGCTGTAGTAGTAGTTGTTGTAGTAATAGTACTAGCTGTAGTAGTATCCGGAGCCTGCTGTCATCTCAACCTCATCATCCCGCAGTTTTTCGCGTACGATGGCATAGGGCCGACACACCGCCCCGGCTGACTTCCACACCCCTGCCCCTCCCTCTTTTTCAACCCCCGCCATATTTCCATTTCCGGTTCCGGTGTCGGCGGAAGTGGTTGGCGCAGAGGCGGCGAAGTCGAGGAGACTGATGTTCCAGCGTTGCCCGGGCTCCGCGCGTAGCTCGTACTCTGAAGTCGACGGGCACCGACTACCGGAAGCCGTTGCCGGATACAAGCCGGAAATGTAACCCGTGGCTTCTGATGACGGAGGTCTAATGTTGACTAGCAAATTAGAGCAGTGCGCCACTGGTACAGTAGTAGAGTGTGACGTCATTGATGCGTCATCGCCGACGAACGCACAAATACACATCACAACGAACGGCTGTTGACGGAAAGCTTTATTTACGATACGGTACAGCGATAGCAAAGCTATAAAAAAAACAACTACACAGACTTTATACAGTAGACATAAAAATCGTCTAAATTAGATTATGCAGCAAAGCAATACATTTATTCGTTATTTTGTGATTCTAATATACAATTTTAATGACTACAATAATTCTAAACAGACGTATACGGTTTTGTGTACACTTCGTCAGGGAGAGAAAGGCTTAAAACTCTTCACTTTGCAAAATAATTTATTGACTGTCGCCGGAACACTATACAATCCACTGGCAGTAGACAAAGCAGTGATCATCATCATCATTTCGCCACTTGAACTGAATAACTCACTGATCGAGTAGTTTATTGACAAATAAGAACTAACAAATATCGCGAAATACGATAATAAAATCGATAATAACGGTTCTGATAACGAACTTAAAGTCCGACGACAAGTTGACAACGACCACAATGTTAACGATGGCGTCCACATCAACAGTAGCAACAATAACAAGCCCAAAATCATGCCGTAAGAAAAAATATAACATGCGGGTGTACCGGGAACACATATGAAATCGGCTTTAAGGAAAGATTTAATCTCCGGGCACGGCTCCAGTGATCCAAACGTCCGGAACACGTCGACAGAACAATCACTGCGTCCCGAACACAGACGATCTAAAGTATGTAGTACGTCGACGGCGCAACCCTCCAAGCCGGGGAAGTGACGTTGGACACATCGCCCGAGGTGCGGACGTCCGTACTGCGCAGACCTCATCAGAATTCTACCGTTGACGATGGTTCCAGCCTGTCCAGCCGTGCTGGCAGTGGTAAGCAGAGGTCCACTGCAGTCTGCCTCGAACTTCTCTCCCAGACAGTATTCGCCTGACTCTGCAACATCAACAAACGTCGGCCTAACTACTAGGCAACTGAATCCTAGCTTCTATCCAATGCAACGCACAAACGTAAAAATGGAGACCGCTCCTAGGACAGGTTATCTCTGCGTTGTGACCGTTGTGTTGTTTGCGTTAGCTGCGTCAAAAAGTACGCAAAGGCCTTGCGTTGCGTCCACTATACGTTTGTTGCGTCAGATGAAAACTAGGCCTAGGCTTGACTAGCCAAAATAACGTCTTCAGCAATTTCTATTAACTATTATGCTATCCCCTTACGCGAACCGATTTTCTTGCAATGTAACGTAGCAAACCGTTTATATGGGGCCTATTAAAAGGTGCCTTTTTCTGAGTTTTAGTTTGTATTATTATTCTTTATTTCTTACCTTTTCGGTTTTTTTCTTATTTTAGTTGTCTTTACTTCAGTCATTTTTCGAATTTTGTCAGTTTTACATTCAGCACTATTTCTATTCTCAGTATCTCTCATTTTATTTTTTTTTAAACATTTCAGTTCTTTTTAGTTTATGTGCTAAATTAAACTGACAGTTTGTTTGTCAGTTTTTGAGTGCAAATTGTCCATTGTATAGTATTGTATTGTATTGTATGTACAGGTTTTACGGGCCGCGTTTATTGTCACTTGTCGACGAAAATATCGGGTACAGAGATCTCCCCGCCCGTGAATTTACACTTACATTACGTAACAAATTAAAAACCTAAATATTCAGAACATATGGACAGTATTTAATCACTAAAGTGTTTTCGTTTTTTCCCCAGCACATCGTTTGTGATGCTGGCAAACCGAGCTGGCAAACCGAGCTGCCAACGCAATAAGACGACGACAGTAGACCACGCACTGTACTGTTACAATGGGAGTTCAGGTAATAAGTTCAGCCACAGCGGAAGGGAGGGACAACACAAGGCGGAAGTGATCGATCTTATCCAATTAGCTTTATCCGCTCATCTCTTCGTCGTTGCTCGTTTGCCTTCCTTCGTAGCCTACAGCTCACTGCAGGCCAAATGACCGGCACGCGACCTTACATAGTGTGTCCGTCCGTTAGCAGTGGGGCAACCGAATAAAACTGTATTGAAGGGAGATCTACTACTCGGGTCGGAAGAGCCGAAATTTGGGTAATGAAATGGGCCGCTATAGCGAAGGGCCGCCATAGCGAAGTTTGGACTAAAATTCAAGTCGACAGACGTGTCATTGCGCATTACATTCACATTCACCAGGGGGCGAGAATTTCACGTGTAATTTAGTACGATTTTGTGCTTAATATTAAAATTACGGTTTTCGCCTCCAGTTAGGTTTAACATTAGGTTTAGGGTTTGGATTTAAGGTCAGGGCGTGCTAGCAATTTTTAGCCGAGGTCGACTCAGCCTTTCATCTCTCAGGGTTTATGTAAACTGAGTACCAGCCTGTCGAGCTGAGGTTAAGGCGAAGAGCGTTCACCAGTGTCCGGTAGCAGATCCCATATGGCACGTGACGCTCCGTAGCTTTGATAACTGAACGCCGTGCACCCCCTGCTTACGCCAATGTTTCTCTGTGCGCCTATCTGTCTGTTTTTCACGTTAAATTACACACCAACTAACTATCGACCACTAGTTCTGACTGATATCTACCCGACTTCCGTCTCGTTTCATTTAATCTTGTCGTAGCCTGCTAACTGCATCCACGCAGTAATTTCGGTTGACGGAAAGGGCATCGTCCACTAGCGAAAAACGCCACGCCGAAGTTATTTGTTTGGACAGAAAATAAGAAATCGATTTAACTCGGAGCTCATGTGCAGCAAAAAGTTTTTTTCGCCGAACCCATCTGAAACTCATACACACAGATTAAACGACTTCTCATTGAAATTACGTGCAACGCAAAAAAAACAGTTCTGTTTGTCAAAAACTGCCTCGCCACCAAGTACAATCGACAGCGTAGTGCAATGCAAATTGGACATCGTGAGATTTCACTGGACCACCCACGTGTATGAATTCGTAACGAAAATGACAAAGCAAAAAACTGTGCAAATTGTTTGCAGTGAAAAGCGGCGGGCATTAAAAGCAGAACAGTAAGCCTATATTGCATATTCCATCTAGAGTATTGATTTTACTAAATTTTTCAAAATTTCTAATGTAAATGCTTCAAAATTTGATGTCAGCATATGCCCGTTTCTTGTTAAGCTTCGTAAGTGCTCTGACAAGCCTGGCGCGTTTTGTTCGCATAGCCTACAAACTATCGCTGCAAACTCTCATTGGTATGTTAATTCTTGTTTTATTAAGCAAACTGTTGTGACTAATGGTAGATCTATCAAGTAATAAGATTAACTTACCGGCATTTGTAGCTACTAGCCACAACACAAAGGTCAGTACGACAGTAATTGAAAATCCAATTTCCGCAGCCATCATCAACACTGCCGGAATGCGTCGTCAGTTTAGAAGACGTCTCTATAGCAGTGATTCGGTTTCTGATGTCGCAGAGCAATGGATGCGCTGTGATGACAGAGACTGCTCGGTGCAACTGATGACTGTATGTGCTGCCAGATGCAGCAGCAGGCTAACAGCAGAGTCGCCGATGATAGTCACCACCGACTTAAGTTTAAGCGCCATCGTTTCGATTTGTCGCAGAGTTGCTAGACGACACGTCGAACGTCGAACGACGTCCTATAGACCTAAACTTTATTTTCTTTGATCTGTTGTACAAAAAGCTGTATGACAGTAATCCATAAGAAATCGAAAGTCTACAGCAAATTCATTGCAAATTGTACAACTAAACTCGACAGATAATCTAGGGTCTGCAACAATCTTTGCAACATCTTAACATACCAACATGCTGCATGCCTTCGCTTGTTGTGGACTTCGTTTTGTATAACTTGCTGTTGACTTTCAATAATTTGTTGTAGATCGAATTGTCGCACATCTTGCACGTTTTACAACAAGTCCGCAACAAATTACAGCAAGTGGAGTTAGCGACTAACAAGCAGACGGTTTTGTTCTCAGCGTTCAATTATTAGCTCATTCTCACAGTCACCGTCTCTGCCTGCCTGTGTGCACTGCGTAGTGCGTCACCATTAAAGCAGTGGAATCTCCGTCTGCTGTGGCTGATGATGATGATGATGATGATGATGATGTCCGTGTTTTCTTGCAGCAGCAGCAGCAGCATCGTTCAGAAATGGAGTCTTCGAAAACCACTGGCCTTGGCCTTTGTCTTGGCCTCGACGCCTCCAGTCACTTGTAATGGATGTACTCTGTGCAATATTTTTTCCTATTTGTACGGTATATTTGCTGACACATTTAAACTAAGTCTGCCTGAGCATTTTTTTTTTAATTATTACGGTTTAAGTTAGATTAAACTGGCTTTTAATGCGCAACTGCGCAGTATGACATCGTCACGCTCACTTTTGAATGTTATAAAAAGATCAGTATTGTCTCGCACACATTTTTTGGGTGTGTACAAAAAGACAAAAATCAAACGAACTGAGATGAAAGCAGGAGCGCGCACTTCAGTAGCAAAACTGTTGCGTTTTTGCGTACGTTGTGTTGCATCCGTTGTGTTGGCCGATGTGTTGGCGCGGTAGTCGCCGATGACGTGGCGAAGAGCAGGCATGAATGCGTCGCAGTGTCGTCGTAAAGCGGTCCTAAAACGATCGTTAGTCGGCGTTAGTCTTATCTGTTGTCTCGCCGAGCGATTAATTTAGCATCGCACGTGATCGCATTGTGAGGTTTATTGAGCAATTTACATTTCACGCGGTTCAGAATAAGCCTACACCTCACAGAGCCAGATTAGGTATGAGCAAGCAAGGCATTTGTCTAAAGGCTTCCACGTTCAGGTACCGTATTTCATTTAAAATGTAAGGGAAAGCAGTTTTTATTGTTTAAACTAGTTGCGTGACGTGGTGCTGCAAACCAGATCATTTAGCTCATCTGCAATTAGTGCTATACGGACAGATTCTCTTCTTAGCGTTCGCCAATAGCGTCGTGCGTTAAAAAAGCAGCAGACGGAGCAGGAAATTATAATTTTCCCGCAGACACTGCACATTTTCGACAGAACTTTGACAACGATGCTAAACATTTTAAAGAAAAAACTAAAAAATTATATTTTTCTTTAATTTTTACATGGAGGTTCTTACTCCCAAACTTTGCATTTTGCACTTTTGACACAACACATTTTTTGATAATTTTCCGACAGCTCGAAATTTAAGGGGAAGGTGGCAACTGCCCCTTCTTTCTCCGCCTCCGTCTTTTTCCGGTTACGACGCCACTGGTGTGTGCGTTGCTGTGATGTTATTTGGTGTGGATTTTATGCTTTCATATTTCACAACGTAGTGTAGCGACGGGCCCGAAGTGTTCTGAGATTTTTAGCAAATTTCTTCGTGAACGTTTTTGTTTAGTTGTTAACGGGTAGGCTGCTATTTATTACTGAAAGCATAAACAAAAATGTTTTCATTGTTATGACAGTGTCGCCGATGTTTTGCGGACGTTTGCAGATATCAATCAGCTTATAGTGCTTGCGATAAGCTTGTACAAAGTGTTTCAGACGAACAGAACGAAAACCAAATATGAGCTAACGACCGTCTTATGAGAAAGCATTATAACCTATACGTGAAAAGTTGCTCGTTTTATTTCTGTGATATTTTTGTCAGCAACACAAAATATAATAGACTGATTATGTTTACTTTTTACAGAAAAAAATTTTTTTCAAGTATGTTTCTGCAAAAACTAGCAAAATTAGGTCACATACAGCAAAGACTTGACTATCTCAATTTGATATGGCCTGCAGAAAAGTTGTGATTTAGGACTATCCGTGCGATAAAAAAATTAGCCTATTGCATCTGTAACACTGCATAATAGCACACCGCTATGGTGTAAACGTGTTTTACGCCGGCCAGTAACGCAACTGCGCTCTTACAATAAAATATTACATCGGACCGCATAGCATCAACATTATCGATACAGCGCAAAAATTCTAACCGTAAGTAGTCGAGTATAAAGCTAACGTTATGTGCATAAAACACGTAAATTCCTTATATAACATCAATAACCTTGCTTACTGCTATTTTTAGTGACAACATTTACGCAAACAGATGACGTTATGTCGGTACAGTGCCGTTATGTTATGCGGCCGTCTTTTTAAGTTTTGAACAACCTTATGAGCTGAAAATTAGCACACTGTTTACGCATGTTCGTGAAAACATTTGCTTCAATTTTAGTTTTTTTTACACTTTTTCGTTTTTTAGCTAAGAGCCCGTACGAAAAAAGTACAAAACGGACAGACAAACAGACGGACGGACAAGACCCGAAATGTTGTAATGCGGCCTATTAAAACGGCCTCATAATAAACCTAATTTTCTGCTGCTATAATGAAAAATCGTCATATCGTTTTAAGTATAAACGTAACATAGCCTCTCAGATTGGTTGTGCACGATAGCAGCGTCATGCGTTAAAAAGTAGGCAGGGCAAACAATTTTAATTTTCCGACGAACACGAGCTAATTTTCGACAGAATTTCGACAGACAGCTGCAAATATACGACAAAATTTTAGGTGCTGAAATTTTTAGTTTTATTTTTTTCTCAAATGGGTTTTTATCGGCTTCAAATTTTTCGACAAGAAAAGAGTTTTCCGTCACCCCAAAATCTTGAGTCGGGAGATTTTCCATTCTTAGCTCCGCCGCTTTGCTACGACCTTGCCGGTTGTGCAACTTATTGTATGAATTGCGGTTCGTTCTACAACGTACTGCTGATTTTTGCTGTTGGTTATATCCGATTCACAACTGTCGAGTGGCGTCGGCGTCGGATGTGTGAATCGGGCATTAAATGTAGATGCTCTGCACAGCTTGTTATACAGCAAATACAAAACAAAACGAAGCAGATGGAGATCAAGTCTAAATGCTTCTCGTCGTTTCTTATTGTAAATTAAGCTGACTGGTAAATTCTGATGCGTTTTAAACAATAAAATATGGTATTTTGTGATTTATTTCTGTTTGTTCGTAGAAGGTGGTTAGAATTCGTTTTGTTGCGCGGCATTTAATTGCTAATGCAGACGACCGAGCAGCGGAGGGGTAGCCAATTATTATTAATGCAGCCGTCGCGTCGGTGGCATCTTTTGCATGCATGCCGTGACTATACACTGTACATGTTGGTGCTTTAAATTCGACGCAACTAACCAAAAGCAGTGTCAGCAAGCGGATGTGGTGACGCCGCACCGGATGTCAATCAGCTGTGAATTCAGTTGGACAACGAACGGCGCTACGGAATTTATATCGCGCCCTAGAAAATTGCAGCGATTGCAGATCTCAAACTTCTGCCGAGAACGCTTTTAAAATCTGGCGAATAAAAACAAAATAGGCTACTGCTCTGTCTGAACTAATAATAATAGCAAGATTATACAATATAATTATATTATAATATATAATATATAATATAATAATAATATATATAATAATATATAATAATAGTAATATATAATAATATATAATTATATTATAATAGCAAGATTCAGCGTGAACGTGAGATAATACTGAACAACAATTTAGCACAGTTCTATAAGTATGTCAACAGGAGTTTAAGTGGCCGCAGTGGAATCGGCTCACTGAAGGATGCTAGTGGTACGTTAATTGCTGATGATCATGCCCGTGCTAATCTTCTTAACGAATGTTTTTGCTCTGTCGGTGTTGTAGATAACGGTGTAAGTCCTCCCTTCACTGCTAGAATTTGTGATGATAAATCAAGATTGAGTGAAGTGAGGTTTACTCCTCAGTTGGTCTACAAACAGCTAAGATTTCTCAAACCTAATACAGCTGCTGGGCCAGATAGATTAGGTTCTGATTTACTTAGGAAACTTGCTCCTGTTGTCTGCAAACCACTAGCTAAAATATTTGAACTGTCCTTCAGCTCTGGTTCACTACCTCTTATTTGGAAGCGGGCCACAGTCATACCTGTATTTAAAGGTGGGATTTCTTCTGATCCTAACAATTATCGTTCTATTTCACTTACATGTGTTAGCTGTAAGGTGATGAAAAGCATTATAAAGGATCAGCTTTTGACTTTCTTGCTAAAGCACAACTTGATCACACGGCAGCAGCATGGCTTTCTGGCAAGACATTCCACTGTGACCAATCTTTTAGAGAGTTTGAATGATTGGAGTTTAACAATAAAAAACTCTCACTCTGTTGATATCGCATATATTGATTATCGCAAGGCTTTTGACAGTGTCTCACATGTCAAGTTGATAACTAAACTAAGTGGATATGGTTTATCAGACAGACTGCTTAATTGGATATGGGCTTACTTGTCTGATCGCTCACAAGTTGTTTGTGTTGATGGTCATTTGTCTAACAGTGGTAAATTAGTTAGTGGTGTACCACAGGGAGTGTTTTGGGACCTGTATTGTTTTTGTTGTTTATTAATATATATGAGTTTATTTCGCAAAAATGCAGACGATTAAAAATAGTAAAAACACACATAATACGGTCAATAGTACATACAGTTAGGCCTACACACAAGCTGAAATAAATTTCAGGTTGACACAATGTCTTATACAAGAAATATTACTATG
>Ga0209367_1003024_pt1 | contig 22620 bp, 9 predicted proteins | sample WorMetLIZISLAND2_FD_187412 | JGI IMG/M metagenome (GOLD analysis project Ga0209367, IMG submission 187412) | Marine gutless worms symbiont microbial communities from Max Planck institute for Marine Microbiology, Germany - Olavius geniculatus... ... | reverse complement strand
GTCACCCGCTGGCCACGTGACCACGTGACTGTCCTGAGGTCTGGCAATTTTTGAGGGGTCCGTCCAGGAATCGAACCCAGGACCTCTCGCTCTGGTGAAGTTGACCTGAGTCCAACACTCTAACCACTCGGCCACCGAGCTCCACATTAGCTTTCTGTATTGTTTCTGTATTATCACTTCTGTATTAGCTATAATACAAACAAAATAGTGTTACATGCCATAAAGCAATTTTTGCAAAGCTGTTCAATTATTTGCGTTGCCGCTCGTACGCAGGCTATACCAGAACATCACAGTAGGCCGAATAATCAGTAACCGATCAGCAGAAAGTGCTGAATAGGTCCTCCATTCTCCTTTGCCACTGCTACTAGACGCTTTTTTAACACGACTATACGGCTTTTCTGATTCTGGCTGTTTGATGGTGACATCATGGCATTTGTCTGAGATAACATAGAGTTCGCAAATGGTTCACGCCTTCCTTTACAGACAAGTTGTTGCAAGGTTTATTTTATGATGTTTTGTAAACTAAGCTCCTGGATGTTTTTTTTCCACTAAACATTAATAACCTTTGCGCTTTAGCAGGTCCAGCTTTTTCGCATTATTAAATTCAGGTTCCGCTGATTTCAGTGCGTGCACTTTTAATATCCGTTATATTTTTCATCATCTTTAATCACGTACCCTGTATCAGATAGATATGCTAACGTCGTTCACCGTGAGTCATATAAACAATGTGGACCCCAAATTTTTGTCTGTATCGTAGCCACAAATACTGATTTGTTTTATTTTTATTTTTTTGTTATATGACCCATTTTGTAGAAAAAAAATGAAACTAAAAATATGGAGCAGAGCTCAACGTGAAGCCGCTTAGCGTAGTAAGTCCGACGCGTGAAAAAGTTTAGTGGATTAAAATTTCCCTCGTAGCAAAATCACGTGGCCCGAAATCAAATACTTCAGCATACACAGAACGCGCATTGTCGACTTAGGGTGGGTCAACATCCGGGCGTTAACCGCCGCTGTTAGTGGACCAAGGTTTACTTATTTTTTTTGGTTCAACGCGGGAGGGATCGCAGTTGATAGTGTCGTTTACCGCTTGTCGATAGCTCCATCCGTTTCGAAAATAGTCGCGGTCAAACTCGAAAGTTGTCCTAAATCGCGCCAAATTTTGGAGGTTTTTGCCCTCCCAAATTTAAAAAAAAACGGTGCCCCCCAAAAGTTGTATTTGCGTTATCACCCCCCACTCAAGGTGCGGTCACACTAGCCATCTGGACGGCCGTACGGCCGTTCGAACGGTAGGCCTAGTTAAAAACTCTAACCGTTCGGACCGGTAGTGTGACTGCACCTTTAGCGGCACATCACGCGGTAAAGTTTCTTGAGGTTACTCCCCTTAGCTCCAAAGTTATAAAGCTCATACGATACATTTTAAGCCAATTCTGGACCCCCGTTTGTAAAAAAGATTGTTGGAGAAGCGCCCATCTCCGGTGGGGTGTGGGTTAGCAAGCCTTGGTCATTTTTTGGGGCGTGTAAAAATTCTGGCACAATTTTGCATCAACTATGCATTGTTTATTGTCAATCAGAGTGTTAAATTTTAAAAAATCTGTCAAAGCAAACAATAGTTACAGTGTCTTTTGTGATGTGACCCCAAAACGCTTCAATTTCAGGTCGTTGTTGATGACGTCAGACACAAAGACCTGAAACTAATATGTTTTGGAGTGACTTCACAAAAGCTGCTGTAACAATTTTTCGCTTTAGCAGATTAGTCTGAAATTTGTCACTTCGATTAGCAATAAATAAAGCATTGTTAATGTAGAATTTTGCCAGAATTAAATGTTGTTTGTTGGAGTTATGCAAATGTCCAATAACAGAGGAGTTTACTTAAGTAAGGCCATATTGGTAAGAAGATATTTTGTTATCAATATTAACAAAATAACTTCGCTAAAAAGTAATATTTTTAACGAAATTTAATGTTCGCTTTAGTAATTATTCGGAATCAAGTTTACAACATTTTACTCAGATTCGTTCAGACTGACATTTTTGTTGAACGATGTGTAGTGGGTTATTTTTTTCCGGACACAGTATATACCGGCTGCCTAGTGCCTATAACGCTTGCTAGGTAACACTTATGCATCCACTGAGGGTCTTTAATAGCGATTTTATCCTTAAATTATCACACTTGCGTCACGTGAAGTCGTCGGTCACATGACGGTTAAACTAGCAACTTAAAATTTTCTATACATAATCAGTTATAACCGTGCGCTTATCTTGCAAGGTTATAGCTTTCATTTCATGTCAGTTTATTTCATTTCAGTCGCTTTGAACACACCTTTAGTCTATTCATTCGTCAGCCGTTGTGTGCTTGCACGTGTATAGGTTTACTGAGGCAGTTGGGAGTGGTGCCTGCAGGAGGTAGGCCGCCTTCAGACGACGTCAACCTGCGGCTCTCGGCGCTCACTGGTGACATGTTCCTACCCAAGTCGCGAGCTCTGTCTTACCTGCGCACGACAAACGAACAACGTTTCCAGACAAGCAGTTATAGGTCCGTTGCGTGGCAGCTCATCCACTTCATAGTGCTTTGAGCCAGCGAGCGTTAAATCCAAATAAACTAGCATACAACACAGGCCAGGCAGATGCAGTCAGAAGAAAAAGAAGAAGAAGAAAGAATAAAATATTTCACGTAGACAGCTAGATCCGTTACGTGGCAGCTCATCCACTACCATATAACCCAGGCCGGACAGATACAGCCAGAAAAGAAGAAGAAGAAGAAAACGTACATTTTTACACAGGCAGCTTGCGTGGCAGCCCAGCTTAACGGCGTTTTACCTGCGCACGACAAAGCGAGCGGTCTACGATTACGACGACGGCTGGGACGATGGCGTGATCTTATGACCGCCACCGGCCGGCAGTATGATGAGACACGGCATGAGAAGACAAGAACAGAACGACAGCAAATCGACTCAAGGAGTGAGTGAGTATGGTGAGTGTTTTCGTGGGACGATGGCGTGATAGGCGGTCAGCACGGTCTCTCGCGCGGTCTGTCGTGCGAATGTTGCGTCCACATGTGCACCTATGACGAGATGATCGAGTACTGTCACCGGCATAACTATTGTTTTTCCGCTAATTTTTTACCATTATTCTCACACCGTCTTTCTTTGCCATCTTTGTTACGATCGAGTATTGTCACCGGCCGTCTGTACGCAAACGTCTTCAGGCGCTGTCAGCTGCAGCAGCTGAACAGACAAACCGCTGAAGCCTGACGTAGTGCACTGCTAAACCTCCCTGGGCAACATCCTCGAAATATTTTTGAGTTTTGACCACATTTCTGCAACGTTTTTCCGATATTCGCGCATTTATAAAGTGGATTTAAAATTTTTTTCAAGTAAAATTACTGAGAAATATTATATCGCAATAATCAGTTTGAATTTTGTATCTACACCGTGTCTCTATAAAAAAACTGTCAAATTTGTTTGTTATAACTTTGTCAAATTTTTACCAACCGTGATAATTTTTGATAAAAAAATGGCTGAAACGATAAAATTATGTGAGTTGCACTGATTTTTCATTTCACCAAATTTATGTCAACGCACTACCGTGCGAAACACGGATGTCCAAATTGTTACATTATGTGGTGATTATTTGTATCACATTGCTCACCTTTGCATCATCAATTCGACAGAAGGTGCCACATGATTTAATAATTTTGTGGCATAAAATATTTTACGGCGAAAATATCAGACAACAAAATAGCTGACGAATGAGCTGAGCTTAAAACACGTCTAACCCTGAGTAAATGCCGTTGATTCAGATATTAGCCAGTGGCAATGCATCTAAGCCATTGTAGCGTCCGTGTATGTGAAGCACACTTTGGGCGAAAACTCTGATAACTTGCAAGCGAGTTGTTATACAAACTTATAATTTTCCTAATTATTTTACATTTTAGTTTTTTCTGTGCTTAATTAAGTTGTTACAACGTTTACTGTAGACCAACTCAGCGCTATGCGACAATTTGGAGCATCTATGTTTCACACGGTAGTACGTTGGCATAAATTTGTTGAAGTGAAAAATGAGTGCACCTTGCATAATTCCATCGTTTTTGCTATCCTTTTGCAAAAAATTACCAACGTTAATAGACATTTAACTAAGTACTGACAAAAACAATTTTGACTATTTCTTAATAAGACACGGTGTAGATTACGTGACTATTCCCAGTCTCTTGCTGTTTCGTAGGCAGTAGGGCATTCTTCAAAAAATGTCAATAGCTCAAAGTTGTGCAAGATGGTAAAGTTGATGCCTTTTAGTCACATTTAAACTTTAAAGGTTATTTTAATCAGTGACTAATTACTTTCAATGTTACTTTTGTAACTTTTTTTATCTTTGGTATCGACAATCAGCAAGGATTAATTCATTTCCGAATGAAACGGACATCATAAGCCACGGCTGTTTTCTCTTTAATCTGCATTTTTATACGAATGATTTATACGAGTAAATATCTACTACCGATTATTTCGTGTAAGCCTATGTCAGCAAATTAAAGAAATGAGACAAGTAACTAACCACAAAATGTGCATCAAAACTGCGATTGCAACTACCGTTCTAAGCCAAAATTTTCACAAAAAGTGTCACACACACGGTCTGTAATTACCTTTAATTAATTTTCATTATTTTAGTTTGCAAAGTTCAGCTTTGCTCTAGACTAAAACGTAAGCGAAAAAAGTTTAAAACAAATTACATTAATACTCAGAATAAAAAGTTAATATACACACAATATCCGGAAAATTAGCCTCTACATCAGTACGAAACGAAATATCTATAGTAACTGGAAAAAAAGGAAAACGAAAAGCCGAACAGCGAGCGCGATTTCTGACTTAAATTCACTAAAATTTGAAAATTAATTACAATAATGTCAAAATTATTGTTTCAAAATGTTCTTTTGTGACTGTCTAAAAAATCGCCATCGACGTACTAAAGTATAAGTGCTAGTTTCTCACACACAGTTTAGTTTGTAACGAATTAAGCTATATACAGGGTGGGCCAAAAATGGCACTATTTTTGTACACCTTATAATTTCACGAAATATTTGCCGATTTTCACAATTTTTTACTGTCAGAATTAGGAAACAATTCGTAATAAAAGTATTATTATATATCCCACCACACCTCAAGTATGTCGCTACACTACCTTGTGAAATTCAGATGATGCACTGAAGCCGGCAACGCTACTGACCGGTTGCGTGATCAACGTTGATCGAGCCTGGCATGTGGCCCCCAAACAGCCCGGACTTAAATCTGGTCAGTTATGCTGTTCGGGATGTTCTTCAACAGATGGCCTATCAATGTTGACGATTCACGACAGTAAACCAGCTAAAGCAAGCGACTGTCACTGAGTGGGGCAAACTGCCGCAGCGTTTGGTTAATCGCGATTAGTGAGTGGTCTTGGATGCGTTGTCCAGCAGCAAAGCGGACACATTAAACATTTGATTGAAAAACTGCCAGATGCGACTTTTTAGACAATAAATAAGGCAACAAACACGTTGTTTCTGTTGTTAATTTCTTAAAATGTGTTGTTGCAGAAGTTGTCTTGTTATTAATTGTTATTCTTGAGACACTGCCATTTTACAAGATAGTGTAGCAACACACTTAAGTTGTTATGGGATCTATAGTAATAGTTTTATTGCAAACTGTCTCTTGATTCTGGTAATGAAAAAAAAAATTTGAAAATCGGTTAATATTTGATAAAATTATAAGGTGTACAAATAATGGTGCCATTTTGGCCCACCTTGTACATGTAGGCCTATGTACATTCAGTGCAACAGTCAACAACGAAACTCCGCAGTTTATCTCTAACCTGAAAGCAATGTCGAACAATAAAACATACTAACGATAGCCTACTACAGCTACGTTGGAACATGCAAGTGCAATAACAATGCCTTGTTTAGGGACCTTGTATTTCTCCAGCAAGATTCTACTTGCAGCCCTTGCCCTTTGCAGTTTTGTAAACATACTTCGGTCTTTTTCGTCTGCTACAGTGTGCGGCTTTTGAACTATACAAAATTGCAAACTAACGACATGGTAACTACAAGACACTTCAATGTCAAATAATACAATAAAGTATTTAAGAAAATTTTACAAGTAAAACTCGCATGGCCGTACGGGCAATGTTTGCGACTCTAACTTCTAAGGGAATAGTTGAGTTGCGCGGTCTTTTCGTGCCAGCTTTGTTTTTTTCACGTCACATACGTCATAATTTCACAAACCTACGTGCTTATTCCTACACTTCTGTTTGTATTCATTTAGCTTTACGACTAGATTTTGCTGAATAAATAGGCTGACATTTCTACTCAGATATCGTTGAAATATACCATACAAGCTAAGCGTAGACGGTTTTTGTCGCTACAGTTTTTAGGCCTATAAAGTTTGGCCATGCAAATACAAAGACTTCCTATGGAAATCTAAAAAGTGGCACTCAAGGCAAAACGTCATAGTCAATTCAATGGCGGCGGTTATGTACTTCGCATTGCTGAACTTTGCAGGCGCATATTTCAGATCTATAATCATCGCCGTCATTGTCTTCACAGAGCGGCTCAACGTTAGCTTTGTTTCTACGCGGTAGCTATTTATCCGGCGGCCGGATAAATAACCTGTGAGCCATTTATCCCTTCGGGTGCCACTTCGTACCGTCGCAAAGACACGGCCTTAGCAAGTACCTTTGGCTGCCGGATAAATAGCTGGCCCGGGTATGACCGGATATTTATCTGATCACCGTATGAATAGCCACTAGGTTATTGGTACGGCTGCCGAATAAATATCCTGTGCCTTATTTCTAGGACCACATCAGCCAAGTATCAGACAAATAGGTCCGGATATTAGCGACGGAACTGGCATAAAAGTGTTGATACGCCTAAAGACCGAGCGTGTCGGTGCAGCAGAGGTGGTGTCAGATTAGCCTAAAGCTCGTTCCACCAGTTGCTGCTAAGTTTGGCACCAAAGACCGGAAATGTCTGTTTGCCGACTGCAAGACAGCAGAAGGTCGATATAATACTGTCAGATGGTTGTTGGAGGCTGACCTATGAGTTATACAGCGACAGCACGTTGACCACCGATGCCTGTCCATATATAGCTCCAGTGAGTTGGTCGGTCGGCGCTGACAATCGCCACAAATGAGCTGAGGTCGACAATAACATTGTCGCCGACAGCGCCGCTTCGATCTGTGCCCAACATTGGGCCGACTAAAAGCGGCAACGAAGTTGAAGTCTGGGGAGACGACTTGCCTGCTTCTTTTCCAGCCGACTAAGGGTCGCGTCGCTAGTGGAACCCTCCCGCAAACAATTTTAGTGCATTCCTGTCCTCAAGACTACTTTTGTGATGCTAAAAATAATACAGCTCTTAGTAATGCTGTCACCATTCCTCCGCTTTAATGGAGGGTGGGGGCGTGAAGTCACTAGTGTCTTCTGCCCAAAACTCTGAGTACGACATGTCCCTGTTGTCAGTGTTTAAACTGTGGAAAAAAAGTATAGAGAACTCTAACAATTAAGTAAGCGAGGCGTCGAGATCGAGACGCCACGAAGAAGGCGTTGAGGAGGAGAGGTCTGAACTTGAATTCGCTAGACTTTAGTTATAAAATCTGGCTTCTGGTGACAATTTTTAAAAAACTGATGACAGGAAATGGTGACAGAAAGGCCAAAACAATCAGTTCCCCTCCAGATCTCCCAGAAGTAGAAAGAACGTCCCCTTAAAAAGTGGCGGAACGACGTTTCCCCGCGTTTTCCCTTAATTCAAGCACTGCCGCTGTGGCTAGTGGACTGATGTCGACATAGTGGTACGGCAGCCGTGTAGCATGGTCGTGTCATACGAGCGAGTGATGACGAGACAGTAGAGTGTTGCCTTCGTCCACTCCAACCGAGCGCCGATGTCGACAGCACAACCGCGCGATGCACCGGTGACTGACCGCCTCCAACTGGACACATCAAGCACAGCGCCAGACTCTACACAAGGTGGCCCGATAAAAACTGAGCTACTCTCAAAATTCTTTCGCCAATATACTCTGCAGTTAATCTGCAATTAGGTGATAATCGTTAAAGATCCCATCACACCGCAAACGCGTCGCTACACTACCTCGTGCCATATAGTCAACTTGAAAATAAGTGATACACAATTTGTCAATTACTGTTTTCTTTTCAGATTTTAAAGTACTTTTTACCGACGATATGCAGACACCTACCGGTTGTTTGTACTTGAAGAAGACGACCGTAATGAGAATCATAACGGCTACAAGCGCAAGCCACAGGTAAATGACAAGCAAACTCATGTTGATTGGCTTTGATCTTGAGCCAACACCCGACGCCATCATACGCCGCAATCTGTCGTCTGTATAACCATAACTCAACGTTATCATCAGCACCCACAACCGTCAACCGTTTCTTTAGCAGAGGTGTAGGCTACTAGGGCGGGACACCGTTTTTAGCCGACCGTACTTAAATAACGGTCGAGCTTGTGGTACGGTTGTCGTCTGTCGTCGTCGTCCGTCAGTCTGTAACGGATGTATTGTGGCTAAACGGTAAGTCGTAGTAAGCGGCGATCGTACCATTGGATAGAGCGCTGGCGATTTCCTATAGGCTGCCAATAGTAACCACGTCTCCATCTGCAGCGGTTTGGCCGCAATTTTCAATGGAAAGTTTCAAGGTACAAGCGGCCGTATCTCAAAAACGTTGTGAGATAGGGCCAAGATCACTATTAATTATTAACAGGAAGTGGCATACGCCGTTTTAGACAAGAAAAAAAGATCATCGACCTTAGACGACCTTGAAGGTCACTGACAACCAGTACGGTCAGCTATCCTAGCGACAGCTGGATCTCTTGTTCAGACAGAAAATGCGTCTCCCTAAAAGCCCGACTAGTTCTGATCGTGTTATTGTGTTTAAAACGTTTTGTGTAGATCTATAAACGTGTTATCCGTCACTTTGCCTACAACTGTCATCGTCGTCATTGTCATCATCACTGTTATTTCGTCATTTTGCATCGTTCAGTAGATATCGTCAAGTGGTTCTGAATTATAAGCTTACATGACAGCGGCTTCAGTTCGAACATAACAGTACCATACTAATAATAGCTCGCTCCTGACATGCTTCCATGGAATAGGTAACTGTAAAGACAAAAAGGTGCTCGCTATAAGGCAGTGAGCGACACAGTTGACAGTAACGTAATCACAACTTGTGTTCTCTGGAGACGCTTGCAGCTGCTGCCGCTGTCCGTATGTCTATAGGCGTGCGTCTATATGCAGAGAAGCATAAATACGGAAACAGCGTGTACAATGATGCAACAAATACATCTCAGACAGAAACTGCAGTCTGTTGCTTTTGGGCCTACTGGTTTCACTTCGCTCCTCGTTCGGAACCTCTCGAGAGCACACTAAGCATGTGACCCAGATGTGTGTCCGCTGAATATATCCGACCGGCGCAATCAAATTTTATCGACAACGGATTTTTTGAAGTTATTCAACATGAATATTATTGATGCTACTAAACTCTGTTCGGAATAACTTCATTTCAAGTTTTGATCTGGCGATTGACTGTTACGACAACTTTTGCCCTTTTTGAGCTGAGAGAACCTTGCGTTAGTCTTCAGGCCTAAGGTGAGAAACATTGCACTCATACAATCAGCGAACACATTAATTCAATGTGGCATCTGTAATCTAATTCGGTACAAAACAGCGCTTGGTACATCGCTACAAGACACCGTGAAAAGCGTCTCAGGGTAGCGATGCGTTGTTATTACGCTGCTGAGCTGTATGTAATCAGATCACGATGATACGATTTGTATTCATTCGGTTTACAGGCTGCAATGCGTCGCTGGCTGATGGCTCGGGCTAGAGTATGTCCTTACGACGTCGTAACACTCGATAAAAATCCTCTCAACATACCGTGCAGACCTGTGGGAAAAAAACTCAGAAACGATATGCATGTGTTTGTCCTGTAACTGTTTTTTCATAAGTGTTCAGCTGGCCAAATGAATGATGATGATGGTGATGATGACAATCACACGAATAATGTTACAGGCGTTCGCACAGTCTCGTTGTGCAATAAAACAACTCAACACTCTTTGGCATTTTTCGTACATGTCTAAAAAATATCAATATAGGCCGTTACCCTTAAAGTTTGTTTCTCGAGACACATCAAACAACTAAAGTAATTGTTTTCGACTGCGATTCAGAACTTAGCAGGTGTAAAAAGTAGAAAAAAGTAACATCATACAGATGTCCGCATACACAGCTGCGCCACACCAACCGTTACCCTTACGCTGACCTTTAAACCCCCTATTCAGGTTACTCCTGTTGCTTTGTACCATTTTAGTTTCTCTGCATTTTTGGCGTTTTTGGTCTTCTAGTCAAGAAACATACGCGACAGACGAGAGACGGAGGGACAAGACCCGTAATGCTGCCTATTAGGACGGCCGCATAACAAGTGTGCAGTGGTCAAATAAGGTGATTGAATGCAGGAGTGGTATCAGTGTATAGTCTCACCTGGTGAAAAGTCTCTGATGAGATGTCGATCAAAGTCAACCAAACTGACGTCTGACAACTCGGCACCTACAACAGTAAGATATCAGACCGTGTTGAAGCCACACACATAACTACTCACCGGTCATCAATAGCACCAGTACCTCGTTTTGATAGGCCGCATCACAGGTCTTGCCCGTAGCCTACCTACGTCTCTCTGTTTCGCACGTGCACTCTTGGAAAAAATGAGTAAAAACCGAAGTTCGTGTAAAAGTTCCCCATGATGAGAGTAACGAGTGTGCCACCGTCAGTCCATCAGGTCAAATAAAAATCTAAGTCACCGGATGTCAAAAACCTTAAAGAAATGACGCTTATCTTGCGTATATACGGTTTGATTCAATCTACTGCAAACGCCTATGACATTAGGTAAAAGGTAAAAAGGTAAATCACCCATGATAATATACGTCACCGTCTCACAGCTTTGCGACTCTAAGGTCGGTGCTCATCTCCGTTTTCTGCCCTGAGCTGGCAGTGAGCTGCAGACACAGCTCAGTTATATGAGAGGTAGACTTCATCTCATTGTTGCAGCAGCTCTTCTTCTCTTGTCAGCCCTCATGAGTTATCTCGGTTGAGGAACTCAGCCACCGCGGGTGGCCAGGGACTTCTATCCCTGTACCTGGTAAGCGTAGCTTGCACCCAGTGAAAAATAGGGTGAGGGAAAGTCTTGTTAAAGGTGTATGCAAAATTGCTATTACCAAAACGCTGTTTTCAACTCAAAATGCATCATAAATCGCTTGCTGGCCGGACTCTGGCCGGATACGGGGAGACGAAAAAGGAAAGATTAAACTCGACTTCGATTTTAAATTTTGGGATAGGATAAAAGCCACTGCGGGTGGTCCCATAGATTTTGAACTGCAAGTTACGTTAGGTGTGCAGAACAGCTGAAGACTTCGCACTACAGACAAACATCTGGTCCGCCAGCGGTAATGTCGCACCTTTTCCATACCTTCCATACCTTCCTGGCGATTGGGCCGGTACGAAATTATGCTGTTCGGCGACAGAGGCACACGTGTGTAAAATTAACTTGCTCATCGCACGGTCGCCTCTCATGTCGGCACTGTGGTAATTATCTTTGCTTATTATGAGTCTGCCGATGCACTAAACGTTATACCCTGCTTACACGATGAAGCTGGCTCAATGATCAAGCCAGCTCGGCACTCATCAAGCTGGTTCAAGTGTATAGATTGCTATGGCATAGCTTGTCGAGCATTCATCAAGCACTCATCAAGCGCACATAAGCTAGCTTGATAAGTGATTGACGTGTGCTTGACGAGTGCTCGACAAGCGCTTGTCGTGTTAGCTCGAAAAGTCGACTACGTGGATCCAGCTTCATCGTATAAACGGGGTATCAGAAAAGCAAACACTCATTCAGATATACGGCAGTAGTACCGCGATGAAGAGTGGAATAGTTGTAAGCGGGTCCTTGACGCCCGTAGTTGTTGTAGTCATATCGCAGCAAATCGTCTTTGGACACGTACGCGTTGTAGTCGTAACTGTAGTCATACTTGTAGTCGTCGTAGTAATCTCCTCTTTGCTCACTGTATTCCCCTAACATTCACAAGTATAATAACAGTAAAATGCAGCAATAGAGTATAGTCCGTTCACAACAGCTCAGAAAGTGGACATCGTCTGATCAGATATCGAAGCTAAATTTTGTGATTGGTCAAGTAATCGCAAAGCGTAAAGCATAATTGATACTGTATAGTATACTATGAAAAAAACTTTAAAAAATAGTGTGTTCCATTTACAAAAAAAAACTCGCTCTTAAAGGCTAGCGACCACCGGAATGACTATTTATGTCTGCATCAACTAGAACAAAGCAAAACTGAATTTTTGACTCTAATCCCCAACTGAGACTTCGTTCCCGGGTTCATATGCTTTGTTCTAAGTTTTATAGACTCTGCTTGGCTATCTGAGGTCTTTTATTGTACTGCAATTGTTATAACTAAAAATCGTAAACGGGTATGCCTCTAACATATAAAAACACATAATATTATTATTAGGCCACAAAGGTTTGAAAATTCTATTTGCCGGTTGTGATTAAACTGATAGTAGGCTGTCACGCCACAGAGTATTGGATCAGCTCTGCAATGTTCAACTCGACTAATTCCAACACAGGAACTAAACGTATAAGCTTAGCTTACAGAGCTTGAGCTTTCGCTAATACAGCGCTGCCAGAAAGCCAGCGTTGGCTGCGTCGGCAATATCGGTCTCATAGCAAATTCAGCGTCGTCTCGCAGAGTGCTGCGAACGTCCGAACGTTTGTGGTATTACCGAGACGGTCGGGTCCAACGGGACAATAAGACACTGAGAAAAGTGCCCCCGCCTGCCTGTACTTAACTGATTTACTGTCCACAAGCTTCCAGTGCACCCAAGCAACATTTCGTCGTCTACAACCAACGAACATTTTTCTCCGCACGGTGTGCATGGGCCTACATCAATGATGCAAACAAAACTAAGACTTTTCATGTAACATCACATCATTCAATATAGCACGTACGCCACACTGCCAGCAGATATATTATAACAGAACAGTGTATGCAATGCTCGCAGGAAAACTGATAAAATATATGTTTCAATGGCCAGCGCGACGAAGTGAAAAAATTAATAAATGTCGACTATGGAAAAAAGATCTGGAGAATATTATGACTTTTGTCAAGATCGATACCAATGCTTTTTAATTGGTCCCTGACAGTCGAAAACACGACCTTTGGTACTATCAACCAAATACAGCAGATTGGTCATACATAGAAGAACAGCACCAGTTGCGATAAGAGAATCAACAGCGAATTGACAGCGAATATGTGGAAAACAACGCAAGTCATGTGGTTTTCACAGTTCACGGAGCAAACTAACTTGCACTAATCGTGGAAAAGTAGCACAACTTTGGTTTGTGTAGTGGAGTTTGATACTAATGTGTTTGCTTCGTGCATTGAAAATTAACGAACTGCGCTAGAAGAACTGCGCAACTTTTGCCGAACGTCAATGTTTTAAGTGCAAAAGATTGTTTCTGTCGTGAAATAAAGATATACGGTAGCCAATTTGTGCTGTTTTTCAAAAAAAAACAGACCCCCTCAATATCATCCAGGTGGCCACGTCAACTGGATATTCTGACATAGCACTTCGAGACGAATCGAATGCACTGATTACACGCAGGAAACGCCGAACTCGCGTTGTGCGGTTTTTTCACCGAACCCTTCTAGTTTAGGCCTAGGCCTACTACCAGCAGACTCATTCGCTAGGCGTTAAATGAATGGTTCAGCTTTGCCCGTACAGCTTGAGCTAAATCTGACTCTAACGTGTTCGCGTAAAAAAGGTAAACGGTGCCGTGCCCCTTTGCAGCAGATGCTGGGTGCTCGTCTTTCCCTCGGGGAGACAATTAAGCCGAAACGGTGTAGGTGGATAGGCCTTTAAATCAATGGCCAGCGCGACGACGGATCTGCGATTACCTTCTCAGTCCCACAGAGTCACAGCTTGTTTGCAATACCGCATCCATATCTTCAACCACACTCAACTCGCACTGGTACTGTTTTTCGGAATTTTCGGCTGCAGTCGTACGCCATAAAGCAAAAGACGGTTTTTTGTGTAGTCTATGCGATTTGAGCTTGGTTTAATCACGACACAGCACTGCTGAAATGGTATGAGCTCGTACTGCGTAATTGTTTATCCACTCCAGCAGTGCTGCAGCTAGTACTTACAGGATTTTTGGTGGTTATGCCTATCAGTCGACGGTAATGACTCTGAATCCAGAAGCTGTGTTTAAGATCGCGTTAATGCGCTCAGTGAAAACGCGGCTTTATAGCAAAGCTGCAGTGACCGTATGCATGTAGACCGGTGTTAATGACAGCGAATTTTTCCATCCAATTTCACACGCAGCTGCATGACGCGTAGGCTAAATCGTTGCGATTGACTTCCAGAAATTTCTTAAAAGATGCAGCGGTACACATGACAGCACATAAATTATTGAATTATAGCATTAGTACATTATTAAATCACACGATCGTGTAAATGCCATTGTAGAACTTATAGCGTTGTTGCAGCATATTTGCGGTGCCTTTGAAAGTTTGCGTCTCTGCGCCGTAGCACAAAGCAAAGCGCAAGGCGTAGTAGACCTATAACGTAAAACATTCTTTTTCAGTTCCAAAAACCGACCTCGATACAGTCGATAACACTTCAAACATTTGCTTTCTTTTTAAATTTCAATGAAACAATCAGTATGTTACGATAATTTCAAGTCAACATTTTTTAAAATATTGATCCAATTACATTATCAGCACGTAGTCTATCTAAAGTACCGTATTTTGCATTTTCTGTACCAAAAAAAACGATATTTTTTTGTTGGTCAGAACTATCTGCGATTATCTATCAAGCCATTGCTTCTGCAGCAGCAACAGTATTGCATCAGCATTACTCATAGCGTTACGGATCAATTATGTCACTGTCATTTATATACGTACCATCGCCATACGGCGTTTCGCTGTCAGATCGCCTCCAATAGTCGTTCTTAGTGGAAACCACGTCGCTATCTGCAGCACAACACGAAGGTGCAGTTTTTTAGTACCGCTACAGTTAGCACGGGGACCATGAACCGTAAAAAACATGCTATTAGCGTTCATACATTCAGAACTTTACCAGAAAATAACCGATTTTGAAATTCTTTTTCAGCCAAATCAGCGGTAACTTTAAAAGACTATTCTGTCAAAGATCTTGTCGCAGCCTAAACAGGTCAATAACAAATCAGTTTTAAAATAGTGAAAGTTACACTTATCTTAAAGCTGGCGCTATTTTACAAGATAGTGTAGCAATGCGTTGAGATCTTTAATGAGATCTTTAATGCATTGCACTGTTGAATCATTATGGTGTTAAAGTAAAGTTATTTGCAGACGACGTTAAACTGTATGTAAAAGTTATTAATGATGTTGCTGTGGATGATCTGCAGAGGGCACTAGCAGCTTTAGTGCAGTGGGCTGAGGATTGGCAATTGGCTTTGTCGGTTGACAAATGTTGTATGCTTTGCATCGGTAAAGATGTGGTTAACCGATTCTCTATTTGTGATGTACCACTTCCTGTTGTGACTTTCACTCGTGATTTGGGAATCACTGCCACTCAGAATTTGTCTTTCAGTCAGCACATTACTGGTATAGTCACCAAAGCCCACCACCGAGCTAACATGATACACCGTTGCTTTGTTTCTCGCAATATAAATCTTCTAGTTCGTGCGTTTACTGTATATGTCCGCCCGTTGCTGGAATACAATTGTGAAATTTGGTCGCCCCATCTAAAGCAAGACATTAACGCTATAGAACAGGTGCAGAGACGGTTTACAAAACGATTGCAAGGTTTTAGAGATCTGCCCTATACTAAACGCCTACGCCTGCTAAACCTGCAACTACTTGAAGTTCGTAGATTGCATTTTGATTTGATTTTATGTTACAAAATTGTTTTTGGCCTCATGAGCATAAACGTAGCTGATTTTTTTTAAGTTTGCAGTGCAAGCACCACGGGTCATCCCTACAAATTGTTTAAGCCTTTTAGTGGCTGTACATCTAGAAGTTCCTTCTTTAGTATGAGAGTAATAAATGTATGGAATGATCTTCCAACAGACGTTGCAAATTTCAGAACACTTGAATCATTTAAGAGAACTATTCAGTTGGTTGATTTCTCTTACCATCTTAGTAGTACAAATCAGTAACCTACTTTCAAGTCAGGCTCGAGTCCGTTCTGTATGTCTTATTTTCACAAATGCGTGTTTTATGTGTATGTTTTAGATTTGTCTTTGTTTTATTAAGAGTCACTGTAAGTGCTAGTTACCTAGCCTTGTGTTTCCTGTGTGTCTTTTGCAACTAATATTGCGTTTCTTCTGCTTTCTACCAAATAAAATGATGATGATGATGATCACTAATTGGCAAATTTATTGCAAAGTATATCGGTCAAATAATTTTAAGAGTAGGTTAGTTGTATCGATGCAGTTATGACCAAAATTTTGCGGCTTTTTTGCTGGACCGCTGTCTAATTATGAAACTGACTTCTGAGCACGTAGCATTGTTCACAGAAAAAGCAATGCTGTTGTGATACGTTGTCGACTGCTGAGGCGCGTTTGTTTACGCTGCTTGCTGTCGACATGGCAACACGGCGCAGTCTGTTCAATGATAGAGTGATTGATTTGCTGACGGCGGGTACGAGAGGCATCTGACAGAACGTGAACTGACCGTTAAGCTACGTTCACACTGACAGTAATACGAGATTAAATTTTCATTTACTTGTATGAGCTCTATCTTTACGAACCGAGCGTTGTACGAGAACTTCACAATCACTTGTACAAGCACAATACTCGCACTGTTTGACTACTAAGCAAAGCACGTCTACTGCCGATCTTTAATGAAATTGGGTGAATGCTCTGCGATAAAAATATTAGCCGACCCTACTTAAGTGACGGTCGAGCTGTTGACATGGTTGTCGTCCGTCCGTCTGTCCGTCTGTCACGGATGTATTGTGGCTACCCTTTAGGCCGTAAAGGAAAACGTTTTACAGGAATAATTAGCCATGTGTGTTAAACTTAGGCATGCAAAATTTCAGCCATCTAGTGCAAAGAAAACATTTTCGAATTCGTGCTTGAATAGAAGAGAAAGAAATTCAACGGAAAACCGGCCATATCTCGGAGACGGTGAGAGATACAGCCAAGGTTACTATTAATCACTAATAAGATGCGGCATACGGCCTATTAGATGAAATGAAAGTCATCGAATTTGGATGACCTTGAAGGTTACTGACAACCAGTACGGTCGGCTGTCCTAACGACAGCTGGGCTTTTTGTACTGTACTCGGACTCGTACCCGGTACTGGTGCCAGTGTGAACGCACCGTTACTAGCGGTGGCTGAGGCTGACGTTGGCGATGTTTGCGGCATCTGCTGTCTGAACGACATGTCGTTGACTCCTCCCGACGGCGACGTTACCACCGCAGAACTGTTGCGAGTGGTCGGCCTGTCAGTCGTCGACAGCAGCTGCTGATGCTGCGCACTGCCTGACGTCATCACTCCAGCAGCTGCATCTCCACGGACGATGCCTGAAAATACATCAACACGCCAGCGCCTGCCCGTTGCTGCACGTGGCCCACGGTCGTCGATGACAGCTCAGGCGTTATTTCATTTTCCGCAGATGACATTAGCCTGTTATCTGCGCCCGACAGATTTCGTGTCCTGTCAGCTTAAGTAAAGTAAATCGAACTTGATTTTTGCCAGTGCGGTTCTCCCTCCCTAGAGGGTCGTTTTTCGTATAACGTTATCCGTCTCGTCGTCTGTGTGGTTTTTTGCGCATGCATGTAGTCGAGAAAGCAAAAACAATTAAAACATCTGAAGTTAAGTTCCTTGTCATCAACTAACACGATAACGCATTAACGTGCTACGCGGTTACATAAATGCTTTAAAACGCAGTGTACAGCGACACTTTTGTCACTGAAAATATAGAAAACTGTTTCCACATCTTCAACAAAGCTGAGCGCAGCTCACTGTTTGTTATTCGTCTGTTCTCTATATTATTCGCCTGCTTTCGTGTGCTTTTTCGAATTAAAGTTTGTATGAATAAAATAAATGACGGATAATTTTTTCTAAGTGATATGAAAACGAGGCATTGCGTTATCTCTGCAGATGACAAACTCCACTGAGCAATTAATAATTTCAGAGCTGATTTTACGACATTTGACCTATATAAGTAAAAACTGGCACATCACACCGAATACGTGTGGTATGGAGAACGTTTACGCCAACATTGGTTTTTCTAAGCCACATTGTTTTCGAGTTAGGAGCCCTTGTGGAACAGACAGACACATAGACGAGCGATATCCGCAACATGGCACATTACGACGACCGCATATAACAAGATGCATTGTATTTAAATAAGTTCAAGTACAAAAGTTTACTGAAAACGGAAAGAAATAGTTTTCTTCAGCAACTGCGTACTGATCTGTGTTTTGCGTGCTGCGAGTGTGCATCGCAATCATGGACGCCAAATTGAGTGCATGGGGAAAAGCGAGAAGTTTGTCTTAATTAATGCGGAGTGCCTGCGCGGGTGGCCATGAAGGATCAAGACGTCGCGACGGGTGCACTGGGCGAAGACGCCGGCTGGCTGTTTCGGCGGATCCGTCACAGACTAACTGAGACACGCAAGAACATCGACTTTACGTCACGCCACTGAGATCTGCCGTCTGTCAGCAGCGTCAGTCACACAACCACAACCACCACTACTCAGACTAACTTCGTTATACAGACTGGCCCTGCATCACGCACAATCACTGGGGTACGCCGACGACTGACGTCATACAGCATGTCGATATCTGCGACGTCACAACTCGTCTCCAGTTGCAAGATTAACGCATAATGCCAGAATCTCATTATTTTCTGTCAGTCACCATATCGATTACTATCTCCGCCAAAGAAAGAAGTTACGTGACAAAGACAGTCTATTTGTCTGTTTATCCGTCTATCGACTGGCTAACTCAAAAAGTTATAGGTTTATACAAATAGAATTTAATGAAATTTTGCAAGGTTTAGGCATGGCAAATGGCAAAAAGTACCAGATTTTAGTGGCGATCCGGAGTTTCTAAACTACGCAGGATTTTTTTACCATTAGAAAATAGAGCGCAAACTCACGATCTGTAGTGTATCACAGCAATTCATTCTAACAAATCATAATTTATACAGCAGATGCATGAGTCCGCAATGTTCGCAGGTAAAAGCAATATTTTTGGCAAAAGTTTGTGCTGTCCAAGCACTGATTTGCTATTGTTCTATATTCTATTAATATATCGATTATTATTTGATGCAAAACGCACTGACATGTTACGCCGGATGCGGCGCAGTATCCCATCATCCCACGCAATGCCTCGCAGAATACAAATAACTTCTTCCAGATGTTAATTAGTATGGGTCTACAGATCGCGTCTCGTCTGATCGGATCAATGTTTCTGGAACTCCCATCTCATCTGCCGCTAAACTCAGCTCTGTCGTCCGTCTGTTAGAGATGTGCAGAAGTGTATTGTGTGTATTTTCAGAAGTGTATTTTCAGTATTCCCAATCTTTCCTGTTCTTACTAGATCATTCACTCTCACTGTCGTTATTCCAATAATTTGTGTATTGTGAAACATATCTGCATTAGGCTATTCCTTTTAGGTTAAGTCGTTCCATTTTTTTTCTTCAAAAGTAATTTTAACAAAACTTACAATGACATCAAATTTAGCACTAAATGACTGTTCAGTTCTAGCTGGATTGTGAGAAAAACATTTTCAATTTAAAATGAAAACACATTTGACATCAATGTACGTATGTTTTCATAGAAATGTGTTTTTTTCATTTTTATCATCATGGAATCCCATAAAATCCCATTTTCACGGAGAATTCTATTCCCACGCACATCTCTATGCGGTCGGTGATTTTCATCTGATGCAGTAGGTATCATTCGCTGCTGCTGCTGCTGCTGCAACTAAACGAATGGGTTCAGTTGATAGCGCGGAGAGCAATGAACTGCATGGGACGATAACAACAACGTTCCGGCCGATTGGAAGCTGCACGTTCAGTGAAGTGATTGATCCTGTAGATAAAACGACCACGACACCCGACGCAACCAAGCGTGCACTCACAAGACACCGGCACATCCCCGGTCCCAAGTTGTCCCTAAATTCACCAATGTGACCTAGGATATCCGGACATCGCAAAGTGGCACTAGCTTAACTGGCTCAAAAATCAAAGTTATTGTTTTTTACTACGTTAATCGGTAGCACAAAAGAGCAAAATTATACTGCTGTCTATATTTTTTGCCATCGTATCCTGACCGATTTATCAAACTGCCTTTGTTGCACAGTAGCAATAAATCTGCAACAAAGAAAATGATCAGCGATTTGTCAAATACGTCGCTACACTACCTCGTGAAATTCATAAATCAGAAGGCAATAAAAACACGGCAGCGCAGACAGAAGCGTAGGCCTACAGGATGCGAATAGAATGAGACTAGATTAAGACTCTTGTTCATTTTACCCGCGATAGCAGCTACTGCTTTCAGCGCGTCTTAGCCATCGCAATTCTGTCCCTCTGTTTGTCTGTCTGTTTGTCCCTCCGTCTGTCACACGGATGGATCAGTCAAAAAACAGTGCAAGCTAGGATTATAAAATCTTCACCGTCGGCTGCCAGGAAGACTAGTTTCAGGAACCGTGAAGCTTTTCCAAATTCGAAAAGGGTCACCCCAAACGAGGGCGCTAAATGAGAAGGGGTGGGACAAATTTGCGATTTTTAGCCAATAAGTCGCATATCTCAGAAACGATGCGAGATAGGGCCCAGGTTACTATTAATCACTAATAAGAAGTCGTACACTGGCTCTCGATTGTCACCGAATTCAATGACCTTGGATGACCTTGAACGTCAAAATAGGGGTCTTTTAATGGATTTTTTTTGCGATTTCGGGCTGCGACACAAGTCTATATCATTCACTAGGTGGCGCCACGCAACTACTGTTATGGGATCTAGATAGAGAATTTGGTATTTGTTTATTAACTTAGCGTAAACACCTCAATTATTAGCTAAGCTACTAAACAGGAACTGCTATAGGCTTTCGCGCGTCTCGTGAGCATTAGCTCAAATTTCTTGTTTACTTAGGCCTATTACGTCTTGGCACCGTGATTCTATTTAGGCATGTTTGACGCGAATTTTAATAAAATTGTCGTTATCGTCGTTTATCTGTCAGTGATATCGACGACGTGACTAGCATGCTGTAGGTGACATGCGGTGCAGGGATGTGGTGGATGCATCGGTGCAGGCTGCGCGGTGATCATACGACCATGATGTCCGGATATCCCACATCAGCAGCAACAGCAGCAGCAGCAGCAGGCGAGCGCAATATCACGTCGTACTGCAGCAGCTGACACGTCTCGCAGACAACCGTCTAACGACCGAGAAAAAAACTGCATATTCTACGAGGTGGTGTACAGAAAGTGAAACATGCATGTTTTTTGTAGATGGAGCGATCGGACAGTGTTTAGCGTGACCGCCACGCATTCACTGCAATAATTGAAGCCACTTAACATTTTAATAAAGTGGGTTTTCGGGACGACTGGCGCCAAAAAATTACAAAAAAATATATTTAAGCTTTGCCAATCAAAAATGACGCAAAAATACCGTAGATTTTTTTCCCGGACATTGTGTACGTACAGGTTACCCGAGGAAACTCATGAAATAAGCTAACGTAGAACCCAGATTACTAAAAAAATTATGCACAAAAATGCCTGTACATACTTATGAATAAAATGATAATGCATGTTTTTAGTTTTTGTGAGTTAAGCCTACACACTGCATCAGTGCTGCTTTAATGCGGTAGACTAATGTTTTGAATTTTACTCCTGTTCAATGGCTGCGAGAAATGTCGCGCAGTCTTGAAAGCAGTGTTTTATTGTTTCTAGTTTTTTTGGTGCCGTATAACAATGCCAATGACGGCCAAAAGAACGAACCGTGTGCTGCAAGAAATGGGAACCGACTGTCAACTGCTCAAATCTGTCACCAAGCGCAAACTAGGCTACTTCGGACATACGACGTACATGCGAATCTATAGAGAAAACAGTAATTGCCTGTCCAATGCATAGCATTGGACAGAGTATAAAATCACCCGAGTGTCCGTCCGTGCGTCCGTGCGTCCGTGCGTTCAACATTTGAGACATCATATCTCTACAACGGTGCAAGATAGATGTGCAAGATAGGCGCATGGTCAAATGAACCATCTATAGTAAAGCGCTGGTGACGAATCGAATGGTCACGTGACTGACAACGTTAATTGTTTAGTTATAATAATATCGAAGGATGACAATAACATTGCTGAGGTACAATTTAAAATTAAACATATTGATACCCCACCGAGGTCAGCCACCTTGACGTGGTGGTGGGGCTTTGCTCCGATGACCCGAAAGATTTCTACAATCTGGAGGATAGGAGCGTACTAAGAGCTGACCAAATATGTGAGAACATTTACTACACGTTACCAGTGCTTTTGTGCTGGTTTCGGCTTTATAGCCGACTACGGCTTTATAGCCGTTACTTGTAACC
>Ga0209367_1003023_pt1 | contig 22623 bp, 18 predicted proteins | sample WorMetLIZISLAND2_FD_187412 | JGI IMG/M metagenome (GOLD analysis project Ga0209367, IMG submission 187412) | Marine gutless worms symbiont microbial communities from Max Planck institute for Marine Microbiology, Germany - Olavius geniculatus... ... | reverse complement strand
GGCTATAACTCGGTCTGTGTAAGAGATATCTGCGAGATTTTTGCGTCTATAGGGGGTTTTCGGGGATGGGCCATCGAATGCTGCCAATCGCATTTTTCCCCGACCGATACTAGTTGCCATGGCAACGAAATTTGGGACAAAAATGGCTATAACTCGGCCTGTGTAAGAGATATCTGCGAGATTTTTTGCGTCTATAGGGGGGTTTTCAGGGGTGGGCCATCGAATGCTGCCAATCGCATTTTTCCCCGACCGACCCTCGTTACCATGGCAACAAAATTTGGGACAAAATTGGCGATAACTTGGTCTGTCTAAGAGATATCTGCGAGATTTTTGCGTCTATAGGTGGGTTTTCAGGGATGGGCCATCGAATGCTGCCAATCGCATTTTTCCCTGACCGACCCTCGTTGCCGTGGCAACGAAATTTGGGACACAATTGGCTATAACGCGGTCTGTGTAAGAGATATCTGCGAGATTTTTGCGTCTATAGGTGGGTTATCAGGGATGGGCCAGCGAATGCTGCCAACCGAATTTTACCCCGACTGACCCTCATTGCAATTGGAACGAAATTTGGGACAAAATGGGTTATAACTCGACATATGTACGAGATATCTCCGAGATTCTTGCATCTAACAAGGGGTTTTGAGGATGAAGCAAATAAATAATAACAAGTGTATAAACTGATGTTTTGTACATTTATTGTTGTTAAAGGTAGGAACTTTCATTTTACTTCGGCCTTTCGTAAAGTGCTCAAGAGTCAAGACTTATCTGTTTCCACAACTCTAAACAGTCGTGGTCATGCGTCATCGGTCTTGTTGTTGTAGATAGGGCACTATAACATGTACGATTATAATTCGGGGCCTGTGACTATTCTGCAGTTCCACTAAACTTTTTGTTGTCAATAGATTGTGATTTATCGTGTGTAAGCCAGATGTGATATTGTCAAGTGTATGATACGATATGATATGGCGACATTTCAGGCGTTGAGAACAACATACGGGCACCCATACAGTCGTCAATTCCGGCTTACTCGTCGAATGCCATGGCGAGCATGGACAGTGTTCACGGTCGCAGCTCGGACGTGGTAGCCATGGAAGGAATGTCCAGTCGATACGGGGTGGGAGGTCCGGACGACATGGTGGATGGGCGATATCTTCCTGTCAATGGAAGGGACGGATACATGGGTCGCATGGGTCACCCGGTAGCCGTGGATAATGCATTCAGACAGGGGTACAGTCAGCGTCAGATGGAACAAGCGTACGACAGACCAGTGTACAACGCCGCTCAAGCAACGCACTTTCAGCATCCTGCATACTTCAATCATCATCATCAGAGTCAGCAGAGCTACCAGTATCAGCATCAGCATCTCAGCCATGCGCCGTCTTACCACGGCCAGGTACACTCTGTGAATACGCGATCTACTGTCGAAGTGATCAGCAACGATTATGATAAGAGGCCAGCTGTTGCTAGGGGAAACCGACCATACTATAGCACTGCCTGTGCCTGTCTGCGGCTGGATATTTTATTTAGGCTACTTTGCAAATATCGAGATCGTAGTACTACCACTCTCGGTTTAATTGGTGTCGGTAAATAAGTGAGAAGCTGTTACTACGCACATGGATGATGGATGCACCTGGAAACTTTGCGTTACAAATTGCGGCCAAATAGCTGCAGATAGCGACACGGTTACTATTGACTGCCTACAAGAACTCACTAAGGCTCTGTCCAACAGTAGTACGGTACCATCACCGATTCCCTACGACGTACCATTTAGCAACAATATAAAACGTTACAGACGACAGACAGACGACAACACATTGTACCATAAGCACGACAGTTAAAATGTTGGCTAAAATTTATTCCAGAAGCAATGTTTTGTCTAACAGACAAACCTGTGAGTCGAATGTTCACATTACCGATGACGTCACATGACCCCAAAAGGTCAAACTCGTGATTCCATTATCTTTGAGGCGCCATATCTTCATAACGGTGCAAGATAGACGCATGGTGACGATGGACCTTTTATAGTAAAACTGTTGTTTAGTTAAAATAATACATAAGGATGAAAGGATCTTTGCTGCTGTACAATTTGAAATTAAATTGTTTGATTTTTTTTTACTGGTCCAAACCGCTCACTGATTATATTTATATGGACATATACTGTAAACTATCGAAATGCATTGGACAGACTCCGTGTTCGTATGAACATTATCTTGTTGGTTTAAAATTTTAAACCATTTTTCAGTTTGGCAGAATACTTAATTTTAGCTGAGTATTTGTTGCAACGCTGCAGGTGTCGACTGGTGCGGTCGAGATGGCTGCCGATCGTGCAGGCGACATGTATGTCAACATGGGACGACCAGCGGCCTACGCGCCATTGATGACACGTCCCAGCTCAGTAGCAAGTTCCACGAGTCATCCAAGCAATGACTGCGACTCGGAGCCCCGGGCTAGTGCTGTTCCTGTGAACGGCGAAATCGAAGCCGCCATCAGACGCAATGACCATCTCGTCAAGAGTTTCGACAACTCGTTCACAGACAGTACGTAGCGTCAGTCCTGCATGCTCTGTGTGTGGCGTAACGTTATTCCACGGTTACGCTCGTCGTGTTTTGATTACAAAAATATTTATTTTTTCGTGTGTTTTCTTTTTATTGTAATTAGTTTTTATAGGCCTATTTGTGTTTATTTTGTTTTGGTTAGTCACTGCGGTTTGTTTAATAATTATTGCAGCTGCACTGTAGATTTCAAATATGTCAAAATAATCTGTGGAGCGATAAGGCCTAAAGAAAAAAAGCTTTTGCTTCCATTGCCGTCCGTCCCTAGAAAAAAACACGCGTCTTTAAAATTTTTATTAGATTTTTAAAAATACCAGTGCAGTTTTTAGTATGCTTTCGAAGTTTCACTGAAAAATACTGTTGCATCAAGTCTGAAATGTTGCAGTTACTTTGTTTAAGCACTTGTAAGTACTACTCAGTGTGTCAGTTTGTTTTTATGAGTTGTCATGATATAAAAATAAATAATTTTAAAAAAAATTCTGCCGCCTCCCGTCCTTATTTTTTGTCGGCTGCAGCAGGAAGCACAGGTTTTTTCTTTAGGCCTAAGCTTGCTAAATCTCCATTTACTATAATATTTTTAAACTTCGTCTTAAGAGGCCTTAACCCAATCTTAACCCATCTAGCGACTGCCAGCGCTGCAGGTTCAGCTGTGCTTTTTATGTCTATGTTACGACATACAAGCCTAAAGTCATTATTATTGTTATTGTTGTTGTTATTATTACTATTTATTAGGCTTGTGAGTGTGTGAACAGTGAATTGTCCTACAGACGACGGTCGTGCGGACGACGTGAGACGGTCTCAGATGTTGGCTTCTGCAGGACGATTTCCTGACAACTTCACGACGAGAGGCGACGACGCCGCACGCGTGACAAAGTTCAACAAATCAAGACGAGATAGGGTCTGTGTTGAACCACACTACTGGCTGTTGATCACGAGTTGATAAACTCAGACTACGGCTACGGTCACTAGACCGACATCGCTCGAGTATAGGCTAGTGGTGTGATTTAATTGCAGAAAATTGATTGGAAATTGAAATTATAGATCATCAGCGTCTACTCCATTGCCTATTATTTCTTGCTGAAGTGTTCTGTGGTTAAATGGTTACAGAAATAATTACAAATTCAAAAAGCAATAACTATGACCAACAGCAGTTTCTCTCGCTTGTCATTTGTCAATCCTTTACTTTGGTTTTCTTTCTCTTTGCAAATAACGCAAACTATCCTTGTCCTACGACGGTACCACCACGCTCATAATGATGAGTTTTGTATAATAAAATTAGAAACTAGTACGAAAAACTATTACCATTTGGTGCAAATCAGCACGAACCAACCCATGAAATATAGGGCTATATATATCCAACAAAATATGTCCAAACCCAACCCAGCTTATGGCTGGGTTTACCCATGTTCGTATGCGGTTCAGCTGATCATATGTGTTCTCGTAGCATTGATGATAAGCGAGTTATGTATGCTTATGAAACAGAGAATAATAATAATATTATGCTAATTATGATTGCTATGAATGGTTGGCAGGACGGTGTCATTCAGTCGGTATTTCCACCGAATGTTTTGTCACCAGTTGCATCATCACACGAGGACATGGACACCTCCAGTAACACGAGCTGCCCAACCACGCCTATCATGGTTAGTCTACATGCATGTATTGTTTGTCAGACAGTCAACATTTTTCATCTTCAAACCAGTTAATTATTTTCATGTAGATAAGAATGAAACTGGACTGAACGGCAAGGCACTGCAAGTGCACTTTACTGTGAGCTTTCTGGAGTATTTATACCTGTACGGTACTGTACACAAGATTTGACAATGGGATTTTGAAATTCGACTTTCTTTCTTTTCCGTCTCTTACTTCCACTTTATTATTTTGTTTTTTTTATTTCTCTCTTTTTTGTCCTTATCCAGCTTAGGTGTCCGTGGAAAGCGCGTAGGATAAAACACACAGATTCGCAGAACATCGCACTTTTATCACTAAATAACCGTAAAGTAGAAAAATGTTGCATACTTAGTTTTTGTTCTGAAAAGAATTTACTCTCATTGGGGGTTTAAATCCTAAACCATAGAGTCTCCTACGCCATAACTTGTATGCGAATTTGCTTAATTTATATCCATGGCGAACCCAAGTAGTTTGCGGTATTAGTTTGCAATATACTTGCTGTGTTGCGTCGCGTCGCGTCGCGCAACTGTACAGAAAACATTTCACAGCGACGTGCTGAACAAGCTTGCTGAGATGGGTGATGAGCCGGATAGACGCGCGATGCTGGAACGGTTGTTTCTGTTCATGGAGGAGAAAGGAACGCCGATAGTCGCCGTTCCAACGATCAGCAAGTTGACCGTCGACTTGTACCGACTGTATCACATGGTGCGCGAGCTTGGCGGCATGGTTGAGGTAACTGTTCATTCTGCTATTGCTAGATCACATTCCCGTCAGTAGCACAGCCTTCAAGACACTATTTAGCATTATATGCATTCACGCTTCTTTTCTTCTTGTTGTTGTTTCATGCTCGTGCCCCGTTGAAATCCCACTGCTCTGTATTTTTTTTCTACTTCACGGAAACGCCAAGGTGACAGAAAGTGCCAGAACTGTATGTTGAGAATAGGCTTAGTCGTTTACTTGCAGATGGCGCCGACATCATTTCCAATGGGGGCTCGTTTTATTTTCTGCTTCCAGTGCTTCGTTCCACGTAATAGCCTTACCTTATATTACCTGCAAGGCGGATCACGTGGTGACTGGTGGGTCACGTGGGTCACCGCTTAAGCAGCCACCCAGCGCTGAGACTGTCCAGCGCTATCCACGTATATAACTAATCTATCAGTTTTTGAGCAAATGCTACTTTTTTCCGTATCTCGTGCGCCATGCTATATGCACTTCAGCGTGCACGACATTGTGCAAGTTAATATGAACAAGACCCTGGTTTTCACACTGACGATTGGTCGGTAGGTGACGAAGAACAAGAAATGGCGCGACGTGAGCAGTGCTCTCAACATTGGTCCCTCAAGCAGCGCCGGCTTCACACTGAAGAAGAACTACGGCAAACATTTGTTTCCGTTCGAGTGCCGCTTTGACCGAGGCAACATCGACCCCACACCTCTGCTCGCTTTCCTCGATCAACCGTCGAAGAAAGAAAGCAAGAAAAACGCCGCTGAGAGAGCTGCCGCTGTCGCAGGTTGGTTGAGCTGATTTTTGGCTGTGCTTCGGATGTAGGCGGTAATGGCGGTACGGTCGGCCGACCCTAGCGACAGCAGGGATTCTTGTATTTATATATCATTATGCAGCCGTGACTCAATAGGCCGCAGTATTGATCGTGTCCGTCCGTCTGTCTGTCCGGTCCACACATTCCTAACTCCAAACTCCAAAACAAAAGGCGCAGAATAACCAACATTGAAGTTGTGAACGATTCCTGGAGTCGGAGTAACAACGGTGTGGTGCGGGCGGATTTTCAGTTCGGAAGGTTACGTATCATTGTTGTTATAGGCTTATTATTATTTTTGTTAGGTCTGTTATTTTTACCCACAAGCGGAAGTTATTTTCGGAGTCTGTCCCTCTATATCCAAGATAAGTCATTCATATATTTTTTTCGCCAGTGGTTATAGGCATAGGCCAAAAAGGAAGTGAAAGTGTCAGATTCTTTTGTGGATTCTGAGTCAGCCAATAATCTTATAAGAGATAGGGCTTACACTGAGACTGCGTCGGGTTCGCCAGGTGGCAGCACCATTCTGGACGGAAGTTTGAGAGCTCTGATCGCTTCTAAGAAATACACATTTTATCTGTTATGCTGCAGCGGCAAGTGGCAGTCCACGTGCCCAGCAAGCGTCACAGACACAGCAGCAGTTTAATCATACCTATCACCATCATCCGCAGCTCAACGCTTCATCGTCGTCTTCTTCATCTGCCGAGGACGCCGTCAGCCTCCAGAACCCATTTGCCGACTCGCCCAAGAACTTCGGCGGCTACTCGCGATCAGCCGGCAGCAGCTGTGGTCCGCCGTCCTACCCCGGCCCGGACTACGCATGTCACGTCGGTCACCGAATGGAATCGTACCATGACGTGGCGCCGTATCCGCGACACGTCGACGCCGGATACTGTGCCGGAATGGCGGCATATCCGGGCCATCGTTGTTCCGATCCTTGCTTCAACCAGTATGTCCAAACTGCATACAATACGAGCGAGCGATACTCAACAATTTAGCATGTACTCTAATCGAGTAAAGTAAACGTTGACGAGTAGTGAGCTTAATCTGCCAATTGTCCAGCAAAACGGAAAAAAATATTAGTGAATGGCTAAATCGCAGGCTGAACGGTAGTTCAAGACCTGTGTTAACGGCGACTTCTCTTTCTTATGCATGGAAAAGCCAAAAATTCGACCACCCACAGAATCGAAACGCCTGACCCGATTGAGATAAAATTTGGCACGGTTGACTACGTCGTCGAAGGGACCCGTCGTGCAAAATTTCATCCAAATCCGCCTAAGGGGGGCTTCTCCGCAAATAGGTGAAATATACACAAACATTTTTATACCTTTTTTCTTGAACGCACCCAGTGGCTTCTATCCCCCAAATCTGAAGTCGAAATCGGGCGCAAGTTTCCCCCACTTTTGGGCTCATGTTCCCCCCACTTAACCCTCCTCTCCTTCGGGCTCCGTTCCTTTCCTACCTTCCCTCCATGGCCCTATCCGCTCTTTTTCCTTTTCCTGTCTCTCTACTCCGCTTCCCTATGCTTTGTCCCCCTTTCCCTTTACGTTCCCTCTTCCCGTTCTCGTTCCTTCCTCTTCCCTTTTCCGAGGGGCCCCACACCCAGCTAGAGGGTCTAGCCAGCCATGTTCTGTAAGCTACCCTAGCAAATCCGGGCGGAGCCCGGCCGACAAATGGTTTGTGAACTGCATTTTGAGGTCAACCGTGCATCAATTTCTTTGTATTTTATGCATATTTTGTTTAATTGTAGCCACACTCTTATGCATCTTGAAATATCCTCGATCATGCTTTCATGAGCGTTACCGTACTGCCACACGATTTACTTACTAGATCATCATAATTTCATATTTGCTCTACTTTTGTATACAACCGTTTCTTGCGTGTACTTCCTGTTTTCTGCTATGTACTAAATTGTGACTAAGTGCTTGATAAGATGTCGGTAAAGTTAATTTTTTTAACTTTTCATTAGTTTTGGGATTACTTGTACAAGCGTTTTGATATCTGCTGCGGACTTAGCACTGTTTATTGTTTATTATTTGCTATGTTTTGTCGCGACGTCAGCACGAGTTCGTCTGCTATGCATCACGAGCACGTTCATCGGTTTTGTGGACCGCGCTCGCCATTTCCGTATCCGGGATTGGTCCATCAACAGCGTCACGAACTGATAATGCACCGGTCCAGGATGATGAGACCGTTTGGTTGCGATTATGTCGAAGGATGTCATCCCTACGGTCAGCAGTTGATATCAGTTTTGGCCTATGTTGTTGTGCACATGCGATCGTATTGAAGTGTTATATAGTTGTACAACTGGGGAGCAGTTCGTTAATTCGAAGTTTATTAATAGTCCTAAGGTTTAATAGTCTGAAAGTTTTCTACGTTGACTCAATCTCCACATTTCCTGTCGACTAGGGTTGGGGGTTAGTGTTCGGATCAGTGTTAGAAATAGTGAAAATGCGTGTTGCAGTATACACCTTCAGACTATATCAAACCTTCAAATTATAGATAGGCCTACAACTGGCTACCATAAAAGGACATTGAATGGATTTGTACAGGCTTGGTAGTCAGTAAGGCTCCTGCGTGATGAACAGCCAACACTGTACGCATAATCATTCAACAGTGAAATCTGTTAATAACAAAGTAGGAATTGGGTAGGAATCCAATACCAAAATAAATGGTCAACGAAAAAAAATTGAATAGACAATTTTTAGAATGTGCTGTTAAGTTATCATTTTGGGATTACGCTAACCTGCAGTAGTTCTGGTAAAATGTGCCAGTTAAAAATTGACTATAGGTGTGTGTGAGTTAAAACAAGTTGTTGCGAACGTTTAGCAGCTGAATGTTTTTAACAACTTTAACAGCCTTGGTTATTGTCAGCTGCACTACTGCACTTTTGATAGGAGTGCATGTACTCAGGTGCTTCCATTGTGTTTGACTCTTTTTGTGTGTGTAATCAGTTTTTTAACAATTTTACGCACAGATTTTGATTACATTGTTTGGAAAGGTGAAGCATGGACGAGGGCCCATTCAGATTTTTGTGGCAATCAGGATGAGGATCTGAGCTGATAAGCCTATATGATTTGTAAGGTGTGTTTTTTCTATGCTCTGCGCCTATCTGTCTGTTTTCTTGTATTGTTCTGTTGCTATAAGATGCTACTGAAATGCAACTGTCATTGTCTGTAATGGCTAGGTATGCGTTGGCAACCACCTGGCGCATATCCGCCACATTATGTTAGGTCATACGATGTCATGGACCCATATAATCCTGCTGTATATGGGCGCATGATGCCACCTCAGCCATATCCATTTGATCGAAACATGATGCACCCACCACTGGACAAACTTCAGGTAAACTGATACTTATTTTATCTTTATTTTCTGTATTACTTGCAAACTATCTTCTCACTTTACACACGTGACCATTTTAAGGGTGCATGCTGAACTTGCAAAGAGCACTTTCTCTGTAAATATAGAAGGGAGTTTTAATGTTTTTGTAAAAACATTTTTAAAGTTACCTAGATATCTCCGCACCTACTGGTTGCTCATATTCACTTCATGTTCTACCGTGGTAGGAGGCTGAATTGACCTGAGTAAGTAGATTGGCAACTTGTTCAATGTTGCTTCTGGTCAACTTGTTGAGCATAAAACCAATGGCATCAGTTATATGTCTGATATTCTACCTCTACCACTTTCTGCAGTTGAGAAGAGTGTTGTCATTATGTAAATGTTGTACTTTTCAACTTCAAAACCAACAGGTGGCTTGGTGGCTCAGCGGTTAGGGCATTGGATATGAGACTGAAAGGTTCACAGTGCTCATCAGCCGGTGCACTACCAAGTAACAACTGTGGGCAAGTTGTTCACACCTACCTGCCTGTGTAGCGCCATTTGGTGACTGTGAAACTAGCCAAAAGCCATACAGATGAGATCTACGAATGAAGTCTACGCATCACTAGCATACAACGGTGCACCACTGTTGCACATACCTGTTTGCGTTAGCAGAGCAGTACTTATATCTGCAACCCTTTTCACACTAGACGAGCCAATACTGGCAAAATTACGTCTTTTTAGTAGAGCTGTCACAGTTGACGCGTTAATTAACGCGTTAATGCATTAATAAATTAACGCGCGTTAGAAAAATTAACTCGCATGCGTAAATTTATTTCATTCAGTTACTAAATTCTGTGCAGCAAAAGTTCGGATGTTCCATTAAACTGCGGTTATATGACAATCGAATGAAATCAAGTACCCAGTAACTAAACCAGTTTTTGTTTCATCACTACTGTAAATAAACAATTACTTATTTATTTCATTGACAGGCTAATAGATTTCTAATAAAAAATAAAAATTATATGTGTTTTTAAAGCTTTTTTTCATTTTCCTAACTTTCTGTATTCTACAGGTGGGTCCCATAAACGTCTCGGGCCCGGGGTAATTTACCTCCTACTCTCCATCTCGACGGGACTGGGTGCGTTAATTTATGCGTTAATTAATGCGTTAAAAAAATTAACGCCTTGACAGCTATACTTTTTAGGGAAGGGTACCCCTCTTGACGCCCTCGTTCAAAGGCAACCTTTTCACCCAGCGGCACGAAATTTCGTCACAAAAAACCGTAGTCCTTGGGGCAGCCCGCTGTGAAGATTTTATGATCCTATCTTGCACCATTTTGATACATTACAGCAGTGTGACAGACAGACAGACGAACAGACAGACAGACGCTTAGGCCATAGCTAAGACGCGCGAAGCATTCTGCTGTCGCGCGTAAAAAAGTTTAGTTTTTGTTTCAATACTTTGATTAATGAAATAACTACGAACAATGTGATATAATGATTAATTAATTAATTACCTTATGTCGACTGTTGACAGCGAATGCCGCAACCTGTGAGGCGTGAAATGTGCTTCCCACCAAACAGTGTCGAGGCTACTCAGCCACAGCCCAGCAAAATACGTCGACTCACTCATCGACAGATCAGTATGTATTGTAGTGATTGTGTGTTCAGTAGCTTTTTGTGGCAGGCGGAAGAGGCCTGGGGTGAAAGATACTTGCGGTCAGCAATTGTAGCCATCACAGCGACTGGCCTAATTTAGACGTACCACTGCTGCTACTGCTCTTCCTTTAAAGCTGTTGATGAGTATGAACTGCGAGGCAGTAGGGTTTAGTTTGATTACGCGTCCATAGCTATAGGGCGTATTAGCTACGGTAATTCTGCCTGTCCGTCTGTCACAACCCGGTACCGTTTGGAGACCAAGTGAGATTTTGGGTTTTCATCGTATGAAAGCTTAGAGCCTGTAGTATTTTGTGACAAAATTTCATGCCACTGGGTAAAGGGTGTCCTCACGAACAAGGGGGCGAAAGAGGGGCACCCCCTTAAAAAGGCGTTATTTTAGCGCTATTGGCTCGTCTAACGTGAAAATGGTTGCAGATAAGCACAGACATGCTGCTTATCATAACTAGCACTGGCAACAAGATTTTTAGGAATGTCAACATCGATGACCTTGAATGACCTTGAACCCCCGAAAATAGGGGCTATAGTGAATTTTTCGCGATTTTGGGCTGCGACACGCATTTCAAGAGTGAATTGCGCCGGACCAAGACAACCTGCGTATGAAATTTTCAGCATTGAATGTAGATCTTAGCAGTGCACGTCGGGCCCTGTGGGTTCAAGGAGGCCTGCGCACGCGGGTGTCAAAGAGGGGTACCTTTCTAAAAATGGTTATTTATTCGCTGTTGGCTTGTCTAGCGTGAAAATGATTGCAGATAGGCACAGACGTGCTGCTTATCATAACAATTAAGCACTGGTGACGACCTTCTTAACAGTGTCAACATCGATGACCTTGAATAACTTTAATCCCTAAAAATAGGGGTTTTTTTAGTGATTTTGGTGAATTTTGGCTGCAAGAGAGTGAATTGCGACGAAATGGATGGAGATCGATTGACCAAGATTACCTGCGAACAGGAACTGCTGTAGGCTCTCACACGCATCGTGAGCATTAGCTCAGATTTCTTGTTTTATTTAATTTTGACATTAACTTTTGTACATGAGCTTCTGTTAGTGCGATGGATTTATTATCTAACTAGAAGCTGTAATCAGACTGTATGAGATGGTCTCAATATGTGGCTGTATGTGTTCAGATGGAATTGATCCGTGGCGGTTAATGATGGCTCTCAAGTCAGGTCTGTTGTCGGAGAGCACGTGGGCCGTGGACGTGTTGGCGGTGCTACTGCGTGATGACGTGACCGTTGCATGGTTCGGCCTGCAGCATCTACCAGGTCTCACTGACGTCCTGCTGGAACACCTCAGACGATGCCTCATTGAACTGTTTCCCGGAGACTTTGACGATCTTGAGGTCATGTGTGACAGTTCCACATGGTCGACGAGCAGTCGGAACCAAGACACTGCTCAAGACTGGAAGTCTGCGTGCAATGACGGAGACCTGCTAAACAACTGCCCATCAAAGTCAGCCGAGCTTGTCTATGTCGAAGCAAATTCTCCTGATGAGGAATTGGTGCTTGACGACAAGCGCTGGGACATGTATGGTGATGTGGACAGCTCGATGTTGGACTGGCAGATTGGGCGCGGAGATCTCACAACGCACATTCAGACTCATTTTAGTCGTCTAGGCTTGCTGGACTTTACTGGGAAACGATTCTTTGGCTACGCTGGCGGTGGCAGACCTAGATTGTCGAGTGATCAGACTTTGGAATGCGTTGATGAAGTAATTCGGGTTCACAGCAATCGAAATGAGCATTTAGCATCTAGCCACGGTGAAAACACTACAGTGAATAGCTCGTCTTCAGCTGAAGGTAATAATTCTGAAACAGTTGCAGAAAATTTCAGTGCAAACTTGAGAACAGATACTTCAGTGTCGTCTGAAGCAGACAGTTCAAAACCCACGGAGAAGAAGACAGACCCGTTATGCTCTGAAGTCTCAGGAACTCTTGACTGCTCAAACAGAGATAAGTGCGGCTCAGCTTCTGATACCAACATCGTTCCATCTTCAGAAGCAGGCCGGCTGCCTCCGAGCCGATGTAAGCACAAACTCTGCCAGGCGAGCCGGGCTTCGGAAGACGTTGACGTCGACGACGACCTGGCGTGGCTTCGGCTTGAGCTGAAGCGGCTGTGGTGTGACGAATCGGACGTAGGGCATGATGATCTGCATCAAGACACGGACTCGTCGTCTGTGTTGTGCGTGGTCGGTGATGACCATCTTGACGTGTCGTCGCGTTGTCTTGCCCTTTCCAACGTCATCCGCGGACTCTCGTTCATTCCCGGCAACGACTCGGAGCTAGCTCGACACCCGGGCCTGGTGGCTACGCTCAGCCGATTGCTGCTTTTCCATCACCAGCATTCCCATCCCGACAGCAAGCCGACTGCTTCTGATTTAGACGAGATAGTCGTAGGTCGGCCGGGGACCGAGGTTGCCGAGGTACTCCGTGAAGACGCCCTGGTGACTATGGCCAACGTCGCGGGTCAACTGGAGCTGGCTTCCTATCCTGAGGAGATCTGTGTACCGGTGCTCGATGGATTGCTACACTGGGCTTCGTGCCGCGCCCCGTGCGCGCTAGATCCTCTGCCCTGCCACCGTGACCTGGTGTCAGCACAGCGCCTGGCGCTTGAGGCTCTGTGCAAGCTGTGTGTAACTGACTCCAACGTCGATCTGCTGCTGGCAACTCCGCCGTTTGACCGGCTCGTGACAATCCTCGGCAACCTGGTCGGCGCGATGGCGAGCCCGGACTGTGATCAGGTCTGGCGTGAGTTTGCTATCATCCTGGCGTCCAGTCTGGTGGCCGGTGACCCCGGAGTGGCGCGGGCTCTGGCCCTACACCGCTGCACCCTCCCCGTCCTGGTCGGCTTCGTGGAGGCTGCGGTCGCCGACTCGTCGCCGTCGGCCGCCGCCGGTACGAGCGCCGACATGGTCCGCCGAGCGACAGCGGTGCTGCGAGCGGTCGCCGAGCTGCCCGAGGGCAGAACTGAGCTGACGCGTAACTTCCAGTCACGTCTGCTGCAGCTGGCCGTTTCACCTTCACTAGACTCTGCCGTACTCGCCTCTTACGCTCACATTCTTCACATCTGCTCAGCCGTCTGACTATAGTTTAGGTTTTAGGACGATCTTCCCCCAGACAGAATTCAGAGCACGTCGAAATTTAGTTCGGAATGGTTAGAAACTCGGAAAATAAGGTGTATAAAAGCGTATAATATGGCAAATTCAACTACTTTTTGGGGAGAGGTGGAAAACAAAAAATGATCACTGCAATGATTGTGAAGATTATCTGTGAAACTGCATTTAACAGCTATTTCAACTCTGAAAAATTCGGTGCTGGTTAACTTCCTACAATATTTTGGTGTGGGGCCAAGCCCCCTTTGCTTCTGGATTTGCACTTGGTCACTGTTTGTTCGCTGGTTTTGTTTTGTGATAACTTTTAAAAAAATATTATCGTTGGTATTATGCTCAGGCTTAATTGTGTATTTGTATGATCTGGTTGTATTTTATTTGATGAGCATTATACAAACGCATACGAATTTGTTTATAAGAATTGACAGATTTGTGTAGTACAGAAAAATTAACCGTTCCAAATTAAGTTCAGTAGGAGAATAAACTGTTTTGTTGTTAATTATATTTTCGAGTTTTTTCATGTTTTTTTCCTGTATTTTATTACATTCTTCTGCTGCAAAACCACATGGTTTAGATGATACGTGATTTCGACTCTGGGGCGTGAAGAAAATTCTGCGCTTCCAGTCGCCGTCTTTCCCTAAAACTTTTATTGGACCCTCACAAATACTTGTGCTATTTTTCCAGAGAAGCGGGACATTCGGAGTACTCTTCACGGGCTCAAACTCAGATGCAATGAACTGCTATATGTAGAACATAAAACGCTTCGGATTCACAGGGGGACTTGGCTTTCTTGGAGAAATTTTGTGAGGGCCCGAGGGCAGGGAGAGCTGCAGTGACTGTTGTCATCTAAAACACGCTGGGGGACTGGGGGTACATACCGTAACGGCATTAACTCACGTCTGTGTTGCCGGACCAATGTGTCGTATCAAATACTTAGTTTTCTCCATGGAGTCTGACTGTCTACTATTTGTGTGTGTATATATAGTGTGTGCTACTAATAAATAACTGATTGTGTTAATGACAACGTACATTACGTGCACGGGACACTGTCGGTAAATGCTGTTTGATTACCATAGTCAGCGACATATAGTCTTGATAACTTTGCAGGGAATGCAAGAAGATAATATTCAGGCAATTACATCAAAATGAGACTTGTGTTATACACGTCGGTACAGAATTCAGTGCATGGGCCGGCCATGTGTTTTTCTCTCCATCAGTGGCGTCGTGCCCATGGTGTCCGAGAGCCCCAAGTATGTTTAAAAGACGAAAAAATATTTTGTATAAAAATGTTGGAACACGTTTTGGAGTAAAGTATCTACCCCACCAGTGCATGAACCGCAGTAGTCCATCGTTTTGGCTTCGCCTTGCTTTGCTGTAGCCTGTAGCTGGTTTAAAAAAATTAAAACTCGTTTTTCACGCACTATGCAGACCCCACTGGCTGAGTTTATAGCTCTCCTCCAGGCTTCCTGGCTAAATTCAAAGACGAGGGAAAAGTGGAAAAAAAGATAGAGACGTAACCTCTTGGCTAAGGGCTCTCAGACCCCAAGGGAAAAGTTTAACGCCCTGCGGCCCCCGTGCTTAGCTTCATGTATCTAAGCATTACGTGGACTTTGCAATGTAGAGACAAACATATTTAGGCTTATTTGGTTAGAAAATTTTCGACTTTCATCATAAAATGAGGACAACTTATCGGTACTTATTATTTTGGCAAATTATAAATAAAACTCGAGCGCTACTGTGCTCACCGAAGTGACCGAATATTTGACCGATAAACTGGCAATTTAGCACAACCCTGTGGCACAACCCTACTCGTAAGAATGACTCTATGTTTAGTTTATAACTATCTATGCTGTTTATAATGCGAACGTAAATAATGTCTGTGCCGGTTTTTATCGAAATTGAACCGAGCGAACAGGTTTGTGGGAAGTAGATCACCGAGTATATTTACTATATATACGAAGTAATCTAGCGAAATACAATAGCATGTATACGATAAGCGAGGAATGCAAAAAGAAACATTCTTAGTTGCACCAAGTGATGAATGGGCGATAATATGGGCGGATCGCTCCCCCGTAAAGACTGCGGGCAAAAACAAGCGTAACTAGGCCTTACAAATACGCCATGGGCACACAGTGTGGAGGCTGGACGTTAGAAATTGTTTTAATATTTTTGATATAATGTAACATTATTCTATTAAAATGCAAGACATAGCCATACTAAGTTTTCTGTGATATGTTCAGGCAATAACCTTTTAAAAATAGGGGTGATAGCGTCTTTTCGATAAAAATTTACATTACGGCCGCCACCCCAAATTGCTTCAGAAGTGACTGAAATAGGTAGAATTAGTGTTGTTATGCATGTTTCAGACTAATTTAATTATGGTAAAGTGCACTGTTACTATTACACAAATTACAGAAATGCAGCATTGTCCAGCGGATCAGCGGATGTGGCAACGGATAAAAAGCGGATAAAATCTGCGGATGCTGAGTGCGGATGTGTGGGTATTGTCCAGCTAAATGCTCCACAGTTGATGATATTTGCATTCGACGCCATAACATGCACGCCATAACAGACAAAACGTGCTTCATCTAGACAACCATGACTGACTGCCAATGTAGCACAAATGGAATTTGAAACATGTCAGAACATGTTTAGAAACATGTCAGAAACAGGAAAAAATCTTGTCCGGAAAAAGTGTCCGAAAACTGTTCATTACTAGTTGAATATTTGTACTCAACTCCATTTTTTTCTGCTCGCTTTGGTCGCAGATTTGTCCTCCCATACTTTTAAATTTGCAGTACCAGTAAGCCGCTTTTGTTTGCCTTTATTGTTTAAACTGCACTAAATTTGGTAAGTTAATTCTCTGGAAAATAATTAAAATTGTTGCCAATGGACGTCATATCACTACTGTTGCGAGGGGCGATACTCCGTCTTTGTTCCCTTAAAATGTCTGGAAAAGTCAGGGAATATGATCATTACTGGAGAGTGGCCACCCTGAAAATATTGCAGCTGTTAGTCATGCCGTTTAGAAGTTATTAGTGGTCGCAACTTAAATAGGGCCTACAGTGTAGATGTGTTAGATGGCAGAGTCCAACTAAGCACCACGTATAAGCTTATTAACATTGGAGTCTGCTTTTTAATGAAAAACCCCAGATTTTGTTAGAAAAACATCAAATACCCAGACAATTTAAGAAAAAACAAATCTAGTGAAAAAAACTCAGGAGTGGTTACACTGACTGCCATACTGTACACTTACACTTTAGCTGACGACGTCGTGATAATTTTGCGCCTAAGGAAATCTGTGTAGTGTGGACTTCGGCAGTGGGCACCAGTGGACATACGATCAGTCCAGCGTGTCGTGAGTAGGTTTACCTGGCATAGGCCTACAGTATACATGTGCATTGCCTTGCCGCCACTGCGACGTTGCTGCAGCGACAAAAGAGAGGCTGCTGTATATTTCTAATCAACAGCTGACATAGAGCGCTCATAAGCCGGCGAGTGGAAATGCAATGCAGCAGCCAATGAGAAGACTCCTTCCATTTGACCATTGCTGGTCTCGCTGCAACGGTGGAAACACTTTTTTCGCAAAAAGTGCAATTTTTTCAAACGGACAACCCTTTAGCGACATTTCACCTAGCCCATGTCCCGGTCACGTATGACACGAATCTGCTTGCAAAATTTTGCAGCTGTATGTCATGCCGTTAAAAAGTTATTGGCAGTCATAACTCTCAATTATTTAGTTTGAGATTATTTACGCCATAGTAAGCTAACTTCTGAAAAGTGTAAGAGCAATGCTTTTTTGCATAGTGATTATATTTACCGTGCGCATCCACGGTCTATATGCAGTCAAAAAGTGTTATTTACCATGCGCAGATTGCACACATAAGTAAGCAAAGAGTTGCATGGGCGCTTGTATGTTCACATTGCTGTTATTAGTTAATTGTCAGCAAAAACTTAACTCTAATAGTTGATGCTGTTTTTGTTACAACAATTTCGAGCACTGAGTAATCTGGTCAGCTGATATTTCAGTTTCAAATCATGTCGACCTTTAGGCCTACTACGAAAGCCTGCCGCCCAAGGAACCACCCAAGATGTGTGTTCTTAGATGACGTAATACTGCCCAAGATGTCATATAAATGAGTTCAGAAGTTTGGACTCTGCGCAGGCACGAAAATTAGGCCTAACCGCAATTTGAGTGGATGGCTATGCAGTATGCACGCTCGCACGGTCAGTAACGCCGTGCTTTTTGCGTATCAGGATGCCTTGTATGTTGCACCACTAAGTGCAGCGATGCGTAAAACCTGTTTTATGGTAACCTTTTTAAATTTTAGTTTAGACAACAATGGTCTTTGTATTGTTGATACTGTATTTTAACTGCAGCTGGCTGAGCTAACGACGTACCTGAAGAGCAAAGGCGCAGATATTTCTGATGATAACACGGACGCAGAGACGAGTTTATCTGAAATTGTTTCAGCTTCCGATGTGCTATGGAAAGATGGTACAAACGAAACAGGCGTGTACTTCTGCTTGTATATTGTATATGGAAAAAGTATTTAAAATAATGTGACATAACGTACATTAGAGAACATGGATGTGGATGCTTTAGTTGACAGACTGTTGCTGCTGTTACTACCACCAGTCTACAACCGTCACTGCTACTTTTTATTTCATTCACCACTCACCAGCCACTGTTTCCACATTAGATACTTTCTTCAGACTTTCAGTTTGGATTGCTGGTTATTTTGATGACTGTTAGAGCAGGATGTCTGCAGTCTGTGCATTCTTGTTTTTGCAAAACAGAGACAGTCAATCACTGAATGGCCTATTTTGTGCTGATGTGCCGTTAAGAAACTGCTCACTCACTCACTCACTCACTCAATCAAAACAATGTTAGGTTAGCTGTAGCTCTACTACTGTTATGCAACCTGTCTGGACGGCCCGGATCCAAAACTTTCTATTTTGCTGACTTTTGTACTGCAGTGTGTACTTAGTTTGTATCTTGTACAGCAGTTTTTGTGTGTTGTTACTGTTATTACATCGTCAGTTACAAAAAATGTAGTCGTCGTAGGCGGCATTCACAACTGATGGATTTGCGTGTTGCTCTGTAGATACTGAGCTTGTGTTCAATGCAGTCATTGCCCTGGTGATGGTCCAACCATTCGACACTGGTGAAACGTTAATAAATGTTCTATGTGAGAAACTTGCTGGCCAGGCTGGCGATAAGCATGGCTCTCTTCGGCTTCGGCTGTAAGTTATTTCTGTACTCATGTACCATTAGTGCTGGGCTGAATGTTTATATTCTGTGAGTTTAAGGAGTTGGCTCTCAGTTGGGCAATATTTGCTAATTGAGTACAAGGTACTAGAAATTTTTTTCTGTTGTGGTAAAACCGTCACGAATGCTTAGGGTGTCTCTTATTGGTCAGTCAGTGAATGTAGATACATGTACTGGAATTATAGCTTTCAGATAACAGTAATTTTCTGCTATTTTTAAGCTTATGAATAATACGATATATAGTATAGTTTGGTATGTGTGCTAATTATGCTGTTTGTTTCATTGTTAGTGTTGTGTTGTGGGTAACTGACAGTGTATGTGGAAAAGTGCTGCAAAGAATCGAATACATGCACCGGGGAATTGTGTGATTGTTGTTAATAGGCAGAACATTAATAGGTGGAACCACTTCTTGCAGCACAGGTGATTTTGATTACAGTGACCAATTTCTGCATAGCATGTTCAGTTCTCTGACGCATTCTTGCACACTGTTTAAAATGTGCCACGAATTTAGATGCTATTAGGCAGGTACCCACTTGTGGGGTTCAAAGGCACATTGAGTTAGATGGGAGTCGCTGACCCTAGGGAAGAGGATACTTGGGAGATGGGCCACACAGCCCAGACATGCAATTGCATATTGCTGCTGCCACTTAGTGAATAGAAACGAGAAGTTGTGTGGACTGGCAACAGTGATTCCGCTTCTTACTGAATAACTTTGGAGTTGTTGTGAATGTTTCAGGCTGAATAATCTGTTCTGTGGTTTGGATGAGATTTCTCCACTGCGTTACATAGTCTACATGTCTCTGGTCAAACTCGCTGGCCATGCTAACCTGATCCATGCGCTCAATCCCAAGCTGGAGGAGGTTCATGGCTGGCTAATGCAGTGGGATGTGGGGACTGCCAAGGCTCAGATACTGCTACGCAGTCTTTATGAAGCTTTCACTGAATGCCGACAGAGGTAGCAGACTGACACCGTGTGTTTATTTGTAAATTGCATTCTTTTCCGAAGTTGGATGGAGACATGGTGAGGTCGGGGTATGTAATGTTGCTCGTGGCTGGATAATGTTATAAACAAGAAATCTGAGCTAATGCTCATAAGATGTGCGAGAGCCTATAGCAGTTCCTGCTTGCAAGTAATCTTGGTCTATTTCCATCCATTTCATCACAATTCACTCTTTTGCAGCCAAAAATCGCCATAAAATCACTAAAAACCCCTATTTTAGGTTTCACGGTCAGTCAAGGTCATCAATGTTGACAATCTTAAGAAGCTTGTTGCCAATGTTTAGCAGCATGTCTGTGCCTATCTGCAACCATTTTCATGCTAGACAAGCCAACAGCGGATAAATAACCACTTTTTAGAGGGGTACCCCTCTTTGACAACTGCATGTGCAGACTTCCTTGAACCTAGAGGGTCCGGACTCAAATTGCTAAAATCTACATTCAATGCTGAAAATTTCATATGCAGGTTGTCTTTTTCTATCTCCGGCCATTTCGGTGCAATTCACACTTGAAATGTGTGTTGCAGCCCGAAATCACGAAAAATTCACTAAAACCCCCTATTTTGGGGGTTCAAGGTCATTCAAGGTCATCGATGTTGACATTCCTAAGAAGCTCGTTGCCTGTGCTTGTTATGATGAGCAGCATGTCTGTGTCTATCGGCAACCATTTTCATGTTAGACAAGCCAATAATGTTAGAATAACGTCTTTTTGAGGGGTGCCCCTTTTCCTTCCCCTCGTTTGTGGGGACTTCCTTCACCTAGTGGCATGAAATTTTGTCACAAAACACTAGAGACTTTAAGCTATCATACGGTGAAAACTAGAAGTCTCTATCTTACCTGGGCTCCGATCGGTACCGGGTTGTGACAGACGGACACAAGACACCAAGACAGAATTACCATAGCTAATACGCGCTATAGCTATATGCTAGCTCTTGTGCGTAAATACTGTGTAAAAGCTGTGTGAATATGCTTGTTTGTTCAAGTGGGGAATGCTACATGATTATGGCAATACTGATGATCATAAATAAGTAACAATAAGCCGATAGATTACCTTTCATGACACATTAATCTGTGGTTAGTTGACTCAGATCTGTTCTTACCAAGTTTTCACAGGCGTGCGGTAGCACAGCCCCGTGTTAATGGCGACCGGCTAAGTAAAGGGAGAATGGCAAAATTCGACCCCACGCAGATCCGAAACCCCTGAACCGATCGACATAAAATTTGAAACAGGTGATTACGTCCGCGAGACGACCACCCGTGCAAAATTTCATGCAAATCCGTCCATTGGGGGCTTCTCGGCAAATGGGTGAAATATAACAAAAATTTTTCTATGGTATAACCTTTTTTTTTGTTGACCGACCTACAGGTCAGACCGGTCGGCGGATTTTCACGCACGATGGCTCAAACGACGCGGTCTCACGCAAGGGTGTGCCTTTTTAGGGATAGAAAATTCAAAGTTAATATCTAACCCCTGAAAAATCCCCCCAAAGTCGAAAATTGGGCAAAAAACGGACTTAAAAATTTTCGGCCAAAAACGGCCACTAATCGTCATTGTAGGCCCATAAAAGTTGTATAGTGAATAGGTAATATGGCCTTGGGAATTCCAAATATGTGGTTATTTTGGACCCCCTGCCCACAGGTCACGTGACACGGGGCATGCGCAGTCAACGTTTTGGCCTTGAAAAACATGTTTATGTATAAAATTTTCACCTACAAACGGCCCTTAATCGTCATCGTAGCCTCATAGAAGTTGTATAGTGAATAGGCAACGTGGACTTGGGAATTCCAAATATGTGGTTATTTTAAACCCCCTGCCTACAGGTCACGTGACACGGCGCATGCGCACTGAACTTTTGGCCTTTAACATGGGCAAATGCAACTTTGAGGCTTTATATCTCCATAACGATTCAAGATAGACGCATGGTTCCAATGGACCACCAATAATAAACCACATATGACGAGTCGAATGGTCACGTGACCGATGACGTCGCGTGACCCCAAAAGGTCAAGGTCGTGACCCCAATATATTTGGGGCCCAATATCTCCGTAACGGTGCAAGATAGATGCATGGTTCCAATGGACCACCGAATGGTCACGTGACCGATGACGTCGCGTGACCCCAAAAGGTCAAGGTCGTGACCCCAATATATTTGGGGCCCAATATCTCCGTATCTGTGCAAGATAGATGCATGGTCATCATTGACCACTAATAGGAAAGTGCCCACGCCGAGTCCGATGGTCACGTGACCCCAAAAGCTCTAGGTCTTGACCTCAATATCTTTGGACCCCCATATTTCTGTAACAGTGCAAGATAGATGCATGGTTACAATGGACCACCAATAGGAAACCACATATGCCGAGTCCAATGGTCACGTGACCGATGACGTCACATGACCCCAAAAGGTCAAACTCGTGACCCCAAAATCTTTAAAGCCCCCTATCTCCGTATCTGTGCAAGATAGGCGCATGGTCATCATTGACCACCAATAG
>Ga0209367_1003022_pt1 | contig 22626 bp, 17 predicted proteins | sample WorMetLIZISLAND2_FD_187412 | JGI IMG/M metagenome (GOLD analysis project Ga0209367, IMG submission 187412) | Marine gutless worms symbiont microbial communities from Max Planck institute for Marine Microbiology, Germany - Olavius geniculatus... ... | reverse complement strand
CTACTCGAGTATGCTCTTTAGAATAATAATAATAATAATAAGTAAGCAAGATAATAGTTATAAACCAGTCATACATGCAATTATGTGCGAAATTTAGGACTTCACCTAGAATAATCAGAAACTGTGTTAATCGTTGCAAGCTGCAATGACAGAATTTAGTATTTTCTTACACTGTTATTATGCTATACCGGTAAATCCTTAAAATCGTCATTTAATTATGCATTTTATTCGGTGAGCCTAATTTTTCATTAAATTTATACTTCTTTACTGAGTATTATTCGTTTCGCCCGCTCGGCGCAGCACTATATGGCACTGATCGACGGACTGTCTGCTGGTCCAGCAGGAATGACCGGACCACGGCCTTGACCTGAATGCATCGCCGAGGACGCTGACCTAGATATGACCGCTGGGCCCCGGGCCGGCAGAGCCAGTTCAGTTCATTCACGAAATTAATCCGTCAGCTATTGACAAATTCGCTCCATACGTCCGTGCGATTCATAAAAATACGGACTGCATGCCGGCCGCAAGCCGATCTCATATCGGAACGTCGACAGTCACGTGACTGTGTTTTAATGCGCATGACATTGGCCCAGTTATTCCTCGTCGTACGGGACAATCGAATGTGGATGAGGTTTGGGGGGTTTGCGACTAACCCCCAAATTTTGAAGCTGTGATGCCATTATGGTGTCAAATTTCTCTATGTTTAGAAAGATGAGATTGCATGAGCAAGTGCAAGTGGCGTCCGATCAGAAAATAGACCAGAGTAACCTGCACGGGGCCTTATAGGCCTACCCCGTTTACACGATCAAGCAAACATCGAGCAATCATCGAGCAAACATCCAGCAAATGCATTCAAAATTCACGTGCACGACGTGTGCTCTAACTGCTCGATGTTTGCTCGATGTTTGCTTGATCGTGTAAACGGAATTTGCAGACACTGCAGTATTAATTAATGCGTTTACAATTTTACATTCGGTTTTGATGAACCTATTATACAGTGTATGTGCGTCTCCAGCTATCAAAACAATGCTGGATACGCGCTTGTTTCGCTCGCGCTTGCGTTTGTGCTTTTCCCAGTGTTAAGGCGTGTACGAAGCGGCAGAACTGCACTGAGCCGAACAAACAATTTCAGTTCAGTTCAGTTGCGATATAGTCTACGGACAAAGCGAACGAACTGGCATTCGGTTCATTTTATATTGTAATTGTATTTATATTGTAAGCCCTACGCCTGTTACAGCAACAGCAAAGACCGACGTCACGGATGCGACAGAGACGCAAATCAACGACAGTCACTAGCCTCTTTATATATACACTGTGGTCCACAAAAAAACGTGCCACTGTTATTTTTCGAGTACTTCCTTTAAAATTGGCCGACTTCAATGGTTTTTCGCAGGCGACATCAAGAAGAAACTTGACGCAAATGACTTATAGTTTTGACCACCTCACCTTAATACTGTCGCTACACTATCTTGTGAAATGCAGATAATTGAACCTGCTGTTAGCGAGTAGCATCAAAATCTACCGCTTGCAATCGTACTGGAGGAGGATAGCATATTATGAGCACAAGCTGTGACTTTTTTGAGAGACAACAATTACCAATTGTGTTTGTCGCTATGTCGAATGCAGTTTATTCTGTGCAAGATAAACTTAGAAATTCGATTATCTTAAAGGACAGATGACCTAAAATGACCGACATTTTGCTTCGTCAAAGTAAATATAGGTTAATAGAGCTGCCAGACGGTCATATCGGTGCAAAAAGTTATCAAGAAACCTTCTAACAGGCGCTACGGATTTAGGTGGAAAAAATTCAACTACAGAAACGGGGAGCGGAGGAAACGAAGGCGGGGGAGGGGCTTTTGCCGCGTTACCTTTTTGTTCAGAGACCGCATTACGATATGCACCGTGGACCATAAAAAATGAAAATCTTTAGTATGATATATGCAGCGTTTTCGCAAATCAAACTCGTGTCGAAGTGATCATATTTATTTTAATCAAACCATATTAGAAACAAAATACATTAGCACAGTACGTACACGTCGCATGTCGACATTATGAAACATATTGAAGTTTCCAGAATATACAAAATTCTACTGCCAGTGGATAATAGTTAGAAACAAAATTGTGAAACAATAAATGCGAAATAATAACGTTAGTGACAATAATAGAAAAATAGAACAATCTGCATTCAAATGCATTAGATCAGTTAGCTACAAAAACGTATTTCAATCGTATTTCAGAGTACATGCAGCAGCAACTAAAAACAACAACTACAACCTTGCGTCTAAATATTGTCAACCTTAATTGTCAAATATGCTGATTGTGCTGGCAAAAAAAACCTTGTACGAAAACGCTCTAAAAATAGCGTCGATGTAATTGGTCGCGAAGTCGGTGTCTCCAGCCAATAACAGCCCAGACTGCGCTAAAACTAGGTCACTTAGGCATGGTCAGATGTGCGATGATTGGATCTTTTTCGAATGTAGGTCAGGAATGTGGACAAGTTACCTCATTTCGCTAAGGTGATCATGACTTTCACTTCTCACTGACAAAATGCGCGATCCCTCAAGTTATTCCTGTACAAATAAACCCTTCGCAAAATCACGCAAAATTTCGAAATTTTTGTGAGGAAAAAGCACGAAAACAGAAGTCCCTTAACAACTTTTTATATACAAACTACTACAACGTGTTAGCGGAATGGACTGCTCGGCTTTTTTCAGAAGATTTAAGCCTATTTATCACAATCGCAATAATTGTTACGATTCCCTGTCTCTCCCCTTTTTCTTCAGTTTGTTGGGGATCAGTCTTTTCACATTGTTAACCCGCCAAATATCACGTTAAACTGTGGCTTACTTCTTTTTGGAAACACCGACCGCGAAAAGTATCAAATCATCAGCGGCGTATTTACCAGGCAACTGAGCCTGCTGCCCCGTCGAAAGTGAAAAGAATCAAAGATTCAAAAATAATCCTAAAACTTCTCAACTTTAGTACCCGACTCATTTCGCTGAAAACCAAAATTGAGTATTTCAGATCGAACAATTATGAGCGCAAATGATAGGTAAACGCTTCTGATGAGCCGCATTTCAAATTTTGCACCTTTAACGCGTTTCGAATTTTCCGAAATACGCCACTGTGTGAGACGCGCGGTAAAAACGCAGTTAAAAGCAGACGTTATATGAACGTTGGACGGCAAAAAAACGTGGCACTGCAAACGCAAAGCATTCTAATATTACGATATTATAAAAGTACGACGTGGCAGGATTTCACGTGAATCAAAAAGCAAAAATCGCTCTCGAGATGTTAATAATACGCCACCGTTCCGCCGCGTGTTGTATTCTGCAAGGCGGGCTGGAAAAAAGCACGATTTTGAGAAAACAGTTTCATTTTTTTACATTATAAAGGCTAGGTTTTTCAAGGTTTTAAGGTTTTTTAAAAAAAGTTTCGGGGAGACAAGAGTAGGCCTACGGAGAAGACGGAAAACGTGCCGGCACAAATTTTAAACCATAGAAAAAATGTCTAACACATAACTTGTAAGTTAAATCGTTTTTGTCGAGTGAATGACGTTACGTCGAAGTCAGAAATCACGATTAAAATTCGGGGATTAAATTCGATTTGTATCATAAATTGCACAAAAGATGAAAAACCAAAAGATGGACTTCAAACCTTTAGAATATTTCTGATCAGGGGCGCATTGCACCCTTTACTGCCAGATGTCACTTGATGGGACTTTTGAAGATACTGCGTTTCTTAGAAAACCTTAAAACTAGGTTTTCCGGGCCGATTTTCCAGCAAAGCAGACGAACGGGCGTGTGGACAGTTGTTGTTGTCGTTCTTAGGTGACAACGATGTGGAACGGGCTGCCGGGAATGTGCTGGTCTCCCCATTTGACAACGAGCACGTGTTGGCCTCGCTCGCTGGGACGATAAGTCACCGTATACTTGCCCTGACCGGCGTGACGCAAGGCCACCTCTTCACACGGGATGCGTGGACCAAGCACGCCCACCAGTAGCATGTTGTGACCTGAAACAGAGCATCAAAATACAAGCGGTCAGAGAGCTGAAACACTGAAAACGGACTCGATACAGCTGCTGCTAGAGTATCTTAGGCCTGCAGCGTAACATCATATTGTGTGACCTACAACGACCAAATTTGGACGACTTGCGCCGAGGCTGCATTGAAGCTAAACTATATATGGTAAGAAATTCACGATAGGTCTAAATGACGCGATTAATGACTGATAGACTAACAAATTTCAATCACTATATTTTTAATTAAATTGACATCACCACTAACTAAGCATTATAAAATTATACTTATAAAGAAGACATAAATAATGTGTTCGTGCAATATTTGTTTACATAACGTTTCAGGTCAGCTCGGGAAAAAATTATTTATCTCTTCAACGAACGTACCATTCTAGTCTGCCTACAAGACTGGGTAAAAATACTCGCTCGTCTCATACCCCGTTTACACGATCAAGCTGACTCGACGATCGAGCTGCTATATGTTAGCTGGACGAGCCAGCTCGATGTTTGCTCGATGTCTGCTCGGTGTTTGCTCGATCGAGTAAACGGGGTATAACTGACAACGATTCGAAACAAAAACATGCGTGTTCTCGGACATTATTATCACATTCTAGTTTCTAATCAAAATGCATTCTCAAAAAGTGAGGTATTAAATTTTTTTCTATCGTCACCAGCACTGTAAATTACTACCGCAGTGTCGAACGGCAGACATTTATAACCGGCTATGATGACCGTTACTATTAGTTAAGATTTGTTTAGTTAGCGTAAGTTACGGTGTGTTTTCCTGGTTTGTTCTTCTACGTTAATTAAGTTGAATGAAGACTATCAAAACTGGTCGACCTGCTCGGCTGGTGTCAACGGTGAAAGTAGCGTCTTTGTTGAGTTGAGCTGACTGGAGTCCGGCGCCTTGTGACGTCACCTTGGAAGCGTCCGAGTCATGTAAAGGCTTGGCCGCAGCGTACGTCTTAATCGTACTCGACTTAGTCACCGTCTCGACCACCACCGGCATCTGATCACGACGACTTGCACCTAGAACATCAACCACGCATTAATTCATATACTCAGCTTCCTATCCCATCGGGGAATATAAATAAATATCTGATGGCACCGACGTGAATCTGTCCATATCAACACACTGAACTCGCTCATACACCGTGGGCCTTTATTTTTGTCCGTATCTTCGCCAATTATTGACCGATTTTCAAATGTCTTTCACCGACACGCTCTGCAGACAATTTGCAATAATGGGAATATTACACGTCCCACCACACCATAAATGCGTCTTTACACTACCTTGTGAAATATAAGTGTAACAAAAAAACCCAACGATATAACAGACATTTACGTTAAATGTACTACTTACCGGTAAATGAAAAAAAAACACACTTTAGTTCAACATTACGGTGAATTATCCGTATAATGCTAGACTGTGTTATACCCACACAGTCTCAAGTCATACAGACCATTCACCGCAATGTTGATCTGAAGTTTTTTCTTTGATTTTTACGCGCGACAGCATGCAGGTACTGCTATAGCGCGTCTTAACCATCGCAATTCTGTCCGTTGTTGTTGTTGTGATAGCCCACCAACACTTCTTTTCTTGTCAGAGACGATACAAGACGAGTTCTGTCCGTCAGTCTGTCTGTCCGTCCGTCTGTCACACGGGTGGATCAGTGAAAAACGGTGCAAGCTAGAATTACCAAATTTTCATCGTCGGCTGCCTGAAGACTCTAGTTTCAGGAACCGTAAAGCTTTTCCATCAATTCAAAGGGGCGTCAACCCGAACGAGGGCGCTAAATGACAGGTGGGTGGGCAAAATTTGCGATTTTTAGCGAATAAGTCGCTGTATCTCAATAACGGTGCGATAGGGCCTAGTTACTATTAATCACTAATAAGAAGTCGTACACTGGCTCTCGATTGCCACCGAGATCAATGACCTTGGATGACCTTGAACGCAAAAATAGGGTTTTACGTATTTTTCGGCGATTTTTGGCTGCAACACACATTTCAAAAGTGGCAGCATTCACGCGAGACGGTGGCGCCATCTGGCGTATGTAAATACATCGTACTCAATGTCAGTTGCTGGATCGATGAGCTTAGATTTGTTCGCAGTGGGCCTTCAAACATGCACCGTTGTCGCGCTTTCCCCTTTGCGTTAGCTGGGCTTTTCTTGTACTAAAATATATATGTTTTTGCTATTATCGATATAGGCCTACATTCACGTTCCATCTATATTTCACAAGGTAGTGTAAATATGCATTTACGTTGTTGTGGGATATATAATAATCACGCTATTGCAATTGTCCGCAGAGTACGCCAGTGAAAGAATTTCGAAAATCGTTTAATAGTTGGCGAAAATATTGACAAAAGTAAACTGCCACGTTTTTTATTGTCTAGCTTGCACCGTTTTTGACTAATCCACCCGTGTGACAGACGGACAGACAGACAGAATTGCGATGGTTAAAAAGCGCTACAGCAGTAGCTGCTGTTGCGCGTAAAAACTGGTTCAGTGGTCAACGCCTCAACTCTTGATAAAGGACGTTGCTCTACGCCCGGCCCGGTTACTATTTTGCACAGGTAAACGATTGCAGTCAACTCAGCCTTCCATCCCTCCGAGCTAAGTAAATTAAGGACTGGCCTAATTGAATCAGTTAAAGCGGGGAGCGTTCAACTTGTATAGAAACTTCATCAATTCACATATAGGCCTAGATACATATAGAGACATCGAACTAATAATATTGGATGCAAGGTTTGCATGGCTGTGCAAGGTGTCTGTCAGGTGATGCCGTGCCATATAAAACTGACATTGTAGCCAGTATACACAGTCCTTCGTGAAAATGGGACCCTTTTCTTTCTTTCATAACTCAGTCCATTGGCGATAAATTTACACCAAATTTTCAGCAGTCGTAGCCGAAATAATACAAATTTAAAATACGTATATACCTGTGATGCGTGCACGGAACGGGCTGCCGGGAATGTGGATGTTTCCGCCAAACTTGATGACAACCAGGTAGTCTCCGGGCACAGTCGGTGTGTAGGTGAACTCATGCTGACCTTCACTGACCTCGTGACACTGCAGCTCCGCTTTGGACGGACCGTCGACGGTCACTGACAGGGCGCCGGAGCCCGCCTTCGATGTGTTGACGATAAACTTCGCCGGTTCGTCTATCTCAACAGCACACGAACAATGTCAGTCCAATCAGTAACGACCATTTAACACAAAGAACAAAGTTACCAACGATTTTTAGCCGACCGTACAAGAAACGGTCGAGCTATTGTCACAATTGACGTCCGTCCGAACGTCTGTCTGTCGGTAACGGATGCACTGTGGCTAAACGGTGCGAGACAAGGCCTAGGTTGCAGTTGATCACTAATAGAAAGTCGCATGTTAACTTTCAAATGACATGAAAATGACTGACCTTGGATTACCTTGAAGGGTCATAATGCACTATGGTATGCCAATCGTGCGGTATTGTGGCTAAACGGTAAGTCGAAGGGGTCGGCGATGGTACCATCAAATAGGGCGATGGCAACTTCCTATAGGCTGTCAATAGTAACCATGTCTCCATCTGCAGCGGTTTGGCCGCAATTTTCAGTGGAAAGTTTCAAGCTATAAGTGGCCGTATCTCGTAAACGGTGAGAGAGCCTAGGTTGCTATTGATCACTAATATGTAATAGCATACACCCTTTTAGACGAGATGAAAGTCATCAACCTTGGATGACCTTCAAAGTCACTGACAACCAGTACGGTCGGCTATCTTAGCGACAGGTGGGCTTCTTGTTAGAAATTAAAACTCAAACAGGCCTAAAACTGAACAAACGGTCTACCTAAACTAACTACACAAGATGCCTAAAATCAAACTAAAACGCTTGCTGTTTTAAGGTTTCGTCTGAAAGGTGCAGTGTCGTGTCGGAGGTCAATGTTCAAGCGACGGCGATGGACCGTTCCACGCAGCGTGTGAAAACACTCGCTGGCCGAAATGTCAATGTCAGTAAAATATTTATATAGCGCCAATTGTCGAAGGTCGAATCTGAGGCGCTGGACTGTGAGTGTCTATAGATGTGAAATGTCTGTAGGCTAGCAATGTAAAATTCACACAAAGTACCGTAAACTGGAGCACTGATTTTATAGAACAATAAGATGCCAGACAGGGCCACATCAAATTTATCAAATAAACTTAACGACACTGCGTTAACGCTGCTCGTTAATTTCGCAAAAAAAAACAAATGTCTCGTTTGAATCTAGTTGTCGACATCAATGCCAGAATGCGTGTGTCCACGTAACACAAGTAAGTAAGCATGAAAATATTTTAATGTCCAAAACAAACGTAGTGTATAACATGAAATATAGACCTCCAATGAGCCAAATAAATTTAAAAGAGCATTAGGTACTTGACGACTATATCGTCATTTGCTGTATTAAGCCTATTTTTATGCCTCCGTCAATTAAACGTAGGTCTAGTAAGAGAAGACATTATATTTGCGAAGTGTTCGTGTGTCCGTGCGTGCGTGAGTCCCGAACAAACATTGTTAGCGCAATATATTGGGTATTTGTTGACGGAACTTTCACCACTGATGGACTTTACGGTATGGATAAACGCGTCAAATTTTTGGGTCAAAAGGTCAAGAGTCAAGGTCACGGTGGAGTCAAACATGCCCCAAAATGCACTTTTCGCCTTGTTAGCACGATATTTCATCTGTTAGCTTTTTGTCGTATGTTGACGAAGGCATAATAGCCGACTGAGTCGTAACGACCACCTAGTTACCAATATTACTAAACGTTACAGTTAGAAACGATGGGATAACTGAGATGATACGTACAAGTTCGTCCCTTGGACAATCCGTCCCCGTATGCACCAACTTTGGCCGGGTCTGCGTCCTGTTTGCCGACGAGAACATTGAAAGGACTTCCAGCCAGCGGCAGACCGTTCTGACGCACGTGGATCTGATGAACACCGTTCTCACGAGGAACAAACCGCACCGCACACTGACCTGTATACATACGTTCGATATTACAATTCAATTCAGTACAATTCGTGCTGTGCACTTTTATTAGGCAAGATCGGATCGCGCTCTAGCGCAAGCGATTTCGCATATGGCTACCGATATCTCTGCACCGTGGTCTGTCGTCAGTTCAGGGGTCTAAAGACACTGTCAGATGAGAGTTCCTGACCCCAGGGGATAAGAAAATTTGGGGGCTAGACCAAAACGTTCAATTGCAAATTGTTGCCGTTTCCTGGCCAGGCGGCGTATAGAAAAGAAAGCGATTTCGCCTGATACCAAACATCTTTGGTTAATCGGTAAGCTAACTATTGATGCAGCTAAGCACCGCGTCATTGTTTCAACATATCCCATTTTTGTGGTTTTTACTTTCTAGCCCTGTGAACGACAGCGTACTGTAAAATTCAGTCACTGGCTAATTGGTCTACGCAGTTCAGGCTTACGACTGGTTTAGTTTGTAGTTCGATTTCTGGACGCTGTTGATATGCTGCAGAAAAAAATAAATGGTACGAATATTCGAGTAATAGCAAGAATGGTCTATGATACGAATAGTCCACCGTATACACGAAAATTCCTGTCACCTTCTCCGGTAGCGCCAACAGCACCACCGGTCACACCGGCGCCGCATGCTCTGCTAGCGTTGTTACAACTTGAGCCGGCGCCTCGACTGCAACTACTGCTGCTGCTGCTGCTGCTGCTATAAGATGTAGACGACGAGTGATGATAGCTGTAGCTACTACTGCTGCTACTGTACGACGTCTTCGAATTGCAATTCATCTTTATTTAACTCTAAATCAACTTATATCTGCCGTATTAATTGGCCTGTATTTACTATAACCGAACGGCACGCTAACTGACTGACTATCGTATCTCGGTATAAACTCGCGACCGATCGGTTAAGGATGTGATAAACACGGTAACGGTTTGCGGACAGGACGTCGGAAAACAATCAATGAAGTGAAGGGGAATTTCTTTTGATTCGCTGGCGGTGACGATAATGGGGTGTTTACACGATCGAGCAAACATCGAGCTGGCTCAAGCAGGCCTATTGGAACCCCACCCCCTGGCTCAAATGTAGGCCTAAACTTAGGCTCTTAACCCACAGCTGATCACGTGTTATATAGGCCTTCTAATTACAACCTGAGCGCCCTCCTAATTAGCATGCTAATTATCATAGAACGTCGATGTTTGCTCGATCGTGTAAACACCTCATAAAGAATCGAGCATCTCAAGTGTGTGTTTCCCATTGCGTCCTTTACGACGCTAACTCAAGACTGTTCTTCGTCATTTTTCGTAATATTATAAAAACGACGTTAGAAAAAAAACAAGGGGAAGAAGACATATATTGATGGCAAACTTTTTCTGATAAGAAAAATCATTTACACTGACCTGAAAAAAGCAGCTAAAAATGAAGACAGAAGCGCTTGACTCACATTAAGCAAAGACCAGATCATCGAAAGTAGAAGCGCGGAAGTTTCTTACTGTCCAACCTAACTCCATGCGTTTTGTATTCAAAAGCTTCTGACCGACATTGTGCCCTCTATATGTTTACTTTCTTACAAAATCTGTGACTCTCAGACTGTCAGACAAATAGCAAACTGCAGCAAAGTCTACAGACAGGTCACATGTACTCCAGAAACAGCTATCTTATAGGGTTTTTACACGATCGAGCAAACATCGAGCAGCTAGCTCAAAGTTCTATGGTAATTAGCATGCTAATTAGAAAGGCAAACGGGTTGTAATTGGAAGGCCTATATAACACGTGATCAGCTGTGGGCTAAGAGCCTAAGACTAGGCCTACATTTGAGCCAGGGGCGGGGTTCCAATAGGCCTGCTTGAGCCAGCTCGACGTTTGCTCGATGTTTGCTCGATCGTGTAAACATCTTATACAGCCTCAGTCTGTCAACTACTGAGGGGTGGCCATTCAAGCGTGACGTATTTGTCACTGCACTCAAGTTTCAACACACCTCACCGCACGCAACTGTGAGATACGCATCGGCGAAAAATTATTCGACAACATATGCCTAACGGTATCTTTACCACAAAACTCACACTATCAGTACGGTAAAACTACAACAAAACGACAGAAAATCGCATCCGATAATTGCCACTTCTGTCATCATCACAAACATGCTCCGGACTGGAACGTAGCCGTGTCCACGAGTTGCCTCCAACGCGTCCTCGGTCTCCACGCCGAGTTGAGTTCGTGGTTGAGCGGCCAAAGGTCAGCTTCCAGGGTCCAAAGCCAGGTGTGACGTGGACGACCTGGGCGGCGCCTTCATTCCTTGCCAAACCCGAAAACCCGCCATAGTGGGAATTAAATTAACAGTTACTTACGCGAATGGCTTCGCTCATTTGAACCAGAAAGTCGGCGATCTATAGTTTTAGGGGACATCACCAAATTTCGATTGGAATACATCACCCGCAATTCAGTTACGTATTTTGTCACTAGCGTATATATGTCGAGTCGCGTGACGTAGAAACAGCTAAAGTCGTAAACAGAGACAGAAAGCATCGCGCGGTGTTACACACCCTCGTCAATCTCCTGTACAATGGCCTGATCTTCGGCTCCTGATGGTGCTACAACTCGCGCGTCAAGCGGTCCTCTCGTCTTATCCAACTGCACCGCGAACGACGCCGGCTGATTTATCTGAACGCACGACAAACACCGACGACGATAATACCTTAACAATCGAATTGAATCAACGTTTTCTCCAAGACAGTGTGGGTGAGATCAAGTATCAAGTTTCGCTGAGACTTTAGTCTAAGGAAAAAAATTGCAGACCAAACTTCAGTCTTAAACTAAAGTCGCAGCAAAACGTGACCTTATGCAATGTCCAAAAGTGAAACTTAGACCTGGCAGCCGAAGCCAAATCCGCAAAAGCTAATGGGGTGTTTACACGATCCAGCAAACTTCCAGCTCCATTATAACATATGGCAGCAAACGTCCAGCAATTCACGTGTATTTTGAATACATTTGCTGGAAATTTGCTAAACGTTTGCTAAATTGTGTAAACACCCTATAAGTCGCAAAATGTTCGAGCCGAGTCTATTCGTTGTTTTTTTCGCCAACCGCTAGGCTAAGTCTTTGCAACGATGTGTCGTTTGTCTGTCGTCTGTCGTCATCGTTTGTAATGCATGTAGGCTATTGTGGCTAAACGGTAAGTCCTACCGGATAACTTATTACACGACTAATTAGCGCGGCTTTTGGCATGCAAAACTTCAGCGATCCAATGCAAGGGGAACAGCTTCAAATTTGGGATTAAGCAAGGGTAAGACAAAAAAATTGCGTTTTTAAGCGATCAGGCACCGTATGTCAGAAACGGTAAAATACGGCCAAGGTTGCAACTGATCACTAATAGGAAGTCACACGAGCCCTTTCAAGTAACATGATAATTATCGACCTTCAGTAGAAAGGCTAACCTGTAGCACTTGTTGGTCAAGGTCGGTAATATCAAGCGCAGTGGCATCGGCTGGCGCTACATAGACGTCGAATGGTGAGTCAGGTATTGGTTGATCATTGAACAGAATCGACACCTGGTAGTCACCTACGCACATATAAGACTCGGAAAGGACTTTACGTACGTTTTTTAAAACGTTCTCCCAAAATAACGCACAGCTCGCGTAACCTTTATGGACTTTCAATCAATTTTTTTTAAATGAGCATGTGCTGTATCTGCCTAGCTGTAGGTGGACGACCGCGTAATACGTCGGGAGTGGGCCGATAGTGATTACATCACAGTACTTGGATGGACGACCGTCTGCGAACAGGTAAATCATCTCGGTATGTAACCAGCCACCAAGGTCAACTCAGCCTTCCATCCCTCCGGGGTAAGTAAATAGAGTACCGGCCTGTCTGGCTGAAGCAGTGTTTAAATTGTGAAAAATTAGCAGGGGGGTTGAACTTTTCGATCGTCAGGGCCCAACCAAAAGTGGTGTGATGAAAATCGTATGTATATAGTATATGGCTGACCCTCAGTACATAATTTGGTACTGTGTTAGGGGGTTAAAAACAGTCGGGGGTTCAACCCGGCCCCAACCCCCGGCAATTCAAACACTGGGCTGAAGTTAAGAACGCGCTGCGTTCTCCTGTGTCGGGCGGCAGGTAACACTGTGCGATCCCATATGGCAGGTGAAGCTCCGTAGCTCTGAAAACGGTGGCCACGAAGAGTTATACATAACTTTTAATCGTCTTTTCCGTATCGCCATTTAACTTCGTACCTGGTTCGGTGCAAGTGTACTGAACGTCGCACGTTCCATCTTTGTTGTCTGTGAAATCAATGTCTGCCTTGGACGGTCCTTCCATAGCAACGGACAGCGCCCCGGCTCCAGCCTCGTGCGTGTAGATAGTAAAATTATCTGTACCATTAAATACGCATTATCTGCAGGCATTACGCATAGTCACAGAGAGAAATCGTTATCAATTCAAATCAAGTTTATTTAAAACTTGTCAGCACAGCACAAACGCTGGCTTAAAACAGGCTACGCAATGTTTTGCTACAGAAGTTGGAATGTCACAACTGTAAATAAGCTTTTGAAGAAGTTGTGCGATTTTGGTTCAGTGGCGATGAACGGGGAGCGGACAACGTCTGATTGCTAGGTGATCTCGTCTGGTCTGCATCAGCGTGTCATCGAAGTTTTGTCCACAAGTTCTCACAAAGGCGTGGCGTAAACGGCTACACGCCTTTGTGAGAACTTGTGGACAAAACTTCGAACACTTGCCCTGATAATATGAACGTTACCTGATATTTATCTGATGTGACATATTCTGACCCAGAAGCTGTTAATTATTAAGAGGGGAGAAGTAAATAAGATAAACGAGTTTTTAAAAATCCCAAAAGTTTGGGGGTTTCTGTAATGTAAGTTGTATATTATCATAAGATTAGGCCTGTATGATAAAGCAATTCAACCTGCTTCTGATATAACGACTTGGTGTAAAATCTACGAGACGAAATTAGACAAGAACTTGCTAGAACATGTTAGAAATGTATAAACTAACTCGGTACGAAGACTTCGCCCTTCTCCAAGCCAGGACCAATGGCACGGACCTTGTGAGCTCCGACATCTGTGATTGGTCCAACAGTGAACTGGAACGGACTGCCTGGAATAATAGCAACAACAACAACGTATGATGCAGTGGCAGAACATCGAACGAAGTCATGAATTAGTACTCAACGAATTAATATTCGAACTAAACAAATGGCTAAAGTGGTATCACTGAAAGTGCAGTATTTAAAAAAACTAAAACGGCAAAAGGTATTAAAAGAAATCAAAAAGAAACTGCATCGAGGAATTGAAAAAAAATGTCCGACGATGGAAATTAAAAAGTGTGACTGACGTCGACAAATAAAATATAAAATACGCCAATAAAAACAGTCCGCGATAAATGCATTCTCTCCAAATATTTTGTCCATTATTACTTCTTCTGCAATATTCTTATCATCATCAACACAAAGCGTTGGTTACACAACCGCGGAGTTTCGTGTCCTACCGGGTATATGGAAGCCGCGGTGTTTAACGCTGACAGTGTGAACGCCAAGTTCTTTCGGCACGAACTTGATGCAATATTCTCCCGGCCTGACTTCACTGATTTCACATTCTTCCGTCTCACCTGAGGGACTTGTCACACTGGCCTCTAAGTCTTTCAACTCCGCATCTATACAACGAAAACAAGCTGAGATCATTTTCACCTTGTCTGCCATGGACGTTATGCGTGTTTGCCCCGGTTTGCTAATTTCTAGTCCCTTCTTTAATAAAAAAAAAAGTATAAAAAGTATATAAAAGTAAAATTATTAACTTCTGTACTTCTGTTCGTCTGTTTGGATGCGAAATTACTGAAAAATGCTGATAAATGTTCATTATTTTTGTCGGGAAATATTCACTGTTCTGACGCGGTTTCAACTTGGTGTACAGAAAAGAAATCGCCTCTAAATATTTTCAAAAATCCAATTTGGTAAAAGAATTCGCCGGCCTCATACTGAAGTGATTCCGAAAAAAATCATAATGCGCACAGACGAATGGAGAAGACATAAAAAATTGTATTACTAGTAGGGCCTAGAAGTAATAGGCCTAGTGCCCAATTATTGAGTATATTACGTAATCTAAGTACGGTCTGAGCCTTAAAATAAATCTGACAGCCTATGTGTGGCCTAGTGTAAAGCATTGACTTTGATATTTTGGATTTTCACATTCTCAAAGTTAGTAACAGAAAAAAACAATGTCTGACGTGGTATTTTGAGGCTGAGCTCGCACTCGCTGCCGACTTCGGTGACGTCAGCAGCGTTCTGATGACGTAATATCCGCTCCGACATCAGCCCGCTGCCGTCTCCAGTTACCTTTACCATGAACGGACTTCCTGTATATACACGCAAAGACTACGCTTAAAGGCCAAGTCGCATCGGTTTACTTGACTGTTGGAAAGCGCTAATTGGCTTAATCAGATGCTAGTTTGTCAATATTTATAAATCTTCCTGTTGCCATTGTTATCTTTATACTGTAAAAAATAAAGTTTAAAGTGGACAAATGTGATGAAACTGCGACATCGCAAACAACTGTTAGCGTCAGTGTAGCGTTCGACAGAATTTGAACGCTAGCAGCGTCGATGGAGCGCGGTACCGGGCGAAAAGACTTCGCTTGCACTTCGAGATGTCGTTGTCATACCGGAAGTAAGCCGACTGGTATGCCCTTTCTGTAGCACCAATCGCCGACAGATTCCGACCTTCGCTTCCAGAATGCAAACGAGTTCCCCTTTCTGAGCGCGCGCTGCATCGACGCTACGGCCAGCTCATGGCGAGAAAGTTTCTCGCACGCTGCAATACACGCTATAAACAAAGCGTAGTAGGTGACGTAATCATTTCGTTCGCAAAACATCATTTTTACTGAAATTTACGTAAAGCAAGGTTTTTTATTTCAACTGATCAGTATATTATTAATTCGCATTACATGCTACACGTATTTAGCCAATATCGTTTTTTTCGTGCAACTTGGCGTTTAAGACACGACGTTGTACGTGGTCCAACCTGTGATGTGTTCGTCAGCGAACTTGATGTTGACGATGTAGTTGCCTGGCTCAGTGGGCGTGTATTTGACTTGACACGTGCCGTCCGCGTTATCTTCACACTGAATATCCGACTTGCTCGGTCCTTCCACCGACAAACTCAAACCACCCAATCCTAAAAACAGCAAATTTACACGTCACGGTCACCGGACAAAACCTAGACCGACAAAATATGAAAAGAGCAATATAGTTAATAAAGTTAAGGATACAGGTTACAGTTAGAGCTAAGAGTTAAAGTTAAGAATAGGGTTAGGAATAGGGATAGGGTTAGATAAGCGTTAAGGTTAGGGTTAGGGTTAGGGTTAGCGTTTGTGAAGTGGGCTAGTTTTGACGTTCCAGGCTGTGTCGGTCCAGGTTTTGACAGCGAACCCATGCACACACTGTGATTTGCATCGTGATCTAAAATATCTAAACTATTTCATTTCATAAGTTATTCTAAAGTCTATTGATAAACTTGGGCCACGAAGCCTGAGTACATACATAAAACTAACACCTTATCATTTATTATCACCACCATCAACATCATCATCAGAAGCAGCAGCTTTGAAAAATTTAAGCATACCATTCGGCGTGCTAATCTTCCCAGTTTTTAAAATGTTTGTAAAGTGTTTTCAGCGTTTGCGTTTCATCGTTCGGTTTCTTCTTTTGAACGCCAACTGAAAACGTTTTTATTTTGCGATGCTTTTAACATTGTACACGACGAGTCAATAGCCATGGCTGTTTTTTAACTGATCTCGCTGGGCATTTTATTAACTGTGAACTTTGTACTGCACCCGTGGTCTTTTAAGATGTAGTGAGAGCACTGGAAACTGTTTAATACGATATGATATACGTTGCAAAATGTTGCAAAGCACCTTGCAAGCAGACGGCTAACAGCCCAACATAAATGACACAATGAAAAGTTCTTTCACAAAGTTACCCTAACATGTTCAAAGAGGCCGCTATTTCTATGGACACAGTTCATATAAATCGTATTTTGTCTACCCCGTTTACACGATCAAGCTGGCTCGACGAGCTAGCTCCATGAGCTGCTATATGTTAGCTGGACGAGCTAGTTCGATGTTTGCTTGATGATTGCTTCGTGTAGGCTATGCTTTATGCATGCTTTTTATTTACTCGATGTTCGCTCGACGTTTGCTCGATCGTGTAAACGGGGTTGTACACTACCTACATATAGATGCAATTTTGCTTACTTACTTAGAAATAACTTGTAACTGGCAAAAAGCAAGCGGGAATAAGCTTATAATATCGGTCAAACCTGCGTTTTTGGCGTCGATGGTGAACTCGTTGATCTGGTTGGTGGTTCCATGTTCGAGTCCTTGACCCCAGGCCTTGACCTTGGACGCGTTGCCCTCAAGGACGTCCAGCTTGAACGGCGAGTTGGCGATGTGTTCTCCGTCCTTGAGCACGTTTACAAGATGCTCTCCCACTTCATTCGGTGAAAACAAAATCCCTGCTCGATACACGCAAACGGTGGCTTGCTTGGTAGTGTAATGGTAGGGTGTCGAACTTAAGATCGTGAGGTCATGGGTTCGACTCCAGGTCAGGTCGCTATCAAGTGGTTATAACTTGGATGGGTGACTGTCGGCGGACAGACTGGGACACCATCCAGGTATACACGGTGTTTCATAAAAAGGGACCCTCTTTTGTTTTTTTCATAATTCACTCAAATGTCAATTAATTTATATGAAATTTTTACCAGTTGTAGCTGAAAAAATAATAATTCAAAATATTGCAACAAAATATGACAGTTGATTAAATATTCTTTGCTAGTTGTGACGTAACGCTGACATCATAATGTGTCAAGGGTACAATCTTGTGAGTCTCAACTAGTGCTGTCAGTTGCTAGCCTGCTTCGATGGTGAAAATTTGGTTCGCTGATGACAAAATCTTGAAGTTTTACAGTTGCAGCCACAAAAACGTGCAAAGCGATGGCATTTACGTGTCTGTGGAGATAGTTGGACTTTTACGCGTTCGAGCAAGACAGTGCACTAGCACATCGAGCTTGCAAAATGGTTGCATTTTTGGATCACGAGACGCCTGATTTCATGTCCCCATGTTGCTTAGTGCTGACACGATAAACACTTTTTATTAGCGAACCAGATTAAGTTCACCATCGAAGCAGAGTAGCAACTGACAACACCAGTCGAGACTATCAAGCTTGTACCCGTGACACATTATGACGTCAGCATTACGTCACGACTAGCAAAGAATATTTAATCATCTGCCATATTTTGGTGCAATATTTTGAACTAGTATTTCTTCAGCTACAACTGGTGCAAATTTTGTGTAAATTGATCAACATTTAAGTGAATTATAAAAAAACAAAAAGGGGTCCCTTTTTATGAAACACCGTGTAAAACCAACACCAAGGTCAACTAAGCCTTGTACCGGCCTGTCTGGCAAGGGTTAAGGCCGGGCGGGTAGCAGACGATATTGTGTGATCGCATATGGCAGGTGACGCTCAGTCTGTGATGAGCTTCCCATGAAGAGCTATACACCACCTTTAACGGACGCGAAAGGAACAGCGGTGTTATGGGCTAAAAAAAAGTATGAAAAGGCAGAAAGCTGAAATTATTCTATGACAAACAGTGCAAATTTCCAACAGAAAAAAATACCGGCGCTCAACAGTTCAATTTTTACAACTAAATTTCCCCAAAATGGGGGATTTTCAGCCTCAAATTTTCTAGCCTGTTTCTGGAAAAAAATGCCAACGAAAACAAAATTTTCCGATAGGCTAAAATATGTAATAGTCAGTACTTATACCCCGTTTACATGATAAAGCTCGTACGTAAAGCCAGCTCGTTGATCATCGTGTAAACGATGTATAAGTTCGCAACCTGTTTGTCCGTTGTCAAGTCTCTTGAGTTCGCACGGTTCTTCGTTGCCTGAAGGTGCGAGAATGGATGCCTTCAGCTTGGACAGATCAGTTTCCTCAACGTTTAGTGGCACTTCACTACTACCTCCCACCGACAAACGAGGCGGCTTCACACCACCCGGACCTACAGCATAGTGTCATTAGTAGTAGTAGTATCCGGACCTGAAATGAATAGTCAGTAGAATGCCTTCTCAATCAACAGCTAACTCGTGGATACACGATTACGATTTCTGTCCATTTCTGTATTTTGTTCGTAATAGGGTGTTTACACGATCCGGCAAACGACCAGCAAACTTCTAGCAAACTTCCAGCAAACGTCCAGCCTCAGCAAGTGTATTTGAATACATTTGCTGGAAGTTTGCTGGACGTTTGCTGGATCGTGTAAAAACCCCATAACAAATACGTAAAAATTCAACTGCACGAGTGATGAAAACGATCGCTAAAATCTCGTCGCAAAGCAAATTAGAAACCGGACATTTTCCCACCACAACTTATGTTTCATTTAATAATTTCACTGACGCTATGCAAAAAAAACAAGTTTCTGGTAAATCACAATCATTTTAAAGTTTTTTTTCATGTTCCTTTCAACGCGCCACTACTTTCAGAGTTCCTCTATATACAGAGTATGCCAGCCCCTCAAAAACAAGCAGATCGTTTCAAATCTGTCAAAATTAAACATTTTACAGGCCAATCGGTACAACCAACAAAATTTTAATAACGTTTATTATTACCAAAACCACTGGAGTAAAGAATGCATTAAAAGAATAACTAGGTTACACACCGCCGGGAGTGATTTTGGCGGTGAACGGTGAGCCGGAAATATGTTCCTCCGCGAACTTGACGTTGATCTTGTACTCTCCGGACTCCGTGGGAACGTAGGACGCGGAGCAGGTGCCGTCATTGTTGTTAACGCAAGTCAACTGAGCCTTTGACGGACCCTCGATTGACAACGACAGACCTCCTATATACCAGCACAGACAAGATTTAAAAACAATAGAATGTGTAATTGATTCATTCATTCGCTACAAAATCTGTCACTTGCGATTTCAGTTTTATTCAACTCAGTGCAGGTTTGCACTTGTTCCCGCCAAACGTTAAGAAAAAAGGGGAGGGCTCACTGTTTTGGACACGGGTATAGCCAGGCAGACGGCCGCGTGTCATGTTGGCACGTAGCCAATATCTTCACTTGTTTTATTTAGTCTGGTGGAATATGAGAGGCGTTCAAAAAGTTTTCAACTCGATATATTAGATTGAAAAAATTCGTACGGATCTATACACCAGTAAAACGTATATCTTTATCATACTGGTATGAACTTAAATCCGGCCGCAGTCCAGTCCCCAAGATACACTTACCCAGCAAGCTGTTCGCGACTCTGGCTTCGTACAATAAAATCACCCTACATACAGCAAAGACCTGACTTACAGTAAGTATTATTTGTTTCTAAACATGAAAAATATCCTTTATGCTGATGTCCGCTATCGAAACAGTAAATGACTCAAATCTGTGGTGAAAGTCTGGCTGGAAAGACAGAAACTTATGTAAAACGCTTCATGACGTCATAAATTATAGCGACGTCACATCCGCTTTAGGTTCCAACGACTATAAAAAATATATTTATGTTTTACCGGTGTAGCACACGCCAATCAGCTGCCGCTTCCGAGATTGTAAAGCGCTTCCGGTCGCGAGTCTGACTCACGTAAGAAGCGCTATAGCAAGCACCTTTCTTGCACAGATTCCTTTTTTGCACAGATTTTGAAAAGTTTATCGAAACTCACCGCCGCTGCCGGCGTCCTTGGTAACCACGGTGAAGTCGCAGTTGCTATCGACGAATCCGTGACTGAGTCCCGGTCCGTAGGCAATCACTCGCCCCGGCCGCGGTTCATCCACGTAGAACTGGAACGGACTGCCATCTATCGGCTCACCGTCGTAACTGACAGCCAGCTCGTGCTGACCGACCTCACTGGGGCTGAACGCGATGTCCATCGTGCCGTCTTTGTTGTCGACAACTCGAGGCTTCACCTTGGCGCCGGATGGGGTAGTTATTTCGGCTATAGACAACAAAATGAAATCGTATATTTATATCCGCCAAGGTAAACGCAGTGAACATTGGAGGAGATTAAGAGATTGGTCGTTCTGTCCGTCGTTCCGTGTGTCCGTCCGTGTACATGTACTTTGAGGCGCCATATCACAGGCTGAACGGTAGTTCAAGCCCTGTGTTAACGGTGACTTCTATTTCTTATGGAGAATTCAAAAATTCGACCCCTAGAGAATCAAAACCCCTAACCCGATTGAGATAAAATTTGGCACGGTTGACTACGTCGGAAAGGGGACCCGTCACGCAAAATTTTATGCAAATTCCTCCAAGGGGGGCTTCTCGGCAAATGGGTGAAATATACGCAAATATTTTTCTTTATATATGCCTGTTTTTCTTCAACGAACCCACAGGTCAGACCCCTTAAGGGATTTTTACGCTTAACAAGTCAAACGACGCGGTTCTGCACAAGAAAGTGCCTTTTTGGGTTAAAAAAAAATTAAAATTAAATATTTAACGTATTTATTCGCAAAAATCAAAAAAAATTACAATGGCACCTATGGGGAAAATTAAACAATTCTTTAAACGGTCATAACTTTGGCTGTGTATAAGATAGAGCCGTAATTTTTGGTTCTATGGTATGGTAAGGGGGTTGGCCAATCTAATGGTGTTATTTAATTTTACCCCGGACCCTCCTTGGTTGCCATGGCAACAAAATATGGGACAAAATTGGCTATAACTCGGTCTGTGTAAAAGATATCTGCGAGATTTTTGTGTCTAGGCCTATACGGGGGTTTGGGAGGATGGGCCAGCGAATGTTGCCAATCGAATTTTACCCCGACTGACCCTCGTTGCAATAGGAACGAAATTTGGAACAAAATAAGCTATATAACTCGACATATGTACGAGATATCTCAAGATTCTTGCATCTAACAAGGGGTTTTAAAGGTGGAGCAAATAAATTATTTTAGTAAGTCTACCATGGTTGACTCTCGTTGTCATGGCAACGAAATTTGTAAAATTTTTGCCAAAAATTGGCTAGAACTTGGTTAACTACGAGATGAGCTCAGACTTTAGTTTGACTCGACTTTATAGACGTTTGTGGTCGGCCATTTTACGCAACGATCCAATAACTACAATAATACGATTAGTTAAATTAGCATTATTGAAGTGTTTTCGGGGCCTATATTAAGCGGGAGACTTGTGCAATATTAGTTTGTTTATTTATATGGCCATTTTGTGGATATAAAAGGAATTTTGTTCAATATTGTCAGCAATGCAGGCCAGCGGTGACGTCATGCCTGACGCGTGTCATCTGCTTTGTTTAGTCACGCCGTTAGGTAGTAAGTAACAGCTATAAGTGGCTTGGCTACTGTAAAAAAATATCTTAGATGCAATAATTATCTTTGTCACTGATCACCAGCATAGGAAAACAGTATTTTAGTGCCTTACCTTACCTTCGCGGCGGACAGGTTGCATTTGTCCAGCGCTGAGGCCAATGCGCAAAGTATTTTAGTCACAAAACAGCAAATATAAATGTACAAAACATCAGTTTATACACTTGTTAACGGCAACATTTAAGGACTTGCACATCGAAAACAGCAAAAATTACAAAAGGTGATATTGCCCGCATCACAC
>Ga0209367_1003021_pt1 | contig 22626 bp, 14 predicted proteins | sample WorMetLIZISLAND2_FD_187412 | JGI IMG/M metagenome (GOLD analysis project Ga0209367, IMG submission 187412) | Marine gutless worms symbiont microbial communities from Max Planck institute for Marine Microbiology, Germany - Olavius geniculatus... ... | reverse complement strand
GGATACAAGCTTGCAAAATTTTGTGGGCCTAAGTTCAAAAACAAAAAAAAAATGCTTCAAATTAACATTTGAGCCCCCTCTGCTTATACAAGAAGAAATGTGCGGACCGAAAAAAAAATATATCGGAATCGACTATGCGTGAACGGAATCAAAACGGTTAATGCCGAGCGCCAAAAATTTAGCAGAAAGGGTAATTTCCGAGCGCAGGAACGTTCGTTAAGGGGCTCCAAAATGTCAAAAAACAATTCTATTTGGCGGCCTATAACCCCAAATCTATTACGACTACTTCTTATTCCCGTATATCGTTGGAAAGCACTTTGGTTTGTCTATTATGCCAATTTCAAAATCTAGAAAGTAAGTAAATTTAGGATAAAAAAAATTGCCGAAAAAAAATAATTTAGTAAATTATATTACCCAGCGAAATTTCACATTAGTCGAGAGTAAGAGGATTGTGCTAGAGCACGCGCCTTTAACGTTTTTTTTATTTGCAAAGACCAAGCAAATTGTTATTCTCACCTTGTGGGTGGTGTGTTGAGTTGCGGCGTTTTTTTTTTAATAAATTTACCAGATATGCATAAAGTCTTTTTGTCACTGGTGCTCGTCGTATCATTTTGTCATAAAACGCCGAAAACAGACGATCAAGAGGATCGCGTACAAACATAAACTTGTAATAATTTTGTAAATGCAGTTTTTCTTTAGATTTTTTACAACGAACTACTTCTGTTAGTGTATTTTTTATTACACACTTGGTGGTATTTCCAAATTTTTTTAGATATGTTCTTAAACTTGTGTGTGCAACTTTCGGCGTCAAACAAACAAAGTAATGGTGTGTGTTGCTCCATTCTGTAGTAAAACCGCCTCGTGTATTTCTTCGCACTGCTTGCAAATTCAGTCGTTTGCACTTGTTTTTTATTCCAACGGAAATGCGACTGCACAAAATGCATATGTATGTTATAAACACTCAGCGTGTTCAGAGTTGAAAAGGGAGAAACGCCGACCTCAAACAAAAAGCAGATACAAAACATCGGTGCTGAGGTAGCTAGAAATGGCAGAGTCAAAAAATGGGAATTTTATTTCAAGAACATTTATGGGTGGGGAATAGGGTGTTACCCAAATTGCAAAAAAGGAATCGACAAGAAAAAATTATGAAGATCGGTCCAGTCAAACTTTAGTTGCATGCCGGCGAAGTTATATAATTGTGCAATGGCCGGGCAAATTAAACTTTTTGCCATTTTGAAACGCACGCCAAAAATGACCAAAATTAGGTATAAAGCTGAAACGTGGCGGAAAAATGAACCCAACGGCGTTGTAACTGAAGTCGCTAACTGGTGCCAAAGTAGACATATTGCATCAAAATCGGCAACCCTGACGGGTGGTTAGAGTCACGAAAATGAATGGTATAAAAACACTTTTTTCTAAATATACCACATTAAAACAAATCGCCTGAGACATAATTGTTTTTTGAAAATTGTTTTAGCTATTAAGGTCACATGACTGGATGCATGTTAAAATATCGTTTCGTCGATTTTTCAACTATCGCAAGAAAAACAGGTTTGAATATTGTTGAGGAAAAGTAAAAAAAAAGCATGTAAAAATTGTTGACGCCCAAAATTTTTAAGGGGACGGGGAGCTAGGGTAGGTATCTTGGTTAAATGTGATATGGACCCTAAACTTTGGTCCACGTGCACATGTAGAACTGTTTGGGCCTTGCAAAGTTAGAAAACAATCCTATTGAGGTAAGTCGAGTATCCCGGGGTCAAATTTGAAAAACCCCAAAATTCGGAAAAAAATTTCATACATTAATGAACTTTGGTCTATATATGTTGACGTATTTGAAAAGCCTTAGAAAAGATCTACAAGTCCCTTATTTTTTTTGGGCCAAAGTTTAAAAACAAAAGTTAATGGGTGATCAAATTTTGAAATTTGGTTCCCGAATTTCTCGAAACTGGTAAACTTTGGTCCACATATTTTGGCACATTTGGAAAGCCTGCTAAAAGTACTACAAGACGCCGAAAAAATGCTTTAAATTAACATTTGAGCCTTCTCTGCTTATATAAAAAAATGCAAAACGTCTAAGGTATTTTTGAAAACGAGAAAAAACTTGGGGGTCATTCCTGTGGAACAGGGTGCAATTTCCTCACACAAGTGCTCATACAAAAAGAAATGCTCGGGCCGAAAAAACAAAATCGGAATTGAATGATATCGGTTAAACACTCTGCGTGATCGGAATCGAGGCGGGTAATGCCGAGCGCCAAAAATTTAGCAGTAAGGTTAATTTCCGAGCGCAGGAATGTTTGTTAGGGGGCTCCAAAATGTCCAAAAACGTAAAAATTATGTATACCGATTCCATTTAAAGGCCTATAACCCCCCAATTTTTTACGACCACCCCTTTTTTGTATTACATTGGAAAGCACTTTGGTTCGTCTATTATGCTTGTCCAAAAGAGCTACGGGATAAACGAACTTGCAAACAACCGCAAAACGACCAAAAAATTAGTAGAAAACAAAAACTAAATTTCCCAAAAAACGTTGGGGGAAGAGGTAGGGTAGGTATCTGGGTGGGGCATGGTAGGGGACTTAAACTTTAACCCACAAATACACTTTGAATTATCTGGGCCATTTCCTAAATTAATTAAAATTTTTAAAATTTTCGAAAAATGGGGTATGTCATTTTGGGGTTTTCTAGCTGAAAAAATAAATCACGGACCTTCATTTTTTTGCTTTATTAAAAGGACTTTGGGCATCCTACAAGCATGCAAAGTTCGGTTTAAAAATTGCCTATTTTTGATAATTTACGAGTCAAATTTTAAGTGGAGCATGGTAGGGAACATGAACTTTGACCAACGTATACACATTAAACTATCTGGGCCATCCCCTGAATTAATTACAAATTTTTGAAATTTTCAAAAAATTAATGTTATGTTACTTTAAAGTTTCTTAGCTCAAAAACTACATCACGGACCTTCAATATTGTTCGATTTTTTAAAAGACTTTAAGCATCTTTTAGGCATGCAAAGTTATATTTAAAAAATTGTTTATCCGTTTATAAATCCATGTGCTTTTTAACAATGTCGAAATATGCGCACCAAAGTTCACCAGTTTCGAGAAAATCGGGACCGAAGTTTAACATTTGATCACCCAGTAACTTTTTTGCTTCTGAACTTTGGTCCACAAAATTTTGGGAGCTTGTAGAACTTTTCTATGAATTTCCAAATACGTCAAAATATATAAACAAAAATTCATTAATTTTGTGCAAAAGGGGGGCCAAATTAGGTCAAATTTGTTAAACCTTAAAATTCGAAAAAACCCAAAATTGGGGTTAAGGGCTAGATACCCCAATTTTGAAACTTAAAAAAAAACCTAAGTACCCTATCGCTCCATACCAAAATTGACCCCCAAAACCCGCTAAAAAAGAGATATTAAAAGTCAAATTTTGAAATTTGGCCTTCCTTTTGCACAAAATCGATGAATTTTGGTCCATATATTTTGACGTATTTGAAAATTCATAGGAAAGTTCTAAAAGCCCTCAAAATTTTGTGGACCAAAGTTTAGAAGCAAAAAAGTCACTGGGTGATCAAATGTTAAACTTCGGTCTTGATTTTCTCGAAACTGGTGAACTTTGGTGCGCATCTTTCGGCATTGTTAAAAAGCACTCAAGGAAAACTACAAGACCCCTTTAGCTAATGGGCCAAAGTTCAAAAACAAAATAGCTCTGGGGGTCAAATTTTGAAAATGATTCCTATTTTCTCGAAATTGGTAAACTTTGGTGCACAAATTTCGACGTTTTTGGAAAACCTTTTGGAAGGGCTACAAGCCACCAAAATTTTGTTGACCAAAATTTAGAAACAAAAATGTAACTAAGTGATCAAATTCCGAACTTTGGTCCCGATTTTTTTGAAACTCGTTTGGTGAACATATTTCTGCATTGGTGGAAATCTTACAAAAATGATTACAAAAAAAAGTTTGTACGCCAGAGTTCAAAAATAAAAAAAAAATTGTGGGTCAAATTAAGACGATGATTCCGATTTTCTCGAAATTGGTAAACTATGTTCCACATATTTTAATGTTTTTGGATAGCCCTCGGAAAGTGCTACCAGCCACCAAAATATTGTGGGCCAAAATTCGGAAGCAAAAAAGTTATTCATCATCATCATCAAACGCATGCCATGAGCTGGAGCGTAGCGGTTTTCACGAGGTGTTTCCAGTGTTCTCGATCCTGGGAGTATTTCCAAGCCGAGTTGAGACCAAGATTATAAGGCTGGAGATCTGCTACCAAGGTACATAGCCACGTGTGGCAAGCGCGTTCGGGAGGGCGCTTCCAATCTATGGGCAGACCTCGGATTGACGTTTTAAGTGCTCTGGAGATGTCAAGTGACGCATCCATCCTTGCCACGTGACCGAAGAGTCAAAGCCGTCTACTTTAAATCAGCTGAGACAGCTGCGGCGGTGAGCCAGCTCGAAACCGAACCGTGGCGTTTGCTACATAATGCGTGTATGGTATACGGAGAATGCGGCGTAGGAAGATGTTGTCAAAAGCATCAACCTTGTCTAATAAAGCTCGTGTTAAGGCCCAGGTTTCAGAGCCGTATAACAAGACTGATTGGATGTAAGTACGATACAGTTGGACTTTGGTGAGGAGGGAGATGCTGAAGCGCCAGATTTCTCTATTCAAAAGGTTGGAACAACTTTTGGCCAAGCCAATACGACGAAACACCTGGTTCTGAGCTGCCTTAACTATGAATTTCAGAGCCAAGATAGATGAATGACTCCACAATATCAACAGGGTTGCCAGATATATAAACTGATGACGGGGTAGAAGCTTGGTTGATGGTGGACTGGATCTTGGTTTTCTGCCAATTTACTTCAAAGCCTAAGGGACGGGCTTCGTCACTCAGTACATCCTAGGTCAGTAGAAGAACCTCCAGCATATCGGCAAGAAGAGCGACGTCGTCAGCATAGTCAAAATCGGTAAAGATCTCTGTGCCCAGTATCGCCCCAAAAAGCCTCTGTGGTTTACACGATGAAGAATCAAGTCAACTGGGAGAAGAAACAGTGAAGGAGCAACAGTGCAGCCTTGCCTGACTCCACTGTCAAAATGAAACCAGACAGAAAGTGCCCCGTCCAGGCGCACACAGCTCATAGTGTTGGTTTAGAGGTCTTTAAGCATGTCTATCAGTTTGGGAGGTATGCCGATGCCTTAAAGTAGCAGCCAGAGTGCAGTGCGGTCTACTAAATCGAAGGCAGCTTGCAGATCAACATAGGCGATCCACAGTGGTCAATAATGCTCACGTCGACCTTGTAGCAGAAGGTTTAGCAAAGCTATGCGGTTCACTGTCGATCTCTTTTTGGTAAAGCCGCTCTGCTCTGGTCGTCGGACGGAAAGCAGCTTACCTCTGACTCGATCCAGTATGAGGTGCGCAAAGACTTTGCCAGGACAGGAGAACAAAGTGATTTCTCTGTAGTTCTTACATTTCTATCGACTCCCTTTGCCCTTGCAAAATAAAAGAATAATCCCTTTCCTCCAGTCATCTGGGACACAACCCGTTACCCAAATGCCCCTGAAGATCTGTGTCAGCCAGGAAACTACTACGGGGCCGACGTATTTTTATAGTTTGTCAGAGATGCCACAAATCCGTGGAGCTTTGCCATTTCTCAGTTTCCCAATAGCTTTGGAGACTTCGGACTCTGTAGGCGCCTCACTGTCGATGCTGGTGTCCGGGACCGCAGAATTGGCAGCCTCAGTAAGATCATCCGGTGGATCTGCAATAGGTCTGATAAGCAAATCCGAGTAATATTCCTTCCATCGGGCTAGCTTGGCCTTCCCATCAAAAAGCAGTAAACCGGAGGAGTCCAGAATGGGGCTGGTCACGTGTGGGGCTGCTAAGCGCAGCTTCCTGAAATTGGCAAAGGCATTATTTACCTGACCAGTCCTTAACGCCCTTTTTCCCTCCACTGCCATATCATCTGCCCGGCATTGCCGATCCTTCCTCAACTGTGCGCGACACTTCCTAGTAAGGCTCTTGTAGTCCGTGCGGCTTTGTAGTCTTGCTGACTTTTTTCTCTATTAACGACCATGTACTGTCGGTGATCCAATCCTTTTTCGGTTGAGATGCACGACCCAAACAGGTAAAAGCTGCATTGTTGATAACGTTGCAGAAAGTGCTCCAGTCACTTGCTTCCTCAGTATTCAGCAATAAAAAGCAATTCTGCACATCCACAGAGTACTGCAGCTCTACTTCTGGGCGATCAATTTCCTCATATTATGGCGTAGGTTTGGCGTGCGAGTCGTGCTGCCCTTCTGTCTCAGCTTGAGTGCTGATCTCGCTATAACAGGTCGGTGGTCTTTCGTCCCGATTTACTCGAACTCAGTGAACTTTGGTCTACATTTTTTGGCATTTCTGAAAAGATCCGTAAACGATCTATGAGACCGCACAACTTTGTGGACCAAAGTTCAAACACAACAAAGTTATGTGTCAAAAGCCGTAAACTTATGGGTGGTGGGTCACCTTGGGGGCCCCTAGCTTAAAAATGAATTTGCGGACCCCAACTTTTTTTCCTTTTCAAAAACTAAGGTAAACTCGTAATTCACAGGCAAAATCAAAAGTAAAGGTCAACTTGCTCGTTTTTGAAAATCCGGCGAATGAATTTAAAAAACTCAAAATTGGAAAAAAATTCTGAAAAAAATTGGGGTTCGGGCATAAGTCCCCAAGTTTTGAAACTTAAGTATGGACTAAGGCCCATTATCGTCCCATGCCAAAATACTCCCCTACCAAAAAAACCCTGAAGGAAAAGATATTGGGAATCGAAATTTGAATGTTGATCCACTTTTGCACAAAATTGGTGAACTTTGGCTTACGTCCTTCGGATATTTTTGGAAAGCCCTTGAACAGGGCTACAAGCCCCTAAAATTTTGTGGACCTAAGTTCAAAAACAAAAAAAATTCCTTCAAATTAACATTTGAGCCCCCTTTGTTCATACAACAAGAAATGCGCCGGCCGTAAAACACAACATCGGAATCGAATGATAGGAATATCAGGTCAGATAGTCGATTCCAATATGGTCTTATCGGACCCGCACAGGAGGCTCAATTGTTAATTTGGACCAACTTTTTTTTTTTTTGAACTTAAGTTTACAAATATTTGCAGGCTTGTAGCCCTGCGAAAGGGCTTTTCAAAAATGCAAAAAATGTGGGCCGAAAATTGCGGAGTTTCTGCTTTGTGTCTTTTTTCTATCAAATTTGGCAAGCGGTTAAAAATTTTAAAAAATCAATTTGGCCGCATTTTCGTCGCTCCAGAGACTAAGTACGGTCATATGATCTTTATAGCTAAAATTTTTTTTCAACAAATAGTTATGTTTCAAACGATTTGCCTTGTCATAAAATGTTTAGAAAACGTCTTTCTGTGACATGCATTTTTCGAACCCCACCCCACCATATGGGCGGCTGATTTTGGCTTTTGATTTTTGCATTTACCCAAAAATCTAAAATGCTGCCTCCTGGGACTACCATTTTTGGAAATTTTGGGTATCGGCATAACCCCCTCGACTCCGATCACGCAGAGTGTAAAGGAGTTTAGAAGCCGACTCCATCGATAGTGGATTACAGCAAGGCAATGTATTAGTCCTCGTGGGATTTCCTAAAAACTCCAAATGGGCACTTTTATGAATGCCAGGGGGATGCCCTTCGGACCGCATGAGGCCATCGACGGGGCGCACCACTGGTCGCGACCGGGGGGCTACCAGGTCAAAGACCCTCTCAGGGGGGGCGATTTGACAATGTGAAAACTTTTGAAAAAAAATTATTCCCAGTTTCTCGACCCCATTACCACCACCAGCCGACAGTGTCCACCGTACCAGAAACTTCTCCCCGGCTCAGCCCCCTGAAAGATACCGTTTGAGAGCTAGGGGCTTCCGAAAATGCCATTTTTGCAAATTGCAATTGGCGGATTCTCCAAAAGGTCATACTTTATTTTCGAGTTACCTCCCATGCAGATTCCTTGTCCACGGCAGCATTTTCCGCAATATTCAGAATGGGGGTAGGGGGGTCAGAACACCCCCGAAATCAACCCCAAAGAAATCCCCGTTTATTTGCACCCACTTTTGACATACTTGCGGTGCCCCCCAAAAAATTTTGTCTTTTACCGAATTTGTAAAGGCACCCGCCCCCTGCCCGAAGGTAAAGAGAGCGTTCGAATATCTGCCCTCAATCCGGAGATATATGATTCCAAATTTTGACACAATGTTGGGGGCGGCTCCTTTACTACAGAAAGATTTGCAAGGGATTCGCGTCACGCCTGGTAACGCCCTTGGGCCGTTGTTTGCGTGTGCAAAAAATATCGAAATCAAATGAGCCGTTTTTTGTCGGTAGCATTCACGATGCGATCTGGGTCAAAGTACAGATTACGTTAAGTGGACGACGGTGTACATTCGTGCCAAATTTCAGCCTCCTAGCTGTTGTTAATCGTTTTTCGCATATGTTTCAAAATCGCGAACATTAAAATTTTCGCGCAAATTCTCGTGTAGAGACTGTCCCATTGCGGCCTTTATAATGCACGAGCAACTCAAGTTCGGAGGCGTGTAATTCGACTTTGCGGCAGCCGATCTCGACAAAATTTTCACACAATGTTCAGATGTCAACGAAAAGTCAAAAAATTAGGGGGTACCTAAATTTGAAGATCAAGGAAAGCTCCCACTTCCAATTTTTTTCTGCGAAAATGCGTTTTTTTGAGTGGCCGTTTAAAAAAAATATTTTTCGCAATTTTTTTGTGGGGTCACCCACACCCCACAATTTTTTCTTTCTCGAAAATAGTCTTTTTGGATGCAAATGTTTTTGTCTAAGGTTAGACGCATTTTTTAAGCGAAAAATTTGAGTTTTTTCAAAAGTGGGGGTTTTCTGTTTTTTGCCCCCTTCGCGATATCTCGGCCGTTTTGAACTATGATCCACAAATTTTTCGTGTTTTGTACCCCTGCCTTAGGGCTTTTGAAAGGCGTCAAAATATGTTTACCAAAGTTCATTAATTTTGAGAAAGTGAGGGTTTTCAGTTTTCCGCCCCATCGCCATATCTCCGCCGTTTTTGAACTATGGCCCACAAATTTTTGGTGACTTGTGGACCAATGTTCGTCAGTTTCGAAAAGTGGGAATTTCAGAAAGTGGGGCTTTTTCACTTCCATCGCCATATCTCCGCCGTTTTTGAACTTTGGCCCACAAAATTTTGAGGTCATGTAGCCCTGCCAAAGGGCTTTTAAAAGTGTCAAAATATGTGGACCAAAGTTCATCACTTTCGAGAAAGTGGGGGTTTTCTGTTTTTTTGCTCTTATCGCCATATCTCCGCCGCTTTTGAACTTTGGCCCACAAAATTTTGGTGTCATGTAGCGCGGCCCAAGGGTTTTCCAAAAGTGTCAAAATATGTGGGGTCATGGAGCAAGTTTTTGAGATAATGGGATTTTTCCGTATTTTCTCTTCACGCGATATTTTCGCCGTTTTTGAATATTGCCCACAAAATTTTGGTGTCATGTAGCTTTGCCCGAGTGCTTTCCAAAAGTGTCGAAATATGTGGACCAAAGTTCATCACTTTCGAGAAAGTGGCGGTTTTCCGTTTTTCGCTCCCATTGCCATATCTTCGCCGTTTTTAAACTTTGTCCCATAAAATTTTAGGATTATGTAGCCCTGCGCGAGGGGTTTCCCAAAGTGTCAAAATATGTGGACCAAAGTTCACCACTCTGGAGAAAATAGGAATCAATCTCAAAATTTGACCCCCGAAATTTTCCTGTTTTTGAACTTTGGCCCAAATATCTTGCCGTTTTTGGAAAGCCTAAGAGAGGGCTACAAGACCCCTAAATTTTATGGGCCAATATTCAAAAACAAAAAGTTATTGGGTGATCAAATTTTAAACTTTAGTCTCAATTTTCCCGAAAATGGGGAAAATTAAACAGTTCTTAAAACGGTCATAACTTTGGCTGTGTATAAGATAGAGTAAGTAAGTAGTAAGTAAGAAAATTTAATTTATAAAGCGCACAATGTCAGCGAGAAACTTACTGAATCTGAGGCGCTGAGGTAAGGAGTGAGGCGAGCACTAAACATGGCTAGACGTTGAAAAATAAAATGTTTTGAGTTTACGACGAAAGGAAGCTAATGAACAGCTATTGCGGATATCAAAAGAAAGAGAATTCCAAATAGTAGGGGCAGCTACAGAAAAACTTCTAGAGCCAAATCATGTACGGACACGAGGCACAGACAACAGATTAGTGTCAAATGAACGCAATGTACGAGATGGAATGTTATGTTCCAGAAAAGAATTCAGATAAGCAGGCTGAGTAGTGTGGTGGTCTTGTATGTAATGCAGGCGATCTTGAATTGGATGCGCTGGTGAATTGGAAGCCAGTGGTAATGTTTCAGCAGAGCAGATGAGCTGGTCGACTGTCGATTGCTGCCCCAGGCGACTACCTGGGCGACGGCGTTCTGTGCGCGCTGCAGACGAGCGACGTTTTTCGTCGTTACGCCGACCAATACAGAGTTGGCGTAATCAAGCAGCGCTCCAACGAGAGCACAGGCGACGATTTTTGCCATGTCCTCAGTGAGGGCAAAGCGAATGTGACGCATAGCTCAGATATGGTAGAATGCCGACCTCGAGACTGAGTTGACATGGTCGTCAAATGTCAAATGTTTGTCCAGAGTTACCTCCAAGTACTTTGATGTGGTCTGACAATGAAATCCCTGAGCCGGCGTCGTCGACAGTGGTAAGACTAAATAACTAGCAGAACGCTGTCAAGTCCCAAGAACGATTGCATCAGATTTATCCGGATTTAATGCCAAACCGTTTATACAAAACCAAGAATTTAATGCAGATAAGCAGCCAGTCGTATTTTTTTGGTTCTAGGGTATGGTTTTCGGGGATGGCGAATTTAATGGTGTCGTTTAATTTTACCCCGGACTCTTCCTGGTTGCCATGGCAACGAAATTTGGGACAAAATAAGCTATAACTCGGCTTTCGTAGAAAATTTTTGCGAGATTTTCGCACCCGTGGAGGGGTTTTTAGGGATGGGCCATCGAATGCTGCCAATTGCATTTTTCACGACCGACGCCCGTTGCCATGGCAACAAAATTTGGGACAAAATGGCCTATAACTCGGTTTTTATAAAAGATTTTTTGCGAGATTTTTGCGCCTATAGGGGGTTATCGGGGATGTGCCATCGAATGCTGCCAACAAAATTTTTCCCCAACCGACCCCCATTGCCATGGCAACGAAATTTGGGATAAAATTTGCTATAACTTGGCTAGCGTAGGTGATTTTTGCAAGATTTTCGCACCCATAGAAGGTTTTCGGGGATGGGCCATTGAATGCTGCCAATTGCACTTCCCACGACCGACGCCCGTTGCCATGGCAACAAAATTTGGAACAAAATGCGCTATAACTCGGTTTCCATACGAGATTTTTTGCGAGATTTTTGCGCTTATTGGGGGTTATCTAGGTTGTGCCATCAAATGTTGCCAACTGCGTTTTTCTCCAACCGACCCCCGTTGCCATCGCAACGAAATTTGGGACAAAATTGGCTATAACTTGGCTTGCGTAAGAGATTTTTGCGAGATTTTCGCACCCATAGGGAGTTTTCGGGGATGGGCCATCAAATGCTGCCAATTGCGTTTTCCACGACCGTCGCCCGTTGCCATGGCAACAAAATTTGGACTAAATTAGTTATAACTCGATTTGTGTAAAAAATATCTGCGAGATTTTTGTGTCTATAAGGAGTTTTCAAGGATGGGCCACTGAATGCTGCAAATCGCATTTTACCCCGACCGACCCCCGTTGCCATAGCAACAAAATTTGGGACAAAATTGGTTATAACTCGCCTTGTGTAAAAGAGACCTGCAAGATTTTGCGCCTATGGAGGGGTTTTTCTATAATCCCCTAATTTTCCAAAAAAATCTTTTCCCTAGGAAATGTTGAAATTAAGGGGGGAGTGTACATGCAATATACCAGAAATGCAGAATTATACTATTCAACTCCCCTTCTCCAATTTTTCAAAAAACTTTCCCTCTAGGAAAATTGTGTATGTGTGGAATATAGCGGAAATGCAGTATTTAACTTTTTCCCTAATTTTCCAAAAAACCGTTTCTCTTAAAAGTTTTCTTAGAAATTAGGGAGGTTGAATATTATAATTATTATAATTTTGCATTTCTGATATACTGCGCATATATGCAGTATATTAGAAATGCAGAATGATAATATTCAACCATAGAGACTCAAACGGTCATCTAGACTTAGTGGGAGGCGAGCATCGTGATATTTTTGCAATCAGTTGCAAGTGATCAGAATAGCAAAAGTGATAAAACATTTTAGTTGAGACCAATTGCAGCTTGTTGTAAGAGTGTATGAATGCTAAAAAACAGCATTGTGTGTCAGACTGTCAGTAACACGTTAGTGTCAATAAAGTTGCTGTTATAGGATGTTGGCTTTTAAATGACATAAAAAGGATTCACCTTGAGTGTCCATAAAGGTCAGTACTGTAACAGTAATTGTATAGGTTGTAGTGTGTCTTTGCAAGCAAGGCGCAAAACTTTCAGTGTACGAAATATTTGCAAACCCTGAGGCAGATATTTTCCGTGTTCATTTTCCCTGTATATAGCTATCTATATCACCTGGTGTGCTAACCATGTGCAAGAAACAGTAGCTGTTAGTAGTAAAAAAAGAGTAGCAAAATCTACAGACTGGACTGAGAGTTGCAAAATCTGCAGACTGGACTGCCGGTTCCAAAATCTCCACACTGGACTGCCGTAGTAGCGTTATACGTTGACCTCTGTATCCGCCACATTGTTATTTCCCAGTCAATGCATTAGCCATCTTACTGTATGCAACGGTAGCGTGCCGGGGCATTCAAACATCTATAGGGCTGTAATATTATACGCATCCTTCATCTGCCATGCGCGAATGCATGCACTTGTCTATAATATGCCTTTGTGTATTCACTATGATCTATACATGCGTTACCGTTTTACCCTGCAGTCGCATAGCATGCCGTTACTTCCCCATACTATTTTTTTCAAAAGTTCTTTGTCGGTAGCCGTGCCTACTTTTGACCATGCACGCTGCTGCTGCTCATTCATAGCGTAAACTTCCCAAAATAGCGCCTAGAGGGTGGCGTGTCAACGTCTTTTCACCTGCTTTCTTTTTTTTCTAAATGGCGACGAATTCTATATAGTTCGTCACTTTCCTTATTTTTTCTAAAAATCACGTACGCAGGGTCACGTTACCTTTTATTTTTTTATTTTTATTTTATTTTTGCTATTGTTATCGCATTTATTTTTTATTATTATTTGTTTATCTTAATTGTGTTTATTTTATTTGTTTTCACCCTTTAATTTTTCAAAAGGGGCGTATTTTGGGTCACGATACTTGTACTTTTTAACTTTGTTTTTAAAAAAAATATTTTTACTATTTTGCGTTCACGTAAGCTACACGCAGGGTTCCTGTCGTGTTTTGGCGACATATAGACCTAACGACAATTAAGCTACATACAGCCTATCGCATATCTGCGTTAATTTGCTTATCTATACTGCTTTGTGTCACACATGATGCGACGAATTCTATATAGTTCGCCGCCCCCCTTATTTTTTTTTAAAAAAGCACGTACGCAAGGTCACGTTACGTTTAATTTTAATTCTTATTTTTATTTTAATTTTATTTTTTTTATTTTTATTTTATTTTTATTATTTTTTTTCTTAATTGTGTTTATTTCATTTTTTCCATTTTTTATTTTTTTAAAAAGGTTAATCTGTAGTCAAGTAGCCAGTATTTTTTACTTCTTTTATTTATTTTTGCTATTTTATATTGTGGGGAATGTTATAGTGATGCTCTGTTTTTATGTCTCCAACTGACCCCTTAGTTTTCTTGGCCTACGGGTCGCAAAGTACAGACAGGCTGTCGTTGTGCCATTGTGGACGTTTGGTGTATTTAACGTATATCGTTCACTACTTCTTAATGTTGCATCAGTGTGTGTAGGTGTGTGTGTATGTGTAGCAAAACGGTTCTTACTTTAGCTTGTTTAATGCCATTAATATTAATATGCAGACTGACACTGTCTTATTACTTTTGTATATTTCGTCTGCGTTTACTTTCATAATACTATTATAATGTAAACAAAAACTCAAACTTTTAAACACCGATTTTGTTATTTACTAACCAATTAACACACAAACGTACACACCAAGATGACATCATAATTCGTTAAGCGTTGTGTTAGTAGTAAAACTATTATAAATATCAGTCATACTTACAATTTTACACCCAAAATATTATTATAATTTCTTAACCGTTGTCGTCGACGACGTGTCGTCGTCGATGCAACTACATCATTGTTTTCATCATTATCATCATCATCGTCATTGACAACAACGTTACCGTCACCGCCGTAGCATCACAGGCACTGCGCCATCATCATTTCGTAGTCGTCATCACTGTCGTCGTAATTGCAGTCACCACTTCAACAGTTCAATTGCCGCAGAAACCGTCGACGTCTTTGCAGTTAGACAGCATCGCACATCGTCGTTCCGGTATCGACGTATCGTCGTCACTGCAACATCGGCATTGTCATCGCCATCATCATTATCGTCATAGTCAACAACGTTGGCGTCACCGTCGTATCATCACAGGCAATGTCGCCGTCATTCCAACGGCGTCATCCATGTTGTCGTAATTGCAGTCACCACTTTAACGTTGTAATTGTCGCAAAAACTGCCATTGCTGTCATCATCATACAATTATTGCCGACGTCGTTCTCGCACTTAACATTTTGTCAGTCGATTTGTTATTACTGCAATCAGCATCCACACTGTCACACAGCAGCGTCTTTGTCGTGGTAGCATGTACTGTACAGTCAACATCTGAGGATTGGTTGAGATTGCATGTCCCTGGTATGTCATAGTGTTGTGCGATGTATGTATTTTTGATAAGCCGCACGTCCTAGAGTTGTGTGTGTGTGCATATGTTGTGGTTAAACGGTAAGTCATAGTGTGGCGTGACGCATGTATTATGGTTAAACTGTACGTTGTAATGTCTTGTACATATCAGGTGTCGCCGGTAAAAAGCGAATGCATTGCAACCGTTGGTCTATTTCGATGACCAAGCGGACGCCGGCATAATGCTGTTACAGTAATAGTATACTGATTTGTTTCGTCAAAATTTTAAGTGGTTTAACTTTAATAACAACGATAACAGGAGATCGGCCGCAGTACATAACATCGTGTTCTAGCATGTCACTTACTTGCAACCCCCCGGTGACGACACTTGCGAGCGCTACCTCACATATTCTATAACATTAACATACAGACCTCTTGCCGACCTACAGTGATTACGGCATCCGCGTCGACTTCTTAGTGCGTGGGAGATGCTAAAATAGCACTTAGTCTTAAATCCTCATCACAGCCATTTGTCTATTTACATTCTCTTCTTACCACGTTTTACTGCCCTTGTCCTCCAATAGTCAGCATTATGGGATTAATGACTAACTGGAGGATAACAGGGAAGATTATCAGAACTGCCATTTTCGATACATATGCACAATTATAATCGGCAGTTTTTACAATTTTAGGTTTCCGTCGTTTTTTTGCGTTTTATCAAGGTTAAACTTTTTGTTTCGTTGTTATGTGTATGTGCAATTTTGCCTGCAAAGATCGTCCCCACAATGACCTATATTGTGTCGGGTGAAAGGTTAAACACTAATCACTCACCCCCACGTTTACATAATCACGCTAACATAAGTATGCAGTGACATCGACCACGACTGTAATCAGTCATCATATAGTACGCGCGTACGTTCTATCGCACGTCTATGTCCGCGTCAATGTATACTTATTGCTAGTGCAAACATAATATTTTGCTTGTAGTGGTGTTTATTTTAAATTTATTTTACTTACTGTTATTGTTCAGTTTTATTTTTAAACATATTTTAGTTCTTTTTCATCAATTCTTCCATACTATGTGCCTGTTAGTCGTCTGTTACTGTCTGTCTGCAACGCATGTGTTGCGACTAAACAGCGCGTATTAGGGGAAAACTGACGCTAGTCGTCAGTTGTCACCTGTATGTACATATGTATTTTTCATAAACAGTACTTTTTACCAAGAAGTATCTGTACAAGCACCTGCTTTTTATAAATTTTGTTTTATTTTTAATTGTTTTTAGTTTAGTTATTTATTATTACACTATTTCATTTTCTGACGCGTTACAATCATGCTGTAGTGCAGTGCACCCTTCGTACGATGTATTTGTCTGTTTATCTGTTTGCTGTCTGTAACGCACCTTAAGATTACCGTTATTTTCACATTTAAGGCATTTTTATTTCTATTTATTTATAAATTAATTATTTATGTGCGTTTATTTTCATTTTATAACCGTCTTTCCCTGCATTTTCAGTATCATACAGCCAACACTTTACATCCCTATGTTATACAAAATAGTTTTAATTTTCACGTTTACGTACTTACTTTCGGCCATTGTCTATCCCACTGTTTAGTTGTCTTACTATTCTAGGTCCGCAATTTTGTCTACAGTGCATGTATTTTAGCCAAAGTTTGCACATACCCCGCATTCCTCACACTGTGACACATGTTTTGTTGGTATCCCTCGCATACTAACTAACCTTACTGTCACATTTTCATTACTATGTCAGACCAAATAGTCCACTTTGCACACCTTTTTACGTATTTACTTACCCTAGTCGTTCGCACTAGCGATCGCATTTATAGTTTGTTGTTGTTGTATTCATCCATTTACCTTCCTTACCTGTAGTGCATGTAGTTCCGTTAGAGTCCGTTTCAACATCCTACTTTTGTACTTAATTCCGTTATCACTTTACGTCTTCATACCAAACTAAACATTCTTACTTTTTAACCCTTCGCACTAAGGCTTCATCAGTCTGTCTATCGCTTACTTACCTGTTGACGGTAGTCTTCACTGACACTTCTGTACGTTAAATATTTTGCTTTTCAGACTTTCTACATACTTTTTAATCGTTTACATCAACAGTTGCGCTTATACCACACCGTTGCATCTATTGTGCTTATTCGTTTGTCAGCCGCATACCTAAGCGCACTTACCTACTTCCAGCAATGTATGTTGTCCGGTTGAAGTATGCAAATGGCACTTTGTGTTCTAATGTTAACACAAATATTTTTACTTTACTTATTACTTACTTTTTCACTTACTTACATGCTTACTTTTTTAACCAACGACACTATCACTTTATTTTATTAGGTTGTATGCATCTGTTTGTCTGTCAGCCTGCCTGTCTATATGTTTGTGTAACAACTTGCTTTTAAATTATTCTGAATTTTGTGCAAATTCTGCCCCGCATACATGTACACAATGGTTTAGATGTGACACCAGTGGCTGGTAGCGGCATTATCGATCAAATTGCACTCACTTATAGATTAGACGTGTTATTCAGTTAGCTATTTTGTTGTCTGCTTTTGTAAGCGTAAAACGGTTAATACCACAAACTTACTAAATCAAGTGGCACCCTCTATCAAATTAACGATAAACAGGTGAGCAATTTGATGCTGCCAATCGCTGTGTAATGTACCATTTTTGGAGCATCGGCAATTTACAGGGTAGTGCGTTGATCTAAATTACGTGTGGTAAAAAATACGTGCGCCTCATAATTCTATCATGTTGGCCATCTGTGTGCCGAAAATTTATCAAATTGTTACAGCTTTGGCAAAGTTCCTGAACTGTATGCTAGCTTAATTGGGCCCCGCCCTCGCTGGCTTAGTGCCGTAATGGGGATGAGCTCCCACGCTACGGGCCTAGTTCAGCTTCGCTGCCTAGTGCCTATGCGAAATCTTTTTTTTCTTCTTTGGCAAAGTTCAGACAAAAACATGTTGGGAAATTTTATGGCTTACTCTGAATACAAGATAGTCAAAGAACTTACTGGAAAACAACAAACAGTACTTTCTATCAAATCTGTCAATGGTAATACAATAGAAACATTCGATGAGCGAATAAACAGATGGAAAAAACACTTCCAGACAGTGCTGAACTGTCCTAAACCCACTATAGTCCATAATTTCTTACAAGACAGCGAAGACATCACCAGATGGAAATAGATATGAGTGATATAAGATCTGATGAAGTGTTGAAAGCAATACAACGCCTAAAGAATGGGAAATCATTGGGATTGGATGAAATAAATTCAGAACTACTCAAATGTGGAGGACATCTAGTCATAAAAAAACTGACAAAGCTTTGCAACCAGGTTTGGACACAATCAAAAGTCTTTACAGACTGAAAAGATGGTGTCATAATACCTTTACCAAAAAGGCAACCTAACCGAATGCAACAATTGGAGAGGTATTACACTCCTTTTTGTTCCTGGTAAGGTGATGGCCAGTATCTTGCTTCACAGAATTCAGGATGCAGTGGACGAAAAGCTCCGACGAGAACAAGCAGGTTTCAGGAAAGGAAGGTTTTGTCAAGAGCAAATATTCACGTTGAGACAAATTATTGAAAAAGTCATCTCAGGCACCGACTTTATCTTAATACACTTCATCGACTTTAAGAAAGCGTTCGACTCCGTTCACAAACCCTCAGTTTGGAAAATACAAAAAGTTATGGTTTCCCGGATAAATTAACTAACATCATCACAGCATTCTATATGGATAGCAAATGTGCACTGAGGGCAGAAGAACAGCTGAGCGACTGGTTCCAGATTGTCACTAAAGTGAGGCAGGGATGTATCTTATCACCTCTGATATTCCTCATAGTGATCGACTGGGTAATAAAACAAGCTACAAGCAGCACATCAATTGGACTAGAATGGCTCAATAACGAACATTTGGTTGACCTAGACTTTGCTGATGACATCGCATTAATTGACACGACCCAAACCACGATGCAAGAAATAACTCACAGGGTGGAAAAAACTGCCTTACATGTGGGACTGTACATAAATGCTGCAAAAACAAAACTGATGCCAGTCAGTAATAAATACAACACCTCTGAAGACATCCTCGTGGAAGGTGACCCGATAAAATATGTAGAGAAATTCTGCTGCCTGGAAAGCATAATACAGCACAACAGCAGCTGCGATGCAGATATCAGATATTTCCACTCTTCACTATCTTCAACCTGAAAAAGCGAATTCAGTCTTTGCACGTTTGAACAAAATCTGGAAAAACAGGAAATTAAGCCTACAGATAAAAATGAGATTGTATGAATTACTTATCCTTTCAACTCTCTTGTACAGTGCAGAAACGTGGAACATGACAGTGGCCAACCGGAAAAAGCTTGAAGGAGCTCATTATAGATAGTTACGGAAGATACTGAGAATAAGCTGGGTGGACAGAGTCACAAAGAAAAAAGTTAGACGGCGTACTGGACAAGAATCACTAGAAACAATCATTAGAAGACGACGTCTACGCTGGTTTGGGCATATACAAAGGATGAGTACAAGCCGGCTAGCTCACCAAGCACTTAATTGGACTCCAGCAGTATTCAGAAAAAAGCTAGGGTGACCACGAAAGAGCTGGAAATCGACAATCAAAGAAGACCTGACGTTATTGGGTTTGACCTGGGACGAAGCTAAAAAAAGTGAAGATACCGTGAAGAGTGGAGATACCGTGTTGCCCGATGTGCTACCAGAGCACGTGGACGGACTAAGGTCTAAGGTAAGGTCTGTATATAAATTATTGCTTAAATATGCTGCATTTACAGAACGTCAAAGCACGTGCATGGATTTAGAATGCAACATGTTAGCTCGAAAATAAGTAAGGTCAGAGCATAGCAGCAAATTTGCCGTTTTTTATCCATGCAGATATGTGTTCATGCGATTTTCACGTGCGGAAGCTAGCATAGCTAGCTAGCTATAGCACGCATTAGCTATGCTAATTCTGTGTGTTGGCCTTTTACAACCCGGTACCATTGCAAGACCAGGTGAGATAGAGACTTCGGTTTTGACTGTGTGGTAGACTAATGTTTAGTATTTCGTGACAAGATTTCATGCCGCTGGGTGAGGGAATCCCCCCAAACAAGGGGGCGCTATTCTACCGTTAGTGGCTCATCTAACGTAAAACTAGGCACAGACATGCTGCTTATCATAACACACACTGGCAACGAGCTTTGTACGAATGGCAACAGCGCTGACCTTAAACCGTCCAAATTAGTGTTCGAACGATACTAGTATTGGCATACCGGGTATTGGGCAATACTGGCTGGTATTGGGGTGGATCGTGTATTGGGCGATATTTTTTTTTGACTGAGACCCACTATCGATATTCGCTTATGACGCCCGCCGCTGTCTGCTGTCTAATCCGCAATCAAACAGCAGTCGGCGGCAGGCGGCGGCCACTATACAACGATAATTCCGATTTGCTAGCAAACAACAGTGGCAGGAAGAGTGGGGTGGGGTAAACGCATGTTGAATTTTTGCACAAACAGCAATAACTCAGCCGCCAATTGACGTAGATAAATGAAATTTTGCAGAAATGTAGACGGCTGTTACCGAAAATAGACCATTTGACCAAAATGGACAAAAAAATAAATTCAAGATGGCGGCGGACGCCATTTTGAATTTCATCTGTCGTTCACAACTCGTTTACTATTGCACATATTTTTACGAAAGTTGGCAAGTGTATTACGTTGGAGGTCCTACATGCTCGTATGCCAAAATATTAAACAAAAATAAAATCCAAGATGTCGGCGGCCGCCATCTTGGATTTTTGCACAAACTGTAATAATTAAGCCGCCGATTGACATAGATTAATGAAATTTTGCTGTTATGTCGTCGGCTGCTACCAGAAGTAGATCGTGTGAACAACATTGGCAAAAATAATAAATTTAAGATGGCGGCGGCACCCATTTTGAATTCCGCTTATCGCTCATAATTTAGTTGCTATTGCACGTACTTGCACGAAATTTCATACGCGAGCTAAGTTTGATGTTCTACATGTAGTTGTACCATAAAATCGAACAAAAATGAAATTTAACATGGGAACGGCCACCATTTTGTATTTTAACACAAAGCATAACAAATCAGCTGCCAAAAGTAGTAAATTCAAGATGGCGGTGGTCACCTTTTAAAATGTCGTTTATTACTTATACCAGCTTTTTCACCCATCTGCATGAAATTTGGTATGTAGACTACATTCGCTGTCCCACATACAGGCTTGCCATTATATTAAACGAATAACAAAATGCAAGACGCTGGACGTAGTAGTAGTAGTTGTTGTTGTGTACAAAGTAACTGTTCAGTGACCTTTCATACTTTAATACAAGAAATTTGAACTAATGCTCACGGGACGCGCGAAAGCCTATAGCAGTTCCTGCCCACAGGCAGTCACGCATCGCAGTACTAAGCGGGCCCGGCGTAGAGTAACTTCGTTGCAGCCGAAACGCGTTACCAACGACGCCACGCCACCAACGCCAGTACCGTGGCGCCGCAATGTGAATGATTTTGTGTCGCAACCCGAAATCGCCCGAAAATCCATAAAAAATTCCAATTTTTGTGTTTACGGTTATCCAAGGTCATTGAATTCGGCGCCAATCGAAAGCCAGTATATGATTTCTTATTAGCGATTAATAGTAGCATAGGCCTTATCTCGCACCGTTACTGAGATACAGCGGATTATTGGCCGAAAATCGCAAATTTTGACCACTCCTCTCAATTAGGGCCCTCGTTCGGGGTGACCTTCTTTCGAATTTACGGAAACGCTTAACGGCTGCTAAAACTAGAGTCTACCGGGCAGCCGACGGTGAAAATTTGGTAATTCTACCTTGCACCGTTTTTGGCTGATCCACGCGTGTGACAGACAGACGGATGGACAGAAAGACGGACAGACAGACAGACGGAATTGCGATGGCTAAGACGCGCTGAAAGCATAGATGCTTTTGCGCGTAAAAACCGCAAATATTATATATGAATTAGAAATTTGGGGCAAAGCCCAACGTGAGTCCGCCCGGCGCCCTAAGTCCGACTGGGGGGAAAATTAGGTGGGGGGTAGAATTTCCACGGCATCAAAGTCACGTGGCCTGAACTCAAATGCATTGGCATACGCCAAACGCGCATTGTCGACTTAGGGTAGGTCAACATGAGCGCTTATAACTTTGTTGGTTGTGGACCGAATTTCACCAATTTTTTGTTCAACACCGAAGAGATAGCTATCGACAACGCCGTTTAGATTATGTCGCTATATTCATCGGCTCCAAAAATATTTGCACTTAAACTCGAAAGTTGTCGTAAATCGCACAGAGTTTTAAACGTTTTTGTCCTCCCAAATTTTAAGGGGGGGGCGGTGCCCCAAAAAGTTGTAGTTGCTTTAACACTCCAACCTAGAGGCGCGTCAAGTGCCAAAGTTTCGTCGGGCTACACCCCTAACTCCGAAGTTATAGGCGCTTTTGGTGGGTACAATTCTACATCTAGATCTCCAAGGTTAATAGACCGAACTTCACCGAACTTTGTTTTTGCGAGGAATCGCTGTCGAAAACACTTTTATTCGATTTCGAATATCTTCATCTGTTTCGGAGATATTCGCCGCCGAACTTCAACGTCGTCCGAAATCGGGCTAAATTTTGCATGTTTTTAACCTCTAAAATTTTTTGGGGTGTGCCCCCCCCCCCGAAATTTTTGACCGGCATTATAAAA
>Ga0209367_1003020_pt1 | contig 22632 bp, 12 predicted proteins | sample WorMetLIZISLAND2_FD_187412 | JGI IMG/M metagenome (GOLD analysis project Ga0209367, IMG submission 187412) | Marine gutless worms symbiont microbial communities from Max Planck institute for Marine Microbiology, Germany - Olavius geniculatus... ... | reverse complement strand
CAACACAAGTCTATATCATTCACAAGGTGGTGCCACAGAACTATCGTTATGCGATCCAGATAGAGAATTTGGTATTTGTATATTAACTTAGCGTGAACACCCCAATTTCTTGTTATAGGCTTTCGAGCATCTCGTGAGCATTAGCTCAAATTTTTTGTATTTGTTTGCTTTGTCTTTGAAAGTTTTTTATTCATGATGAGAGAAACTTTTTACTCAAACCCTGTCTCAAACGTTGTGATGAATAACGGCATTGGCATTTTTTAGCATTTGTTTCATGGTAATATGATAATAAATATGCATTTTTTCATAATATTTTAAACTGTATTTTATGATTCTGACTGTTTGTAGAAACCGACGTCTGAGCTGATGGCTGCTATTCAGCTGGGCATTGGTCAGAGCATCACAAGTCTTGTAGGAAAACCCAAGCGGGATTTACTGCTCCAGGATTTCTCGATCGTAGAGACTGTACAGTTTCCCAGGTTAGTTACCAGTTTCCATTTTGCTTTTTTGTTTTGTTGCTCAGTAAATGCAGATGAAATGGAACAGATTTTAATTTTTAAAAATTTTTTTTCAGTGGGCATACATCGTTACACATAAATGTTGGTGACAGAGTCTGGCAACTGCAAAACCATTTAGTATAAATTGTGCTGTTTCAGCATGGGAATACTCCTGGCAGTATTGCTGCCACCAAGAAGAATGCTATACTTTGGGATTTGAGTGCAAGAAAAATTAGAGTTACGAATAACTTTTGATGCAATTTTTGGAAAAATTTATTAGATTCTGGTGATTATTTGGTTTCTTTATGGAGTAGATCGTCATCCAGACTTCTTTGCCATTATCGTCCATCTGTGTCTCTCAGTCTGTCTCTCTGTGTCTATGTTTGTTTGTCCGACTTGACAGTGTTGCTATTGTTATTAGGGAAGGCAGTAGTCAGACACCTGCTCATGAGTACAGTGATTTCCGGTTCCGTACCTATGCTCCCGTTGCATTTCGATACTTCCGTGAACTTTTTGGCATTCAGCCTGACGACTTCCTTGTGAGTTGATTTTGATATACTGCAAGCAGTTAAAATGTTTTATGTGTTTAAAGATACAGTGAGTCGAAAAAAGAACAAAAGTCCAAACTGATGTCATACCGTCTCCAAATGTCGATCGAGTTACCTGTTTATTGATGAACAAATTGTGAAAATCGATGGATTCCTGGCAAAAAAGTTGAAAAGATTTTAGTGTGTTCTTGGACTCGTAGTTTATGATGTGATATGATGTATGATTTGCACTGGAAAACCTGCATACAGGCTGCCACTTTTTCTGTAGTGCTCATAAACTGAAAGAACTAGAACTGTTTTAAGCAGAACTGATGTGATAGAAATGGAACAAGTACTGTTTGCTGCATGCTGGCCACTATAAGCCTACTCGCAGGCTACATCAGAACGTCGCAGTAGGTCTAATCATCAGTCAGCTGATCAGCTGAAAATATGCTGAATAGCTTTTTTATTCTGCTTTGCCATTGCTGCTAAACACTTTTCCACCGCAGCATGGCTTTTCTGATTCTGACGGTCTGATGTCGACGTCATGCCATGTTTCCGATACCATTCTGAAGATCTTTGAGGCTTGCAAGTTCTTGCAAGATATCCCAAACTAAGTAATGTAGCGGAGTCAAATCTGGCGAACGCAATGTCCATTCTTATGAGCTGATTAAGTTGAAGGTGTTGTCTGGAAGAAAATTTTGAGTTGCTTAGATGCGGGGCAAGGGAACGCTGTTTTTACACGATTTTTAACTCGCCTAACATCATTGAGCGGCATTTATTGGCATCGTTAATGATGTCTCTGAAATTTATAATTCAGTAAGAGTACATATTGATCTACAAAACTGCAAAAGGAAATTTATTTCCATAAAGTATGTGCACCGTTATAATTACGCGAAGTTTGGGACGTTTTTTGGGCCACCAGGTATTCTTACAATATTACAAGTACTGCGTATCTGTGCTGTATCTTTCTTTTGTCATGCAAACTGTCTCAGTGTGAATACTGCTTGACAAGAACAACAACAACTACTACAGCTACTGCAACCACTACCACTGCTGCTATTACTAATACTATGCTTGTATTAACAGGTATCACTGTGCAACTACTCTCTGATGGAGCTGTCAAACCCCGGCGCTAGTGGGAGTATTTTCTACATCAGTGATGATGATGAATTCATTATAAAGACAGTTCAACACAAGGAGGCCGACTTTCTCCAGAAACTCCTGCCTGGATACTACATGGTGGGCCTGGAGTTTTCACTTAGCTGTCTTTGCTGGCAGTTTGGCAGTTCGGTGTTTGTTTTTGAACTTTATAGCCCCACGTAAGAGTGAATATCATCATGGAGACCCTCATGCATTGATCCGTAAGTTCAGCAGTATAGGCGAGATAGAAGGTTCAGGGTTTGGGGACTGCGTCTTCCAGTGGGGCAGAGCTCCAGTGGGAATCTAGGGGCAAAGCTCTCAGTAGCTGACAATAAAACGGGCAAAAAAGATGGCAATTTATAAAATGAAATTTGACCATGTTAGAAATGTGCCAATTTTATTTCATCCGTGCACAGCAGTACGTTATTGTTCTGCACCAAACAAGATGGGGTAAGGTCATCATCAACAGTTGATTAACCACCCGGCATCAAGCCAAAAATTTTTTTACTAGGTATTTTGCATTTTACATGGGCGCCTTTGAGTAGCTCTGAGAGTCACACTGCTGCATGAGTGTTTATTTTTGTTCTGCGAATTAAAATAATGAAATAAATGTACATGTGATTTCTTAACACTGACACTGTAGGCCTACAATTCAAACATGCACAAATTGCTAACAACAATAATTATTCAAGACGTAGTCTGGTATAAAACTATGCAGTAAGGATGTGATTTTACAGTTAGATTATTTTTTACTGACCAGTAGCGAAACTCTCGGCAGATTCACGTGGAACCCTGGTTGAAAAACACTGGCTTAGTTGCTAATGTCATCAGTGAAGTTAATCAATGCTGGTAACTAGTTAGTTGCTGCGTATCACATGTATGACAGATATATCTCATGTGGAATGATGATCCCAAGTTGTTTCAAGTTAAGACCATACTCGGTGTAGTGGTAAAAAAGTAACTGTTGCAGCAGTTGATCGTGTTGTTGTTTCAGAACCTGAATCAGAATCTGCGCACATTGCTGCCCAAGTTCTATGGTCTTTACTGCTATCAGGTATCATTGTTATATTTAAATGTTATAAGCACTATTGTCACTGAAACATTGTCTCTCTAGTAGACTCGACCCATTGCTAAAGCTGTGCTCAGTAAATAAGTAAACAAGGATGATTGCAATGTCTGAAGCAACATGCATCACTGCACAGTCACTGTACGATCATAAAGGGGTGGGATATGAGATGTTTGTTGTTTTATGTTTAAAACAAGTTCTTTGGCGCAGTAATTTTTAAGGGAGAATGCATATGTGCATTATAATTCATTTTGTATAGCTCCAGTCTTGGATCATTTGATTTTGTAAAATGTCTTTAAGGCTGTTGCAGATGTGTGGCCTGGTAGTCTAGCGGTAGCATGTCAGACTAGTGATTGCAAGGTTACTGGTTCAACTCCTGGTTGGTCCACTGCTAGCTAACAACCCTAGTCAAGTTGTTCATACACGTTCACACATGTGTTCCTCTGTCACCAAGCAGTATAATTTGATAGTAGCCTAACTGCCAGTGTGGCTTGGTAGTCTAACGGTAATGTGTTGGACTTGTAATCCTGAGGTAACACAGAGGCGCAGGTTCACCTCCGCACTGGGACACTGCCGGGTAATGACCTTAGGCAAGTTGTTCACACACGTGTACCTCTGTCACCAAGCAGTATAATTTGGTACCGGCTTCAACTCTGGGACGTAAACAGGCACACTGCGCGATACGCTGGCCCCGTATCAGTCGTCTTGCAGTGTAAAAACTGGTGTCTGGCTGAGGGCTTTAGGAAACGGAGATCAGCGTCGCCCTATGGGCCGTAAGGCTCGGGAAGGACTTTACGTTTACATTTTTTTACGTAACTGCCAGTACAGTTATGGCACTGTATGCACTCATATGTCTGAGCTGTGTTTGCACTCACTGTTGGCTCAGAGTCTTGCGAACAGAGATGAGCACTGAGCCCTAGGGTGATGTTGAATATGGGTGACTTTTCATTTTTTTAAGCAAATCAGACTCAGGTAACATTGCATCGTTACCTATGTGCTACATAAACAACAGCTGCAACTATTACTACCGCACGTCTGTTTGCTGTTATTTGCAGTGCGGTGGGAAGAACATTCGGTTCGTCGTAATGAACAACCTGCTGCCGTCGTCTATTCGCTACCATGAGAAATATGACTTGAAAGGTAGCACCAACAAGCGGAGGGCATCGCGGGCCGAGCGCGCCAAATCCAGCCCCACGCTCAAGGACCTGGACTTCGTAGCACTGCATCCCGACGGAATTATGCTGGAAGCCGACACATTTGCTGCGCTTATCAAGACCATCGAACGAGACTGCAGGGTCAGTTTCTTGCATTTTCAACATTATACACTATTACGTTAATTATTGTACTAGTTATTTTTCAGCTCTGTCATGATGATAGAAGCAATTGTCTTTTGCTCAAATTTTGGGCTATCAGACAATTTTTTCTTTGTCATTTAAAAGTGCTAAATTTGGGGCTGAGGAACCCCCATTTTAGAAAAATTTAGTGTCAAGATTGAAATTTCAAGAACCTTGTTGGCAAATTGCAGTGTCTGTTGAGAAATTGCAACTTCCTGACACACATCTGCAAATTTTAGATGGAGAATATTGTGGATGCTTAAAAGCCACCACAGAGCTATAATGGAAGGAAGAACAATTGTTGTTTACAATGACAGTTATGTTGATTGTGGAATGGTTGTAGGTGCTGCAGAGCTTTCAGATAATGGATTACAGTCTGCTGATGAGTGTTCACAACCTGGACCAGGCCGCTCGTGAAAATGTGAGATTCTTGCCTTTTGCTTCCATATATTTAGAATACAGCTGTATGCTTTTGTCTTTCAGGAAGACATGGACACAAGACAGATATATTTTTGTTTAGTTTCCATTGTGTTTTTAGGTCTTTTTTTGTGCCACACTCATCTGTATAAATTCCTCAAGGCATGAACAGCTTGTTGCGCGAAGTTATTTAACCATATTGTTTGTATAATTTTACGTAGGCCTAACTGTGAGTACGTTTTTTTATTTTTTTTTATTTTATGCTAATCCAGCTGTTGGCTGCAAAACATAATAAAGATGTTATTGTGTTGTGTTACGTTTATTGTACTTTCTGTGCATATATTTTATTCTGTACTTTTCATCTTGCCTTGTGAAGGATATACATTGCTCTGTAGTTGCTCTTAAGATGACGTTTATCTTTGAACAAACATCTGAATCTACCAATGCATTGATTTATATAGTGCTTAGCAGACAGTGCTAGCAGGCCACGAAAAGCTTTTTTTTTATCAGTCATTATGCAGCTGTCTTCATAGGCCACATTGTGGGTCTTCCCATCTGTCTGTTCATTAGTTTTGTCCAGCTCGAAAATAAAAATGTACAGAAAATGGTGGCATTAGCAGTTACTCAGTGCATGAGTGACTGGTGGGCGAAATATTAAGGTCACTTGATGTCAAAAAACCTCTCAAGCTGACAAAATTTCTGTCAGAATATTTGTTGATTCTATCTTTTGCAAACTGGTTCAACCTCCAGCAATGTAAAAGAGGACTTTCTGTTGAAATTTGAAACAAGTGGGTACATAAGTGGCGGATGGCTGCACAATATGTCAGTACTCAGCCGACAGACATGTTGCTGTAGTTATTGTATTGTGTTGTATCTGATGTGCAGCAAGAACTGCGTGAAATGGATGCAGAATCTTCTCCGAAACAATCAACCAGCGGAGCAGCTGGTGATACCAACAGTGAGGGGGCTGCTAAAGGTTTGTAGTATTAGTAGTAGTAGTAGTAGTTGCTGTTGTAGTGGTGGTGGTAGCTGTAGCAGTAGTCATAGTAGGAGCAGTAGTAGATTTCTCTTAAATTTTTAGACAGCTTTAATTGTTGCTTACCCGTGCTGAAAATTTGGCGACTGGACAGTGCTTTGTTTTTGTCTTTGGCCGGTCTTGGTCTTAGAGGTTGGTCTCTTGTTAACATCGCTATTAATGCAGAGTTATTTGTTTCACCAGCATTTAGCCTAGTACTGTATACTGCTACAGTCAAAGCTATTCAGGCTCAAAGTAGTGGTAGTGGTAGTAATGGTTGTCGTAGTTACGTCGGATCAGTCATTTAACTAGCACTTGGCTCTCTACTCAACTACGTTGGAGGCAATACAGGCTCGGGCTGAGCCACTAGTGACTACACTGTGTCCCAAAAAACATCCTAAACATTTTCAATTGTAACTTTAAGAAGGATTATCAGATTTTAATAATTTTGGGTACAAATATTCTTGAGGCAACTGGCCATCAAATGACCATTTAATTTCCCACCTCACCCAATGTCTGTTCCTGCACCACCTGGGGAAAACAGAACCAACAAAATCTTACTTTTTTGTCTAATGCAGTATGATTGATTAACTTATCAACTTAACACATAAACACATATTTTGTTCACATTTCTGACACTTTGGCTGACATTTCATCCAACTGACTATTTTTCAACTGCCTACAGTAAAATTGCTTGAAATGTTGGCCCATTATGCGAACACAAGCATGGAGATGCTTTCTCTATTCATTGACAGCAGTATCGATAATGTTCTGCTTTAGACCAATCCAGGCTTTACCAGTCACTTCTTGAGTTTATAAACATTCCTGAATGTCATCTGGTTGAGACACTGCTGCATGACAGTCAAACATTTTAATAGACTGGCTGTCGGGGCCCACAGATCAGGATAGATGAAATTTATTGATGTTATTTCATTCATTTTAACATATATTATGCTTGATCTGCTTTCTCCAGGTAGTGCTGAAGCAGATGTTGGGTGAGATGGGAACTTAAACAGTGATTAGTGATTTAATAGCCAATTGTATCAAAGTATTTTTGCCAAAAATTATTAAAATTTGCTAATCTAATCGTTCTTCGAGTTACAGTCAATAATGTCAGATATGTTTTTTTTCACATTTTCTGTTTATTTCAAGGTATATTGTGGATGTAGTAGTTGAGGTGGTTGTTGTAGTTACACGGGGCCGGTCGTTTCACCAGCGCTTGGCTCAGTACTCTACAACAATGGAGGCAATTCAGGCTCAGTCTCAACCACTGGAGATAGATGAGGATGAAGTCCCGTGAGTTGGCAGCTCTGTTTGTTTTTTCAGTATTTAGTTAATAGTTATATGTTGTAACAACAACAACAGCAAAAACAACAACTGGTATTAGTACTACTAATACAACATGCTTCTGGTTGCTGTTTATTTCTAGAAAAACCTGCATCTCTAAAATTTTCATTGCACTTTCAAAAATATCAGTGCAGTCTTTAGTGTGCTTTCCAAGTTTTACTAAAATTACTGTTTGCATATAGTCTGAAATGTTGCAGTAACTTTGCTTAAGTTCTTATGAGTACCATTTAGTGTGTCAGTTTGTTTTTTTGTGATTCGTTGGATAACATTACATGACACGTCATGATATAAGATCATATGGTAAAAAAAATTTTCCGCCACCTCATCCTTAGTTTTTTTGCTAGCTGCAACAGAATTTTTTTCCCTATGCTATCCAGGCTCAAGCTCAGCTACTTGAGATAGATTAGGACAGAGTCTTGTAAGTTTTGCAAATTTTGCAACTTTATTTGTGTGGGAGGTTTAATGTTTTTGATTCAAGAACTTGTTGTAAATGAAACCGTTGGCATGAGTAGCTGCCAAGTAAAAATGCTTGTTTGTAACTTTCAGTGAACATGTAATACAGCATTTTGTAAATTTAACAGCTCAGTCTGACAGTTTGTTGCTGTGTGTGTGAAATAAAACTAGAATGTTTAACAACTTTTGACTGCCTTTGAATAAGTACGTGTGTAATGTTTTTTTTTGTTTGTGTAAAGAAAATAATAAAGGCACTGAAACTTATAATGCATGATACTTCATTTCAGAATGTAAAATGCATATTTTTGTAGTAGTCAGTTACTTCCTTCCAATATTTTTTTTTGGTATTTATTCCTATAATTATAATTCTGCTGTACAGTGTATAGTGGTGAATAATGTGCTTTGGTGCTGTGTGTTATATATAGACCTGGAGGAATTCCTGCGAGGAATTTCCGTGGAGAGCGTTTGCTGCTGTACATCGGCATAATAGATATTCTGCAGAGTTATCGGCTGACAAAGAAGCTTGAACATGCAATGAAGTCCATCGTTTATGATGGGGTCTGTACCTTTCACTTTCATTGTGTATTCTTATAGGCAGTGGGATTTCCACATTGGGCTAAAAAGTGCCAATTGAGATACTTTTTGGCAGCCGTTGCCTTGCCTTGCTCTGCCTTGCTTTTGGACCATTGTTTGAATCACTGACGACCATTAGGATACATGTATGAGAAATAGAAATTGGGCTACTTTTCAGTAGCTTATGTTTGGTGCCATGATTTCCAAAAGATTGACCAACCCTGATTGATAGGCAGGGATATATGGTTATTATCCTTCTTCTATCTGTCTGTCTGTTGTGTACGGGTTTTTAACTCAAACTTTTACAAAGACAGAAAAGCCAAGATTAACATGAACTTTTCTCAGGTTGGGAGTAAATGGTGTGTTAGTTTTTAGCTCAAAATGTCAAATGTTGGGTGGATGGCTGCATAAGATGTTGGCACAGGGTTGACATAGTCTTTAGGCAAAATTACTGCAGTGCAAGTGATAATTCTGCCTGTTCCTATACACTTCTTTGTAGCATGGTCTGTCTGTCTGTTTGCTTGTCATCCGTGACATTCATGCACTTACATACTTAAATTGTTTGACTGATTTAAATGCCATTTGGCAGGTGTCCAATGACACATTGTGTTTTCCTGACATTCAGGGGGAATGGGAGATTTTGAATTCAGCATGATTGTCGGCGGAGTTTAAGATCTTTGGTCACTTCCAGTTTGTTGTTGCCTTCAGGACACAATATCCGTGCATCGACCGGGCTTTTACTCACAGCGCTTCCAGATGTTCTTTTCCACGACCGTCTTTAAGAAGATTCCTTCACGTACGTAGCTGACTTTGGCATCATGGTGGGAGCAGTTGCCTGCAGTGGCGTCGTAGCTGGGGCGCAGGAGAACAGGGGAGATGGATAGCTGCTCCCATAAAATAGTTGGAATATCTTCTTCTATCAGAAAAGTTTTGTTCAAAACTGCGAAATTTGGAGCTTAAAATCCGCATTTAAGCAAACTTAGGGGCAAAATTAAATTTTGAGCACGCATAATCTGTTTTTAACCCACCATGCTGCTGTTGCCCCCTCTTTCCAGGCCCCATGAATTTTAGCCTGTCTGAGAATTTTGTTGTTGTCAAAAAATATTCGTCCAAAAATGCAAAATTTGTGGCTGAAAATCCCAATTTTGGAGGAATTTAAGGGCAAAATTAGAATTCTGAGCACTGACAATTTTCTGTGTCGGAGATTTGTGCTAAATTTTCTGTCGAAAAATTGCAAATTTGTGCTCCACCTCGATTTTTCTAACCCACAATGCTGCTGGTTGCAGTATGATTATCTATTGCTAGAACTGTACTTTCATGCAGTTTTTACAGAAGAATGTATGGACTTAACTTTAGCTGTGGATGTTATTCTGTTCGTTTTCGGTTTTAAACAGACAACCAAACTACATTTGACTTTGTGTCATATGAGTAATTCTTGTTGCTTTATTAGATCTGCCAAATAAAATGCAGAAAGAGATTGCTCGTAAAAATTTGATAAATTTTTATTTGGATCGGCATTTTACAGTTGATGTGTGGTAAATGGAAAAGATTTATGAATGTTTTCGTGCTGATTTGTTGGCGCTTTCTACCAGCTAATTTACACTGTGAGGCATAAACAACACACAAAATTTTTTTACCATAACTTGAAGAAGGGTTATCCAATTTTAATAATTTTCGGTACACATATTCATGACACAACTGGCCATCAAATAGCTTTTCAGTTTCCCACTTCATCCAACATTTGCTTCTGCACTACCCGGGGAAAATAAAACAGGCAAAATATTACATTTTTTTCTTCAATGCAATATCATTATTTGATTAAAATAATGCACATTTAGCACATTTTTTTCCATATTTCTAGCACTTTGGTTGACAGTTTATTGAATTGTTTAGTTGTGCAACTGCTGACAGTAAATATTCGAAATATCGACCATTTGTGCAAACACAGGAAGGGAGATGCATTCTTCATTTGTTGATAGCAGTGTTGATAATGTTCTGCTTCAGACTTCAACCAGTCGCTTTTTGAGGTCATTGATATTTCTAAACAGCGTCCCGTAAATTTGCTGCTGCATAACACTGCAAATACTGTCGAATGGATTGTGATCAGAGCTGTTATGTATCTGAATGATTAAATTTACTGATGTTTTTCTTTCTTTTTTATCTTATGTTGCACTTGTTCAGTTTCCCCATGTAATGCAGCAACAGACATTAGGTGAGCTGGGAATTTGAATGGCCGTTTAATGGCTAGTTATGTCAGACATGTTTATACCAAAAACTATAAAAAATCTCGTTATCCTTCTCCAAGTTCCTATCAGTAATGTCATGGATGGTTTTTGGCGTTTTTTGTTCATTTTAATGCTGATTTCATGTGCTTTAATTTCTCCAGGTAGTGCAGAAGCATATGTTGGGTGAGGTGGAAACTTGAATAACCTTTTGATGGCAAGTTGTGTCTAGAATAGTTGTACCAAAATTATTAAAATCCGATAATTTGCCTTTATGTTATAATCGATAAATTTTTTGTGTGTTTTTATGCCTCACAGTAGTCTTGTCTAAACAGTAGTTATTATTGATTGTAAATTTAGTCATGGATACGTTATGATGATAAAGGTAGATATAGTCAGTTTTAATGTGCTAATTGGCAGTGGACCAGCCGCAAGTGAAAGGTGCACATGTCAGATTCAAGAAGCTTGTCCAAATCGGTGAGTGTCAGTTTTTCCAACATAGTTTACAGTTTTCCAATGTAAATTCCATCCTACGAGCTGTTGTGGTTGAGTTACTGTTGTGTGTGCTGAAACGTTGTTATTTGATGTTATTTGTTGTGTGCTTCTGCACAGTATTTTATTGCACCAAATTTGCATGGGGATGGCTTCGAAGCCAGGCAAGTGGCCTTCGAGTCCAAGGCTACTAAGTAATAGAGTTCGAAGATGGGCTGTCTAATAGCCTATCTACACCATATTAAAACTGTGGATTCAAATACCTTATCTTGCACAGTTACGTTGGCGTGACAAAATGATACACAAACTCATTGCATGGAGCAGATTCATCAAAGTGACTAAAGGCCAAGGCTACAGTTTTTTGTCCTCAAATTCTTGAGGACAGTCCTTAAAGATCCCATCACTGGATTTGGGTCTTGTTATCAGTAGGGCTTAACGTTTTCTACAGCCCATGGACCACCCATAGGAACTCGGCCCGCGGGAGTCGAATGGTCACGTGACCGATGACGTCACGTGACTCAAATAGGTCAAACTCGTGACCCCATTATCTTTGAGGTGCCATATCTCCATAACGGTGAAAGATAAACACAGGGTGACAATGGACCATTTATAGTGAATCGAATGGTCTCGTGACTGACAATGTCTGTTGTCTAGTTAAAATAATAGAGAAGGATGAAAGGATCATTGCTGCTATACAATTTGAAATTAAACTGTTTGATTTTTTCTACCAGTCTAAACAGCTCACTGATTATATTTATATGGACGTATACTGTAAACTATCGATATGCATTGGACAGACTCCGTGTTCGTATGAACATTATCTTGTTTTATGAATAACAAGTCAGTAATAGGTCTGAATACAGTTGTGCTATTTGGCAAGTACTCAAGTGATACAAGTTACTGAGTTTGCATATCACTTGTTGTTAAATGTCCCTAGAAGTTATTGAGCTTGCCCAGCACTAGAGTTGTGAAAGGGCCCTAAGCTATTGAATGTCCTCAAGTTACTGGGTTTGCCGAGCACTTAGTAGAGTTGTAAAATATCATTCGGTGTTGTTGATTGGTTGGCAGTTCGTGTGATCACAGATCATTGTAAGTTGCACTGCATTGCACCAACGCTGCCTTTTATTTCTTATTCACAGCTGGTGCAGCCAAGTGCAGCATGCAATAGTGTGCATCTTGTTCAAGCTTTTACCATTTTCTTTATTTTAAGTTTTTTTTATTTTTAACTAACAATATTAAGTTACAAGTTTGACTAGAGCTGCACAACTCTAAATTGAACCCTGATCTTACAGCAGATTTAACCCTTATCGTTGATCTTTTGATTTGAAAATTGGCACAATGGTTACTTTTACCCTGGGGAACGTTCAGACCAAGGGTTTGGTTCTTCTGCATCTTTTAGTTTTGCAGTTAGGAGCCTGTATGGGTCAGATGTAATGTAGCCTGTTAGGACAACCACGTAGCAAGGTAAAAATGACTCTAAAAACCTGCAGTCAGATTGATTAACACCACTTTATGAATACACCTATTTTCTTACTGGATAGGTGGAGACTTTCAGCAAAAATAGACACAGTCTACTCTTGGAGTTGAGTTTTTGCCCACTTCCCAAATGCTACTCTACATTTTTGGAATGTTCGCACTGTGTACCCTCTGATGCTGCTGCACTTGCTGCATCTGGATTATTTTTACGCGCGAAAGCAGCTACTGCTTTCAGCGTGTCTTAGCCATCGCAATTCTGTTCGTTCGTCTGTCCGTCTGTCTGTCACACGGGTGGATCAGTCAAAAGCGGTGCAAGCTAGAATCACCAAATCTTCACCATCGGCTGTCTGGAAGACTCTAGTTTCAGGAACTGTACAGTTTTTCCATAAATTCGAAGGGGGTCACCCTGAACGAAGGCGCTAAATGAGAGGGGGTGGGCAGAATTTGCGATTTTTGGCCAATAGGTCGCTGTATCTCAGTAACGATGCGAGATAGGGCCTAGGTTACTATTAATCACTAATAGGAAGTCGTACACTGGCTCTCGATTGGCGTCGAATTCAATGACCTTGAATGACCTTAAACGCCAAAGTAGGGGGTTTTATGGATTTTTTGGCGATTTCGGGCTGTGACACAAGTCTATATCATTCACAAGGTGGAGCCACAAAAAATCGTTATGTACAGTTTGGCATGACTGTAATAAAGCTGTGTTTTATCTCAAATTCCTGCAAATCTAACTCAAACAGTAGACAGACGGTAGAAATTTTTTTGTACCATTTTGTTGTATTGTGTGCGCAATAATTTATTATTTAGTACATTTCTGATGCACAGTATTTGGTGAAACGGCTTGCATATCTTATGCAGCGTAATTTGCGACATTTTGTTCGATGGTGCTGCCACTTCGGGAATTGGTTTACAACGTCCAGCACTAACTAACGCTGATTGATGACATTGATTGACTTGTTATATTTTTACGCGCGAAAGCAGCTACTGCTTTCATCGCGTCTTATCCATCGCAATTCTGTCCGTCTGTATGTCTGTTTCTTTTCGTCTGTCCGTCCATCCGTCAAACGGGTGGAACGAGATGGGCTTAGGTTAGATCTTGGCGCCACTCTACTATCGTTATGTGATCCACATGAGAATTTGGTACTTGTATATTAACTTAGCATGAGCACCCCATTTTTCAGCTAAACTACTGAACCGGAACTGCTATTGGCTTTCGCGCGTCTTGTGAGCATTAGCTCAAATTTCTTGTTATTTATTAATTTTATCTGTGTTCAATGGATTTGTATATTTTGGAAATTTCTGTTTGGTTTCTGCACATATTGTTTTATGCCTGCAGTCATTTGCACTTGCTATTATTTTATTTTTTATTTTGTTGTAATTATTATTGTGGAGTGGCTTGAACATTGGAAAATTGAGCCACTAAGCAAAAATCAAATGTAGTTATAGTTGTAGTAGTTATATAGTATCACTGAGTTTGAGTTGTAAATGTGTTGTGTTTAAGTTCATACCTAGTATTCAAGTGGGAAAAAAATCTGTTAATTTCTGGATACTTTGACACAAGACCTATGATAGAATAGATTAATAGCTTGCTGCTACCTTTTAGTAGTGTTTGTGGTCGTAGTGGTAGTATTAGTAGTAGTTGTTGTTGCTTACAATGTGGCTTATCGCTGGCTGAATTAGTCACAAATTACACACATTTTCTTGACATTTCTTGAACTGTTAGTCGATGGGGTAGTGGTATGTCTGCTAGCTGCAAGCCACAAATCCAGTGGTTCACTGATTCGAGCAGTGAATGGCTGTACAGTGCGCTGTGGTATCATTAGCTCAATGCCATTCAGCACTTCTGGCTACGAGTCTTACTGATGCAAGAACCATTATAGCAAGTGCAGGACTTCACCTTTTATTGTTACTTTTTACATGTTGGGACAAAAACTGATTAAATTTGGCTTCTGGCAATCAAAGAATTATTTTGATGTTTTTACCTTTTGCTTTAGTGTTTTATAGGTCAAAAGGATATGCAGTTCTTCGCATGAACCCATCTCATAGCTATGGAGCATCACCTGCCATATTAGATCACACAATGTTACCTGCCACCTGATCTGTTGTCAGCCAGACAGGCCTGTGCTTGATTTACTCACCCTGGAGGGATGGCCAGGCTGAGTTGCCAGTGTTAATGTCTGCAGAAGCCAAAGTGTCAAGTGTTAGTGAGTGAGTGAGTGACTGACTGACTGAGTGTTGTTTAATTTCAGCTCTGAGGCATTCTCCAACTGCCAAGAAGCCAGCATCTCAGAAAGATGGCGATGAAACCACCGGTTTGTCAGATGACTTTAGATGTTATTATCAGCATTATTAACAAGAGCCCAGCTGTCACTAGGGAATGCCAACCATACTCTGTCATGCATCGTATGCCTGTCGTTATGTTTAGTATTTTATTTACTTATTTAACGTTAAGCTTGTGTTACTTTCAGTATCAGTAAATATGTATAAGAAACTGTTTCTATGAACATGGCACTGACGGAAACTTTGAGTTGAATATTGTGGTCAAACTGCTCCAGACATGGTGACTAGTGACAGCCTATAGGAACTCCTCATCACTCTGTGCAACAGTACTGTTGCTGACCCTTTACCACGTACTGTTTAGTCACAGTACAAATCATTACAGATGAATGACGTTGCCACAAGTGCAATCATTAGTTTGGTTGGCTAAAAATCTTTCGATTTTACTGATGCTCGTTCTGCTATTGGATGACAGTTTTCTGATTAAAGAGGCGCATATTGATTATTGTTTGCCTTCATTTACAAGTTTTTAGTCATACTTCAATTCAATTTATTGTGCTAAAAATAAATGCAGAAAGACATGCCATCTGACTTTGGAGTGGCATGTTTCATAAATGAGGCAAAAAGTATTTGTTTGTGGATATTGATTGTATGCAGTTTAATTGGTTGATAGTAATTTGCATTCTGGTAGGAGAGGATGGTAAACTGAAAGGGAAACTAGTATTTCCATATTTCCTGGTGTCTATAGTAGTGTTGGATAAACAGAAACTGAAACTAGATGTTGGGTATTTCCTGGTGTGTTTTGTAGGAGCAGTGGGTGGGCGTCCAGATCTGTTGTCAAACTCTACGCCACCCCCGAGTGAACCGCTTTCAGTCAGCATTGAGAAGTAAGAACCAGAAGCAAAGTACTCTTTTTGATCACTTTTTAAATTCATTTATTGGTTTAGTTGTTAGCTTGAGTTATTAGGTGACATTATTCTAGTGAGTGTGATTTCGTCTATTGCTACCCATACATGCCATTTGCAGGTATACTTGTGGGGTCCATGACCCCCAGGAGAAGGGAAGATTTTGGGATTTATCTTGTTTTAAAACCAAAACATGCAATTCCCAATTGCTGCTGTCTTCTGGTGAATAGAAAGGAATCAATTTCACCTGATACCAAATGACATTGTTTTGATTACTTATTTATGATCCTGATTGCATTTACAGCCTGTGATTATCTGATGGTCTTATTTTTTCATCACACGATTTGAATGATATTGGTTGCTTTTGGCATTCAATTAGCACCTGAGGTTTAATAATCTTTGGCATATATCTTTTTGAAATTTTTCGTGTATTTTTATGTATGGTTGCTATTTTGTTTTACCCAAAGCTTGTGATGGACTGGCTGTTCTGAAAGTCTTACCCTAGCATCATCATCTAAACTTTTATTTCTTATATGACCATCAGCTAGACTTGGTGGTCTGGCAGTTTTGATACATCGGTTGATATTGTGTCGTGCTGATGTAGACATGGTGTGGCCACTGCTACCAGTAATCGTCTGTTTGTTGTGTGTGTAGACATGGTGTGGCCATGAGGCCGTTAACTGCAGCCGCTGTGGCCGAAGTCTATGACAAAACTCTGCTCTCATCTCCCGCTCATACTATGACCTCTACGCCCACCCACACTTCCTACACCGAGGGAACACCAAGTTATACCACGTCCAGTCCCAGCTGCTCCAGTGAACCCATCGGTCTGTAGTAGTTATGGCAGTTGTAGCAGTAGTAGTTATTGATGTAGTTTTAGTAGTATTAATAATAGTAGTAATATGATGGCTTGGTTGTGAAACAACGTTGGACTTACAGCCATGGGTTTGATTTCTGGTCGAGTCGCAGTCGAGTGGTTACTACTGGGATGGATGACTGTCTGTGGACAAGTAAACCATCTGGGTATACGAGGGTCATCCCAAAAGTTTCCTGCCTCGACATATTAGACAATAATATTTTCCACAATCTATACATCAGTGAAATGGAAATCCTTTACTGACTCATACAGTTTGTTGCAGATATGACGTCGTTGTAAGTTATGACGTCATAGAGCACTGAACCAAAACGATTTGGAGTGCTAACACAAACAGCATAAAATCTGGCTCGCTGGTGCATGAAAATTTTTTAGTTTGTAGCTGGATTTGTAAAAGTGGGGCACCGTGAAATCTAATTTTGTGAAAACCCTGACATATATGCATACAAATTTTTCATTTGTGTATGTGAACATACGACAGCTTAAATTTGTGCTGGCCACAAATAAAAGCATTTGAGTGAATTACAGTTTCATGCAAAATGAGGCGCGGTCAAAGATTTTTGAGTGTCATTATATTACACAAAAACTTTTTACTGTCTATACATCAGTAAAACGTACCTTTCTTGCATATTTGTGTGAGCAGCATGTGGAAGTGATATCATTGTAATTTACGATGTCATAGAGCATTAAGCTGAAACAGTTTGGAGCATTAACTCAAGCAACATTTGAATCAGGCTGGTAGGTGCATGAAACTTTTTTTTCAGTTTGTAGCTGGATTTACCAACCTGGGGCTCCGTGGCATCTGTTTTTACAAAAGCCCTGACAAATACGTTTACAAATTTTTTTATTTGCGTCTGTGAGTATACTATAGTCTAACCTGCGGTGGCGACAAATAACAGCATTTCAGACAATTACAACGATGTAATGCCAATATTAAACATTGTCAGAAAGATTTTTTTGAAAATTTTACTGTTAATTATATAAGTTGTGTTGATGGAAGGCCAATCAAGATTTGACTAGTTACATGGGCCCCTGATGGGCAAGGGGCTGGGAGCGAGCCCCACGCCATAGTCCCCTAATTTCAGCACTGCACCTTAGTCTAAAGTCTACAGTTACCCATCTGGCTGTTCATGACTATGACTTCATGCACTAAGACCACTATGCGTATAATAATGACACAGCGACTATTATCTATTTTGAAATCTGAAATTCGATCATGGTGCTATCCACGATGATGAATGACTCCAGCCTTTTTTGTTGACGCTAAAAATCGTGTCTATTCAATGCTCTGTGATGTCATAGATTACAATGACGTCATATCCACAGCAGGCTCATATGAGTTAATAAAGGATGTGCGTTCCACTGATGTATAGATTGTGGAAAATATTGTTTTCTAATATGTCGAGGCCAGAAACTTTTGGGATGACCCTCGTATAATTAACACCAAGATCAACTCAGCCTTCCATCCATCTGGAGTATGTAAATCGAGTGCTGGCTGGGGTTGAGGCGGGTCATGTTCAGCTTTATCGGGTGGCAGGTAACATTATATGATTTTATATGGCAGGTGACGCTTCGTAGCTGTGAGATAGGTTTCCGTTAAGAGCTACTGACAACTTTATCATTTTTTCTTTATAAGTGTCAAATGTTGGTGCTGTTATGTTGTCAGTTGTCGTTGCGTGAACAGGAAGGACTCCAAGTCACACTGCAGAGGAAGCAGAAAATGCCACCACACTTCTCAAGTCAGCCACTGTGATCGATGCATCACAAGACGTCATGGTAGTGGAAATTCCCCCTGGGAAGCCCATAGCAGCTGCTGGAGTCAGCAGCGGTTGTGGGAATTCCGCCGAAAGTCCATCGACTGTAACCACGGCGATACCCACCACCACTGCAGCGGTGAGGCTGGCTGCAGTGGGACGGATAGATTCAACGGAAATACCACCGGGAACTACGGCGGCAATGGCAGTGACAGGGAACCAGACTACGCAGTCGGAGGGCAGTGAATCAGACTCAACGACCACTCGGCAGCCTGCTACAACTGCTAGCCAGTAACTACTTCCTTTTCACGGTAAACAGTGTGATTTTTTATGTGGGAGAGCTAGCATAGCCATAGTGCATATTTGCTACAATAATTCTGTCTGTCCGTCTGACCGTCCGTCATGGCGCGGTACCAATCCAAGACCAGGTGAGATACAGATTTTGGGTTTCTGCCGTATGATAGCCTATTATTCCTAGTATTTCGGGACAAAATTTCATTCTGCTGGGTAAAGGAGATCCCTTCGAACAAGAGGGCGAAAGAGGGGCACCCCCTTAAAAGCGTTATTTTACCGTTATAGGCTCGTCTAACGTGAAAATGGTTGCAGATAGGCACAGACATGCAGCTTATCGTAACAATCGTAGAAATGTTAACATTGATGACCTTGAATGACCTTGAGCCCCCAAAATAGCAGGTTTTAGTGAATTTTTTAACAATTTTCGGCTGCGACACGCATTTCAAGAGTGAATTGCACCAAATGGCTGGAGATAGACCAAAACAACCTGCATGTGAAATTTTCAGCATTGAATGTAGATTTTAGCAGTCCAAGTCCGAACCCTCTACTTTCAAGGTGGGTTGCGCAAGCGGGTATCAAAGAGGGGTACCCTTCTAAAAAGTGGTTATTTATCCATTGTTGGCTTGTCTAGTGTGAAAATGGTTGCGGATATGCACAGACATGCTGCTTATGATAACAGGCACTAGCGACGAGCTTCTTAGAAATGTCAACATCAATGACCTCAAATGACCTTGAACCCTAGAAATATTAGTTTTTAGTGATTTTTTTGACGATTTTTGGCTGCAAAAGAGTGAATTGTGACGAAATGGATAGAGATAGACCAAGATTACCTGCGAACAGGAACTGCTATAAGCTCTCGTGCATCTCATGAGCATTAGCTCAGATTTTTTGTTTGTCTTTGTTGCACATGTAATCATGTTTTTGATAAATTTTGTTGCGCTTGCAACAGCTTGCTTTCTTATTTTATGGTTATTTTCTTTTCACAGTGGCTTATGTGAGTTTTAAAAAACTTTTTTGTGACAGTTTCAATTTTTTCACGCTTTGACACTGGCGGTTAACTAAGCAAAGTGTAAATGACTGCTACGGGGAACAAATCGGATGGAAAAGTGCCTAAGAATGAGACCACATTACCCCTTTATAGAGCCATGGACAGCTTCTGAAACAAGAATATGGTTACTCGGCTGTCTACATCTCCCAATCTACTGTTTGTTTTGCTGTTTCAGATTCTAGTATCAGCCTTCACCGCATCATTCGGTCGGTCGTTTGTTCGGTTGTTGGTAACCATTAGTCTGTTGATCAGTGGCCTCTCTGTTGCTAACACACACCTACAGTATACACCATTAGTTTCTTACACCTCTGTACTATTTGTAGAGTTGTCCAACAAGAGATTGATGTGCTCGCCATGATGCCATGCATCAATGGCAGATTTTTATCATAGTTGTCAGAAAATCGTCTGCAAATTTCTGTGCAAAATGCAAAATTTGTGGCTTAAAACCACCGTTTTGGGGAAATTTGGGAGCACAGTTTTAAACCAGGAGCACCCATAATCTCTTCTGATGGAAATTTGCAGCTGCAACTTCTTGCCGTGCCTTTTTTTAAAATTCACAACGCCACTGATGTTCGACATCATTCTCTCGTTGAGAAAGTTAATTGTTTGGACAGCTCTTCTTATTAGTCTGGCTGAGTTTTGTTGTGAGTCCGCCTTTTCCATGGTACACCGATCTGTTTATTTCGAATAGTCCATCTGTCTATTGGCCATGGTTGAAGAAAACCATGTTTTTTGAAGAAAGTCGTATTAGAAGATTGGATGCAAATTTTAAGACCAAGAACATCATGTACGCCATCCTCTGTGTCACATCGTTTCTGTTGACTGAATAACTGGACGTCAGAACTCAAAAATCACAATTGAAATGTGAAATTAAGTTGGATTTGCACAACAAATGATGGAAACCTAATAAACTGCAAGAAGCCCAGCTGTCACTAGGATAGCCGACCATACTGGTTGTCAGTGACTTTCGAGGTTATTCGAGGTCGATGATTTTCATTTCATTTGAAAGCCAATATGTGACTCCCTATAGCAATCTAGGCCCTATCTTGCACTGTTTAGCCACAGTACATCCGTGATGAACAGACGGACAGACAGATGACAACCATGACAACCATCGACCATTACTAAAGTACTGTCAGCTAAAAATTTGGACTTTTGAGGCTTTAAGATTTTTTGAAAGAAAATCTAAGTTTTCCAGCCTTGGCGTCGGCTGATCTACGCAGCTGTTAATGTGTCCCTATGAGTCAGTTACATTCTAGTCACATGTGATGAGTCCTTTATTTCTTTATCGTTGTAATATTATCAGTATTTTGTTGTGCCATAATTCACCCAGTGTATGTGAAAATGACATTTGTATTAGACACATACCTGCTTATTATCCATGAGTGTTTTCATTTACTAGTCATTTTTATTAGTCAACAATGGTGTTTAGTTAATTGTTATTTGTCTCATTAATCCAGTTATTTTTCACGTATTGTTGCTAATAATGTCAGTATTTCATTTCGTCCTAATTTACCCAATGTATCTCACAATGACACTTGTATTATGCCTGGACCCACTTGTCATTGTGTTATCATTCACAAGTAATTTCCTTGACAGCCAGTCTAGCACTTGCTGTCTCTGAATGTTACTGTTTTGACATTGGCTGTTGACATCGGGTGAGGTTAAATTTTGCTAAGACTTTAGTCTGAGACCAAAGTTTGATCTTATTCATGTTCAAAATTTCAACTTTGCTGCTAAGTTTACTAAAAATGAGGGACAAATTTTGTTTTTTTTTGGACAAATTTTACCAGCATGCTAAAATTTAAGAGGGAAGAAACTTGTCCCCTGGTCCGCTGCCACTGGTTTTCTTCTTAATCTGAGTTATATCGAGGCATCGCTTGTTACCCTTGCCAAGTGAAGTAGGCTGTTTTTATTAGTCCGCCCAAAAGCAATAGCTTGCGGAGCGGACTTAAGTTTTACTCCTGATGTTTTTTTTTCCACTCGCAAAATCTCCAAGATATGTGGGCCGACCGGCGTGAAATTTTGCACGATGGTCAGTAATAGGCCCTATTTTATAATGCCGGTCCAAAATTTTGGGGCGCGGACTCCAAAAAAATTTCAGGGGCCAAAAACATGCAAAATTTGGCTCGATTTCGGACGACTTCGAAGTTCGGCGACGAATATCTCTGAAACGGATGAAGATTTTCAAAATCGGATTTTTATTCCGTCTACTGCGATTCCTCCTGCGTTAGTCTTACTACTGCAGCCCCCACTGGGGACGGGGGCCCTCCTTACAACTTTTTTCAAAGGGTGGTCAAAAATTGGCTTAAAATGCAATAAAGGAGCGCTTATAACTTCGGAGTTAGGGGGTGTAGTCCGACGAAACTTTGGCACTTGACGTGCCTCTATGTTGGGGTGTTAATGCAAGTACGAAATTTGGGGGCACCGCCCCCCTTAAAATTTGGGAGGGCAAAAAACGTCCAAAATTTAGTACGTTTTACGACAACTTTAGAGTTTGACCGCGAATATCTTTGAAACCGATGAAGATAGCGACAAAATCTAAACGGCGTTGACGAGAAGGATCCTTTGAGCGCTGAACAAAAAATTTTTTGTGAAATTCCGTCCAACGCGAACAAAGTTATAAGCGCTCATTTTGACCTACGCTAAGTCACATTTTTCGGTAGACCATATTTCGGCCCCTAGGGGATGCTGCGCTTCCAATTTTTACACGCGCTAGAAAATGACCAAGTCTTACTAGCGCAGCCCCCACCGGGGACGGGGGCCTCCCTTACAATTTTTTTGAAAGGAATGTCAAAAATTGGCCTAAAATGCAATAAAGGAGCGCTTATAACTTCGGAGTTGGGGGGTGTAGCCGGACGAAACTTTGGCACTTGACGTGTCTTTAGGTTGGGGTGTTAACGCAAGTCGAACTT
>Ga0209367_1003019_pt1 | contig 22634 bp, 17 predicted proteins | sample WorMetLIZISLAND2_FD_187412 | JGI IMG/M metagenome (GOLD analysis project Ga0209367, IMG submission 187412) | Marine gutless worms symbiont microbial communities from Max Planck institute for Marine Microbiology, Germany - Olavius geniculatus... ... | reverse complement strand
GATCCCCACTATCGATATGATGATTATCCTCATTATGAGGCTTTCCGGAATCCGGCTACGCAGAACCAAATCATGGGGACTCGAAGACATCGCCTTAAATTAATCCTTTAAATGGTAGATAGACCCGAAAATATTTGAAGAAAGTGCGCGGCTGAAGGTCCCGCTGAGCGCCGAAGCCAGGCGCCTGGTAAAAGACTTCTCCTATCTGGTGAATGCTAAATATCGCAGCTCGGAAGCCATCGTCCAGTCTTTCGAATGGATTCTGGCGACCCCGGCACCGACCTTTAATGTCTTAAATGAAATGCTGAATACCGGTTTTTTGGCGCGTTTTATCCCGGAATTTCGCAACATCGTCAATCGCATCCAGTATGATGAATACCACCTGTACCCGGTGGACAAACACTTGCTGCGAACGGTTCACACGATTAAAAGTTTTACCGCCGAAAAAGACAACAGCCGGGAGCCGTTATGCTACCAGGTCTATCGTGAGCTTAATAATAAAAAGCTATTGCTTTGGGCCGCACTGCTGCACGACGTCGGGAAAGGCGATGAAAATGACGACCATGCCGCCCGGGGTGCCGGCATCGTAAAAAAGATCCTCGCCAAAAAAGGCATGAGTTCCGCCGACATCGCCAGTGTCGAATTCCTGGTCCAAAACCACCTGTTTTTAATTAAACGGGCTACCAGGAGGGACATCCACGACGAGGAAACCGCCATTTTCACCGCCCGAAAAATACAGGATGTTGAACGGTTGAAAATGCTGTACCTACTGACGGTAGCCGACTCGATCGCGACCGGTCCGGCAGCCTGGAATGACTGGAAGGCAGCCCTTTTGCGGGACTTATTCTTGAAAATCCTCAACGTACTGGAAAAAGGCGAACTGGCCACGGAAGAAGCCGTGAACATCATCAAGCAAAAGCGCCTGGACATCGTCGCATCGGTGCGCACCCGCAAGGCCAAAGATGAGATCACCGCCCTGTTTGACAATATGTCGCCGCGCTATCGCTTGTACATGCCGGCCCCCGATATGCTGGAGCATATCAAGTTATTCGAAAAGCTGGGCACGGCCGACTTCATCTGGGACATCAAACGCTCGAACGGCGGCAACACCCGCTCAGTGACCATCTGTGCCAAAGACCGTCCGGGGCTGATATCCAGAATAGCCGGCGTGTTCACCCTCAACAACATCAATATTTTGGATGTCCAGGTATTCACTTGGCGCAATAATATTGCGCTGGATATTTTCGAAGTCAAACCACCGCCGGATCAGATTATGGAAGATGAAAAATGGGAGCAGACCGCCCAGAATCTGACAATGGCCTTATCCGGTGATCTGGACCTGACCAAAGCCCTACGCAAGAAAACGGCCAGGCTGCGTCAGAGCAACCAGCGGATGCGGCGCATACCGCATCGCATTATGATCGACAATACGAGCTCTAGTTTTTTTACCATCATTGAGGTGTTTACCTATGATTTTCCGGGACTGCTTTTCAACATCACCGATGCTCTATTCAATTGCGGCCTGAACATCTGGGTCGCCAAAATCGCAACCAAAGCCGACCAAGTGGTGGATGTTTTTTATGTCTGGGATCTGAATGGACAAAAGGTGGATTCGGAAGAGCAGGTGGATAGCATTAAATCGGCAATTTTGGACAGACTACCGCAGATGAAGAAAATGAAAATTGAAGATTGAAGATTGAAGATTTGAGGTATTCTATCATTATATTTTTTAATCAACCAGCCGTATGTCGTCAGGAGAATCAAAAAAACAGGTTAAGGTCATTAATTCACCAAAAACAATCTAGCCATTGAGATTGAAACACCATATGGATGAAGAATACAAAAGCCGATCCCACGAGGGCGAAGCAGGATATCCATCACAACAACAATTAAAAATCGATAGGATACATTAAATCTTCAATCTTAATTCTTCAATCTTCAATAAAACAACGGGGGAGAAATTAAAAAGATGAGATTCAAGCGTTTACTGACAATTGCGTTCTTACTAACTGTGCCGTCATCTTCGGCGTTGGCTGCCGATGGGTTGAATTCCGGCGACACGGCCTGGATTATTGTATCGACCGCCCTGGTCATGATGATGACCCCGGCCGGTCTGGCACTGTTTTACGGCGGCCTGTCGCGTTACAAAAACCTGCTCAACACTTTTGCCATGACCATTGTGGCGTACTGCTTGACCAGCGTCATCTGGATGATGTGGGGCTATTCCCTGTCTTTCGGCCCGGACAAGGCCGGGATCATCGGCGGCCTGTCGCATGTTTTCATGGCCGGCATTGGAGTTGACAGCCTTTCAGGCAGCATCCCGACCTATGTCTTCGCCCTGTTCCAAATGACTTTTGCCTGCATCACCGTGGCGCTGGTTCTGGGCTCGATTGTCGATCGCATGAAATTTTCGTCATGGATTGTATTTAGTGCTTTATGGGTTACCTTTGTTTATTGCCCGATCGCCCATTGGGTGTGGGGTGGCGGCTGGATGGGCGACATGGGGGCGCTGGATTTCGCCGGCGGCACCGTGGTGCACATCAACGCCGGTGTGGCCGGTCTGGTTCTGTCTTTGGTGCTGGGCAAAAGAATCGGTTACGGCAAGGAAGCCATGTTCCCGTCCAGTATCGTGCTTTGCGCCCTGGGGGCGGGGTTGTTGTGGTTTGGCTGGTTCGGCTTTAACGCCGGCAGCCAGCTGGCGGCCGACGGCATTGCCGGCTCGGCCTTTCTGGTAACCAACACCTCGGCCGCCATGGGTGCCTTGGCCTGGATGTTTGCCGAATGGCTGGTGGACAAAAAACCGACCGTCCTGGGGCTGGCCTCGGGCATCGTGTCCGGACTGGTGGCCATCACTCCGGCTGCCGGATTTGTCAATATGCCCGCTTCCCTGATCATCGGTCTGGTGGCCGGCTTGCTGGGTTTTTACAGCGTTGCCAAGATCAAGCAAAAAATTGGATATGATGACTCCCTGGATGCCTTCGGCGTGCACGGCATGTGCGGCATCTGGGGTGCGTTGGCGACCGGACTATTTGCCAGCCCCGCCATCAATGAGGCAGGCCGCGGACTGTTTTACGGCAACCCCAAGCAGCTCTGGATCCAAATCGTATCGATCGTTGCCACGGCAGTGTTTACCGCCGTCGGCACCTTAATTGTCACCTATGTCACCAAAGCGTTGACCGGCGGACTGCGGGTGGAAGAGGAAAGTGAAATCATGGGCCTCGACAATTCCCTGCACGGCGAAAGGGCCTTTGAGATTCAAACGCCATAGGATCGCGTCAATCCAACACTAAAATCACGGTCTGGGCCGGACCTCCGTAAAGGGATCTGCCGGCTATTCAGAGCTGGAGTGATGGAGTACTGGAGTTTTGGGTTGTGTTATCGAAAATACTGCAATTGAATATTTATGATACGCATGAGGTGTTTCAAAGTTGAAATCGACGGAGCGCAGCGACATCCACAAATATTCAATAGGCAATCTTCAATCTTCAATAAAAAACAGGGGGTAAATTATGAAAAAAATCGAAGCGGTCATCAAACCCTTCAAACTGGACGACGTCAAGGAGGCACTGAATGAAATCGGCATTCAGGGCATGACAATCTCGGAAGTCAAAGGTTACGGCCGGCAAAAGGGTCACAAGGAAATCTACCGTGGGGCTGAATACGTGGTGGATTTTATTCCCAAAATCAAAATAGAAATTGTCGTGGAAGCTGATCGCGCCGAGCAGGTCGTGCAAAAAATCCGCGAAGCCGCCAATACCAACAAAATCGGCGACGGTAAAATTTTCGTCATCCCGGTCGAAGAGGCCGTCCGCGTCAGAACCGGCGAAACTGGCAGGGATGCCGTCTAGCGCAAGGCGCAGAGGGCATGGCGCATAGCGTAAAAGACTGACGATAGAGGACAGCTGATAAAATATAGGTTTCAGGTGTCAGGTGTCAGGAAACAGAGGCTTTCGATCGTGGATTAGGGAAGTTGTAAGTTGTAAGATAGAGCGCAGAGAATCGAAAACAGCACAGTTGAACCATGAACAGTGCTCGGCAAGACCATTTGAAAACTAGTATTGCCCTGGCTTCGTTTTTACCCTCTACCTGACCAATGAGTTAACTGGATTCAAAAAAAAACGATCATTTTTACGAATCAACTAATCAACCATTTAACTAATTTTATTCGAATCAACTAATTAACTAATTTTCTAATTTTCTAATTTACCAATCAACCAATCAACTAAATCAAGAGGAGGAACAAAATGACCCCCAAAGAAGTATTAGACATGGCAAAGGAAAATGGCGCCAAATTAGTGGACTTACGATTCATGGACTTTCCGGGACTTTGGCAGCACTTCAGCGTGCCGGTCGGCGAACTGGAAGAATCCAGCTTTGAAGACGGCTTTGGTTTCGACGGCTCGAGTATTCGCGGCTGGCAGCCGATTCACGCCAGTGACATGCTGGTGATTCCGGATGCCGACACGGCCAAGATGGATCCCTTTTATGCCGCACCGACGCTGACCCTGATCTGCAATATCGTTGATCCGGTCACCCGGGAGCCCTATACCCGGGATCCGCGCAACATTGCCCGCAAGGCGGATGCCTATTTAAAAAGCAGCGGCATCGGGGATGTGGCTTACATCGGCCCGGAAGCTGAATTTTTTATTTTCGATGACATCCGCTTTGAGTCATCCCGCTTCGGCGCCTTCTATGAGATCGACTCCATCGAAGGCACCTGGAACACCGGCCGCGATGAAGGCCCGAACCTGGGCTATAAACCGCGGCACAAGGAGGGCTATTTCCCGGTTCCGCCCATGGACAAATTTCAGGACCTGCGCTCAGAAATGGTGCTGACATTGGAATCGTTGGGTATCGATGTCGAAGCCCAGCATCATGAAGTCGCCACGGCCGGGCAGGCGGAAATCGATATGCGCTTTAAGCCTTTGCTGCAGATGTCGGACCAGCTCATGTGGTTCAAGTATGTCCTTAAGAATGTGGCCTACCGTAACAACCATACGGTCACCTTTATGCCCAAACCGCTGTTCGAAGACAACGGCACCGGCATGCACACCCACATCAGCATCTGGAAAGGCGACCAGCCGCTGTTTGCCGGCGACAAATATGCCGGAGTCTCCCAGGAGGCCCTGTATGCCATTGGGGGTATCCTGAAGCACTGCAAAGCCCTATGCGCCTTTACCAATCCCACCACCAACTCTTACAAGCGTCTGGTGCCGGGCTTCGAGGCACCGGTCAACCTGGCCTATTCCAGCCGCAACCGCAGTGCCGCCGTAAGGCTGCCGATGTACTCTACTTCACCCAAGGCCAAGCGCATCGAATTCCGGACCCCGGATCCGTCATGCAACGGTTATCTGGCCTTTTCCGCTATGCTGATGGCGGTCATCGACGGCATCCAGAATAAAATCGATCCGGGTGATCCCCTGGATAAAGACATTTACAACCTGCCCCCGGAGGAGTTGGCCGAAATTCCGTCCGCCCCGGGTTCGCTGGACGAAGCCCTCGCAGCCTTGAAAGACGACCAGGAATTCCTGCGCAAAGGCGATGTCTTCACCCAGGATGCCATCGACATGTGGATTGACTACAAAACCGAAAACGAAATCAACGATGTCAAACTGCGGCCCCATCCGCATGAGTTTTTTCTTTACTTCGACATCTAAACTACATTTTGTCGGCAGTCCGCTGATTTTAGCGGGCTGCCGTTTCCTCTTTTTATCCTCCCTTCAGGAAAAGCAGGGCGCCTTGACCACATCGAACAAATTGCACTTTTCCTGCAACCCGGTCTCATCGAGAAGATTCATCATCGTCATGGCCGACTTCCGTAAGAAAATAAATCGGAAACAGGAGCTGTTGCCACTTACCCCTGCCCAAGTCAATGGAAATAATCCCTGTTCGCTGACAACCGGCTTCTAACCTTTAGCATCATACGCCGCATCCGTTAATGCCATATGCCACAAATATATGCGGATGCGCTAAGCCAACTAAGTGCTCTATTTCGTAAATACGGTAACGTATTTTGGTAATATCTTTCACCGCAACCGCAGACGCAGAGGGCGCAAAGAATATGTCACTGTATTTATGAAACGATGTACTAAGTTTAAAATCACCCCTCAAAATCACCCTTTGGTGTGATGACCGGATCCCTCCGGTCTCCTATATTCCCCCTGTCAATATCTCTGAAGTAAATGCCGCCCGTCAATATTAGCCGGACCTAGGATCGGAAGATAAGGAATTGCATCGACCGATATTCCATCAATCAAAGAGGGTAGAGACAAAATAAATTAGAAGCAGGAGGGATAAAGATGTTTGTGTCCAAAATTGTCATCAGGTTATTCACGGGGAAATCAGCCTCTATTTTAATTATTTGTGCGTTTATTGGCCTGTTGCTGGGCTGCTCGGCAGAAGGAACAATCAACGGGCCTACAATTGATGCGTCCAAAATTGCGATACCCGAGGATCCTGCCTTGGAATGGGTGGCACCGGAAGACGTGGGTTGGTCATCAGCCGAATTGCAAACGGCCCAGGCGTTTGCCCAACAAAGTGGGTGCACAGCGGCCATGGCCCTGTACGACGGCAAAATCTTTTTTGCCCGGGGCAATCTTCACAAGAACTACCAGGTCCATTCGATAAGGATGCCTTTGCTGAGCGCCCTATATGGTATACACCTGGCGCGAGACCAACTCGTCCTAAGTGACACTTTGGCGGATTTGCATCTGGATGACCTCGCGCCAGGCCTGATTGAATCGGAAAAACAAGCAGGCGTAGAACATCTATTGATGTCGCGGTCGGGTGTCTATCATGCATCGGCCGCTGAAGACCAGACGATGATTGATACAAGACCCCCAAGGGGAAGCCACACACCCGGCACTTTTTTTTACTACAACAATTGGGGCTTCAATGCATTGGGCACCATCTTTGAACAGGAGACCGGTGAAGATATATTTATAGCCTTTAAGAAGGAAATTGCTGATGTCCTGGAAATGGTGGACTTCAGCATCGATTTTTGTTTTTATCAGTATGAGTGGGATAAATCCTTGCACCCCGCGTATCAATTCAAAATGAGCGTCCGGGATCTGGCAAAATTTGGCGTTCTCTACCAACAAAATGGCCGCTGGAAGGACCATCAGGTTGTCGGGAGTGACTGGATCGATGACAGCACCATGGCTTATTCAACGATGCCCGGCACGGCCGGCCTGGGCTATGGATATTTGTGGAAGATTTTTCCGGCGAATTCGGACATTGGGCAGATAATTGGCGATCCGGGCTATTATCATAGTGGTGCGGATGGCTATGCCTTGGTGGTGATTCCGGACTTAAAGCTGGTCATCGTAGTGCGTTACGATTCGGAGCAAAACTGGGAAAACACCGATAGTGACGCATTTGAGCTGACGACGCTCATCGTTGATGCCCGCATCGTCGATTAATCAGCGACCACCAGCAGAACTGGGGGGAGGAGGATGGCCCCTCGAAGTGGTCTGGGCCACGCTCTACTTATGGCCACTGATTCAGAAATGCCGAGACGACCCGACAGCTCGCTCATTCTAAAATAAAAGTGCTGACGAATGAGGACTGAGAAAGTCGCTGCATCCGTCGGTCGCAATTCCTTTGGCTCAGTCCTCAGTCCTCAGTCCTTTTTACTCAGTCCTAATGTACATTCCTTCGACATTCGTCATTCAAAAGCCTGACACCCGAAACCCGACACCCGACACCCGAACACTGAAACCCGAAACCTGTCTCACCGATAGGTCCTATAATCCACCCCATACCGTTGCGCTTTGTAGGAGAATTTGCGGACGGTGGTTTGCAGGATTTTAGCCGCGATCGTGATGTTGCCCCGGGTGTTTTTCAGGGCATCGATGATCATTTCCCGCTCCAAATTGGCAACGGCATCTTCCAGGGACAGGGTCGGCACGGTATCGGACTCCTTGCCGGTCTGCAGGGTCGGCGGCAGGTGGTAGCTGTGAATGACCCCCTCCTCGCACAGCAGCACAGCGCGCTCGATGCAGTTTTCAAGCTCGCGCACATTGCCGGGCCAATGGTATTCCATCAGCATATCGATGGCCGGGGTTGAGAAGCGCTTGATGTCCTTGCTGTTTTCAGCCGCATACTTTTCCAGAAAATAATCGGCCAGCAGCAGGATATCGGTCTTGCGCTCTCTCAAGGGCGGCAAATAAATCGGGAACACATTCAAGCGGTAGTAAAGATCGCCCCGGAATGTCTCTTCCTCCACCGAACGTTCCAGATTTTTGTTGGTTGCGGCGATAATCCGGACATCTGTTTTGAGGGTGCGCTGCCCCCCCACCCGCTCGAATTCCTTTTCCTGCAAAATGCGCAGCAGGTTGGCCTGCACGCCCAAATCAATGGATCCGATTTCATCCAGAAAAATGGTCCCCTTGTGGGCTAGTTCGAATTTGCCGATTTTTTGCTTGATGGCCCCGGTAAACGCACCTTTTTCATGTCCGAAAAGTTCGCTTTCAATGAGCGTTGTCGGCAATGCCGCGCAATTGACCTTGATAAACGGCAATTTTTCCCGGCGGCTGTTGTAGTGAATCGAGTTGGCCACAAGTTCCTTGCCCGTGCCGCTTTCACCCCGAATCAGCACCGTGGCGTTGCTTTTGGAAACCTGGGAAACCATCTGAAAGACTTCGCGCATTTTGTTGCTGTTGCCGATGATATTGCCAATGCTGTATTTGTCTTTGAGCACGTTTTGCAGGCGCCGGTTTTCCTCCCTCAGCCGTTCTTTTTCCATCCGGATCGTTTCGAGTTTGATCACATGGCTGGCCAGCATGGCGGCAATGACCGATAGCAGCTTTTGCCCGCCTTTTAGTGAATACGATTTGTCAAAGGGACGGTCAACACTTAAAGCCCCGATAACCTGCTTGCCTTTTTTCACCGGCACGCAGATGAAGGAATGATCCTCCCCCATTTTCTTTTTGCGCGATCCGGTGCGGTCCAGGAAAAGCGGTTCCTCGCTGATCTTGGGTATGGCCACCGCCTTGCCGGTTTCAATGACCCGCCCGGTAATGCCCTCCCCCAGCTTGTATTTTACCCGTTGCATGGCGTTGCGCGGCAGCCCGTGGGCCACCTCGATGTTTATCTCGTTGCGCATGGGGTTCAGAATTGTTATAGTCCCCCGCACCATGTTCATGGAACTGGATAAAATGTCCATGACTTTATAGAGAGATTTTTTTAATTCCAGGTGCTCATTGAGCGCCTTGGTGATGCCGTAAAGCAATGTGACTTCTTCAATCGGTTCCATAATAAATTTTTGTTCCAAAATTTTATATATAAATAACTATGTTACGATTCTGTGATTATTTAGTATTAAGTATACAATTTTGTAATTTATATCAGCTCATAATGTAATTATGCAAGATTTAAATTGTCAATGGTTTATACATTAAAAATTTTATGGGGGTTCTGTTTAATATAGATAGAATACCTTAACTTTAGGCATTTTAGGCATTTGTCGATACATGCAACTATTTTGTCGGGATCAAACCAGGTCCAATCAATTAAAAAGGAGCGGCTCACTATGCAAGTTTTCGGATCCAACGAATTGGTCGAGGATGTCCACAACCGGGAATTATGCATCGGCTGCGGCGCCTGCGTGGATCTTTGCCCTTATTTTAAAAACTTCAAGGGAAAAACGTCGCAGTTGTTTCCCTGTACGCTGGAGCAGGGCCGCTGTTATGCCTATTGCCCCAAGGCGGAGGTCGATTTAAATGAACTGGCCCGCCAGACCCGGGGCGAGGACTACGATGGCAGCCCATTGGGCAGTTACCGCACAGTTTATGCGGCCCGGGCCGGCAGTAAGATGCCCCGGGGCGAGGTCCAGGGCGGCGGAACCGTGACGGCCCTGATGGCCTTTGCCATGCAAGACGGCCTGATCGATGCGGCCGCCCTCACCGACCGGCAGGCCTTGACACCGGTGGCCCGCATCGTCACGGATTGGCGGGACATCGGCCGCTATGCCACCTCCAAGTTTATGGCGGCCCCGACCCTGTCCGCCCTGAACATGGCCGTCCGGCAGGGCTACCAGCGCATCGGTGTGGTCGGAACCCCCTGCCAGGTGACGGCCGTGGCCCAGATGCGCAGCAACCCGTTCGGCAAGGAGGAGCATGGCGTCCCGATCGCACTGACCATTGGCCTGTTTTGCAATTGGTCCCTCGACACCCGCCAGTTAACGGATCACTTATCGAAAAAGCTGGATCCGCCCGCCATCCGCAAAATGGACATCCCTCCGCCGCCCGCCGACGCGATGGTTCTGGAAACCGACACGGGTCCGGAAGAAATCGCCCTGTCCGAAATAAAGCCGCTGATTCCGCACACCTGCTTTATCTGCCTGGATTTTACGTCGGAATTAGCCGATCTCGCGGTGGGCATGTATGAAGACCAACCGGGCTGGAATACCCTGATCGTGCGTTCGGATACGGGCGCCCGCATCGTCGAACAAGCCCGCCAAGAGGGCGTAATCGAAACCGCTGATTTTCCGGATGCCAGCCTGGAGCATCTATCAAAAGCGGCGGCCGATAAAAAAGATCGATCCCTGCGAACCCTGCTGCGCCGGGAGCTGATCAACACGCAGAATGGCCGACGGGCGGCTGTCAGGATGCCGCCGGAGGTCGTCAAGAAAATATTGAAATAGGTTTAGAGGTTTTGGGTTCAAAGGTTCTGGGTTCAAAGGTTCTGGGTTCAGCCCGGCCGTCTGCCGAACAAACGGCCGGTCAAATCGAAAAAGAAACTTATGACGCCGAACATCGAACGTCCAACATCGAACATCGAATAAGGTATTCTGCCTGTCGTGAGTCTTTTGTCGAACGGCCCATTTTAAAACGACTGAGCGACGTGTGGGGTCGTAGCTCGAAGAGCGAAGCCCCAAGCGATTCCACCATTCGTCATTAGTCATTTGTCATTCGTCATTTCCGGCTTGTCCGGGTTAGGGTTTAGACAGTTACCTGACGTGGCGGGGTTTATCCCCGCCGAGAGTTTGACGCTTGTTATCTCTAAAATCAATTGGCAGAGTCCTTTGTGGAAAACGGCGGGTACCCGCCGTTTAGGCGGGGATGAACCCCGCCACTACTTTAATGAAACATACGCTGTTTCATATGAGCGTCGCTACTGGCTGCGCGCGACTAGTCTTATCAAATAAAAAATTGATGAACATCCAACATCAATGATTGTTTTGAATTTTGAAGCATTCGAATTTTCGGTTTGTTTCGGATTTCGTGCTTCGAATTTGCCGGACAATTAAAAAGATTGAAATACTTTCATCCTACCTTGTCCGGCGCATTGGAGGTTATATGACTGATATCCTAACCGGCGCTGCCGGATCCCGGCACCTTTTGATGGGCAACGAGGCCATCGCGCGCGGTGCGCTGGAAGCCGGTGTCAGTGTCATTGCCGGCTACCCGGGCACACCGTCTTCTGAAATTATCGAAACCCTGGCCAAAGTCTCATCCCAACAGAATTTATATGTCGAGTGGTCGGTCAATGAGAAGGTGGCCATGGAAGTCGCCGGGGCCGGGTCCTTTGCCGGCCTGCGCACCATGGCCGTCATGAAGCAAAACGGGGTCAATGTGGGCTCGGATTTTCTGCTCCATTTGGCCCTGACCGGCACCCGGGGCGGAATGGTTCTGGTACATTGCGACGACCCGGGGGCGCTTTCCAGCGCCAACGAAGGCGAATCGCGCCACCTTGCCCGGATGCTGGAAATACCGCTGCTGGAACCGGGCGATTTCCAGGAAGCCAAAGACATGATTGTATGGGCCTTTGAACTGTCTGAAAAGATCCATAACATCGTCATGGTCCGCAGCGTGACCCGCCTGTCCCATGCCAGCGGCAATGTGATTTTCGGCGAGCTGCCCCAAGCCGAGAAAAAAGCATTTTTTAAACATGACGGCGGACTGCTGGATCCGTTGCAGGGGCCGATGTCAAGTCTGCCCGCGCCAATGAGACACGTGCAGCAACAGCAGAAGCTGACCGAGGTCGTGGCCGAATTTGAAGCATCTGAATTTAATCAATACCGCGGACCGGACACGCCCGAACTGTTGATGATCACCAGCAGTGCCTGCAGTCTATACTGCCATGAGGCCGTCAGCCTGCTGAGGCTCGGGGAGCGGGTCGGCTTGCTGAAACTAGGGACGACCTGGCCGCCACCGCCTGATTTATTGCGCACTTATCTCAAAATGACGGACAAAATTCTGATCGTTGAAGAAGTCATTTCGTTTTTAGAGGAAAACGTTAAAGTTATTGCCGCGGAATTGGCATCGGATATTGGCCCAAAAACCTTTTTCGGCAAACGCGACGGCCATATTCCCAGCACGAACGAGATGAACCCGGATATCGTGGTCGCTGCCCTGGCGAAAATCATGGATATCCCCTATGACGCCGCCCCACCGTCCTACACCGTGCGGTCACAGGAATTGGCGGCGACCGGGGCCCCCGGCCGCGATATGACATTTTGCGCCGGCTGCCCCCACCGGGCCTCATTTTGGATCCTGCACAATGTCCTGCAGCTGGACGGACGGGACGGCTTTGTTTGCGGTGATATCGGATGCTACTCCCTGGCCGTGTTGCCTACCGGATTCAACACGCTCAAAACCCTGCATGCCATGGGCAGCGGTGTGGGACTGGCGAGCGGATTTGGTAAACTGGGGCAATTCGGCCTGAATCAGCCGATTCTCGCCACGGTTGGGGATTCAACGTTTTTTCATGCCGTGCTGCCGGCCCTGATCAACGCCGCCCACCCTCAATCCGATATAACGGTTGTGGTTTTGGACAACAGCGGAACGGCTATGACCGGGTTTCAATCCCATCCGGGACGCCCGGTGGACGCTGTCGGCAATGATGCCCCGGCCATCGACGTGGCTGCTGTGTGTGAGGCCATGGGCGCCATCGTCAGGATCAGTGATCCTTTTGACATCGATCATACCCAGCAAACCCTGCTGGAGCTTTTTGAAGTCAAGGGCTTAAAGGTTCTGGTTTTAAAGCAGGCATGTGCCCTAAGCCCTCAGAAAAAGGGCAAAAAAATGTTTGACGTCACAGTGGATGAAAATATTTGTCTTGGTCAAAACTGCGGCTGCAACCAGTTGTGCACCCGTATTTTAAAATGCCCCGGACTAAAATGGAACCCCGAACAGCAGGTCTCCGGCATCGATGAAGTCATTTGTGTCGGCTGCGGGGTGTGCGCGTCGATTTGTCCATCGGGCGCCATCCAGCGAAAGGAGGTCGCTTAAGCCATGCATCAAGTCAACCTGCCACATGATCCGTACAATATAATTATCACCGGCGTCGGAGGACAGGGCAACGTCATGGCCTCGCGGGTCGCGGGCAATATGCTGTCACGCCGGGGTCTGCAGGTGACCATCGGTGAAACATTCGGCGCCTCCCAACGCGGCGGATCGGTCATGAGCCACCTGCGAGTATCCAGCGGGTCAAGCTGGTCCCCCCAAATCCCAAAAGGCAGATGCCATCTGGTTATCTCCCTGGAACCCACAGAAGCCATGCGGGTGCTGGCCGACTACGGCAACCCTGACGTCAAAGTCCTATGCAATACGCGGCCCGTTCACGCCATCGGAGTGATCTCAGGTGATCAACAGTATCCTGCGCTGGCTGACATCAAATCCTGGATCGCTGAACTTTCCGCCGCCTGCTGGTTTTTGGAGGCCACCGAAAAGGCCATGGAATTGGGCAATCCGATTTTAGGCAACATCATGATGATCGGAGCGGCCGCCGGCATCGGTGTTCTGCCCCTGGCAAGAGATGATTTTGAAGCCGTCATCACCGAAACCATACCGACCGACAAGCTGGAATTAAATCTCAGCGCTTATGATCAGGGGGTTCAAATGGTTGGTAATGGAACAAAAGGTGACGCTTGAGGTAAAAATAAATGGTAGTGAATTGATCAAGAAGCCTCAGAACGAACTAAAATTCCAAACAACAAGCACCAAATTACAAATAAATCTCAAATCTCAATAATCAATGACCAAAACAAGCACTGCTGTTGCATCAAACCGAAGGTGTCAGGTGTCAGTGTTCAGGTGGCAGGACTTTGCACCTCGGTCCCCTGACACCTGAAACCAAACACCAAAGAACTGCGCTACCGCTGCCTCGCAGGGGCCACTTCTTCGAGCACGGTATAGTAAAAAGCTTAGCAACTTTATTTGGATTTTTGAATTTCATTCATTGGAATTTATTTGAAATTTGGGATTTGTTTTTGGTGCTTGGGAAATAGGCAATCTACCTCAATATACAGCGAATAGCTACCCGCTAACACAAATATCGATGCCAGACCGCTAAATCACCACGCGGTCCACCCGCCATCCACGTAGAGGGTCTGCCCCGTGATGAAATCCGAAGCCGCCGAAGCCAGAAAGATGACCGTGCCTTCCAATTCCGGCAGGTAGCCCCAGCGTCCCATGGGCGTTCGCTCATTAATGAAATTGAAGCGTTCCGGATCATCGCGGATCTGGGTGACCAGTTCGGTCTCGAAGTAGGTCGGACCGATGGCATTTACACGAACCCCGAGCTTGGCCCACTCAAGGGCCATCACCTTGGTCATCTGGTCCACACCGCCCTTGGAAGATGCGTAGGCGATCTGGTGTGGCAGCCCCACCGCACCCAGAATGGAGCTCATGTTGATCACTTTACCGTAGCCGTTCTCAATCATTTGGGGCACCACAGCCCGGGTCACCAGGAAGTAGCCCTTGAGATTGGTGTTGATGACCCGATCCCATTCTTCTTCCGGGTATTCAAGGATCGGCACCCGGTAATTGACGCCGGCATTGTTGACCAGGATGTCGATACGGCTGAAGTAATCCAGAATTTCGTCAACCGCGGCGGCAACCCTGCCGCTGTCGGTAACATCGAGATGAAAGCCCCTGGCCTTGCGCCCCTGTTTGCCGATTGCGCCCGCCACCCGGTCCAGGTCCGAGGCGCTGCGACCGCAAACTGCTATATCGGCACCGGCTTTGGCCAGGGCCAAGGCGGAGACCTCACCCAGTCCCCGTGTGCTCCCGGTCACCATTGCGACTTTATCCTTCAAATCGAATATTTCCAAACCCATGGCAGGCCTTTCTTGTTTATTGCGACATCATTTAATTTGCGGTTCTATAACCCAAAAGAAGGTCATCCAGCTTGGGGCATTAAACTCTTTAAATTTCGGAGTACTGGAGTGTTGGCTCAAGATTTGATGCTCTCTTTTAATACGCCAGTACCCCAGCACTCCAATACTCCAACATCGAAATTTTTCAATAACCTCGGGCAATCTTCAAATTGCCCGTTTATCGGTTATCGGTCCGATAATTTTAGCCCCTGGAAGGCAAGGACTTTCGATTGAGCATAGTTTGAACGACCAGGCCGCCAATGACCAGGGCCAAGTATAGACCCTTTCCCATGCTGGGATTCAGGCTCAAGGTTTGAACAATGAGGGCGGCACCGGCCAACGTTGAAATGAAGATCAGGGCCCAGTCAAAGATGTAATACATGAGCATCGCTCCAATAAACCCGCCGATCAGAAACGGTAGCCAGATTAGCTCATCCGGCCTGAATCCCAACATTTCTATCAGATTCAGGACGATATAGCCTCCGCCGGCAAATCCGGCCAATCCGACCGCTATTTTCTGAAATAACACGGCCAGCACCGCACCCATAATCCCCGCTAAAGCCGCCAGCCCGATCAACAGCAACGGAGATTGAATTTGCCACACAGATGTCGCGTAGTGAAACCCGACCGCAAATCCGATAAATCCAACGAAAAGCCAAAAGAGTTTGCGGCCCAGAGTCAGCACTAAACACCCGAGCAATAGGTTAATCGCAGCGATGGAAGTCGATTCGCTTTCTATCAAAACACACCCCTCTTTTTATAAAAAATTAATCAAAAGAAGGGTGTCTTTGTCAATTATTATTGTGGATTACCCAAGATGTTTTATTCGACTCGTTTTCATGAGGGCTCTCCTCCTTGTATTTTATATTGCAATTGATAGAAAATTAGATCTATTAATTAAAAATGGTTAACACAAACTAAGACATTTCAGCCACTGACACACGTCGATAGTGCCCAAACAAGAATTTTATTGTTTGAACGAAGTTGGGTCTTGCAGTCCAGATATCCGTTGGAGGTTTCGATGACCAAAGAACGACAGCCACTTCAAAACGATAATAAAAAGTTACGCAGTAACGACCAATATATTGAATCCAAAACCTTCCGCAGACGGTATTCGGACCATTTTGAATTTGCCCCGGTCGGTTATTTCACCTTTAACCGGACCGGTGTCATTATGGATATCAATCCCGCCGGGGCGTTGCTGCTGGGAACCGACCGCAGCCGGCTAATGAATCAGCCCTTTGCACCCTTTATTGCACCGGATTCCAGAGACATTTTCGAATCGCACTGTCAGGCACTGTGTAAAAGCCGCGGGAAGCAGGCCTGCGACCTTAGACTTTTGAAGGACGACGGTCACTCCCAATGGGTCCAATTGGAAAGTCTTGCCATCCGAAATGGCAACGGTGAATTAGATCAATTCCGAACGGTAATAAGTGAAATTACGGATCGCAAACTAGTGGAAGACACATTACGCCGTGCCCACGATGAGCTGGAGAAAAAGGTGTTCGAACGCACCGCCGAACTGGAAGAAATCAATGAACAGCTGCGTACCCAAATTTTCGAGTGCGAATTGGCCGAAGCCGCTTTAAAGGATTCGGAGAACAAATACAGCACCCTGGTCGAAGATGCCCTGATCGGGGTTTATATCAACAAGGACGGCAAAATTGAATTTGCCAACGACAAATTCGCCGCCATCTACGGATATACAAAAAATGAATTGATCGGCATGGAATCAACCATGCTAGTACATCCCGAGGACCGCCCGCGAGTGGAGGAGTTGCGCAAAAAGCGGTTGCGGGGTGACAAAGTGCCATCCGAGTATGAAATCCGGGGCCTGAAAAAAAACGGTGATACGATCTGGGTCATGCGCAGCCTCTCGGTGATCAACTACCAGGACGGTCCCGCCATATCGGGGATCGTTCAGGATATGACCAAACGGCGAAAGGCAGAGCAAGCCCTGCGGGAATCGGATAAAGAACTACGGATTCTGTCCAACCAACTGCTATCGACGGAGGAAAAAGAGCGCAAGCGGATCGCCCGTGAACTGCATGACGGCATCGGCCAGGCCTTGAGTGCTATAAAATTCAGCGTAGAAAATTCCCTGCGGGAACTGCGCCGCAGCCCGGATCATCCCGAGTTAAAGCCGCTGGAAACTGTAATTCCCTTAACCCAGAAGACAATTGAAGAAGTCCGTCGGATCGTCAAAGATCTGCGTCCCTCCATTCTGGATGACCTCGGGATTCTGGCAACCATCACCTGGTTTTGCCGTGAATTTCAAAAGGTATACGAAAGCATCCGGATCATAATAGAAATAGAAATTCAGGAAAGCGACATCCACTCGCCATTGAAAACGGTTATCTATCGAATCCTGCAGGAGGCCCTCAACAATGTTGCCAAGCACAGCCAGGCCGACCTGGTTCACCTTTCCTTGCGCAAAAAAGACAACGCCGTGGTGCTGACGGTGCATGACAATGGCAAGGGCTTTGATTTGTCGGAAGCTATCTCCCTGCAGCCTTCCCGCCGGGGCTTCGGTCTGGCCAGCATGCGAGAAAGAGCCGAGCTGTCCGGGGGGATGTTTGCGATAGAGTCCGTTATTGGCCACGGGACCACTATTCGGGTGAAGTGGCCAAGGGAACAAATGAATAATGACAAATGAATAATGAATAATTAAGGCATGCTATCGATTAAAATGTTTTCTTTATTTACGGTATTGAAGCCTATTTATTGAAATCACATCATGTATGCGCAGGATTTATCAATTTAAATATTTTCGCCACCAAGACACCAAGGCACGAAGTTATTTATAAAAGTATTCTTTCTTTGTGTCCTAGTGCCATCGTGGCCAACATATCCGTTTTATCCGGGTTGGGTTTAACAGACGTATTGGATTTCAAGAAAGGATCCACGCTATCTTTTGAATGACAGAAATCCGCCATTATTCATTTGTCATTATTCATTTGTCAATTGTCATCATTCATTTGTCTATATTCATTATTCATTTCTAACGATTGACCAGCCCTTTATCCACCGCATATACCGTCAATGCCGCCGCATTGTGAAGATCTAATTTCTTCATCAGGTTGGCCCGATGCTTTTCCACGGTTTTCAAGCTGATGCATAAATCCTCGGCGATCTCTTTATTCTTGTAGCCTTCGGCAATCAGTTTGAGCACCTCCCGTTCACGCTGGGAAAGGGATTCCCAGGAGGACAGGGCGTGGGTGCTCTGACGACCCTGCAGGTAGCCTTCGATAACCTTTTCCGAAACACCGGGACTGAGGTAGGACTTACCACCCATCACATTGTTGATAGCCATGATCAACTCATCATGGGTGGCATCTTTGAGAACGAAGCCGTCGGCTCCGGCCTGAAGGGTGGTCAGCAGATATTCTTCGGTTTTGTGAACGGTCAGGGCAATGATTTTGGTCTCGGGATAGCGTTTTTTGATCTCACGAATAGCATCCATGCCACTCATGCGGGGCATCGAAAGATCCATCAACAATAAATCCGGTCCCAGTTTTTCGACGCAGCGCACGGCTTCCCGTCCGTCGCTGGCCTCTCCAACAACTTCAAAGCTCGGATCGGCCGTCAATAACGCCCGCAAACCTTCCCGCAGAATGGTATGATCGTCTGCCAGCACGATGCTCAGTTTGTTTTCCATGGCCTTCCTCTGGATATCGGCGATATGCGCATCTAAAAAAGGGAATATACAGCAAACTTGAGCGAAATATACAGTGTTCACTCTATTTATCATGCCTCGATTTTTTAGTAAACTGACTTGTAGAACCTTGAGCATTACCATCATCGAAACCAAGTCTGCAAGACTATTTCTGAACAGCTTCTTAAATGCTTACCAACACCCGATCACGGAGTATCCCTTTATGTTTAAGATTTTAATCGTCGATCCAAACGATCCTTTCCGACGATCGTTGAAAAAGGTTCTGGTCAGCAGGTTTCCATTCGCTGATATCCGGGAGGCATCTGACGGCAATGACGGTTTGGAAATGGTGCAAGGTTTTAACCCGAACTTAATTTTTCTCGAAATACACCTGCCGTCGGAAAGCGGCCTCGATCTTGCCCGTCAAATCAAAATTGATCACCCTGAAATTATTGTCGTTATATTAACAAGTTATGATTTACCGGAATATAAGGCGGCCGCGAAGCAATCGGGGGTCGAACATCTGGTCCCTAAGGATGACTGGACCGGAGAGGATATGATCGCACTGGTTCACTCCATCATGGCAGATCTGGATATAGTAGTTCAAAGCCCTCACGACCAAAACCAGCCACAAAGGTATTCCCAATAGTTTCTCCCCTAAATAAGGTGTTATTTTTCTGAAGATAAGGGGTTCGCCCCATGGGATATGGTCAGTGCTGTAAAATCGGGAAGATTTTTACTTCGATTCCCAGAAATCATCCTGGTCCGACCAATCCCAGGTGGTTTTTGATTTGGCACTCCCTTTTTTATCCAGGTCCACCAACCTATCCACCCATAATTCCTGTCGGGTCAGTTCGCCTTGAATGTGGACTTTTTTATAGGCGTGTCTGGCTTTAATACCTCTGGTGAGATTCGGCATAAAGTAATAGGAGCCGTCCGACATGACCAACACGAAATCCGGCTCCAGGGCGATATGGTTGTCATCGTTGATGCATTCCACCTTGAAGTGGGTGCACTTTACACCTCGTATCTCGCCTTCAAGTTCGACTTTTTCGCCGGCCCTGACTTCGGCGGCCGGTATCGCTACGATGGAAAAAAGGATCGCCACTGCAAGAACGAGATAACGGCCTTTAGTAAAACGGGTCATGATTCCCTCCTCTTAAAAAATTAATGCGTAAAACAATTGAACCAAAACTTTCTGATAGCACTAGATTCTCAGAGCAACCACTGTCACTCCAAGATCACTGCCCAAAATTGATCATGTCCGGCATGAAAGTGCTTCGCACCTGAAATATCCGGTCGAAAAGTATCAACCGCCTATTTTCTTAGTAGTTCATGCCGAACCCTTTTTCAAGTGAAAACATAAGCGTCCGGCAATATTTTCTCCGGGTTCATCTTTAACCAGGTGCCTGTGATTATTTGATAAAATTGACTCCCTATTCTAGTTTTTGACCTTGAATTCTGTAAATGTTAAAGGCATAGTTAACTACATAACTACATATAACGGCGGCCCAAATTAAGTAGACATCAAAGCGCCCAAACCAGACAACAGGAGTGTGCCGGTTAAGAAGAGGCTTTCGGCTTTGGGCTTTGGGCTTTGACAAGGCACCACATACTTAAAGAAAGACGTGTCATCCCGCTTTGCGGGGGTGCAGGACAATATTCGATTCTAACTTCTGCCTTGTGTCAAAATAATTATGTTCGTCTTAGTAATTCAGGTGCGTAATTATTAATTTTAGATAGGTGACGCAGTCATAATTTAGACCGGAGAGGGGGTGGTAGGAATGCCCATGTGAGGCGTTTCCCGGAGGATTTTGAAAGACATTAGGTTTGCATTAGGCTTGACTTACCGCAGTTTTAACTTGCCCCAATTAGTAGTCAGGAGGATGAAATGGTGAAGAAAAGAGGAGATATTATTAAAAGTTTTTTAGGGCTGACAATAACGGCGGCTGTCTTGGCAACAGCTGCTTCGGCTTTGGCCGTGGATTTTACCATCTCCGGCCAGCTCAACAGGGCGGCCTTGTATGCAGACGACGGGACGACCGCCAAATGGTTTTTTGTGGACAACGGCAACTCCTCGACCCGCTTCCGGTTCAGAGGGTCCAACGAATTCGACAAGGGGTGGAAAGTGGGGATTTTGTGGGAAGTGGAGATGAAGTCCAATGCATCGAGCAGAGTCAGCATGGATGATGAATCCGATCTCGGAGATGTCACATTTGAAGAACGGCATATGGACATTTGGGTTGAAAAATGGGGCACCCTGCGGCTCGGCCAGGGGGATACGGCCTCCAACGGGACGGCTGAAGTGGATTTATCCGGCACTTCGGTCGCGGCTTATTCCGCCGTGTCGGATGTCGGCGGCAGTTTCGAATTCAGAGACGGCAACGGCAAAACCGGCATCACCGTCGGTGGGTCGCGCAGCAATTTCGACGGTCTCAGCCGCAAGGACCGGGTGCGCTACGATAGCCCCCGTTGGGCGGGATTTTTTGCCTCCGCCAGCGTTGAGGGCAACAGCATGTGGGACCTGGCAGTCCGTTATGCCGGCGATCTCGGCCGGGCCCGGTTGGCCGCGGCAGCGGGTTGGGCCGACTTCGGCACTTCAAGCGACAGCAGGGGCGGCAACCGGAACTGGGAGTTGAGTTCATCGGCCTCGGTGCTGTTTGATTTCGGCCTGAACTTCACGGTGGCCTACGGCAAGCTCGATCAGAACGCCAAGGATCCTTGGAATCTTTTCGGCAAAGTCGGCTATCGATTCCTGAAAAACCATGCGGCCTCGGTTCAGTATTCCCGGACGAAAAATCTATCCGGGTCAGGTGATAAAGGGGATACCCTGGCTGTTGCGTATGTGTTTACGCCCTGGAAAAGTGTCGAATTTTATGGTAGCTATTTTCTGCATATGCTGGATCTCGACCAAGGCAGCGACCCCGATGACATCAACATGTTTATGGCCGGTGCCCGGGTGAAATTCTAACAAGGAATGGGAGAAATGTTTAAAACTAAACCTAAATGTTGGATGATTATCGCATCCGGTCTGTTGATCTCGGTCGCGGTTGGCTGCCATACCACGCCCGACGACCAGCAGTTGGATCAATGGAAAAACCTGGAAGGCCCCGGTCAAATGAAACCGGGACCCGGTCTTTTCAGCGGAGAGAGCGGGGAATTCACCCTTTACAGTTCCGAGAAGACCGGAGTCCTCCAGAAGCAATCGGATGCAGGGGCTGCCTCCGGGACCTCGGGAGAAAAAGCCGCCGCTACCTCCGCTGTCGCGGGTGGTGCGGATGCAGGCTCGCAGAAAGACGCGACCAGGCCGGCTCAAACCACGACCAGCACCCAGGAATACCAGGAATTTCTAGAATTCCAGCAGTGGCAAAAGGAAAAAACCCAATTCCATGAATACCAGGAGTGGAAAAAATCCACCAAAGGTTCAAGTGATTTCAAAGAATTCCAGGAATACCAGCAGTGGCAGAAAAATGCCAAAAGCTCGCCCGACTACCGGGAATTCCAGGAATATCGGCAATGGAAAAAGGGTTCCAAAAACTCGGCGGATTATAAAGAATTCCTGGAATGGAAGGAGTTTAAAGCCTACCAGGAGTGGAAAAAGAGCCAGCAGTGAAGATCCGAGCCTACAGGACTCTGCTGTGGTACACCTCTAGAAAGTAGCGAAGGCTGTACACTCAGGATTCGTTGATCACTTGTATTAATCTACAAAAGTCGATGAGCTTGACCAAAAATGTAGTGGCGGGGTTTATCCCCATAAGCGCTCAAATAAAGATATTGACTTAAATATAATTATACGATATACCTGGTCCCATGAAAACCACACCTATTCAGGAAGATTGGGACATTTTGTTAAAGTTCTTGCCCGAGGGCTGGGAG
>Ga0209367_1003018_pt1 | contig 22637 bp, 18 predicted proteins | sample WorMetLIZISLAND2_FD_187412 | JGI IMG/M metagenome (GOLD analysis project Ga0209367, IMG submission 187412) | Marine gutless worms symbiont microbial communities from Max Planck institute for Marine Microbiology, Germany - Olavius geniculatus... ... | reverse complement strand
GACGTCATAACATACGTCAAGGGTTGAAGGGTGCGTTCAGTAAGTAAACGGAATTTAGCCAATAGCCACATAGGCTAGCAAGGCTGTAGTAAAAAGTTAACAGCTACATCACTGGGATTGACAGACACGTTGTTTACTAGTTTATATAAGCAGCTGCACTTGAGAATTTCAGTTTCGGGAAAAAAGTCTAATTTTTTTCACTAAAAGTGGCAATTGTTGGGGGGACGCTTGCATTTGCGTCCCCCCAACCAAAATTTTTTTGGGGGGACGCGTCCCCCCGTCCCCCCTATAATCGCCGCCCCTGAGTTAAGGGGTTGAAATTTCTTTCGCAGCAGTCACGTGACCCCAACGCAACTGCATTTGCATTACATGTATAGCAAACGCAATGTTAAACTTGGGTGGTTCAAAATGAGACAACAAAACTTTGTTGTTTGTAAACCCAAGTTCATTAGTGTTTCTACGTTCGACGTGGAATCGATCGTAGTTGCAAACGCTGTTTTTCATTTATCGATATCTTTATCCGTTCTCGAGATATATGCGGTCAAATCTTGAAGTTTATCGAAAACGCGCGAACTGTCGATGTTGGGTAGGTCGAAATGAACAAACACAACTTTGTGGTTAATGAACCCAAGTTCTCCATTTTTTGCATTTAACGTGGCATAGATAGTTGTTGAAAACGCCGTTATCCGATTGTCGATATCTTAATTCATTCTAGAAATATTCCTGTTCAAAGTCGAAAGTTGTGCCAAAACGCGCTCGCTGTCGATTTTGAGTAGGTCGAAATGAGCAAACACAACTTCGTGGTTAGTAGACCAAAGTTTGTCACATTTTGTGGCTCAACGCCGAAGTGACATTAGTTTATAACGCCGTTTACCGCTTGTCGATTGTTCCATTCTTTCTACAGATATCTGCGCTCAAATTTGAAAGTTGCTCTATATCACGCCGAATTTTAGACGTTTTTTGTCTTTCCAAATTTTCTGGGGGCGGTGCCTGCCAAATGTTGTATATAAGTGATAATGTCCACTTTATGGCACGTCATGTGGCAAATATCAATATTCTTTTAACAAGTTGCATGTTGCATATAATGATGCGTTTCGACAACTGTTACAGGAGCCACGATGGTGCAGTGCTTCTAAACTGTTTAAACAGTGTTTCATCATTACCGGAAAATATTCCTACACGTGATGAATTTCTGATGAAACAATTCTCTTGTCAATGCTGTTTTGTCATCGGACTTGTATTTTAAATCACCAGTTTTTAAAAGTTGGCGTAGTAGTTTGTTTTAGTCTTTTTTTAGTCTTTGTGCTTGTGTTATAATTGTGTTTTGTGTGTTCATGGGCTTCGAGCCTGCTACTGAATATAAATAAATAAATAATAAATAAATTGAGTTGTTTTGGAAATTGAAGTTTTATTGTGCGCTTTTGTCCTTGTGTTGTACTGCGTGTTTGTCCGATTAGACAGATACTGTTGGAGCACGTGATTGTCATCTGCTAAAACACGCCTAAACAGTTTATCGTCAGCTTCTTTAAACATTTCGGTAGCAGTAGGAGTGTCATCGCTGCAGTAGCTTTATTGTGGTATACTGCAGAGAGATCACAAAAAATTTGGGGCAAAGCCCAACGTGAGTTTGCCCGACGCTTGGGCGATTGCGGGCGGGGGGAATTCATGGGAGTGAAATTTTCTCAGTGGCAAAGTCACGTGGTCCGAACTCAAATGCATTAGCATGCGCAGAACGCCCAATGTCGACATAGGGTAGGTCAACATGCGCGCATATAACTTTTTTGTTAGTTTACCAAAGTTTTTGCATAAGTGCATGGGCCTCTTTCTTAGTATTTTCATACGTAGATTTTTATTGCTTGTTGAACGTCTTTTCTATGCACCCTCTTAGACATGATTTTATCTGTTGGATACTGGACAGAGATTACACGCATAAGTTAATAAATTAGTTTTGTGCTAAATGTAGTTGTAATACATTACTCTGAACGTCTGTAGTATGCACTAAGATGTGGACGTCACACGCGAAGACGAAGGTGTTCGGCGGTCAGATAGCTAATGCATCAACAGCATACGACTGCAAGGTCAAGTGCTTCGAAAACGACCAGTGTATTGGAGTCGACTGGGATCAGCGTTCTAATGCAGGTTCACACAAGCTTTACGTCCGAGATGCTTATGGCATAAGATGTTTGACTTAAGATGACCAACGCTTGCATCAGCTTTGTCAACTCAGGGTCAACTTGGGCGTTGTTCGTCCCTGACAGAAAAACCGAGTCTAAAATTTTCATTGGCCTGAGCAAAAACTGGCGCAAAACATATTTGTTTGCTTCTCAAATTTTACATACGCAAAACGAACGTAATGTGGATAATATATCTGACATAACTGAAAGCCGTGATGCTAGAGTGTCGTCGGCATAGGTCATTGTTGCTGATTTTAGTGATTTATTTTGCATGCGTGTTAAATCATGCGGCTGTGACTGAAGTGCAAGCCGAGGTTTACTTCAGGCCTCGGGGGCAGACAGGACGGTAAACCAGATTCTGCAAATACTGAAGACACGTGAAAAGCAGCGTGCGAAACGGATCTGCACTGTACGGTTATCGCTTGGTACTCGACAGAAAGGAAATGTTACAGTCACAGTCACAGACCTTAATCAGCTAGCTGCTAGTCACAGCACTCAGGCGTAGGTGGCCTTATATAAGAAGCCTTCCACTTTATTGCGGAACTTGTCGAAGTACTTGTACAGGGTGCGGCATAAAAGTAGCCCCTGAAGTTTTTCGCTGTTTTCTCAGCAACCACTAGCATTTTGTTCTAAAATTTTACATATTTATTTCTTCAAATGTTTTAGGGCTAACTGCCAACTACAATCTACATGTAATTCTATTGAACAAAAAATATTATTATATTGTGACCAATCTTATGTACTCCTTGTGCACATTATTTTCTTTTGTATTCTTCTAAGTGCTTTTTTTTTCGGCTTGTATTAGAAACCCGGCGTCTAATTGAGACCCGTCTAATATTATACTAATAGTGACTGGCGTCGAGGTCGTTATTGGAAATTGTCTCCCCGAAGTTCATAAAATATTGCCCGATCTTAGGAACTGAGAGGAAAAAAATTCTAATAATGGTCGATAACGCTAGTTGCCATTTGTCTTGTTTTACCTCAACACATGCATCTATCTGGCACTGTTGTGGAGATATGGCACTTCGAAGATAATGGGGTCACGACCTTGACCTTTTGGGGGTCACGTGACGTCATCGGTCACGTGACCATTCGACTTCCGGCGGTCGACTTTTTATGGGTGGTTTATTTTGACCATGGGTCTATCTGGCACCGTTATGGAGATATGGCCGTTTGAAGTTCTTCCAGGAACAGAAGTTGGTCGTCGGTCGGTCGGTCGGTGCTCAATATTTCACCGATTTTATATACTCTTCATTTCTACATTAGGAACGTAGCGCGCGAGGAGTAAAAAATGACGAAGTTATAGATTTTTTAACATGACCGCCTACCGATTTTTTGCATTAAAATGTTCAAGCTACAACACCGATTCAATAACATTGTTGAAACAACGCAGTTAACTAATGATCAGATGTTATAATTTCATTGTCACTGTGAATGTTCAAAGTGTCCACCATTAGCTCCAGGCTTTAACACCAGTCCTTCACCACCTTGTCGATCGGCCTTGTGGCAAGTTGCCCCAGATAACCTGAAGCGCTTTCTCGAGTTCGGCGATTGTTTTCGGCTTTGTTTTAAGCTTGCGGTAAGCCTCCAACATTGCACCCCACACGTGATAGTTTATTGGGTTTATATTCAGCGAATTTGGAGGCCAGTGGTCCTTTGTAATGAAATCTGAACAGTTGGTCTGCAGCCAGTTCTGTGCGCTGCGCTGCGTTGCGCGCTGTGTGTGCTGATGCGCCGTCCTGCTGGAAGATGAAAACGGTGGACAGCCGGCGATTGCTTTAAAAGAACGATAATCAAGTGATAATTTATAAACAAAATAAATTACTGTTTGTCAAGTCGTTATTATGATGTCATCGGCTTTAATGTGGTAACCGGTTTTTGAATATCAAGTAACATTTTAGCTTGAACTTTTTCTAATGCTAAACAATCTGTAGTTCATGTTTAATAGTCTATAACATCGTCGTTTTACAACAGAATCACATTTCGCTTGGCAGTTACATGTGAAACGTTTGAGTAAATATACATGTAAAATTTCAAATTAAAATTTTAAAGGTTGCTGAGGAAACAGCGAAAAACTTTAGGGGCTACTTTTTTGCCGCACCCTGTAGGTAGTGCTGCTTATTGACTCAATAAATTTGACTGTTTTGTTAAACTTTATTAATCGAATTTTACTTTTATTTTTCTTATATTTTTGCTAAACTGCAACTAGAAGCGCAGGAATTATTTACTTTTCGCAACGTTTGCATTTTGACTTGATAATACTGTTGCAAAAATAGCCCAGTAAAGCGCAAATTTTATTACGCCGACTTTCACCGAAACTACTAACGAAAAAATCTTTTTGAAAGTGGCGGACGCCGGACGCAGATCATAAAATTATAGTGTCGGTGAAATTCACGGACACGGATCATAAAATAAAAGTAACGGACACACCATTTCGAAAAGTAGAGATGTTTAAGATGTTTTCGCCAAAATCCGTGAGAAGCTTGCGACAAATCCCTTTGTGTTGCTCTAGCGGAATTTAGTCCGTGACACACAAGATTCGGCAACAAAGTCCACGGACTTTGTCGTCGCCGATAAAGTTCGCGGGCATTTATGATTTGGGTTCACGATTGACTTTATCGCAAAATCGGCGTAATGGAATTTAAGCTTTATTGGTTTGGTTAATGATTTTTTAAAGTTTAGTATTATGACAGCCATTACTTTCTGTTGACATGGATAGAAATTTTTTATGTGACACGCATCAGCAGCATTCGACATAAGTGTGTCATTAATAGATCTGGAACAGTTTCACTGTTGTTGGTATTTTTTTATTATATATTTAAAAAAAAACTGCAAGCAATTCATTTAATGTTGTATAAGCGCTGATGTAAAACGGCAAAAATCAAAAAGTATAAGCCCGAACTAATGTATTAGCTTAGACATTTAATCTGTTCTCAGTAGCCAGATATAAATGTCTGATGAGTGAAAAAGCAGTTATAGGTGATGAACGACATTTAAAATGGTGACCGTCGCCGTCTTGAATTTAATACTTTTTTGATTCTGGTCACATAACCTATTTTCAGTAGCAATAACCTCATTACTGCAAAAATTTATAAACCTTTTGTAGTCCGAAGCTGATTTATTAAATTATTATGTTTTGTGTAAAAATACAAAATGGTGGCCGTCGCCGTAGTAAATTTCATTTTTGTTCGATTTTATGGCATAACTACATGTAGAACGTCAAACGTATATGAAATTTCGTGCAAGTACGTGGAATAGCAACGAAGTTATGGGCGATAAACAGAATTTAAAATGGCGGCCGCCGCCATCTTAAATTTATCATTTTTGTCGATTTTGGTCACGCGATCTACTTCTGGTAGCAGCCGACGACATTACTGCAAAATTTCATTAATCGATGCCAATCGGCGGCCGAGTTATTGCTGTTTGTGCAAAAATCCAAGATGACGGCCGCAGTCGTTTAAATTTTACTTTTGTTCAATATTTTGGCATGCTTGTATGTAGGACCTCAAAGTAATATACATGCAAAATTTTGTGCAATTATGTGCAATAATAAACGAGTTATAAGCAATAAATAAAATTCAAAATGGCTGCCGCCGCCATCTTGAATTTATTATTACTGTTCATTTTGGTCAAAAGTTTTATTTTCGGTAACAGCCGTTTACACTGCTGCAAAATTTCACTTATCTACGTCAATTGGCGACCGAGTTATTGCTGTTTGTGCAAAAATCCAAGATGGCGGCCAACGCCATCTTGGATTTTATTTTTGTTCAATATTATGGCATACGTGCATGTAGGACTTCCAACGTAATACGCATGCCAAATTTCGTGCAAGTATGTGCAACAGTAAACGAGTTATAAGCAATAAATGGCAATCAAAATGGCGGCCGCCGCCATCTTAAATTTATTATTTTTGTCCATTTTTTTTAAATTGGCTTTTTTTCAGTGGTAGCCGTCTACGTTACTGCAAAATTTCATTCATCTACGTCAATCGGCGGCTGAGTTATTGCTGTTTGTGCAAAAATTCAAGATGGCGGCTGCCGCCATCTTAAATTATAATTTTGTAATGCTAGACCACCCACGAAGTTCATTTGTGCACCTAAAATTTCGTTCTGATCGAGTGCGTATTTTTCCAGATATCGCGATTCGAAAATTTTGCAAATTTGGCTTAAAATGCCTATTCAGGCCCCCAAAATCATGTTTTTGTGGAGTTTTGACCCACAAACATTATTTTTATCATCGACACCTCTAAAACGGCGTGCCTTACGCGGAAACACGCGTTTTGAGCCGTAAAAGGTCGTGATCGGTTTTCTGGTATGACCTGTAGGGGTGAGCAAGAATATAAAAAAATAGAACACAAAAAAGTAACGAAAAATGCCCTCCCTACGCAGACGCTTTTCCCGTCGTCCCACATGAACCAAATTTTGCGTGTGGGGTCGTATCCCGGATATCTTTCTTGGTGTTGAGTTTTATTAAAATCGGTTGCCAAAATGTGGGAGCTGTGGGGGTCGAAATTTTGGCCTTCCCATTGACTTGGCACATCGCTTATGCAACAGCTTGTTGCTATAGCACTAGCCGTGATATTTGTCAGCTTTTGAACGTCATGTGCACAGCGTTGTCATTTTTCCACATTTAGTACGTTTACGTTATGTGCCTTTGCGCCATGTTTTTATGATGTTAATGTTCTAGTGCTTATGGCAGTTTTTGAATTTTTTAAAATTTTGTTTAGTTTGTGCTTTGTATTATACTAGTGCGCTAGCCTAGTAGTGCAGCGATGCAGCTAAGGTGTGGTGATATGTTTACAGCAAATTGTTTATAGAGTGTCTCAGTTGAATTATTCTGAAAATTGGTTGATATTTGGCGAAAATATGCCAATGACAACATGCGATGTTTTTAAAGACACAGAGCAATGCTTAGGCTTATGAGCAGTTTTCAGTGTTTTTGAGATCTGTTGTGTGTTATACTTTGTTAGCAAATGTAGATGGGTGCACAGAAGTAGAAAGAGAAAATGTTTTTTTTTCGAACTGCACAACAAAGTGTAAACAAAGCGTTGCTCCGGAGTGTTTTAAAAACGTCATTTTATTTTTCACTCACGTATCTAGTCGTGTGTACGTATGTGTATGCTTAGCTGGTCCGTGCTGGTTGGCTGGACCTTGGTCTACGTACATCGGCGACGGTTCTGTGCATCACTCCACTCACTACGATTTTGACAGAAACTGCTTAGGTAACAACAAATTACACAGAATTATCAGTTGTTTCTACTTTATGCTTATTGTTAACTGTGACACCGCGTTAGGGACTATGAAGTTGGCTATTCGCCAAAGTTCTACTTTTCGCAGAGCCAAACAACTTCAAACAAGAAAGCCCAGCTAATGCAAATGGGGACGCGCGAAAGCGGTGCATGTTTAAAGGCCCAATGCGAACAACATCTAAGCTGAAAGATCCCAGCAGTTGACATTCGACACGATGATTATGAAGGCTTGTATCTATAAGTTTCATGTGCAGCGGTCTCGCGCAGCCGATAGCGGCAAAATAACGACTTAAGGAGATACTCATCTTTGATACTCTCGTGCGCAGGCCACTTTGAACCGACGGGGTCGAGACGTGGATTGTTTGAATCTACGTTTAATGTCGAAAATGTCATATGCAGATTGTCCTGGTTTATCTGTAGTGATTTCGGTACAATTCGCTCTGAAAATGTGTGTCGCAGCCCAAAATCGCCAAAAAAATTTATAAAACTCTGATTTTGTCGTTTAAGGTCATCCAAGGTCATTGATTTCGGTGCCAGTCGAAAGCCAGTGTACGAATTCTTATTAGTGATTAATAGTAATCTAGGCTTTATCTCGCACCGTTTTTGACAGGCATCGTATTGAAATACGAAACCGACGAAGGCAGAAGGGTGAGACCTTGCAGAATTTGCATTCGGATACACGAAGACTATCTGCATTAGCTTTTTCGGATATGGAGTACTGAAGCAGAGAGATGATATCGACGGATTATTTTCTGGATGCTCTGGCAGATCCGGAATTCGCATTGAAGGTTCGCGAAAGACATCCGAAGGACTTGGACTCTGCACTACGAATAGCCTTAGAGCTCGAGGTGTGGACCAAAGACAGCGAAAGGCTGAAGCTGGAAAGTCAGAAGACCGTACGAAAGGAGCCGAAGAAAATGAGAGAAGTAACAAAGTTCAGTACGACGACCTCATCAGCGACGAAACGCTGGAATGAAATGTTGCTGAAGGAATTAGAGGACAAGACGAAGAAAGTTCAGGAGTTAGAATACCAAATACCGAAGTCGTGTGCGAAGGATGATGAACAGCCACACGAAGCACCACGGAAATGGCTGAGTTGAGGACTCAACTGCCGAAACCATACGCTGCTAAGCCAGCGACCGAAGCACCTGTCCTTCGTCGACATCCGAAGCAAACCAAGGCCGAATGCGGTCGCCTTCGTATACTTCGTATACTGCACAAAGGCCTAAAGACGTTCGTCCTGTACGCAACAAGCAAGTCAATACGGGACTACAGTTTTCCTGTTTGACTTGAAAACCCCATTGGGTTCACTTCCATCCCATTTAACTAGAGAACATGGCAGGGGTGGTGTGGCTGCACTGCTCATGTGGTTGATCTGGTGATAGGTTGGGTCGCCTGCCAGGTGGTTTGTTGTTGTTGTCGTCGTTGTTTTTCTTCTGGCGCTCGATCAAAAATCATATGCGACCAGTGAGGCCATCATTTCTCAGGTAACTGAGTGCTAATTTGGGTTCATCAAACAGAAAAGTGATGGGATCATCCTCATCAAAGTGGTGGCTGCGTGCATCTTCCAATGAGACATTCAGTCATTAAGTGTACCAGCGTCTCCTCCGCTAAACACATCGCTGACATGTGGCCAGCTCAGAGTACCATGCCAACTCTGATGTGTCCTCCTCTAGGGAGGCGTGAAAGCAGAGTCCTTCGTGAAGGTGTAAAGTCCTCTTCTTGGTCTCTGTTTACATAATGTGGCATGGAGTACTGCTGGCTTGGCCATCCTACTCCACATGTGGGCACAGTGATGACAAATAACTGTTTTAGCAGTGTTAAAGTCCACTGGTGCTGTTGTGGAGGCATCCTTCGCAAGACTATCAGCCCCCATGTTTCCCTCTATTCTGCAGTGACTAGGAATCCACTGAAACGTCATTTGTGTGTTACTGCCTGCCGCTATTTGCTCAACCAAATGGTTTTCTGTGGGGACTGTGAAATTTTTCGGTGAGCACCGTCCCCACAATATAAAGATGTAGGCATGTGGGTGGGAGTGGTTGTGCTGTTTGCTATATTATTTCTGTGGTGACTTTCAGTAGGCCATAGGCTTACTTGCTGTGACATTTCTGGGAATGGCTGATGGGTTCCCATAGCGGCTTAAGCTTATGGGGCGACACTGGGCAAGGCAGCCAGTGTCGCTGCCTTGCCCTGCAGTGAAACGATGGAACGAACAATGGAAGCAACTAACAACCAAGGAGTCACACATGGCTACCGTAAGCTCCCAATGAATGCCAGCAAGGCGTGCTCTGATCTTGTGCTTTGTGAAAAAATAAGTAAATTTCATTGAATTAAGCAAAATCAACATCTTTATGTGGCCTCAGAATGCTAGACAAGAAATTTGAGCTAATGCTTACGAGACGCGCGAAAGCCTACAGCAGTTCCTGTTCGCAAACTGTCAGTCTATCTCCAGCTATTTCGTCGCGACTTTTACGGGGTATCACTCTTTGATGCCCTTGTGCGCAGGTTTCCTTGAACGTAAAAAATCGAGACTTAGACCGTCGAAATCTACGTTTAATGCTAAAAATTTTATACACAGCTTGTCCATGTCTGTCTCAATTGCTTTCGGCGCAATTCGCTCTTGCAATGTGTCTCGGAGCCCAAAATCGCCAAAAAATCCATAAAACCCTTTATTTTGGCGTTCAAGGTCATTCAAGGTCATTGAATTTGGCGTCAATCGAGAGCCAGTGTACGACTTCCTATTAGTGATTAATAGTAACCCAGGCTCTATCTTGCACCGTTACTGAGATACATCGACTTATTGGCCAAAAATCGCAAATTTTGCCCACCCTTCTCTCATTTAGTGCCCTCGTTCGGGGTGACCCCCTTTAAATTAAAGGAAAAGCTTTACGGTTCCTGAAACTAGAGTTTTCCAGGCAGCCGACGGTGAAGATTTGGTGATCCTAGCTTGGACCGTTTTTGCCTGATCCAGCCGTGTGACAGACAGACGAACGGACAGAATTGCGACAGCTAAGACGCGCTGAAAGCAGTAGTAGCTTTCGCGCGTAAAAACTGGACCTATGAACCATTAGTCACAGTAAATAAGTCTTACTGTTGGAAAGTTCTAAGGGACACCTTGTTCTTAATAGATTCCCATGGTATCAGGCATCACTCACCGGGAGTTGCGCTATGCGCATCTGCTCAACTCTCTATGTCCCATTGTTTGTGCGCTGCGCGCAAATTGAGATGTATGAAAAGTCTTGCATTGTAAACAAAAGACGCTTAAAATGACCAGGTAAAAGAACCCCTTCATTGTATACACGCCCGATGAAACCTTCCATTGTGAAGAATATGACCTAAAACCTCCAATTTACCTTTGTGGAGAAAACCCCTCGCACTGTAGTACCATTGTGCCAGTGACGGCGGGCGCGGACAAAAAACCCTCTCCATTATAAAGACGCTGGTTCCGGTCTTCTAATTTTTACTGCTGGGCTTTCTTGTATATTTGCCCATAGCTAACCGTTATTTGTCTTGATGGTGATTAATGGGATTAATGTGAGTGCCAACTATAGAGTGCACTATGTGACCCAGACTGGTGGGTTAGGGTAGCCTTATGGTTAAAGCTTAGGGTTATGAAAAACCCAGCCCCTCATTCTTGACAAGTGTGTTTCAACTATCTTCAGGCTGTTACTGTGGAGTCTTAAATGCCAGTTAATTTTGCACAAAGTACACAATTATTGACGACGACATTGCCCTAAGTCTTGACCCAAGTCGTTTTTGTTGCATGCGATCCCGGCGCACTTGCCTGCTTACGACACTTAAGCAAAACGCTAGCTTTTGGCGCAGATTTTGCACTGTACAGTTAATGTTTGTTCACTTGCAGTGGATGAGTGTGCGCTTCACATCGACAACTGCAGCTCAGACGCTATCTGTACTGACACGATGGAAACCTTCACTTGCACATGCAAACCTGGCTTCGCCGGCGACGGATACTCTTGTGCTGGTAATATATTGATAATTCACTTGCTTTAGTCGTTCCATTCAAAGTTTTCATTACAAATAGACAGCCTTGTCACGAGCGTTGTCTATTAGGCCTATATGGTCGCAGATGTAAGTATTAAAACTAACGTAAATAGTCAAGTTTGTTTATTTCTACAGCGAGATCTCCAAGCTTTGTCGACTGATCGCCGTATACCTTTGTCGCCTAATTACTATCGCAGTGCAAAAGGCTCAAACTTTTGGGGGGTCAAGAGCTATGGCCTGCTCTCCCGTGCCAAAAGTTGGGGGAGCAGCTGCTCCCTCTGCTCCCCCTGTTCCAACGCCCATGAATGCGAAAAAAATCTGTTTAAGTGTAAAGTGCGAAACAAAATGCGAATTTTGCGGCGTATTTTTTTATTTCTCGGTTTGCCCTGTCTCACTGCTACGACTGATAGCTCACTGACGGGTCTGATTAATTGTCAATGGCAAACATCGGAGTTCGTTTAACGCTCGCGTCATCGACCGTCGTATGTGTTTTATAGGCCTAGGCTATGTGTAACCTGCAATCTTGTTTATTTATTTATTCACTCATTCATTTCTATTGTTGTCAGCGACAGCTCTTCCTAAGCTGTTAGCTTGTTTGTCTATGTTTGTGTGAGCGTAGATGTAGATGAGTGTAACGATACAGCTCTCAATAACTGCAGTCAGTTCGGTGAGTGTACTAACATAGTGGGCTCGTTTATCTGCACCTGCTTCAAAGGATACAAAGGCGATGGCGTCAACTGCACTCGTAATATTGCACCACGTCATTTTTGCTTGCTTTTTAGCCCACCGTTATGAAATCGTTACTTATATTAAACAAAGTCTACAAACAGTTTATTTAATGCTGTATAAGCGCTGATGTAAAACGGCCAAAAATATATGAAATTTAACTGTTTTCTGTTTTGGGGGGATTGGCGTTAAAGCCCTCTGTGCGATTTTGCTCACGTTGAGTGTAGAGAAGCTTACGAAGATAGGGAGAGTTTAAACTGGAAAATCGGTTTAAAACTAGTTTATTAATTGGTCATTTTAGCTGTATCAGAAGAAGCTTGTAGGAGTAGTACTAATGGGCCGTAGTGTACAGTGATATAATATATCATATCATATTATATCATAAATTTAGAGCCCCCACCCATTACATGCTAAAACACCATGAGCGCATTAAAAAGTTTAAAGTTAAATAAAACCCACAGCGAGAGCTGATTAAAAACAGTCATGATTCATCATGAAAGCGTCGCACAATAAAAATGTCCTGAGTTGTCGTTTTAAGGCTGCCTGAGACGTAGCCTAATGTTTAAGCCTTTCAATCTACACCGTGAGCCAAAAAAAACTGGCACTGATCTAGTAATAATAATTTTAATATCGATTTTGTTGCAAATTGGCTGCCAAGTCTGTCAATGAAAGAATTTTCAATATCTGGCAAAAAATGGATAAGATTAAATTATCGTCTGCTTAATATTGCCAAAAACATAGATAATAAATAATGAAGTAAGTAAACAAGTAAGTAAACCAATTTTGATAGCAGTTATGTTCGAATACTAATATCTCATTTAATTAACAATTCATCTCAGCTCTAATCAAACTAAATGCTAAAAATAAAAATATATGTATTCGATGTTGTTGATATTTTGTAAGTGTTGACGTTTTTTTAAATAATTGCATTTTTTTGCTTAATAGCAGTCTTGTTGCTTTGAGCAGCCGATTACTGTGTCAGTGTAGCTTGAATACCCGTATGTATGTGAAATGCATGGTTATTACTGATGATTTTGGAAACGCGTGGTTTTTCCACAGACGCATACACGGCTCAGTATTGTTGTTTTTGAGAGCATAACAATACAATTCGGCCACGCCATTATCAATGTCACTTTCATTGAACAACAACAAGAACGAAGAATACTTAACTAAGCACTTAACTAAACTGTGACATTACTAAATACCGGTATGGTATGGTACCAGTGACAATCTCCCACTTAATGTCAGAGTTTCGCACAGAGATTAAGTAAAGTACGCAGTTTTTCAAACTGTACTTTTGACAGCGGTTTTGTGAATATGTCTGCCATCATGTCTTTCGAACTACAGTACTCAAGTCCAATCTGACCATCAGCTAGAGCCTCTCGAACAAAATGATAACAGACATCAATATGTTTTGTCTTTGAATGGAAAACTGGATTCTGAGCAATCGACAAGGCTGCTTGGTTGTCTTCCTTGATAATAGCATGTCCAACGTCGCCACCTTCAAATTCAGACAGTAGTTGACGAAGAAATACAGCTTCTTTGGTAGCCTGACTTAGAGCAATATACTCAGCCTGTGCTGTGGATGTAGAGACACCTTTTTGTTTAGCACTGTACCAACTAACACAACTATCTCCGAGCATAAACACATATCCAGAGGTTGAGTGTCTGTCATCCACATCGCGAGCATAGTCAGCATCTGAGAAACCAATAAGTTCAACACTGCTAGAACCAAGCCATAATGCATAATTCTTCGTTTTCTTCAGATATCAAAGAATTCATTCTACAGCTGTTAGGTGTGAGTGATCTGGTTCTGAACAGTATTTGGCGATGGTTGATACTGCAAACTGAATGTCTGGTCTTGTCGCTAATGCAGCATAAAGCAAGCTACCAACTAGCGACTGATACAGTGATTTATCGCACACATTTGAAATTCCATCATTCTTCATTAGTGTCACATAAGAATCAGACGGCGAAGACACAACCTTTGAATCATTCAGACCATATCGATCAATCAGTTTGTCAATGTACATCTCTTGCATCAAACCTATCTTTCCATTTGACTAATCTTGAATGCAAGTTATTCCAAGAATATAATGCAGTGGTCCCATATCTTTCATCTGAAATCGCTTCGATAGTTCAAGTTTGGTTTTCTGTATGATTTCATCATTCTCGGCAATCACATTCACATCGTCAACATACAGTGCTATGAATGTAAGTGGTTCTTCTTGTTTGAAAATACAGCAATCTGCTTTCAGCTGAACAAACTTCAGTTCCTTCAAATATTCAGTGAAGGTTTTATTCCAACATCTGGAAGACTGCTTCAAACCATACAAAGAACGTTGAAGGTAACACACCAAATTTTCCTGTCCTTTCTTCACATAGCCAGGTGGCTGTTCCATATATACTTCTTCTGCAAGAGTACCATTTAAAAATGCAGTAACAACGTCTATTTGGTGTATCAAAAGTTTCTTACTGACTGCGTAAGCCAACAGAGAACGTAAACTGTTCAATCTGACAACAGATGCAAAAGTTTCAGTATAATCTATACCGGGCTGTTGTGAGTAACCTTTGGCCACCAAACGAGCTTTAAAACAGTCAATACTTCCATCAGGTTTATTTTTCACCTTAAACACCCACTTGCAACTCACTGTTTTTCTTCCTTCTGGTCGTGGTAGTAACTTTTAAGTATTCATACTTTCAAGGGCATTCATCTCTTCATCAGCTACCTGCTTCCATTCAACAGCTTCAGGTGTTTTTAATGCTTCAGCAATTGTAGTTGGTTCACGAACATTGTGAAAATACAAGTGATGGCATACATTACCATCATCAGTAGACGCCTGTGCACATTCCAGATGGTCTACTTCGTCTCCTTGAATCCAATCACCAAAACGATTTGGTGGTCTCACTTCGCGACTTGATCTACGAGGTACATTCGGGTGCATAGACTGTTCACATGGTGAACTTCGCTGTTGTCGGCTGCTGGGTGTGATGACTTCGTCTGGTTGATGCTTACGAACAGCCGGAGATGACGTTACCACATGTTCACCATTTCCCACTGAAACAGTAGGATCTACAACTTTCTGCATTCCAAAATCATGTTCATTAAACACAACATCACAACAAATAACAAAACGACGTCTCTGCACGTCATAAAGTCTGTATCCTTTGGCACCGAACGGATAGCCAATAAATCTCATTTTCTCAGACTTAGCATCCATTTTCTGTCACTTCACATCAGGTTTCAAAGCATATGCAAGACAACCAAATACACGTAGATGCTTCACACTTGGTTTTTTACCATACCATTTTTCATATGGAGATATGTCAAAAGGAGCAACAGGTAGACGATGGCGTACATAACATGCAGTAGCAATAGAATCAGCCCAAAAATATTTAGGCAAGTGAGCATGTACAATCTGACTTAGTGCTGTTTCCTGCAATGTTCTGTTTAACCTCTCAGCCACTCCATTTTGATGTGGAGTATATGGTACAGTGATCTCATGCTTTATACCTTTCAATTTCAGGTATGTTTCAAACTCACGAGAGGTAAATTCACCTCCATTATCAGTATGAAGTGTCATTATTTTCAAACCAGAATGATTAGTGACCTCAGATTCAAACTCTTTGAACTTTTCAAGTACTTAGAGCTTTCGCTTCAAAAAGTACACTCGGCTACATCATGTATAATCATCAGTGAATGTAACAAAGTATCTGCATCCACCTAATGATCGGACATCGGACCACAAACGTCACTGTGCACTAACTGTAATTTGCGTGTAGTTTGCACTTCAGTCAAACCTTTAAAAGGTTTACGTGTTTGCTTTGCTTGTACACATGCTTTACAAAATGGCAAATCACCACTGAGATTATCAACTCCAGCAATCAAATCATTATTTACAGCATCTTTCAATCGCTTTTCATGTACATGACCTAAGCGCTGATGCCACAAGGCAAGTTTCTCAACATTAGACTTCGTCTTCAAAGCAGAACAAACATTATGCTTCAAACAATCAACATACCATATGTGATTCTTGCTGCTTCCAGTAGCAATCAACTTTCCATCACGACGAATCATACACTTCTTTCCAGCAAAAGTAACTTGATGTCCTTTCAGTGTTGCTGCTGTAACAGAGAAAAAGTTATTTACAATTTCTGGCACATACAACACATCAGACAACTTGTATCGCTTCACTTCACCATTACACAACATACTGACTATAACACAGCCAATGCCTACAGCATCACAGACAGCTCCATTTCCAAGTCACAGATTCACAAACATGAAAAGGAACATAATCTGTAAACAAGCTTCGGCAAGGTGACATGTGCTTTGTGGCACCAGAATCAATAATCCACACGTCAGGAGAAACCGATGTTTCATGAACACCATACAATACAGTAAACATAGCATCGGTGCTTGCATTAGTATCATCAGGAACATTATCATTCAAATCATCATCTTCATCACAAACATATTCAGCTGCTTTAATCATATGTTTTCCAGTACTATCATTACTCTGCATATGAGACTGAACATATAGATTCGTGGGACAGTTCTTGTGTATGTGGCCCATTTTACCACAGCCATAACAGGACCCGGGTGGTCCCCTCATACGAGGATTTTGTTTACCTCGACCACGACTGCTGCTGTATCCACGAGCAGATAACATATACGTACCAGAGGCTCCCACTGATCCACAGTCTGGATTCACACGTTTTTCTTCAGTACGTAAAGCTTCACGCAATTCGGACATAGTGACTGCTCCTTTAGTGACAAAAGCAACACGTAATGCATCATATTCAATCGGTAAACCTCTCAACACAAGTGCAACTTGGAAGTCACTTTCAACAGGTGCTCCAAGTGCTGCTAAACGTTCTGTTAAATCTTGCAATTTTTTAAAGTAATTATCAACAGACGAGCCTGGTTCCATTTTCAAATCTAATAGTCGAGTCTGTAACTGTAGTTTGTTAGACAATGAAGGTCACTCAAAAGTATCTATTAATTCCTTCCACATATCATAAGGAGTACGCAAACGATGTTGAGCAATCACATGTACCTGAGATGTGCAGATCATTTGTAATAATATGGATTTAGTTCGGGCCACACGTACTTGATATGCTGACAAACTTTTTGTGTATGCATTCACAGCAGCATTACCAGATCCTTCAGCAGGAGCAACAGGTTCAGTCTCAGTGCCAGCACACAGTGACCACAACTGTCGAGCTTCTAAATATGCTTGCATCTGCAGCTTCCACACAGGCCAATTCGGCCCATCAAGCTTCTCAATGCTTGGCAGCCGATCATCCATCGTGACCATAAACAATAATAAACAAACTACACAGGCGAAGAACATATCGCCATATCACTAAACAAACTCTCAATTAACACAGTTTGCGCGACTGGGCCCATAACCATTGTTGTTTTTGAGAGCATAACAATACAATTCGGCCACGCCATTATCAATGTCACTTTCATTGAACAACAACAAGAGCGAAGAATACTTAACTAAGCACTTAACTAAACTGTGACATTACTAAATACCGGTGTGGTATGGTACCAGTAACAAGTATCTCAAATCTGAGCCGTGTATAACAAGGCTACCTGAGACGATGTTTTTTGGATAGACTCCGACAAGCGGTTCCACGCGCCCGGACCTGCATAAGAATAAAGTCAGTTTTGTGTTTTTTGTCCATTTGACGAAAACGATCAGTTTATTTGTTTGTTTATTTTCAATGTAGTAATGACAGTAAAACAAGAGGACAATCAGAAGCGAACAACACTGGTGCCATGCAACATGTGGTGATACAACAAGGCCCAAAGGGGCATTTATTGCTGCCCATCTAGCTCATCTAGAATAATGCACACACATAGAACACTGAAAACAATAGATAAAAATCTTGTAGGCCTGCAGCTAATTGATGAGAAGAAAATTCAACTGCGTCACATAATGTACACATTCTACACAACATACAATCATTGACACGCAGAGATCAGGAGCTTGAATCCACGTTTTCAACCGAAATACACAGTCCAATTATAGCTGTCCTCATCGCTTTACTCAGTGTCACTTCCACTAATGTGCCTCTAGCGGGAGGTAGACTCTATTCCGACAAATGCTATTCTGACTAAAATTTACGTCGACAGACGCATCATTACGCTATACATTTACGTTCACCAGGGGGCGACAATTCCACGCGTAATGTAGTACGATTTTGTGCTTAATATTAAAATTACGGTTTTCGCTTACAGTTACGGTTAAGATTAGGGTTAGGGTTAGGTTAGGGTTAGGGATTGGGTTAGGGTTAGCACTTTTCAAACATTTATGTGACAATAATGGACACCATAAATTAGGGTACAATATAGGTAATAAGTGCGACGGCGGTACATGTAGCTATAAAAATTGTCAACGGCTGTCGGAATAGCGTCTAGCTGTAGCATGACGGTAGCGGGCTCAGCGGCCTGCTATTCCGAAGGTCCACTGTGGATATACGCGCCACAGTACTAGGGTTAAAGCTAAGATTGGTGTGAATAGTGGAGCTTCGGAATAGCGGACCCAAATCAGCGTGACAGGTTGATCTGTTTGCGGCGCAGAGATGACGTGCAGCGACGATCCGTGCAAGAACAACGCCACGTGCAAGAACGTGACATGTCCCGCCTCACAATCGCCGCAGCAGCCGTGTGCTCGCTTTCTATGCCGCTGTCAGCCGCCTGCCACTGGTGTCTACTGCGACAGCTACAAGGCCTGCTATCCGGAGACTCAGCGCTGCTACGAGACCGACTACGAGTGGGCCGGATATCACGGCGCCGGCACCCACTGCACACGCCTCGGTACTAACACTTCTACTAGGCCCACTACCAGCACGTTGTTTTCTTTAGTTAAAACTTCAGCCATTTGTTCTGTATAAAAGAACGTCATTTGACAGTGAACAGTTGACTTCTATGCGCAAACTTTACATTAGACTCGATAGGCCTATTGTGTACCATAAAAATCGTTGTCAGATTTTACAAGGTATAGTACGAACATAGGAAACAAAATGTAGCGGGCTGTCAAACATATGGAATGCAAAAAAATGCAAACAAAAAACCCAGCTGTCGCTAGAATAGCCGTACTGGTTATCAGTGACCTTTAAGGTCATCCAAGGTTGAGAATATTCATGTTATTTGAAAGCCAATGTGCGACTTTATTTCACTGTTACAAGCAGAAATTTATGGCGCGTAAACGTGAAGTTTTTCCACCCACCACACCTTTATTGTGTGACCACATTACCTAGCAAAACAAACATTGTCAAAGCTATAGTGGTCTCAGAGAACAGGCAACACATAAAGATATCAATTTCGTAGCATAAAATAGTTAATGAATGGCGTCGACGTCTTGAAGCTGTTATCAAGAATGGCGGCGGACACATCGAGCACTGCAACTTAGCTTGAGCAGCCGCACATCATTTTAATACTATCGACAGATAAGTATAGTCAATAAAACAAAACACTGAACACCGATATTAGCAGTAGTGTTTGTTTTGCTAGGTAATGTGGTCACACAATAAAGGTGCGGTGGGCGGAAGAACTTCACGTTTACGTGCCATAAATTTCTGCTTGTAACAGTGAAATAATGGTTAAAATGGTTAAAATCGGTGCTGAATTACCGAAGTTATCCCAAAAATAAAACTGGATATCCGTTTTTTGGACCACCCTGTATAGTGCAATTTAAGTTTAGGGTTACTAAGGTGTACAATAGCCGGACACATGTAAAGGTACCAGGGTGTGCCAAAAGTGGGCGGGGCACCTGTCAACTTGTCAACAGACCCTTTGCTGTGAAGCAAAGACCCTAATTTATAGCTACTTGCGCAGTAGCCGCCGGTAAGCCTTCAGTTCAAATACATCAATTTTCCATTGGTCAGGCTTCCGCAAACTCCAACTCACTGATGGCAAGTATTTTTGGAAATCGGCAATAAGGTTTTCGAGTTACAGGACCCTCTTATTCTCAAACGCCATTTTCTATATAGGCCCCCTACTTAACGCTCATCGCCGGTACAATTGTCAGCACCGTGCTGCACTGTGAATTTCTGAGCGGTTGATACATTGACTCGGTAGTGTAGCGGTAGCGTGTCGGACTAGTGATTGTGAGGTCCCCTGTTCAACTCCTGTTCGGTGCGCTTTCAGGTAACGACCTTGGGCAAGTTGTTCATACGCACGTGTCTCTATGACCAAGCAGTACAATTTGGTACCGGCCTAACCGCCGGGAGGTTTACGGCAGTGCATGTGAAAGGACTGGCGCTCCGCCCATATAACTGAGCTGTGTTTGCATTCACTGATGTTAGTGGGCCATTGAAATGGTGATGAGTACTGCTCGCATCGGGCACAGAGCTGTGAGAGAGCGCTGTTGACTATCGGCAGCGATTTAGTGTACAGCTTGTATTTTAAGCTTTAATTTAGTTACACCGCTCTAGCTGGTGCCGCTAGATGTAGGCTACCGGTATCTAGATTTTAGATCTATGCTGTTGTGGTGCAGCTACTGTGGGTGTGAGGGCGGCTCCACAGAGCTCTCGATTACAAGGTATGTGAACAACACTGCACACTTGTGTTTTTTAATAGTAGCAGTAGCAGTACATGTGCAGTGATGTAAACGTACTTCGAAAATTTACCTCAGTAAAAGTTGAGGCAAACCGTTAACAGGTTAACTAAGTAAACAGCAAAAGTAGTAAATAAAAATTAATACATCAGTAATATTTTCGTAGTTTAAGAGTTAACGGAATGGCGACATTTTTGTAAACTTATAAACTTAGGGAACGACCAGCGTAGTACACGGTGTTTCATAAAAAGGGACCTCTTTTGTTTTTCTCATAATTCACTCAAATGATGATCAATTTATGCAAAATTTTTACCAGTTGTAGCCGAAGAAATACTTATTCAAAATATTGCAACAAAATATGGCAGTTGATTAAATATTCATTGTTAGTCGTGACTCTTGACGTAATGCTGACGTCATAATGTGTCACGAGTACAAGCTTGACAGTCTCAACTGGTGCTGTCAGTTGCTAACCAGCTTCGATGGTGAACTTAATCTGGTTCGCTAATGAAAAATGTTTATCGTGTCAGCACTAAGCAACATGGGGACATAAAATTGAGCGTCTTGCGATCCAAAAACGCAACCATTTTGCAAGCTCGGTGTGATAGTGCACTGTCTTGCTTAAACATGTAAAATTCCAACTATCCCCACAGACGCTTTGCACGTTTTTGTGGCTGCAACTGTAAAACTTCAAAAATTTGTCATTAGCGAACCAATTTTTTTCACCATCGGAGCAGGATAGCAATAAACAGGTCCAGTTGAGACTATCAAGCTTGTACCCGTGACACATTATGATGTCAGCATTACGTCACGTCTAGCAAAGAATATTTAATCAACTGCCACATTTTGTTGCAATATTTTGAATTGGTATTTCATCAGTTACAACTATTAAAAATTTTGTGTAAATTGATTATTATTTGAGCGAATTATGAAAAAAATAATACGGGGTTTCTTTTTTATGAAAGACCGTGTATATGTATTCTCGTTTACCGTAGTTTATCGGAAACTCACTGTACTAATGAGTTACATACAAATCCAGTACTTTATGGAGAATTTACCAGATGATTTGAAATTAATGTACTCCACAACTGAATTTAAGGAAAACTTACGGCATTTGTTGTATTCTAAGTAGCGCCATAATCCATATAATTTATTGTCCTGTGTTTATATGTTATTTTGCTATTGTGTTTATCTAAACTTTTCTTCTTTCATTCTTTTTCATTTTTTTCGGATCATGTATATTTCAGTTAATTTGTGTTGCCAGAAGCGATGGGTGACCAGCATTGATGGGCATGTGCCTTTTATGTTATTGACGATTGTATCAGTGGGGCCTATAATCTGTGTGTTTTGGGTTTCTCCGTCCCTCACAAGGCTTACTGTTGTACTGGTTGCAGCGAGCTGTAGAATCGAGACGCAGGCGTATGGTTTTGTTACTGGTGTCGCCCGCCAGAAGTCGTATGTGAAGCTGAATGGTCGACTGGCATTCTTTGACTCGTACCCGCGTGGCGTGAACACCCTGCTCATCAACCCATTCAGCTGCATAGTTACCGAACGAAACAGCTACAACACCTACTCTTCACAGGGTTGAGACACCCAGGTTTCCTTTTTTCGGAAAAAAAAATTTTCTAGGTTTGGGGGTTTAATGGATTTTGGGGGTCTGTTTTTTGGGTTAAAGCAAAGACATACAAAAGATAGGGTTCACCTGAAAGGAAGCAGAAGTGGAAGATTTTGACAGATGCCGATGACGTCAGAGTGTGGTCCAATGTGCTGGCATGGATGATTCGTGAATTGAGGTGGAAGTGATTTCTGTAACTTGATGGGTTTTTGCATTTGTACAGGTGTTCGGTTGGTTGATTTATATGAGGTTCTTCTGTTAGCTCTTCACAGCATAATATATATATATATATATATATGAAG
>Ga0209367_1003017_pt1 | contig 22637 bp, 8 predicted proteins | sample WorMetLIZISLAND2_FD_187412 | JGI IMG/M metagenome (GOLD analysis project Ga0209367, IMG submission 187412) | Marine gutless worms symbiont microbial communities from Max Planck institute for Marine Microbiology, Germany - Olavius geniculatus... ... | reverse complement strand
AAAGGGGAGGGAGAGGGAAAAGAAAAAGAATAGGGAAAGGAAAAAGGAGGGAAAAAAAGTAAAAAGGGGAATGGAACGGGGAAGGGTAGGTAAAGGAAAGGGGAAGCGGAAGGTAAAGAGAAGAGAAAGCGGAAGGGAAATGAAAAAGGAATGAAGAAGGGGAAGGGAAAGGGTAGGAAAATGGGGAAGGGAAAGGGGAAAAGAAAAGGGGAAAGAAAGGAAAGGGGAAGAAACGGGGAAGGAGAAGGGGAAGGGAAAGCGAAAGGGAAATGGAAAGAGAAGGTGAAAGGAAGATAGCTAAAGAAATGTAGGACGCACGGACGCACAGACATAAAGGTGATACCCGGTGTCGTCTCATTTCGCCTAATCTCATTTCGTTACAGACACGACAGTCAGGGTTAGGGTTAGGGTTAGGCGAAATGAGATTAGGCGAAATGAGACCCAACCACTCTACCCAATGCTATGCATAGCATTGGCAGACAAAAATTAGCGCACTTCAACTACTAAAAATATCAGCATAAATAAACGTAAGCGTACAGTGCAAACAGATAAAGTGTTGCACGAATATTGATGCATGCGCGTAATATAATTCAACTGTTGATTATTTGAAACAAAAAGGAATGCATAACCACTTTATTTTAGTTTTGAATGGATGAACGTTTCAGAGGTGCGTTTGGTAACTCGCGTAAGATTCTTTTCTCTTTATTACATATTTTCACTTTCAAAGGAGAGAAGGCCCGTGCATATACTCCCTTTTTCACATACGTCCCTGCATATAACAGCACTTATAGAGTCCTGGGTGTCAAACTGGCGTGCAAGGCCGGGACTGCATACCATGGATCAAGCTGATGCTTGCAGTTGTTGCAGCTGATGGCACAATGCATGCAGCGTGTGGGCTCAGAATAATAATTGATTTCAATTGTTCTCCGCTCGCATCCGCGCCAGTGACGTCTCGACATGACGCGTGCCATGTAGTTAGCAGCAGCAGCAGCAGCAGAACGTGTTATTTCGCGGTGCCAAGACGGATGTGACATCGAAACGCGCCCCTATTGTCATCGCGAGGAGCGCGACGCGTCGTCAAGTTATTATACACGGCTTCGTCATCATTATCGCCATTTCACAGCCACACCACACCACCATTGCAGACGTCCTCTCCATCTTCTCGTCCATCTTCAGCCTGTCTGACACTGAATGGCCACACACACGTCTTCTTTCGTTTTCTATTTCTACCAAATTTCGCCCTTTCCGCGCTGCTTTTTACAGAGCGTGATTTTATTGACTTAGGCATATAATTCGGTAACTTTTACGTTCATTCGTTGTTATCTGCATGTGCGTTATTGCAATTGTAGGCTAAATCAGTGTTTGAATTGCCGAGGGTTGTTTTTCAACCCTTCCCAACACAGCGTCAAATTCTGTACTGGAGGGTCAGCTATATACTATACACTGTACTGTTACATATGATTTACATTACAATTTTAGTCAGACTCCGACGGTCGAAAAATTTAACCTCTCAGCTAATTTTTTTTACAATTAAAACACTGCTATAAATAACCTTAACTTTACAAGGTAAAGGTCCGGCACTTGTTGCACCGCCGCTTACATGAATCAGTCTTATAACCAGAAGCGCTTTACAGTCTCGGAAGCCAGCTGATTGGCCTGAGTGTTCTACATTGTAGACTATTTAATGTCGTGCATAGTGCAAACAGGTGCTTGCAGCACAAATTAAGCGAATGAATTAAATAAATGAATTACTAAACACATGCACGGAACGGTCGGCTGTTTTGCATAATGTTATGTGAGAACCGTTGTCCATTTATCTGTCTTACTGTCTGCAGTGTAAAAAATATATCTGTGCAGCCAGCACTGATGTGTTGCAAACAGTAAAAACAGTAACTTTATAGCTGATCAACTGTTAGCCGTAATATTTGTTTTATCTTTAAGGTCGGCTACGCCTAAAAGTATGCTGCTTCCGCGGTTGCAGCTGGTGAAAAATTAAGAACGAAAGCGGAATTTTTAATGGTTTGTTCTTATTTCATGACATGTCGTGTACGATGTGCAGCCTAATATTACACAATAACTGGTAATAACAAATTGCCACACTGAATAGTACTCTTGATAGGCCTAACTAAAGTAAAGGTATAGGCCCATATGCAGACCGTTTTTGTCAATAAAACTTTGAAAGCAAACTAAAAATTCAAAATATTTCTGAGTTTCCTATATAAATTTTAGGGACGCAGTCTTTAAGGACGGACGGCGACCGGAAGCACAAATTTTTAGGCCCTAAGAAAATAAATGCTTTTGGCGTTTGAGATGTGGCGACGTTAGCCACTGCTTTGCTGGGTGTGCCGGTAAAAGAATTTCGAAATGAAGTTACAAAGTAGTACCGTACGAAGTTTATTGTCTTACTTTCTCGATCACCCTCTATGTATGCACGCGGTTAATTTATACAGCGAAGCGGCGCTGGCTGTTTGATCGGTGTACATATTATTGACTCACAATTATGTCGATTGCTCATCCGCTGCAATCATCCCACGCGTTGCTGCAGAGCTTTCTCATCGCATTCGAAATTTGCATCGTTCACCCAACACTGCACTACTGTGATGATTGCTGTGCATTGTATTTATCTGTCATCTGCAGCGTCAGTCAGGCCCATAACGGTATCAGGCCAATGCCGGTTTTGGGCCGATCGTTTGATCGACCCTTGTTACGATGTGTCGTTTATTTGTCTTGTCTGTAAGGCATGTATTGTGGCCAAACCGTACGTCGTAAAGAATTAGCGATGGTACCGTTGGATGGGGCGATGACGAGTTCATAGTATGTCAATATAATAACCATATCTCTAGCTACAGCGGTTTGGGCGCAATGTTTAATGCGAAGTTGCTGCCTGCAGCTATCATCCAAGCGTGTGCGCCGAATTACCGTGTCGCATTCTAGCGTTGCTATATAGTTATTCTAAGAAATCGCTTTTTGCGACTATAGAAGTCAGTCGCTGGCTTTCGGATAGTCGGTACGGTTGGCCCACCCTAGCGACAACTGGGCTTTTTAGGCAATAGTGGTGAGAAGGACAGAGAAATTTTTCAGACTGTCATACTGTCACGCTCATTACTTCCGCGGTTCCTGCTAGGCCTATTTCTATTAATTTGAGCAAAGCTCATGACGCGCACGACAGCCTTAGCGCATTTCCTGTTCGCAGATTGTCTTGGTCTAACTCCAGCCATTTTGGTCGCAGTTCACCCTCAAAGTGTGCACCGCAGCCGAAAATCGCAAAAAAATACTAAAACCCTCTATTTTGGGGGTTCAAGGTAATTCAAGGTCATCGATGTCAATACCGCTAAACAGCTCGTAACCAGTGCTTGTTTGATAAGCAACATATCTATGCCTATACAACTGTTTTCCCTGACGCGCCAATATCGGTAAAATAACCAGTTATTAGAGGGGTGCTTCTCTTTGACGCTCGCGTGCGCAGGCCTACTTGAACCTACAGGGTAGGCACGTGGATTGCTAAAATCTGCGGTTAATGCTGAATATTTCATGTGCAGGTTGTCTTGGTCTATCTAAAGCCGTTTCGTCGATCGCAATCACTCTCAAAATGTGCGCTGCAGCCAAAAATTGGAAAAAAATTCACTAAAATCCCTATTTCGAGGGTTTCGTATCACAGTATACGAGCAAATAGTGACAAAATAACGTTTTTAGGGGTACCCCTCTTTGACGCCCTTGTTCAAGGGGAACCCATTCACCCATGCAGGGGCCCGAAATTTTTTTCACGATAAACTATAGTGTCCTTGGGGCAGCCAACAGTGAAGATTTCGAGATTCTAGCTTGCACCGTTTTGATAGAGCTCAAGGGTGTGACACACGGATAGACAGACAGACAGACAGACTGACGCCCAGGCCATGGCTAAAACGCACGAAGCATAGCTGTTGCGCGCAAAAAAAGCTTTGTACATGTAATGCGTTGAAGTTGAAACTTGAAATACAAAATTTTCGGTCGGGAGATATGGAGAATGCGTTGCACCCCCGACCTCTCACTTCTCCGCCGCATCCGTAAGTAGCTTAAACTAAACGCACAAGATCGTTTAGCTTTTTCGATTTCGGGTCATTTGGCAGTTTTTATTCGTCCAAATTATCACGAAAATACCCAAATGCGGCGCGTTAAGTATGTTACCCTGGTATGTTACGCTGGGTGGCTTTAAATTATTATAATTCGTCAGATGGCGGCACTCATCATTCACGCTCCACATAACCGAGGACCGAGATTTAGTACGCCGCATCGTGCATTATGCTAGGCCTAGGCCTAGCAGTTTTTCGAAACATTCGAGCTCTGTAAGCTTAGGCCTTTGTGGTAATACACTGCCATTGCAATTTGCAAAGATGTACAAAAATGATGTTCGATGCTCATAATTCTATTATGCGCGATAGCACGTCTGTTCGTCCGTCCATCACACTCTGCAGCCGTTAAAATGGTGCAAGCAAGGATCACGAAATCCTCACTGTGTGCTGTCACAAAAAACTTCGGTTTTTTGCGACAAAATTTTGTCCCGCTAGATGAGGGAGTTCCCCTCGAACGAAGGCGTCAAAGAGGGGTACTCCTAAGAAGTCGTTATTTTCCGTTATTATAATAACGCATGTCTGGCGTAAAACGGTTGAAGATAGGTACAGTCATATCCCTAGGCCTACTGCTTACCATAACAAGCACTGGCGACGAGCTTTTTAAGGTATCAACATCGATGACCTTAAATGACCTTGAACTCCAAAATAGGGGATTTTAGGGTTTTTTTGCGATTTTCGGCTGCGGCGCACATTTCAAGAGTGAATTGCGTTAAAATGGCTGGAAATAGACCAAGACAACCTGCAAGTGAATTTCTTTTCGTATTGAACGTAGATTTTTGTAGTGTAAGTCCCGATCCCCTAGGTTTAAGGAGGCCTGCGCACGCAAGCGTCAAAAAGGGATGTTCTTTAAAAGTCGTTATTTTACCGCTCTTGGCCCGTCTGGCGTAAAAACCGTCGCAGATAGACACTGACCTGCTGCGTATCGATAACAAGCACCAGGCCCACTGACGAGCTTTCCGGGGTACTTACATTGATGACTTTGACTGACCTTGAAATCTATAGCGGGTTTTAGTGATTTTCCCGTGATTTAAGAAGTCCTCAGTACAGATGCGTCAAAATTTGGATACCCTTTCAAAACGCATTGTGATTTTAGGCCTATTATAATGCTTACCGTCTTACGCAAATGCCTATCATGTTTTTGATCTTTGCGGTTGTTTACAAGTGCAGCACGACTGTCAAAAGTAGATTTTTTCTCATGCACTTTGCTGCCGGTACTGCGTTCGGCTGAGTCAACGCGGTGCAACGGAGTTAAAACACAGTGCATATTATAGCGGACAGCGCTTGCAATGTTCTGAATGAATGATTCTGAATGGATTTCCTCGGCGCGTGGGAGCATTGCAGCGCAAGGCGTTACGGTAAACCGCGAAATTGGGGTCCCGTCTAACAAACGCTTAACTAGAGCTTACAGATTAAAAGTGGTGTAGCTCTTTATGAGAAACCCATCGCAGAGCTGCGTAGCGTCACCTGCCGTATGGGATCACACAGTCGTTCACCTGTGCCACCCGACACAGGTGAACGGCACTGCAGGTAACCCCAACTAGACTTATCTACCCAGCAGGGGCAGAAGGCTGAGTTGACCTTGAACTAGCAATAAATCCCGTAATTCCGTGCGTTATCTGCAGCCAATTGAAACGAACTGCAGTTACTTGTGACGATGAGTTGCGGCTTAACTGACGCATGATCAATTTTGGATCACGTAGCCTAAACGGAAAACGTCATCTGACATCGATTTACTTTGGAGACGGGAACTGGACATAGCGAAGTAAAATTTGGGAATTCTCATCAGACATAACCTGTAACTCTGGATGGTCCAAACCAGAGCAAGGGACCCAAACTGTGTTCCCATCTAGATGATTGCAGTTCGTGTGCGGCCTATTGGCGACATTGGCGTCGCCAGCCACACGTGCCCCCGTTTCCAAGTGCTTGATTTTTTCACGTCACTTCAAAGCCGCACAAAGTCTGACATTGAGAACATTCGACTCAATGCGGTTGCCTATCTGCAGTAAAATACAATATAGCTAGTTATTCTATGTACGGATCTCTGTATTTGTCACTGTTAATTGCACAGGAATTTTATGATATTTTTGTGCCACCCTTGAATTATTTTTCCTATTGCTTCGTGCCCCTTCGCGTGAGCAAATCCTGGCGACGTCTACACTGTCGGCATGACGGTCGGATCTGTATATGTTGCGTACGTGAACGCACGCTGTTGCCAGTTGCACGCGCCTTCACAAACAGTGCCGAGTGCGACTGACACGCATACGGTTATAACGGTACGTTACTTATTTATGGCAAAGTTGACTCATCTAATCGCAGATCGCGGCGACATTATCACGATGCACGATGCATGATGCCGCTAATTCTCACGACGCGACTCGACAACGACGCGACCGACGTCCAATTTGCATCCCAACCGCACGCACACACGCCGCGCCGTGCATGCGTGCTGGGGTAGCTACGTGCCATGCGGATCAGGTGTACGAACCCCCCTCCCGACTTCCCCACCAGACATAACCCCTCAGTAAACCACTCCTCTGACGCCGTCATCAACATGCATCATCATCATTTGTCATCATCATGGAGTTGATTGTAGTTAGGGTTATTTTTTTCCAGGACTATCACGTCAGATTAATGTGTTAGCGCACTAGATCCGGGTATGCGAGCGACAGAGCAGACATTTTGAAAAGCTGCATTATTGAAGACTGAGAGTGACGATACATGTGTGACGTCGGAGAAGAAATCAAAGACGAACCCCCTCTAAGACTTTTCCGATGCATTCTTCCGTGTCTGTGCTTAACGCTTAAACGGGTTAAAACAGTAGTCGGGGTATAAATGTCGCAATTTTCCGACTGACGGTTGCAAATTTTTTACAGAAAAAAACAACATTTTCTGACAATTTTCCGAGTTCCGACAGCTTGAAATTTAATTGCACAATGGTTTTCTCTATATCTGCCTCGACGCCACTAGTGCTAAAATTTTTACACTGAAATAGCTAAAATCTTGAGCCATAATAAGTTATTGTTCCAAGAGCCGCGTGCGTTATGTGATTATCGGCCGGTAGTGATGGGGGTCCGAACTCGGCTGGTGAGTTACGTCATAAGTTACGTCATGTCTTGTCACCGTCATGTACCATATGTTTATATGTATTTTTTGTCTTTTTTTGTTTCTGTGTTTTTCTCCGTGTTGCTTGTATATTGTCTACCGATATCAGTGAATTAAAGGTTACCATAAGTAAGGTTACTTGAGATTGAGAAGCGGGAGTAATATCCGGAAGGGGGGTATGTATGCCCGGACACCCATGCATGCGTTGGCTCCCACACGCCGCTGGTCACAGGAAACCTGTGAAGCCATCCAGTGCGCGTTCGCTTCCTGTCACCCACCACTCAACGGTTACCTCACCTACCTTACCTCCTCCCCTCTGCACGGATGAACAGACACGCCGCCGCCGCATAACGACGTCCCTGACAACAGGCAACAAGCTATACAACATATTAAAAAATCAAACGTTTCAGTCACGGCGAGCTCAGATCACAGATGCATGACATGGGTCGATCTCGAAACGAACAAGATCGTCAAGCCTTGCTCAAGGCTTAGTACTGTCCGCGGGTAGCCGCAAGATATGCAGACACAAAAACATCTGACCTTGACCTTTGATTTGTGACTTTGGAGTTCAATACGGCTACAGAGGGTGTCAAAATACATGTCCAAGCAAAATTTTATCAAGCTAAGCGCATGCAGCAGTTCATCAGGAGAAAAAAACTCCGACGAAAACAATACTGCCATGCCAAGCATAGTGATTCATTGTAGAGAGGAGGTCATGTTTTGGGTATGTGCGTGTGATGTGCGAGATACAAGTCAAAAAGTTCAGAATGGATTCTGGATGAAAAACTCATGGCAGCGTTTGGAATGGCCCAAAGTGTAAATATAGGAAGTCAGCTTTTGACGATTATCCGGATTTGTGCAGGATTCTGGCTGAATGTATTGTCAACTGGCAGTAAAAAGTCCAATGCGCCCATGGCTATAAACAGTCTGAAGTTCTGAATGATTCGTGGCCGTCAGTGCCACATAGCTGTAGGCGTGATGCCCTTTGTATTTGCCAGGTAGCAGCTCCATTCTCGGCGAAGGTATGAATCTGCGATCGCTTTGTTTCGACAATGCCACAAAAGATAATTTTGCATTTGCAAAATAATCACAGTAGTATAGGCATGACGTCGCCAACACGGCCCAACAGCATAATCGTTGACTGAATATCGAACGTGGAAATCCGTTCTTTAATTTCCCTTTCACTGGCGGTCGGAATCGGTGGCTTCTATCCCCCCCAAATCTGGAATCAAAATCGGGCGCAACTTTCTCCAGTTTTTGGGTTAAGGTTCCCCCAATTTCTGACTTAAGTTTTCTCCTCCATTTTGAGCTCCTTTCCCCTCTAGGGAGAAAGTTTTGTTAAGGTGTAGTTTGTCCATTGAAAAATAGGGGGAAGTAAAAAATAGGGGGGAAGTTTTGGTCTACAACCTTAGGCCTATCAAAACTTTCCCCTATTTTTCACTGGGCGCAAGCTGCGCCTCACCAGGTATAGGGATAGAAACCACTGGCCGGAATTTCTTGGTGCTCCGCGCTCCGGAGCTTGCGTGCATGTAGGTGGCACGAGACGTACAAACGTGTCGTACGGTAGGATATACGACTTGTACTCGTGAGTGATGCGATCAGTTGACGGAAGCCAATTCATGGACCAAGTCCTGCGAACATTCAACGATCGTAATCGTCATCATCACATCGCACTGCAACTTAGAGCTAATTACACGAACTCTAGTTCTCGACCTCAACTGTTAAAAATTAGAAAGAAAGAAAAAACTTGAAGGCGCCAATCTAACAGTTTTAGTCACAATGCGTCGCGATCTCAACACACAAAGAATTTTTGCAGTCACATAAGTTGTTCAAAGTAAGTATATATATGTAAGTATTGTAAAAGTGATAATCTTGGTCGCGGTCAGGTCCAGATTATTTTGTCGATTTTGTAACATCCATCACGGATTCTTCATCTTTAAACTCAGACTCCGTTGTGTTTGCAAGGTGGCAGCACCGTTTATTGGAGAAAACTTTAAGAGCTCCGATCTCAGCAATAGTTTGTCTGGTTTTTGATGTCGTCTGCACTATTCGATTGTCGGCTAATGACAGTGCATGCTGGAGTTTGTGCATGGAGACAGGGATAAATCCAGTGATAGGTAAGGGAAGGCGGCCGTCCCCCAGGGCCCCATTGACCGGATGCATCTTATAACTGGCTAAGCGAAAAATTTGCACAAAATAGATTTATGAACATCTTTATTCGCCACAACAGATGGTAGCAATTACAATATATTTACAATACAAACAATGAGAGAGAAAAAGAAAAGAAAAAAAGAACACATATCAACAAACTGACAAATACTGAGTGATCAAACGTCCATTTCAAATTGACCGGTTTAAATTTATAACAACGTTTTAATATTAATGCACTACCTCAAAAAGATACCCAACACTATCGATAACTAGTTACGTTAGTTATATTTGTAAGTTATTAAAACCTGGTAGCTTAATTTTTTAGGTAAAATCAATAATGCTAATTTTTAGAGACAGTGTGCACTGAAAATACATGCATATTTTTTTTAAAAAATCCAGAACACCTAGATAACGACCAGGATTCGGGCGGCGGAGATTTTATATTATTAATTCCCCCATTAATATATTTTCGTATCAAAACTTTTAACAATCAGTCTCAGGATAGTTCAATTTAAAATATTAACTTTGGAAGTTAAAGCTCTTATTGTCCTCTGATACACTACATAAATTTTTTTTAAAAATTATGGGAAGGTGGCAGCCTCCTTACCAGACTCCACACCTATTCTTCCCTTATTTCAAAATTCTGGACCTGCTATTTTTTAAATCTAAATCAAATATTCATCAAAGACCCTGTAGAGCAGTGTGGTTTTAAACATGCAGATTTATGTCTGCATGGCTACACTGCATGCAAGCATAGGCCTAGCGGGCGATGAATTTTAGGTCTGTTCGTTTGTGTGTATGCGAGCGTATAAATCGCAGCATTACTTGTGAATGTGAAATTAAATCAGCTTATTCGCAAGCAAAGTCCAATCAGCCGCTGACTCACCAACTAGTAGGCCTAGCCCAGAACGTAGTTTCACTGTTGTGTGTGCGCACACTGCAGGTTACTTGGATAGGTGACTGTCGGTAGGCAGGTAGCTGCCCTAAACCATCTCTGTAGGCATATGTAACCAACTATACGCATTCGAATAGTATATAGGCCTACTAATACGTGTATGTGAACAACTTGCCCAGGGTGGTTGGTTGGTTGTTACCTGGCAGTGTCCCGGCCAGGAGTCGAACCAGCGACCTCGCGATCATTAGTCCGACACGCTACCGCTAGTCCGCTAATCACCAAGACACACATGCTAATGCTACTTTAACTCTAATTCGCAGCATGAATTCATTCTCGTCACTCAGTGCATGCTCAGCCGTTTATCGTGTCCTTTCTCTGCTTACTAAAATGCTTGTGCCTTCTCGGGTTCCTGTGCTAAAACGTTATTTTTACAATCGGTTAGGCCCTATTTTAAGTCACGTCGATTTCCATAATTTTAACCTCACTTAATTCGTTCGCGCTTTTTGCAGATGAAAATGAGTCGGTGAAATTATAAGGAAAGAAAAGAAACAGACGAATTGCGATATACTGCACCATCGACGACATCGTTGGAGAAGCCAGGCGGGCGACGGCGACGCCTGTTGGCATAAAGAGTCAATGGCTTAGGAGCGAAAGCGGCCTGCCACTATATTAGACACGTTCGCCCACGATAACGTGTGTACGTCAGCCGAGCAAGCGAAATCCATTTAACGCATCACGCCCCGTCTTGAGAGATAGACCTAAGCAGCGCGCGCCAGCAGCAGCCAGCGCGCACCGACGCTACGCCCCGCCCACTGCAGGCCGCTTTGCCGTCCTAAACTCCGCCTACCGAGAGCTATGATTGGCTGGGCCCGGGAGGTGCGTGCCGGCGGCGGCGAGATCAGAAGGATGACGGCTGTGTCACGGTCATCAGTCGAGCTACGGCAGCTGTACACTGCGTACAGTTGATGACGTCGTTAGCGCTGTACAGAGAGACCGACAGACAGTCATAGGCTACGGCAAACGAGGCACTTCGCTTGAGTCTGACTTCACGGCAAGTCTCTTTCTGACGTCAGCCGTCCTCCAGGTAAATGACTAACACTGAATTATCGCGGTGACTATATTTATCCCGCAGCAGTACAAATAGCCCCTGTACTATTTGTACTGCTGCCGGATAAATAGCCTATACCTATAGTAGCCTGTGGGTAGAATTTCAGAGCCGCAGAAACTCTATGAATTTCACCCTCAAATGATTTCCGTTTTGGAGTTTCGTGCCGTCTTATAGGTCAAACCGTGACGACGTCACTGTCTGTAATTATATAAAAAAAATCATATGCTCCTCGGCACACAGCTCTCTCGCGCCCATATCACTGACGTAAGTTGGTGGCATCATATCGTGTGGAACAAAAATGAGTTAGCCTATATAGGCTAGCCTATGAAAATTGAAATCGAGAATGGTACTACGAACAGACCTATAAGGCGGGTTCACTTGTTCTATGCATGGTTTAGACTTTAGGCATGTGCGCATTTAAAATAATTCGTGAACGATGCTCAAACTGGCAAAATGTTGGCATTGTTGAATCAATCAATGCATTAGGGGCCATATCCTACTGAATGTCGCTGCTTGCATGACACTTCAAGATAACGTCGTAGCTACACGGCGTGAATTGCGCAGCGGCTGTCGTGCGTCCAGTGCATTGTCGGTTCATTCACCCTGACGTGAAGAGTGCGTTTCATTGACGTAATGACGCAATGCTATACGGTGACAGTTAGCGACTCAATTGCCTGAGGTGTGAATGAGAGCGCGAACTCTTAATGTGCTGCGTGCAGACCTTTTCATGACACCTGCGGTGATTGATTGTCTTATATCGCTTCCCCGCAGTGAATTTGACGCCATTATATGCCATTATAGGTCTATTGCCAATTTTTGACGTTGTGTGCTACATAAATTCTCGTTTTACTTACTTACTTACTTACTTATTTACGTACTCAACTCATATACGTTTGTGTAAAATGTTTCAGGTTGAAGTGATGCTTTGTGCTCGTTCGTCGGTCTCAGCTAATTGACTCGTCATCAGCCGCATTATAACGACGTGTGTGGCATTCAACGTGTGTGGGCGACATTGCACTGCATGTCAGTCATGCTCACAGCGCACCTGCCCCACGGCCAACCAATCAGCGCATAAACAACTCAGATATAGGCCTACATCAAACGAGTCTACAGTACAGAAGCGCTTCTCAGCATTAACCGTTCGTCTTCCATTGTCTCCTCCTTACAACAACTTGGTAAATATACGACCATTGACATTACATTTGTAGAATGGCTATAGTCGGTCAATCTATCGGCCAGCTATTGGTCATTGTATGTCCAGCTGCTTGGTGGATACAGGTAGGTTTGAGAATTGATTGGCATGAGCACACTTACTGCAATGCATCCTACAGTCACACCGTAGATAAATATAGTCCTGTACTCATTGAAGCTTGTTCTTTTAGTAGCTTTCCGCATGTGTCATAGGCGCTGTATAGACCTCATCCGGTAAACTCGGTCAATGTCAAATAAGTCAACGATTTACTCGCAAATTGTTAGGACCTATAATACAGTCTGTTAAAACTTCTTTCAGTGACGAAAAATCAGAAAGCCTGCTGGTCCATGCAGAAATATGGTTGACCTCATATAGCAATCGAGTGTTTGCGGGCGTCGCAGACTTCGAATCGCTGATTAATTTATTGCTAAAAAGGGTTCGTGGCGTAGCCAGAATCTAGATGTATGGGGCACGTGAGGGGTGGGGCATAGGAAAAAGTGTCCCCTCCCAAAAATTTGTAGAATTGCGTGAAATTCTGCAGACCGCGATGTCTCGTTATAAGCTTATGGCAGAGAGCTGCTCTCTGCAATGATGCCTCGCTGTCAAAGTTGAGAACACGTGAGTGAATGTTTTGGTACATTTTGTCGCTATTTTTTGTATAGTGCCCCTTATGGCTACGGCAGAGTGTAAAGGGTGTTGCTGTTGGAAGGGGGTCATATTTTCCTATCACCCGCTGTCCGCTGTCGGTATAGGTATTGGAAAGAGTGCAGTCTTCCGTGACGCATTAAAAGCGACTCATGCACTTCGTGAACATTGTCACAAAGTCAAATCGCTGCTGTCTGACAGTAACATTGTAACTGAAGATAAGATTGACTGACCAGCAGTGACCATCGCGCGGCACTGAGGCGATTGCTCATTCAAGGATGTCATCATGTGATGGACACGCATCGTGTGTGTCCATCGTTGAGTGACCGCGGCGCCCGGGCCTGCGTTGTCATTCCGACTCGCATGGCGGCGCTGTCAGCCGACACTTGCCGTGTGAACTGTGACTGCGCGTGCGCGTGTCAGGTTCACATCCGTGGCGGCTAGCGGTCCGCAAGTGTGCCACACGACGCGTGCTCGCCTCGTGTCTCGTTCCGATTTTAGTCCAGCGCGCGTCGGACACCGCAACGGTTAGAAAAAACTGTCTATAACATAAAAGGTTAAAGGATGTGTAGTTAGTGTGTACTGTTACTACTGTATCCATGTAAGAACTCATCTAGGAGCTACGAAGCGTCACCTGCCATCTGGAAAAACACACCCATCACAGGTGAACGTGCCCCCTTGAACCCCATGCGTTCTGAGTCGATTTTTTTCTCCGGAAGGATTCAGGGCTGAGTTGACTGTAAGTAGCTTTGTCGCAAGTAAACAAGTAAAGTTTTGCAGCAAAGATTATCAAGACGTAGTAAAAATGTTTTTTTTTCTTTCATATGTTACCACGGTATGCACAGTCATTGCTTTATCGGCAAAGAGCGTTGCTCAGCCAAACTCCGCATTGCATGGCATGGCACATGCACGCAACCACTTAGGCCTTTATACGTGTAAGAGAGAAGTTCTGAACTTCTGACTAAAGCAGCGCTTACATGTAGGATAAAACTGAATGGAAACTGAAACAAACTCGCATGCGATAAATGCAATAATTACAAGAAACATTTTATATTGTGACCAATCTAATGTACTCCTCGCGCACATTATTTTCTTTTCTATTCTTTTAACTGCTTTTTAGTTCCTTTCTTTTCACACCGCAAATAGCGGTGCCGACAGCATCACCTCGCTGACAGCATCAACCGTGCAACTGACGTCATCACGTCACGTGACCCCAAAAGGTCAAACTCGTGACCCCATTATCTTTGAGGCGCCATACCTCCATAACGGTGCTAGATAGACGCATGGTCTTGTCCATAGTGACCTTGCGTCTGTCTGGCACCGTCACGGAGATATAGCGCCTCAAAGATAATGGGATCACGAGTTTGACTATTTGGGGTTACGTGACGTCATCGGTCACGTGGCCATTCGACTCCCGTGGGTCGACTTCCTATACTTCATAGCGGTGGTCCATAGTGACCTAGCACCGTTATGGAGATATGGCCGTTTGAAGTTCTTCCAGGAAGGCTCTTTCAGGAACAGAGGTCGGTCGTCGGGCGGTCGGTCCTCAATATTACACTGATCTTATATACTCCTCTTCGCTACGTTAGGAACGTAGCGCCCGAGGAGTAGCCTAAAAAAGTTAAAAGCAGCCATAACAGTGCGGTGTTTATGCGAGAACGTTGCGTGAGAGAAACTGGACTGCATGCATGGGCTACGTAAAATGCGGCTACATGAGCCTAAACGGTTTCAAATACTTTTGGTTTCGTTTTAGTTTTATGGCACATGTAGACCCCGCGTAACGGAAGAGACTGCAGAGAAATGCGGAGAAAGAAATAGTTATGTATGTCCGTCTGGCAGTGCCTGCTTGGCTGGTCGGGTCAACCACCGACACTCGACCCTTCCCATGAAGCACCACTTTATCGATCCACTCACACAGATCATCGGCGACCTTACATCATTTCTTACATCAAGCATTCGTCGTTAGTCTTGTCTGGCAACAGTCCGTATAGAACTTGGACCACCGACTTTTATTGCACGGTGGCGATCCATACGGCACATGTTCTCTCGAGTTCAGCTGCCATGCCTGTATAAAATACCATGGACGGGACGTGGTTCGCGCTCCGTTGATAAGATAGTTTCACTGCAGCGACCGCGACGCACAACTGCAGAGACTAACCCTCGGCACTAAATAATAACTTGACTGAATGCAGGACCGCGGATCAACGAGATAATTATGTTCCTGTAAGACGAGGTATACTGTATGTGTTCTCGGCTAGGTCTGTATGATACTGCATGGGTTTTCGCCGTATTATCCTGACTGACATATCACACTCGCTATAGCTTGTCGACTCATGTTGCACAGCAAAGACTTACACTCAACCTTCGTCGACCCGGTTCGAACTTGAAGGGCGATTTAAAAGGGGAATTTTACGGTCTGTTAACTAACGATTTATAAAACCGAAACAAGAGAAATTTGGGAACGAAAAATTTGTACGATAAAACTAACCCGGTAAAATGGAACAATTTTAGTAGATTTAGAAGCCAAAAAGGAGATGAAATAATATAGATAAATGATATTAACCATGGGATCCCTAGTAAGTATAGGCTAAGCCTCAGCACAGCGCTCCTTATAATTATGTCGAGAAAGAATGGAATCAGAATGCGGACGATTGCAGCAAGTTTCTGGATAACAGAAAAAGTTTTCAGATGTATTTTCACGATTAAGTTCGGTCGCTAGTTAATATACGCAAACATGTTTGTTGACTTTTTCGCGCAAGTAAATCTAATTTTTCCGAGAGTCATGTGCAAGGCTTATATTCTCGTTGCGTTGTATTGTTTCGTAAGTTTGGCAACGCGTTGTGCTAACAAGACGTGTGGGCTACAAATAACAGACAATAATCCTCGGCAGATTATCTTTATCAGCTGGCTGGCGTCGACTGACGTACATGGCCGCTGCCGTGTGGATGGTAGGGTGAATTATGATGGACTGACTGACTAGGTGTGAAGCGGTCAGGCCGGTGTCACATTAAAATGTCTCCCCCGTGAAAAATCAGCCGGATGAGAGATAGTCACGAAATTGATATGTGTCCTCCTTATTAAATTATTGCCGGCCCCATAAAAAGTCTTCCTCATTATAGGATCACCCCTATAGAAGTCTTTCCCCCGCCAACAATTTACCGGTAAAAATCCTCCCGCCCGGGCGGGGCCGGGCGAGGCGGATTTTTGTCGGTAAATTGTCCGCCGGGGTGACACTTTTCTGGGGGCGATCCTATAATGGGGCACCGGCATGTTGCTGCTGCTGCTGCTGAATCAAACAGGTGTTACGTGTAGTCTAGCGTCTTTGCGATGCTTCTGCATGCTAAGTGTGCCGATGACGCGTTGACACGCATGATTGCAGCACTGGCAGCATGCGTATGTGACTAGTCTCCCAGAGAGCGATCTACTGAAGTTACTGCAACACCGATTTAACCCTTTACCGCTGTTCCAGCCATATCGTTCTGGCACGCAGAGAACAAACTCAGAGCGAAAAGCCGTCCAGGCGAATGTTGTACGAAGATGGCTCACCAATTTTGCCGGCCACAAATTTTTATCTCGGGCCACAAAAGTTAGCCGATTTTATCGATCATATCAAAAACGACACCGGCTTTAGGGTTAGATTTTTGGGGTTATGAGTGTTATAATTAACCGTATTGACAGTTATGATATGATGGTTACTGTTTCTACTGAGAGGTGAATAAAGTTATTTATAAAGCTTACCTTCAACGGTAGGCGTATTATTATGAAGCTGGCAAAAGCTTTCGCTTATATTATGTTGCGCGAGTTTATAAGGGTTAACGCCTGGAAGTGTTATAGCGCGCCAAGGATGCTAAGAGAAAAATGGCGGCGGACTGAGGAATGGATGTGCAACGACCTGTGAGTGCTGATTAAGCCGAGACACCATCAACTTGTAAACCTGCGTCAGAATCATCCTTGTTTAAATTCCACACGTCATCGCTCGTTGTAAATCATTGTGTTGTTTTTGTTGTTGTTATGGTGTCACTTTATGTATTATTGCATCGATGTCTGTCTGTTCATAACATCAATAATCCTCTGATATTCTGATTGATTATTACAGTTTTGCTATACTGTAAGGTTGAATAACTTATATTTTCATACAACACAGTGCATGCAGCTAAGATCGCACGATGCACGAATAAATAACCGTGAATGGCAAAAATATCATCAAACTAAGTTTGCTTCGGATATAGCTTTTATTTTCCCCAAACGAGCGAATTAAGCATCGGCAATAATAATTAGCGGGCGTCGCATAACTCCATGCAAGGTAATCAGCGCCATGCATTCGGTCGTTTTACGTCCGTCTGCTTGTTTGCCCAAATATATATGGGATCATATTCTTTACTTGAAAAGAAAAGAGTATATAGAGAGAAAAAATGGGTGTCAGCTTTTATCGGAGCAGACATGAGTAAGCGGTATGTCAATTTTTAGTTAAACGATCAATCGTTAAAGTCACCGCACGTTAAATACTTCAAGAAAATGACGCACATCTTGCGCACAATCTGTTGGTAGTGGCCTAATTTACTGTCGAAGCATACTTATCATGTCGACAGTCTTCGCCAACATCTTTTCCCGTTCTCTCGGTTGAACGATGCGCTGAACTAAAGCCTGAAGTCGGCAGCTGCGATTGTGCGCAGTGTATATGCAATGCAGTGTATATATGCAGTGTAGCAGCCGCGGGGTCGGCGCGGAAATTCGCAATAATCCTGCCCGGCGATCGTGAATCAGAACGACGGGTCGCGAAAGACAACGACGCGACGCGACGTTGTTGATTTACGACTGCTGTGAGACGTAATAGAGACAACTGGAAGACTGCCGCCGAGGGACGGAGAGTGAGGAACGGACAGATAGGCAGCTTGCTGGCGGGTGGTGGTCGATAAGCGAAACAATTTGGGACAGGGAGGGAGAGCGCACCTGCTAGGACAGACGGACGGACGACAGTCAAAGGACGCGCCTCGCATCCTGATGACGTCATTTCCACGTCAAGTCCGTTTATTGGCTCCCGCCGCCGTCGACGTTATGACGAAACGACGACCGATGAGTCGTACCCGCCGCGTCCCACCCGGGCCGTCCCGTCATTCTTCAACGGGGGTCGTTTGAGGGAAAATGCGATTGGCGGCATTCGATGGCCCATTCGCGAGAATCCCCCTATAGGCGCAAAATTCTCGCAGAAATCTCTTACGCAAGCCGAGTTATAGCCAATTTTGTCCCAAATTATGTTGCCATGGCAACGGGGGTCAATTGGGGGTAAATATAAATGTCACCGTTAATTAGGCTCTCCCCGAAAACCATATTCTAGAACAAAAAATTACGACTCTATCTTGCACACAACCGAAGTTATAACAGTTTGAAGAATTTTAGAATTTTCCCCATATACGCCATTGTAATTTTTTCGAATTTTTTGAATAAATAAGTAAAAAATAAAATTTTTAATTTATAACAATAAAAAGGCACTTCCTTGCGCAGAACCGCGTCATTTGACGTATTAAGCGTAAAAATCGGTCTAACGGACTCGCCTGTAGACGAGTTGAAAAAGAAAAAAGTGTAGTAAATTTCAAACAGGAGGGGTGTATATTTCACCTATATGGGGAGCAAAAACCCCTGGGCGGATTGAGCCCAATTTTTGGTGGTATAGGCGTCCACGACGTAATCACGCCATTCAAATTTGGTGACGATCGGTTCAGGGGTTTTGAGTTGGCTGAGGGTCAAAGTTTGCATTTTCCCATAGACTTTGAAGGTCGTCCTTACAACACTCACACTATCGTGTGATGTGTGATTAAGTTTAGTTAAGGTTTGTTTGTTATAACTGTGCTACCATTGTATTATAGTGAATAAAGTTGTATATATAGTCGCAGCTGCGTGCGTCATCAGTTGCGGTCGCACGTGCGCATGCGCAGAACGTCGCTCGACGCATTCTTATGACGACGTCCTCCGACGCTTCTTACGACGCCCGCCTCCTGGCGGTCGCAATTCGCATTTCTACTGTCAGAAGCACGATGGTATCAAGACAATAACGGAAATAATTAGAAAAGCAAACACGAATAAAAGCAGTTAGGAAGAAAACCAGCACCAAAAAGCAATATTCTGTAGCACATCTTTTTGTAGCAGAAAAGCACTGCAGAGTGCACTAAATCGCGCATCAAATTTAAACGTATTACACGATCGTAAACCCGGCAGCAAACAATATACACGTCAGTTGCAGGGGCAACCGAAGCCAACCAAGATGGCAATGGAAAGTGACACGACCCGTTGACCCTGTAAGTTAAGATATAGCAGACGCCATCGTTATATACTTCGCGCGGGCAGCAGATCTACGCGGAATGATCTGTGCTGCTGTTCATGGCGGTGTGAGGTTTCAATCGCTGACGTGGGCTGCGACGCGCGATCGTATGAATGTGACACACTGCCGATCAACAAGTCGGGGTACTGACACACGAGTCTGTCTGGCAAAGCCATTGGTTGGTAGCGACGTGACGTGTTTACGGGGTCGCTCTGTCATCTCCTGCGACCGACCGACCGTTGCAATATTCTGCCAGTCGCCACTCTCCCGATGTCTCCTTCCAGTTCGCGGCGGGACGTTGTGAAGGCCTGCAGATATTCCGGCAGTGGGATGCTGTGACACCACCCGTTATGCAAATTGGCCGCTAGTAGCCAGTCTTAAATTAGACCACGAGGCAGAACATAAAAATTAGTCCTACAGTAAAAAGACTAAGAACACAATGCAAGATACTGTGAAAAAAGTTGAATACTGCAAAATGAATAAGCAAACAATAAGACACACGGGTACAAACGTAGGCGTGGTGTAGTGGTAACGCGTCTGATCCGATCAGCGAAGTTACTGTACGCCGGGCCCGGTTAATACTGCGATGGGTGACTGCCTGTGGGATGTAACCAACCGCCTAGGTCAACTCAGCCTTTCATTCCTCCGGGGTAGGTAAATCGAGTACCGGCCTATCTGGCTGGGATTAAGGCGGGGCGCGTTCACCTCTGTCGGGTGGCAGGTAACACTGTGTGAACCCAAATGACAAGTGACGCTCCGTAGCTCTGAGATGGGTTCGCTCATTAGGAGCTATATGCGACCTTTAACCTTGACCTTTAACCTTTAACCTTTCACAAAAAAACTACAAATTTCCGAGTGCACGTGGTAACGATAACTTTTCTGTGACCGCCTGTATATTTTTTTGTGAAACTGTTTAATGCAAATGAAGTGCCATCGACACTGTTTGTCTCCGTCAAAACTAGTTTGATTTTGATCCATGCATATTGAAAAGCAAAGACAGTCGTTTCTGGCCGGTCTTAAGATATTGAAATATAAAAAACCTGTATACTGTCGTTACGATTTAGTTAAATAATTTCCTTTTGTTGTTGTTTGCTTGTTTCTACCATTATTATGTGGCGAAAAAAAGATTTTCACATTTCGGCATCTCGCAGTTTCCCGAGCGTCACACCTGCGGATAACACCGTATCAGATTGACAGTGCATGAAGGTCCGCTTTGGCTGCTGGACATCTGGTCATATTCGCGCTGACCCACGGCCGAGGGCCGTGGCTGACCACTGTCCGGCCGTGCAGTAATAGTTTGACCAGCCCTGCCTGAGATACATGCAGACACGTGCCAACAGATCCGTCACAGGCTGCTGACTTGCGGACGACTAGCCGCGCGCGCACGTTTGACCTTGTGAACTTGACATGACATGACCTTTGATATCGTCATGACTTCTACGTCGTGTCCGTCTCACTCTGATATACTTGTGCTGATCATTGAGTTAACGAGTCCTCTCGCGTCTTTACATAGCCTATACCATGCACATTACACAGTTCCGCGACTGACGGATGCCGGTAAATTTGTCTGTCCGTGTGCTTTGAACTTAAGACAAATTTTTCCCGATGTCAGTCAGTCAGTGTAAGCTATCGTTTACATTCCGGGGTTCTTGTGATGGTCTTAACCTTTTGGCCGTCGTAGCGTACAAAGTTTTCGTTTGAAAGACGCGTGCGGTGTTTTCCGCTATTGCTGCCATGCGCCGCCCTGCCACAATGTATGTATACAGGCTTACGGTAGGAGGTCTATCTCAAAGACATGCGGTGGCGCTGTGGATTTGCTTGGCATGTGCGGCAGTCAAACTGAAATTGCGATATACCAGTAGACTATGCTATATTTTTAAAACTTTGTTTGCCGCACGCTGGAATAACATACGGTACAAGAATTACAGTGATTTAATAACTTAACATTTTCAGATTTTATTTAAAAACCTTTCTGCTCGCTATTGATTTTTGACATTCTAGCGGTTTAAAACTGCGCGATATATAAATTTATTTGTGATAATAATGGTAATAATTAGACATAAAAATAAGTAAAGAAGAAAAAAAAGACAACGCCTGGCACTGAAGAATTGCGTTCGTCATTAAGCTATACCTTACATTTACGAGACACCGTGTTGAAACGTACTTAAGCTTATTTCATTTTATGACTCTGATCGATGGTGTGTTCCGCCTGAGAACGGGCGCTGCTGTACACAGACTTTCGGTCGTGACACTTGACTGGAGTGAGATTATGGACGTGCAGGTATAACACCTAGGACATTGCGGTGAGAGATAGGCCTAGACGACAAAAGTAGTCATGAGATGATCGAGTGTTTGGTGTGTCTGCAGTGGGCGACAGGCGGCGAGGATTCATCAGCTGGAGATGATCCATGATACTTCGCGACTCAGTGATCATTTTCATCAACAAGACAACTCGCGCTCTTCTTCCTTTGCAGCCTACGACACTGCTTCGGTGAGACCACATAGGCATATAGCAATTTCATTCTTAGCGCGACGTGCAAAATGCTTCGGACGATTCAGTATTGTTACGTTGGAGTTGGACTTTAACTATATTTTCATAATAGTTATTTTATGGATGCATAGTGCAGATTTACAGGTCTTATCGCTGGTAATTTTTTGTAATATTGCTAATTATTTTTTATTCCTCGCGCGCTACGTTCCTAACGCAGCAAAGAGGAGTATATAAGATCAGTGTAATATTGAGAACCGACCGGCGACCGACCCCTGTTCCTGGAAGAACCTTCCTGGAATAACTTCAAACGGCCATATATCTCCATAACGGTGCTAGATAGACGCATGGTGACTATAGACCACCCATAGAAAGTCGAGCCCCGGGAATCGAATGGTCACGTGGCCGATGACGTCATTTGCGGTGTGAAAAGAAAGGAACCAAAAAGCAGTTAAAAGAATACAGGAGACAATAGTGTGCGCGAGGAGTACATTAGATTGGTCACAATCTAAAATATTTCTTGTTTATACTTTTAATATATATACATCTTTATTCAACAAGAAAAGAAAAATAAATAAATAAACACACATGCGTAATAATAGTAGTACTAACAATAGCCACTATTTGACAC
>Ga0209367_1003015_pt1 | contig 22650 bp, 13 predicted proteins | sample WorMetLIZISLAND2_FD_187412 | JGI IMG/M metagenome (GOLD analysis project Ga0209367, IMG submission 187412) | Marine gutless worms symbiont microbial communities from Max Planck institute for Marine Microbiology, Germany - Olavius geniculatus... ... | reverse complement strand
TCCGGAAACTGTTGTCTTAATTGATCGATATTCATAAGATCTCCTTTCGTTTGTTCTTTTAAGGAGATCTTACACCATGGGTGTGACAGATACGGTCACACTAACCTTAAAAATGTAGATAGGCTCGTAGTTTAATAAGGAATAAATTCTGTTTTATATCTCATTAACATCAGATACAAAAAATCACGATCTCAGCACATTCTAATAACGATTAACAGATAACGAATAACGCCTGGTTGAGAGCAATATGTCCATATATCCATTAAATTGGAGGATACATTGCTAACCCGCTTTTTTGCGCCAACGATTCACCAGGCTGAGTATGGTTAACATAAAGATGATAATCAGAATTAAATAAACTTCAGCCAGCATGGTGCCGTACCCGACATTGGATCGTTCCCGGTAGACGCGGTAAATGTAACTCGTGACGGTGTCCGTTGCCCCGCCGGGACCGCCCGCGGTCACATTGATCACAATATCGGCCAGTTTCAGCTTGAATATGATTCTCAAAATGATGGTCGTAATGCTGACCGGTACCATTAGCGGAAATACGATCTTGAACAGTGATTGTCTATAATTGGCCCCATCCATGGTCGCTGCTTCTAGAACATCCTTGGGGATGGCCTGCAGGCCGGCCAGCAACAGGATCATCATAAAGGGGATGAACATCCAGCCGTCCATCACTTCGATGCTGAACCGGGCCAGCCACGGTGAGGAGAAGAAAGCTGGGGTGTCCCAGCCCAAAAAACGCGCGAAGGAAGCGGCCGGGCCGAACCGATATTCCATCAGGGATTTGCCGATCATCCAGCTGACGGCGACTGGACTCAACATAAAGGGCATCAAAAAAGCGACACGAAAAAACTTGCGGGCCCGGATGGCGGTATTGACCAGCAGGGCCAGGCCGAAGGCAATCACAAATTCCACCGCGATCGTTGCAATGTAGTAGACGGTATTCTTCAGCGCATTCCAGTAAAAGGTATCCTGCAGCATTTCCCGGAAATTGTCCAATCCGTTGAAATGACGGCCTTCGAAAGAACTCAGATTCCAGTCGGAAAACGCGATAAATAGCCCAAAAAAAGTCGGAAAGATCACCACCGAAATGGTGAATAAAAGCGCGGGCAGCAAAAACAGGGCGCGCCGGCCAAGCTCGCCTCGAATAAGGACCTGTCCGGCGGCCAGGGCAACCGCCCATAGAATATAAGCATAGAGAATCGGGCGCCAGGTCTCGAAACCGAAGGTGACGGTTTCGGTCCGGTACAGAATTTGAGCAAGAATAACCGCAACCAGAATAAGAGAGGCCAGCCAGATCATTCCTTTGCCGATCCGCTTCCGATTGGCGGAAATATGCTCGATACCGACTTTGAAATGCTGTTGACCATCCAGCGCCGACGAATTGTCCATTAAAACTTGATCCTGTTAATGAAATAGACAGATCGGCTGACGGTTACTGCCTCCGTCAGCCGATTTTTGGATAACGTTGCTCTAATTATAATCCAAGCGAGGCCTTATACAGTTTGATCTGTTTATCGCGGCCGATCTGATCGGTGAGTTTTTCCCAGGCCGCCGCAATCCGATCGGCGCCTTCCTGGGCCGAGTATTTACCGGCGAATATATTGGCCAGTTCATCCTCGGCCGTGCTGTAGTACTGGAAAATACCCGGGATGCGCGGTTCGATCGCCGCATTGGGATGGTTGTATGAATCTGATTGAGACTTCAGGTACGAGCTGATGAATGCCCTATCGTAACCGGCCCCGACCCACTCATCTATGTTGAAGTGGCTCTGGCGGTAAGGTTGAAAACCCGATGGATAGGCAGCCGTCCAGAGCGAGATGTCCTTGCCACCGATATGGGCGGCCGCACTCCAGGCCGCCTTTTTCTTTTTGGCATCGCCGTCGACCCTGGCCATGACGTAAATACCCCAACCGATATAGGCCATGTTCGGTGCGAAATTCGGCCCGCTCGGCAGAGTTTCCCATTTGCCGGTTTTGGAGTTGTAAACATCATCCGATCCGGGCAAGATGGAGAACCCGGTTACATCTCCGACAACAGAGGAGTCGTTAGTTTTGACATTGGATCCGATATCGCCCCACCATGACACCATCGAACCGGTGCCTGCCAAAAACTGCTGAAAGCCTGTGGTATTGGGATCGGCGTTCAATTGATTGGGCGGTTCGGAGGGCAGGGCGTCGATTACATCCTGAATTGCCCGCACCCAGGCTGGGTTATTGACGCGGGGCTTCATCGTATCCGCATCGAACAGCCAGGCTTTATCATCGGGGTGTTTGGCATAAGCCGTGGCCCGGCTGCCCAGGAAATAGAAGCCAAACCCGCCCCAGCCCTTCGGCGGGTCGAGATAGCCATATGCATCCATGCCCTGAAACTTCTTGCCCTTCAAAAACTTAGTCACTTCCTGCACCTTCTGCCAGGTTTTGGGGACTTCCCACTCACCCTCGTGGCCTTCGTCTTTCCAGGCTTTGGCCAACCCAGGATCCAAAAAATAGTCGGTCCGGTAATTGAAGTTATGGCAATCACCGTCGATTGAAATGCGATGGATCTTGCCGTTCCAGGTTCCGACTGGAGGTTTCAGGTAATGGACATAGTCGTCCATATCGATCAGCTTCTTAACCCAGTCCGGCATTTCAGATGCCAGACCCTTGCCGCACACATCGCCTTCAAAGGGGGCGCCCATTTCAAGGACATCAAAGTCCACTGTTCCCGTTGCAATGGCCTGCTGCAGCCTTGCGTTGTAGTCGGCCTGGGCCAGGTCGATCCAGTCGATCTTGGCGCCCGTGTAAGACTCCCAGGGTTTCAGGAAACCGCGAAATAGGAAATTGTGCAGGTTCTGGTTGTTGAGCCCCATAAAGGAAAGTTTTACGCCCTTAAACTCACCTTCTTTCACCGTGCTCCTGGTGCCTCCCAGGCACAATTTACCGACTTTCTGCCAGTCGGCATCTGTCGGCGAACCCATCCCGACCCCCGGGATCTTTAGCATCTCAGCCCTCAGGTGGCTCATGGCATGGGCCTCACGGGTAAGCAGGTTCAGCCCACTGGTCGTTCCCATGGCTAAAGCGCTGACGGCGGCGGCGGCGATTGCTGAATCTTTGATAAATTTACGACGGGTAATCTTTTTTTCTTTTTTCATGAAGTCCTCCTTTCAATTATTACATTGCATAATAATCTTACTGCTTCTGCCCGGGATGGTACCTCTCATGTGAAACTTCAGGTAATGACGAATGTCGAATGACGATTGACGAATGGTGGAATCGCTTGGGGCTTCGCTCTTCGAGCTACGACCCCACACGTCGCTCGGTCGTTTTAAAATAGACAAAATACATTATTCGATGTTCGATGTTGGATGTTCGATGTTCGTCGTTCATTAGTTTCTTTTCTTTGATCAGACTGGCCGTTTGTTGGCCAGAGGCAGCGCCCGTGAGAAAAATGATGCAGTGCAGTTCTGGTTTCCCCCATAATTATTGAAAATTCTTAAAAAACCAGATGTAGATCCTTCAAACAATTAGTTTAGCCGAATAGGTTTGTCAAGCCCAAAGATCCGAGGATTTAGGTTGTGGGATTGAGGGATTCAGGGATTGAGGAATTTAGGGATTGGGAAAATGGGAAATTGTGGATTTGGGGAATTGAAGGATTAGAGAACTTTCGGATTGTGAGACAATTTCAATAGATAAAATAACGTACCCATATACAAAATTAAGAATGAACTCGATCTGGTGGAAAACAAGAAAACAAGGCGTTGGGTTTCGATCTCACTGTCGAAATAACAACACGAGACAGTTTTTAGTAGGTTGGGTAGAGGAACGAAACCCAACAGAACGCTTCGGGATCTCAACCCAACCTAATATTGAAGCCAAAATTCAGCTTAATTATGATTGCCATATTTTGGCAGATAGAACCGACTAAAAAAGACAGACTTCCTTCAATTCCTAAATTCCTCAATCCCTGAATTCCTAAATTCGCTTGGTTCCTAAATCCTTGCCTCCCTGAATTCCTGAATTCGCTTAGTCCCTAAATTCCCTAATCTTCCGGATAACTTTTGACAATCTCGATAGGGTCAAGTATATCGATATAGGTTAATGTGATAAAAATTATGGGACGCAGATCTTCACGGATTTTCACAGATAAATTATTCCAGGTCCGCCTGGCGGCTGAAGAAGCAATGCACCAAAGTCTGCGAGTGTAATCAGCTTTTTTTTGGCCGAAGGCGATGGAGTTAATTGGTTTTAAGATCTGCGTGCATTTGCGATAATCTGCGTCCTAAATTACGTATTTCGAATTTGGAAATCTACAGGGACCTAATAACGATTAACTAATAACCAATAACACCTAATTGAGCGCTTTTCGCTCATTTAGAATTGCTTGCCAAGGAGAAAAAATGAGCTGGCTGCAAGAAGTATTTCAGGTCAACAAACCAATTATTGCCATGTGCCACCTGCAGGCCCTCCCGGGGGATCCCGGATATAAGAGAGATAAGGGAATTGGATGGGTGATGGAGATGGCCCGCAATGAATTGATCGCACTTCAGCAGGGGGGCGTCGACGGTGTCATGTTTTCAAATGAATTCAGTCTGCCGTACCTGACCGAGGTGGAACCGGTTACCTACACGACGATGGCCCGCATCATCGGAGAACTGAGGCATGATATTAAAATACCCTTTGGCGTCAACGTGCTCTGGGATCCCAAGGCGTCCATCGACCTGGCGGTGGCAACCGACGCCCAATTTGTGCGGGAGATTTTTACCGGGGTTTACGGTAGTGATTTCGGTCTATGGAATACTAACTGCGGTGAAGTAGTCCGGCATCGCAACCGCATTGCCGGGGAAAGTGTCAAGCTGATGTTCAATATTGTCCCGGAGGCGGCTGCCTATCTGGGACAGCGCGATGTCGCCGACATTGCCCGCTCCACGGTATTCAACACCAAACCGGATGCCCTTTGTGTTTCGGGTCTTACGGCCGGGTCGGAAACCGACTCGTCGACTTTAAAAAAAAGTAAAAGATGCCGTGCCGGATACCCCGGTGTTTGCCAATACGGGCGTCAATCTGGCCAACGTGGCGGAACAGCTGGCCATTGCCGATGGAACCGTAACCGCCACAACCTTTAAACGGGATGGCGTTTTCGAGAACGAAACCGATCAAGCCCGGGTAAGGGCCTTTATGGAGATTGTCCGGTGCATGAGGAAGGAAAATGGATAAACGCTGGGAAACGCTGGGCGAGATCCTGGTGAACTACTCCACCCGGGTGGCCCCCGGGGAGCGGGTGATGATTGCCATGATCGAACCTGAAACCTATCCGCTGGCCAGAGGCGTCTACCTGGCAGCCGTCAAGGCCGGAGCGTTGCCCCAGGTCCAGTTTCTTTCTGAAACCCTGCGCCGCTGCGTTCTGAAGTACGGCAATCGGGAACAGGTCGAATGGGTCCCGGAATTGGAGATGTGGGGGATGGAGTGGGCCGATGTCTACATCGGTCTAAGGGGGGCCCACAATCTGTTCGAACTGCAGGATATTCCCGGTGACAAACTGGCTGCCAACCAGGCTGCCATGGGAGTCGTATCGACCGCCAGATGGGAAAGAACCCGCTGGTGCCTGGTCAGGGTCCCCAACAGCGCGTTCGCCCAGCAGGCGCAAACCGACGAGGAAACCATCACGGACATGTTCTTTGATGCCTGTTTTCTGGACTGGGAACAGGAGGGCAAAAAATGGCAGGCCTGGTGTGAGCGATTGAATAGCGGCCGGCAGGTGCGGATTACCGGCGAAAACACCGATCTCTCTTTTTCGGTCAAAGGACGCAAGTGGGTTTCATTCGACGGAACATTAAATATGCCGGACGGTGAAATCGCCACTGCCCCTGTCACGGAAACGGTCGATGGGACCATCACTTTTGAAAGACCGGGCGTGCTGGGAGGCCGGCTGATCCGGGACATTCGGCTGACCTGGAAAAACGGCGAACTAAAAGAGGCCGTGTCATCCACGGAAGAAGATTTTTTTCAGTCGATCATCCGTCAGGACAAGGGATCGTCCCTGCCCGGTGAATTTGCCTTTGGCACAAATTTTATGCTGGATCGTTTTTGCAATGACATCCTCATCGACGAGAAAATTGGTGGCACCATTCACATTGCCCTGGGACGAGCCTACCCGGAGTGCGGCGGAACCAACCAGTCGCCGATCCACTGGGACATTGTCAAGGATATTCGGGAGCAAGGCTGTGTGTATCTCGACGGGGCGCCGATTCTTGAGAATGGTAAGATCCTTCTATGAATACCTGAACTAGTTACTCGCTTTTGAGCATAGGCGTTAAATGAAGCTCAGGTCAAAATGATTTGTTAATAATTTTGTGGCGGGATTTATCCCCAAAGGCACTAAGTTATACATATATAAATAAAACTGAAATATGAACATCGAACGTCCAACATTGAACATCGAATAAGGAGGTCGCTTCGCTCCGCAATTCATTAAATTGGGCTTTTTAATGTGTATTTTCCCCATTAGGAATTCGAGATTTTCAGTCGACCGCAGGGAAGCGGAGAATCGAAACCCAGACGACACCCCGCTATTGCTGGTTTCTTGCCTTCACGATAATGACGAAATATTGATTAACAACAGTTCTATCAAAATGGCGGAATAGGTAATTTTATATTAAACCGATATCAAACCTCATTCGATGTTGGACGTTCGATGTTCAATGTTCGATGTTCATTTTTTGAGTATTTTTGAGATTAAATTAAGCACATAGGGATATTCGCATGAGGAGAAAGATGAACGACTGTTTTTTGGGGGTAGATATCGGGACAGGGTCGTCTAAAGGGGCCATTGTCGATATCGAGGGTAATGTACTTTGCCAGGCATCGGAGCCCCACGAGATGTCGATGCCGCAGCCGGGCTGGTATGAGCAGGATGCCGACCGGATCTGGTGGGGTGACCTGCTGTCCATTTGCCGCAAACTGGTAGGCGATCTGCCGCAACCCAAGGATACCATCAAAGCAGTGGCGCTAAGCACTATCGGCCCTTGCGTGCTGCCGGTCGATCAGGCGGGACGGCCGCTGAGGCCGGGAATTCTTTACGGGATCGATACCCGGGCCATGGAAGAAATCCGCGAGATTGAAGAACAGGTCGGCCGCGAGGTCATCTTCGCCAAAACCGGACAGGATCTCTCCTCCCAATCCTGTTGCCCGAAGATGCGCTGGATACAGAAAAACGAACCCCGGGTTTGGGAAAAAACCTCAAAAGTTCTCACGGCCACCGGCTATCTGGTCTACAAACTTACGGGCCGCTACACCCTGGATATCTACAGCGCCATCGGATTTGCTCCCATTTTCGATATCGCCGCCAAGAATTGGGACCCGTCGACGGCAAGTTTCATTACGGAAATGGAAAAGTTGCCCGAGCTTTTGTGGAGCACCGAGATCGCCGGGGAGTTGACGCCCGCAGCCGCTGAATCGACGGGACTGCCGCCGGGCGTGCCGGTCATCACCGGCACCATCGACGCGGCTTCGGAGGCATTGGGCGCCGGCGTGGAAAGAACCGGCGACATGATGATGATGTACGGCAGTAGCAACTTCTTTATCTTGAGAACAGAGAATCTTTTTCCGGTCCGCTCCTTTTGGGCCACAAATTTTATGCAGCCCGGCGCTTTCGCACTGACCGGCGGCATGTCGACGGTCGGCAGTATGTTTAAATGGTTCGGCGAGACCTTTCCCGGCCGGAGTATGGCGCAGTGGGAAGACCTTGCAGCGGCGTCATCTCCCGGAGCCGGCGGCATCACCTGCCTTCCTTATTTTGCCGGGGAGAGAACGCCGCTGCAAAATCCTGCTGCCAAGGGAGTTTTTTTCGGCATGTCGCTTTCCAGCACTCCCGGCGACATTTTCCGCTCACTTCAGGAGGCCGTGGGTTTCGGCATCCGGCACAATATCGAGGAAATGGCCAAAGCCGGCGCCCGGGCCGACCGGATTATGGCCATCGGCGGCGCCAGCGAAAGCCGGCAGCTCATGCAGCTCATCACGGATATCACGGGATGCCCCCAAAACCTTCCCCGACAGAGGCTGGGCGCCTGCTACGGCGATGCCTTCCTGGCCGCGGTCGGCAGCAACTTTTTCGACAGCGTCGACGAGGTCGGCCGTTGGGTTGACATTGAGGAAGAGATCGTACCGAATGAAGCCAGCAAGGCGGTATACGATGAAGGCTATGCCAGGTACCGGGATCTCTACAATTCGACGCGGCACCTGCTTAGCTAGTCCCGAATGTCGATTGACGATTGGCGAAGCAAAACCCTTTTAATGACTGTGCAGCAAGTACTGAGGACTGAGCAAAAAAAAATCGGATGACGAATGCAGGCGTAGGGTGGGCTGTGCCCACCATTGGCAGATGAAATTGGAGATATTTGGTGGGCATAGCCCTAAGAGTTGTGGAATGGATTCGATTTTTGTTATTTTTATTTAGACAGGATCAACAGGATGATCAGGAATTTTTTTGCCTGCGGCGAGGGGCCTTTCGGCCGAAGGCCGCATTATCCTAAACATCCTGTTGATCCTGTCCAATTAATTTTTCTGGAATAAGAAGTGTGTGCCGCAAGCCCCCTGCAACGACGCAGCACTAAAATGGTGAATAGTAAACTCCTCGGCCTTTGCCGTTTTTTACGAGTCGACCCATTCTTACTAAATTTTGCAAGTGTTTTTTGATCGTGTTACGGTTTGCCTTGAGTTCTCCGGATAAAAGAGCGACTGTAATTCGGCCACGATCTTCTGCGAGAGCACAGATTTTTTCAGAGAGTTCGGGGAGACGCTGAGCCACTTTCTCGCGTTCGATCTTTGCCTTCAGCTCATCCTTTTGTTTCTTCAGCAATTCAAGAAAAAACTCCAACCATGTCAAAGAAAATTCTTTTATCGATTTCAGCTTTTCCTGAGACTGTCTCAAAACCAAGTAGTAATTCTCCTTATTCGCCTCCACTATCCGTTCGTGGGAGCTGTACTCTGCAAACTTGTAGCCGGTGCGAAGCATGAGCAAATTTGTCAAAATTCTAGACAGACGTCCATTGCCATCCTGAAATGGATGAATAGCCAGAAACCGAACAATATAATCAGCGATTGTCATCAGTGGGTGAATATCTTCATCCTGAAAGCGTTCTTGTGTTGTCCCGACAAGCAGTTTCATCAGCCTGGGTGTATCCAGAGGGGGTGCGGTTTCAAATATGATCCCAATCTGATTCCCATGTGTATCAAAGGCGGCAAGATGATTAGGGTGTTTTTTATATTCACCCAGATGCCAGTTGTCCTTTTCCGAAAATCGCATCAATACTTTGTGCAGATATTTGATATTGTTTTCGCTTAGATCGATTTCAGCATAGCTGCCATGTAACAGTTGCATGGTTTTGGCGTACCCGGCAACTTCCTGTTCATCCCGGCTGCGAAAAGAACGGACATCTAAACCTTCAAGAAGCGCTGCGACTTCCCGATTGCTCAATTCGGCTCCCTCGATCCGAGTGGAAGATCCGATAGATTCTATTGTTGCAAGGATTCGCATGGAAGACAGAATCTGCGAGGGCAGGCCAACCATGGCATTCCAATAGCCCTTAAATTCATCAATTTCGGCTATCAATTTGATGATACGAGGTGTCATTATCGATTTCCAGTCAAATATCCAATTTTTTATCCTTTTTTATCCAATTTAAATGGACAAGTCAATCAAGAAATGGATATTAATGGATATTTTATTGGATAATTATTGTAAATTGGAAATGTGAAGGAGAGAACACGAAATCATTATAGTTTGGCCCCAGCTTCCTTCATTTTAGAAGACAGTATTAAACCAAAAAAAAAGATTTTAATTTTAGGATGAGTTTAACCAATGCGGCAAGAATCCCAGGGCCGATATGTTACAAATTCAACTGCGGGTGAAAAAGCCCGTGTGGTTTGTGAACGCTGTTGACTAACCAAACCAATTATTATGTATACCGGGCGAACGGATAAACGATAATCCTGTCCTCCACTGAAATTCTTGCAGAATTCATTTGTCTCTGATACACGAAAATCAAAACCAACGACCTCGGCACACGCTACTTCAAAGGCCGACAGGTTGAAACTTTCACATACCTAATCAACTTCTTATCCAATCACCCTCCCCTTAGTCCCCATCCCGTCCACGCCGGAGGCGGATCTTCGACAAATGAGGGGAGACAAGTGGTGCGGCGGGCGTAAAGCCCGCCGCTACGTTGGTTAGGAAACCAATTGTGGCTTTGTGGCTAATTCCGGTTTATCCGGTTTGGATTTATGTCGGTGGCGGGTTTTACGGCTGTAAAAAGTTCAAGGTAAAAGGAGGTCTAAATGAAGCATGTTTTCAACCCCAGGCGCCACGCTCTATGCTCCTTGCCCTCAATAACCTAACACCCGAAACCTGACACCTGAAACCCTATAACTGGAGGTATCATATGCGCTTTGAACTTATGTTTCCCGATCAGATCCGACAGGCGATCAAGGAGCACTGGCCGGTCGTTTTGCCGCTGGGCGTTTTGGAATACCATGGCGAGCATTCGGTGATGGGCGTCGACACGCTCCTGGTAGTTAAAACCTTGGAGATCCTGGAAAAAGAAATTGATATGGTGATCTTGCCGCCGTTTTATTACGGGGCTGCCAGTTATGTCGTCGAATCGCCGGAAGGCGGCAAAGGCTCGATCCACGTGCCGTCGGAAGTCTTGAATGCTTTCGGCCGCCACCTGTTTGCCGGCCTGCTGCGCACGGGCTTTCGGAATATCCATGGCTTCATTCACCATCAAAGCGAAAACTTCGTTGCCGGTATGCCGACGGACCTGGCTTTCAAGCTGGCCGCCCGGCAGGCAATATTCGACTTTTTAGAAAAAGAACGCGGCGAAGACTGGTGGGGCCGCGATGAGATGCAAAACTACTACAGTGACCATGAAGCCCAAACCGACCCGTTTAACTGGATCCGTCTGCATCCGCTGCTGGATACCGGGATTCAAAAGGAGTTTCCCATCGATCATGCGGGTAAGCAGGAGATGTCGCTGATGATGGCCTTTTGTCCGGAAGGGGTCGATATGGATAGGTATCAGGTTGATAAATGGTATTCGCGCAGTGCCAAGGATGCCGATCTTGCTTACGGCAATGCCGCCAAAGAGAAGATTATAGCGAGTGTCAAGGCGATCTTGTCTGCAGGAAATTGTGACAACATACAGACAAGGAGTTAATGTTGATCCCGTGCTTGCCTCTCCACAGGGAGTAGGCTACTATAAACAAAATTACTAACGGGTGTATCTACTCCTGATTCCTGGCCAAAGCGCACCACAGCACCAAACACGGTCACTTCGGCTATTATTCAATTCACCAAATTTATTAATGGTTCTGCTCCAGCATGGCAAATATATCCCGGTTCGACGATATACGGATTGAGCCAGCCGTCCGCCGAAGTAGCCTCCCACACCCCCTGCACCAAAAACAGCTATTTTCATTTCTACATCCTCCACCTGAGAGTATCTACACTTTGACCAATATACAGATATCTCAATTAGGCAATATCGCGCATGCCATCCCTTCAGAGTAGATCAAAGCCGATGGCCCCTAATGCTTATCTAAATCCATGACCGATTTTTGGCGCTTTCCACCACTGCCTCGATCACTTTCATGTTGGCAATGGCATCTTCCAATGGTGTCGGCAGCGCGGTGTCTTTTAATATCGCCTCCGAAAATAAGTCCCCCTGAAGCGTGTACTGATCGCAGACGGGAAAGCGGATATCTTCGGTTTGATCCCCGGACTGGTGCCACAATCTGCAGGGTTGATCCGGCGGCGCATTGAAGGGAATCTCAATCTCGATGCGTCCCCGGGTACCGAAAATGTTGACCCGCTGGTAAGGCGCCAACTGCGTCGAACAGGTAAACGTCGAAGTTCCCCGTCCGAAGTCAAGTATCGCGGATGTGATGCGATCCACTTTAAGATTCGGGTCATATTCCATCAGGCTGCAGACTTTTTGCGGTTCTGAATCAAACATAAACCTGGCCAGCGAAATGGTGTAGCACCCGATGTCCATCAGACCGCCGCCGCCGATATCTGCCATGTTCCTGATATCAGCCGGATTGGTGTTGTAGTAGGAAAAAAACGATTGGATGGTCTGCAGCGAGCCGATTTCACCGGAATCCACCAATTCCTTTGCCTTTTGCCACTGGGGGTGATGCCGGTACATGAAGGCTTCCATAATTTTCAGATCCGAATGCTTTCTGCTCGCGTCCAGCAGCTGTTGGGCTTCAGCCGCTGACAGCGCAATAGGCTTTTCGCAAAGAACATGTTTGCCGGCTTCCAACGCCTTGATCGACCAGGGAACGTGCAGATGGTTGGGCAAGGGGATATAAACCGCGTCGATGTCCTCGCATTCCAGCAGTTCTTCATACGATCCGAAGGTGATCGGAATTTTAAGTTCGGCTGCCAGGGATTTCGCTTTTTCCAGCGAGCGCGAGGCCAGCGCCTGAATATCACAGAGGGTGCTGTTTTGCATGGCCGGAATTACTTTAACGGCGCCGATGTCGGCCGTGCTCATGATTCCCCATTTGACTTTATTCATAATCAACCTCCACGTAGTATGTTAATGGTTAGTTGTTATTCGTTATTAGTTCTACCCACTAAAGATAGCTTAGTGACCATAGGGCTTATCTCCGCTCTTAAACTGCTGCCATCGCCGCTGTTGGCGGGGATAAACCCCGCCACTACAAAAATTGGAAATTTTTTAAGGCTACCTTTGTAAAAGCATCTATGGTCATAAGCTCCGGCGCTGCAGAAGGCCCACCTCCAATAACCAATAACGAATAACTTATAACTGTCTTTACTCCGGTTCGAACTCATTGACCGGCGGCCCGTTCAGCAGTTTTTCATTGATAAATACTTCGGCCCGAAACCGGGCGATCCTTTCGACGGACGCTGCATTGTGGGCGGCCTGCTCCAGGGTCGCTTCACCGGTTGAGATGACGCCATAGCCGGCCGCTATGCAGCAGCCTTTGTACCAGCGCAGCATATTGAGGATCGGGTTGTCCGGCGTCATGTCGGTTAACTGCGACATGTCCACCAGTCCGACCCTGGGATTCAGGTAGATGGCTTCACCGTCGATGGGCTTGACCACAGGATGATCTTCAGCGAGATAGGCAATATTCGTGGCACGGCCGGTCAACGCCTCCATTCCGTTGTCTTCTGCTAAAATCGCCATACCTTCGGCAGTGGCCATCGGACTGGAAGTAATCATACAGGCATTCTGGTGGGTATTTTGATATATCAGCTTATGCAGCCTCATATCCAACAAGTCATCCACTTGAAACTCCAAAGAGGCGCGGACCAGCGGAAACTCGAAACTTTCCGGCACGGCTGACATGGGACAATAGATCATCTCGTTCGAAGATATCTTATGGCTCATGGAACCGGTTCCATAAGCACCGATGGACTGACGGTAGTTATAATTGAGCCGGATGCGGAAATCCTCCCGCACCGAAGGGTCATCGATTTCGCATGGGGGCGATTCGTTTATCTCCGGTAAAGCAGGACTGATCGGGAAGTACTTGTCTTTTCCCAGTTCCATGATGGTTTTTTGAATTCGGCCAATGTCGATGCCTCGGCGGCGCAGGAAAATGGCCAAGATCGCGCTGTTTTCCAAAACACTGAGGTAATGAAAGGCCATTTCAGGAGTGGACGCCCTGGCAAACGGGCCGTGGCCTCTGACGATCGTCAAGATGTCATCGCTCAGGTACTGGGGGATGCGTTCCTCCATCTCGGACGATCCCACCGGTTGTTCATAGCTTCCGACCTTGACGCCGCCAATGCAATAGGCGCCGAGCAGATCCACCGGATAAAAAAGAAACTCTTCCCGGGCCTGGCTGTCGGTGCCTAAAAATCTGAGGAAGAGCTGCTTTTCCCGGGTATCGAATGAAATGAAAGTGCTATTCATGTAATGGGCGTGGATCACGGCATTGACGCCCGGAATGTTCAGGATCGCCCGATGAATCGTCGATTCGGTTGAACCGCGTGCATCGCCCCAGCTGACGCCGGAAAAACGAATCGGCACGATATCCTGCCTGATCAAGTGACCGCCCTGGGAGCCGCTGGCGGTGATATAAAATAAATCCGGGTCAGACGGATCGCGCATGGAAAGATTGCCACTGTGGGTGTTGTTGGCGTTAACCCAGGAAATCGCCCGGCCGATTTTATGCATTCTTTCAAATATGAGATTCTTTTTATCAGTTGTCTTACTAGTTGTTCCCATTTGGATCTCGAGTTCAATTTAAATATTTGGATCAATTGACTGATTTAACATCGAACATCGAACGCCCAACATCGAACATCGAATAATGATGGCGCTGCGCTTTTTCTAAATTTAAAACTAGCGAACCCCAAATTCTCGAAGGTCAGATTGGCTTTGACCAATCTTTTTATAAAGTGACAGAATACAATATTCGATGTTGGATGTTCGATGTTCGACGTTCATTTGTTTGTTATTCGATTTGACTAGCGGCTTTTCAAGATTTGTAGGCTGGGTTGAATTTACACCGGACATTGTTGGGTTTCGTTGCACTCAACCCAACCTACATTTTACCGGCGTTTTAGCAATAAATTCGAAACCCAACATTGGTCGTGCGAAAAGGGGTTTCGGTCATTGGATTTTGGGATTTGAGATTTATTTGAAATTTGGTGTTTGTAATTTGGAATTTGCTCTCGTGTACAATATACAAATTCAGTTTCTTGTTCAATCAAACTAGCCGCTTTCCTGGCCGGCGGTCCGCCTCCGGCGGAACACCATAAACCATATCAAATAACTCCAATTCTTCTAAAGTTTCATCAGTCGGCCGGCCAGAGCTGTCCCATCCCAGGGACTCATAATATTCCCGGTGCATCTTCTGAAAATCTTCCCGACGACACATTACCGCAGTTCCATTGGCTTCGATGGGTTCCGAATAAAGTCGATCGGGCAGCCAGTCATCTTCCACGGTCAAACCACACAAGCTATTAAACACTTTTTCAAGCGTAATCACCCGGCTGGCAATTGTCTTAAGAGACCCTGAATTATAATCGAGTCCGGTAACGGCACTGACCAGGGCCGCATATTCATCCAGGCTGAGTGAGAAGGATCCATAGGCGCAGGCACCGATGATATCCAGGCTCGTGTTTTTGAGGGCCGCGTTTTTGGCGATCAGGGGAGTGCCTTCGATCCTGTCGGCCGGCCATTCGGCGTAGCCGGCGCAGTAAGCGTGGGGCGCCGTGTAGCCGCCTTCCAGATGGCACCCGCCCCGGTTGTTCATCTCATAGCACAAGGCCTGGCTGAATGACGTCCGGGGATCGTAGGCCGGCAGTTCCAGTTTTTTGACACTCATGGAAAGCTCTTGATGGCCGTAGCGCTCACAGAAGCGGTATGAGCCTTTGGCCAGGTGCCGGCCGATGCCCTCGGCCCGGCCGATCAGGTCAACCAGTGGAATCAGCAATTCCGGCTTGCCAAAACCGGGCGTTCCAAATTGCGCAGTAAAATCTGCGACCTCTTCCAAAAACTTCTCTTCCGCCGGTTGAAGGTCGACGGTCTTTTGCGCCACGACATCATAAAGATCAAAAAACGCGGCGATAGTTGCCCCCAGGGAAATGGTATCCAGGCCGTAATGATTTGCCAGGTAATTGGCCCGGATGATGACTGTTAAATCGTAAATGGATAAATTGGCCCCCAACAGGGCCGTCGATTCAAATTCCGGCCCCTCGCCGGCCTCGATCAGGTTTCCCCGGCCATCGATGAGCCGGGTTTCTCTTTTACAGGTAATCGGGCAGTTGGCGCAGGCACCTTTTTTGACCTCAATCCGGGTCTCACCCGGTTTGGCGTTTTTGGCATGGTTTCTCAGGGCTTCACCGCTGATTTTGCTGATGTCGGCCGGGGCATGGCGGGTATCCCGCATATTGCTATGGACCAGTTGGCCGTAGTTATCGACCATTCCCAGAATCCCCAACGATCCCATGGAGGACAAGATGCCGAAGTGCGCTTCCTTTTTAGTGAATTTGCCGATGTTCAATTTCAATGTGGCCTGGTAGGCCGCCCCGCCTTTATGTTTAAGCTTCAAGCTCGATTCATCGGCAACCTCGATCGTCGTTTTTCGGCCTGGCAGTATGGCGACGGCATAGAGGTTTTTTGACCCGAAAACGGCACCCCCGCCGCCCCGGCCCAGGGCTTTACCCCGGTCGCTCAACACCGAAGCAAAATAGCAATGGTTTTTGCCGGCCTTCCCGATCGTCAGGACCTGGGCCTTCTTGGAATGCTGCTCTTGAATGGCCGATCTGGTTTCGATGGAACTCAAGTCTTTGAGGGATCCGGCCGCAACAAACTCGACGCCGGCAGTTGAAATCATAAGGTAGACGGGCTTGGGAGATTGACCCGTCATCACCAGCACATCATATCCGGCCTTCTTGAATTCAACCGCCCAGCGCCCCCCACTATTGGTGCTGCCCAGGGCCCCCGTTAAAGGAGATTTATAGTTCATGTGAACTCTGCCGGAAGCCGGCATTCGGGTTCCGGTTGTGGCCGAGGTGGCGATAACGATCATATTGTCGGCTGAAAGGGGATCAATCTCGACAAAAGGGTTCTGATACCGGCCTTCCTGCTGCATCTTTCTAAAATGATCAAAAAGATAATAGATGCCGAAACCCCGTCTGCCAAAAAACAGTTTCGCGGTTTGGGGATCAAGGGGTTCAGTATGGTAAGACGCGCGGCTCAGATCGACATAAAGGACCTTGTTCATATAGCCTTTGGCCAAACTTTGATTTTTCAAATTCATGTATATTTCCCATGCCCGAATTTGGACGCTAGTGGCGTATTATTGACGGCCGGTTACAAATGACTGAAGGTTTGAGTAATAATAAATATCAATTAACAAAAAACAAATAACAAACAAATCACAATGACTAAAATTCAAAATTCCAAACGATTGGCTTTTGGCCTTATTTGGTATTTGGATATTGATATTTGTAATTTATTTGTAATTTGGTGTTTGCGATTTGTTATTTCCTGATTGTGTGGGTCAAGTTTTTATATTGACCCAGCTTGTCGATCCAAAAGGAACCATCCCGCGGTTCGTAGGTCGTCAGTTCAAAACTGCGGCGCATAATCCGGCGGATCTCGTCCGGCTCTGTGATAATGTCAAGAGCATAGGCTTGGGTCAATGCATTGCCGAGAGATGTACATTGCTGCGGGCCTGCATATACAGGTATGCGACAGGCATTGGCTGTGAACTGGCATAGCAGTTCATTGGCGCTGCCGCCACCGACCAGAAATAGTGAATCCACGCTTTCCCGGCTCAGGGCGCATAACAATTCCAAGCGGTAGGCATACTCCAGGGCCAGGCTTTCAAGTACAGACCGAATAAGACCGCCGCGGGAGTCCGGCAAAGGCTGTTGAAAACGATGCATCAAATCCAGCAGGGAGTCTTCCATATCTTCGGGTGCCAGCAAATCCGGATTGGCCACATCGATGATGGGTCCGGAATCGGCCTGGCGGGCAACTTCCATCATGCGACGGTAGTTCCAGGGGTCGTCGGACGAATCCCACTTGCGGTGAAGCTCCTGTATCAGCCATAGGCCGATGATATTGCGACACAGAAACCAGCCTCCGATGGTGTATTCGTTGCTGAATCCGTTTTCCAAAAACTCCGGAGTCGTGACCGGCGCCGCGCGAAGCCGTCCCAGAATACTCCAGGTTCCCGAGCTCAAAAAAGCCCAGTTGTCGCCACGGGACGGAACCGCCGCCGCTACGGCGGCCGTGTCGTGGCTACAGGTTGCAATGACGGGTACATCGGCCATACCGTCTCCGGGAGTGATTTCAGGCCGCAGGCCGCCGATGACCGTTCCCGGCTCGACCAGTTCTTCAAATATATCGGGCAGTTTGAATCGTTCAACGACATCCTGGCACCAATGGCCGTCGATTTGCATCAAATTGGAAGTGCTGGCGATGGAACGCTCCGAGACTTTTTCCCCGGTCAGGCAGTAATTGAACAGATCCGGCATATTCAAAAAAGAAGCGGCCATTTTCAAAAGGGGAGATTCATCCCGCTGCATGGCCAATAATTGAAAGAGCGAGCTGATCGCCCATGGCTCGCAGGCTGTCGCGGCGAAGATCTCCTCCCGGGACATCTTCACGTCCGAGTAATCGTGGATATCTTTGGTACGCTCATCGCGATAATGAACGGGATTGGCCAGTATTTGGCCATCTTCTCCCAGCAAACCAAAGTCAACCCCCCAGGTGCTGACGCCGATGCCTTTTAAGGCCAGGTCTCTATCCGCACAACGGCGCAGGGTGTCGAGCAATTCGGCAAAGAGATACGGAAAATCCCAGACCAGGGTTTGGCACAACTGTACGGGGCGATTGGGAAAACGATGAATTTCTTCGATTTGAATCCTGTTTTCAAACAGGGTGATCAACTCGCCGCGCCCGCTTTCGGCCCCGAAATCCATCGCCAGAAACCGGTGGCGCTTCTCATTTTGAACTGTCATGGACATGGCTTGCAACCCTTTGGGGATACAGAGGTCAGGGTTAGTCGGTCGGGTTTCAAATGGAATCAGAACCCTTGATTAATATACCAATAGCGGGTGGATTACCACTGTTTTTGTGAAAATTACGGCAATGATTTCATTTGACTTTTTGTCTAAGAAAAATATAATCGAATCCATTCCTCAGAAGTTTTATACGAGATAAAACGCAATCCTGTTGCCGATCCGGAGATATTCGATGACAACCATATCATTAAAAAACCTGACCAAAAAATTTGGCGACAATGAAGTCGTGCATTCTATCAATCTGGAGATTAAAGACGCCGAATTTATTGTTTTGGTCGGTCCATCGGGGTGCGGCAAGTCGACAACGCTGCGTATGATCGCAGGGTTGGAGGAGATTTCCGGGGGCGAAATCGTGATCGGCGATCGGGTGGTGAACAACATTTTGGCCAAAGACCGCAATATTGCTATGGTTTTTCAGAGCTATGCCTTGTATCCTCACATGAATGTTTTTAACAATATGTCATTTGCGCTCAAGCTTCAAAAAGTGCCCAAAGCGGAAATCAAAGAGCGGGTGGATAGGGCGGCCAGGATATTGAATATCGAAGACCTGCTCGACCGAAAGCCCTCACAGCTCTCCGGGGGCCAGCGCCAAAGAGTGGCGATGGGCAGAGCCATTGTGCGCAATCCGGATATTTTTCTGTTTGATGAACCGCTGTCGAATCTCGATGCCAAATTGAGAACTCAAATGCGGGTAGAAATTAAGGAACTTCACCAACGCGTGAAAAACACGATTGTCTATGTGACCCACGACCAGGTGGAAGCCATGACATTGGGCGACCGCATCGTCGTCCTGAAAGACGGCTATATCGAGCAGGTCGGGGATCCCATCGAGCTTTTCCAGAATCCGGTAAATACCTTTGTGGCGGGCTTTATCGGCAGCCCGCCGATGAACCTGATCGACGGGACGATTACCAAAGGCGACGACCAGCTTAGCATCAGTTTCCCGGAAGGCTTTTTGCTGCCGGTTCCCGACAAACCGGGCGCCCAAATCAGCGAAGACCAAAAAGTCGTAATGGGGTTGCGGCCGGGGGATATTTTCCTGGAGGAAGGCAGCAATAATATACCGGAAGCCTGGAAGTTCGACGCCCAAATAATTGTGACCGAGCCTTTAGGCAGTGAAACCTATATGCATGCTGATGTCAGCGGCCTGAAGATTATCGGCAAATGTGAAGGAAGACGAATCGTCCACCCCCAAGAAAAAATCAAACTGGCTTTCAACCTAAATCACCTTCATATTTTCGACGCCGCATCTTCCAAATCGATTTATTAAACCCCTAATCCGGATAAACCGGAAATACGAAACTCGAAAATCGAAATACGAAACAAATCCGAAATTCCAAATTTCAAATGTCTCAAACAAAATTACCATCGTGACAAAGTTGAATTAGTTCAAATCTTTGTAGTTGCTTGTATGTTAGTACTTTACAAAGATGCAAACAAATGTTTTGCACAATTTGCGCAAAACTGAGTTAGTAACTGTCTAAGTTACACCCCAATTGGGTTAGAAACCAATTGGAAGCATGGGTGTAATTTCAGGTCACTTCCGATGAACCAGAACCGCTGATAATTGAATCTACCGCGAAACTCATATCTTGGATTCGGTATGGTTTTTTAATGACTCCCTGAAAACCATAATCCTTGAAATTTGACATGATGGGATCATTGGAATAGCCGCTGGATACGAGTGCTTTGACATGCGGATACATTTCCTTCAACTTCCGGATGGCTTCTTTTCCGCCCATGGCTCCGGGTACAGTGAGGTCCATAATGACGACATCAAATGGATTCCCCGCGTCTTGAGCTTGCCGGTAGATCTCAATGGCTTCGTCGCCGTCAGCAGCGGTGGATACCTCATATCCTATTTTGCTTAGCATTTGAATGGCAAGGTTGCGGATAAAATCTTCGTCATCCATGACCAATATTTTTCCGCGCCCGGTATGCAGGCGCTTTTCTTCGTGAATTGGTTGGTCGGCCGAAGTTTCAGATGCGGGCAAATAGATGGTAAAGGTCGTACCCTGGTCAAGTTCAGAGTCTACCGTCAATCGACCCTTATGTTTGTCAATAATAGAATAGGCAACTGTAAGACCAAGGCCGCTGCCCTTGTGTTTCGTAGTAAAATACGGGTCGAAAACCTTTGGAAGGTGGTCCGGAGGTATTCCGAGCCCATGGTCCCGAACCGATATCCTCAGGTAGGTGCCTGCCGACAGCGAAAATTCATTATCGGCTGTTAAATTGATGTTGCCGGAATGAATTTCAATGATGCCCCCTTCCGGCATGGAGTGATCGGCATTGAGAACCAAATTATTGATGACTTGACTGATTTGGCCCTCATCAACTTCTACCGGGAGCAAATCTTCCGATATGGAAAAATCACAGCGCACATTAGACCCTCTCAAGGAGAAGTTTGCAGCGGTTTTCACCAGATCAGCCAAATCGGCTAATTTCTTGACCGGCTCACCTCCTTTTGAAAATGTCAGCAACTGTTGGGTAAGATTTTTAGCCTGCAATGAGGCTTTTTCCATTTCGTCCAGTCGGCTTATAGCTTGATCCCCCGGCTCGCAATCCATTTTAGCCAGTGACAAGTTGCCGATGATTGCCGTCAAGAAGTTGTTGAAATCATGAGCAATGCCGCCAGCAAGCACTCCAAGGGATTCGAGTTTCTGGACTTTGACGAGTTCCTCTTCCATCTTCCGCCTTTCGGTAATATCCCGAAAAACTAAGACCGCACCGATAATTTTATTGCGGCTGTCCCGAATGGGTGCACCGCTGTCTGCAATAACGTGCTCTTTTCCATCTCTGCTGATAAGGATCGTATGATTGGCAAGGCCGACAATCCCACCGGTTTCCAGCACTTTCTGTACAGGATCGTCTATAGGTTTACGACTAAATTCGTTGACGATATGAAAAACGGTTTGAATTGGCTTGCCAACAGCTTCATCTTCTTTCCAATCCGTCAGTTTTTCCGCCACCTGGTTAAGCGAGATCACCCTTCCTTGTAAATCGGTTGAAATAACACCGTCGCCAATACTTCGTAAGGTGACTGTCAGGCGTTCTTTTTCAGCCGACAGCTGGTCTTCCATGCGTTTGCGCTGGCTGATGTCTCGCATGATCGCACAGACCATTTTTCGACCATCCCTCGTATAAAATCCGTGGGCAATTTCCACCGGAAATACGGTGCCGTCTTTTCGTTGATGCCTGCGTTGAACAATTTCCCGGCTTGCACTGGAGTCGTCTTCCGCTACAACTTGTTGAATATGCTTGGCAGATTTTTGTTGTTCGGCCAAAAGATTCAACGCCGGAAGTCCGCAAATTTCGTCAAAATCGTAACCATAAAGCCTCAAAGCCGCCGGATTGACATCCACAATGCGCCTGGTTTCGGCATCCATAATGATAATCGCATCCGGCTCTGCATCAAAGAGGTGGCGATAATTGGCTTCACTGACTTTCAGAGCGATCTCGGCATGTTTGCGCTCAGTGACGTCAAGAACAGTGCCCTGAACCGCAGGCCGATCATTTAAGGTAATAGGGCCGGCATACATTTCTAAAGAACGCACCGAACCATCCTTGCTGATTCCCCGAAACTCGTATCGTTCCGGCGCCGCCCCGGAAACGATGCTTTCATTAATGCGACCCCAGACCAACTCCCGATCATCAGGGTGTATCAATTCGATGACGTCTCGGGGAGAAAACTCATAAAGTTCCTCAATGGAGTAGCCTGTAATGGAGGCAAAGGTATTGTTGGTATAGACAATGCGATCTTTTTGAGTTACGATAATTCCCTGTAAGGATCCCTCGATCAGGGTTCTGTATTTCTCTTCGCTCTCGCGCAGTGCTGATTCTGCACTTTTAAGATCCGCGATGTCCGAGGCGACACAGACAATCCCTTGAATGCTTTCATCTTTGCCCGGCATGGCAGAGACTGATAGAAGCAACGGAATTTCGCCGCCATCTTTTTTTAACGGGTCTATCTACCATTTAAAGGATTAATTTAAGGCGATGTCTTCGAGTCCCCATGATTTGGTTCTGCGTAGCCGGATTCCGGAAAGCCTCATAATGAGGATAATCATCATATCGATAGTGGGGATC
>Ga0209367_1003014_pt1 | contig 22652 bp, 13 predicted proteins | sample WorMetLIZISLAND2_FD_187412 | JGI IMG/M metagenome (GOLD analysis project Ga0209367, IMG submission 187412) | Marine gutless worms symbiont microbial communities from Max Planck institute for Marine Microbiology, Germany - Olavius geniculatus... ... | reverse complement strand
GTAAAGTAAATGAAATAACAGTCACGTCTTGTATTTCTTGGATTCGTATATCAAAAGCAGTTACTGTAAAAGAATATTACAGTTCTGAGAAATAGAAACAGTTCAAATCTTTCTCTTTTTGACAGGGCCATGAAGTCTCTTTCGGAGATCTTTTTGCTTCGCACCAATCGTGTCAAGTTTCTGTGATGTTTCCTGCAATTTCTCATTTCCTGCTTTTAACATTATTTGTGCCACTTTAACAGACTGCATGTTCTTCGATGCAATTGCCGCTGCCATTTTCGTACTTGCTGCATTTATCAGCTCTCTTGCTGTGTCTTGCTCACGCTTTTGTTCCTTTTCGGCTTTATCTTCTTCTGCCAGTTGCTTCAGTAGTGAATCCTTCTGCTCCTGCAGCTGTCTTTTATCCTCTTGTTTTTTTTCAAACTCAACTTTTCTCCGCAGTTCTGCTGCTCTTTTACTGTTTGTCCTTTCAGGTTGTTTATGTTTGCTTTATGCTTTTCAGAATCTCCGTGGGATAGAATTTGACCTAATCTCATGTTGGCAATGCTGAAGCTTCTATGACACACTTTGCAATATGCAGAATGTGGATCTAATTTAACATCTATGCACCAGTCTGATACAATATCTACATTTTTGTCTTTCACTTCTGAATTCAACCAGCTTTTGCTGATAAACGTTTTTCGGGGCATGATGTTCAACGATAAAATTCCAACATGAACAACTCCTTCAAAACTACGTTTACATAATGAAGAGAAACAAAAATTAGGAATGTACATAAAGTGAAACACTAAAGGTGAAACTGTACTGTAGGAAATAAAGTAAGCAAAAAACAGCAGATAAAAATATATCTACATATCGAATTTAACAGTACAGCAGTGCTGCTAGCAAAATATTAAACAATTTTACGGCAAAATGATGGCCAATATCAGGACATTTGTACTAAATGACTAAAATTTCAGGACAATTTTAAATTTCAGGACAATTTCAGGAAAACTTTGAAATTTCAGGAATTTCAGGACAACCGGGACACCTGTGGGAACGCAGTCTTTCTATAACAGTCCTAGAATCAGTGGGTTAAACGAAGCTCGACATAAGTAACGGATTTACGCACCGCATGTGAATTTTACTTTCTTAATTCGAAGTTAGATCCGTACGAAACAACAAAAAGGCCTACATATCGAAAACTAACCACTACTCACACTGCACCCTCTCCAGCAACAGAGATCTCTCCGAAAAACTACAAAGATGCAATCTTAAACACCAAGCGCGCTACAGATGCATGCTACAAGACTATAGGCTAAAGTACTACAGTGCCCAGTCCAGTACAGCCAGAGCCAAACTGACAGAAGTAAATGCAAATGTGCATGGTCGGTCAGCTGATAAGAAAGATATTTACACCAGCATCAGTCAGCCAGTCAGTCTGCTGCAGCAGCTGGTCAGCAATCGGCATGCCATCATGACCACGGCGATGCTATAAAACGCATCTCAAAAGTTCCATTTCACGGCGACTTATTCGCTTTACGGTTGCAGACGCTGGCTGGCTAACATTCTGCGGATGGTATAACAACGTTGCGTCTCAAGCAGAGTTCACTCTGATGTCGTCTCAGGCAGATTATTTTCTGGAAACGCTTTGTATTCGCTGATGTTTTTAACACTCACTGCGACTTGTCATGATTTCTTTTATCTACGATCGATGTACTGAACCATGCAGCTCGACAGCCAGTTGAGTCCAGCTCACTTCGTTTGCTATATGCAAGGATTTAGACAGCTCGAAATGGGACTGTACTTTTAATGCAATCAGAGTTCTTTTTTTTTCTCTGCGCGCAAATAAAAGGTGTTCCTCCGATCTTGGACTGAACTTTTACTTACTTACTTACTTGGACATCCCTAGCTGGTCAAGGTCACGCCGGCTGAGGGGGCGGGGTGGAGGAGGGACGGCGTGTAACTCCTGACACTGACTGCATGTTCATTACTGCAGCATCAGCAGTAAAGCAATGAAACCCGGATACATAGCACGGATACGTGCTTCCACGAGTAAACTACACTATACAGTTGCTCAGCCGTGCAGCACGTCAGCTGCTAATGCTAGTCAGTCAGTCAGAAGAATAAAGCTCGCTGTTGGGTGTTCAGCGTATCCTCCGCCAATCAACACCAATGCATATATGCCAGTAGCTATAGACCCCTTTATTACTGCGTCAATAGGCCTACACGCTGTATTCCATGCAAACTAGACCCTTTATTTCTGCGTACAAAACAGACCTATCATAATCCTGATAATCATCATCATGAAGGACTTAGCGTGGTGTAAAATACTAAGCATTACCTCTAAGACCAATAACCACGCCGGAATCAGTACTGAGTCACGAAACTTAGCAGGTAAATAGGTCCGTGGTGTAGCTGTCAATTCCAGAAATGTGCAGCCTGCTGCCTTAATTTTTTGCACAAGATGACGTAAGGTGTAGCGCTGCATGGTTTATAAGCAACACAGTTATACTGGGAAACCCCCGTTAACTTACTGCAGCGCTGGTGATAATTAAACACAGAGGCTGGCAGCACAGCAGCAGCAGTATGTATACGCGGCTGCATCACCACTGCATCAAAGATCCACGGCTGCAGACTTGCCTTTGATTAACCTCCCCTATACTCGATGACGGACGGTCCTTCTGGATAGCATCTGACGGTAACTAAACTTTTTTTCCGGGGAAAAAGGAAGCAAGAGTTTATATTCACCTCCGAGCTTTTATTCGCCGACCTGTGGGATGCAGCACTAAGAAGGATCTGACGACATTTTTCAGCATTTCACGCGAACACATTCGTTCATCTTCTTCTGTCGGCAAAGCCGTGCTTAGGTAAAATAAAACATTTGTGCAATGTTCATTTTTATTAGACCGTGCACTGCAAAGTTTCACGGCGATCGGCCGGAGAAGCTCTGAGATCTTGCACAATCGCGCTGAAAAAGGAGAAATGAAAACATCAGCAGTAAAAGATAAGACCGCCGAGAACTATCGTCCAGGGCGGCCTAATTACGGTGTCAGACTGTCAGTTGAACGTAACTGTGGCGTGTAAACGAGAACTACAGTAGATAGCCTGGTATTGATCATGCACACGCCATCCACGGACTACTATAGAGCGATTATAGCCTATCAGCAGTACCAAGTGCTAGTATAGAAGTCCATGCGCCAGCCATGAAGCCCGACGTCTGGTTAATATAGACCAGACAGACTGACGGACGGACGGACGCCCCTGCACAGCGGACCAGGAAACTGACAAGCGCGAACTCACACCTATACCGGCACCCTGCTATCACGTTACGTACATGGCTGATAGACCTCAGTCATTACAACTTGCATACAACCACACACACGCGGGCACGCGAGATATTATACAGGACAGGAACATGGCTATACCAAATAGCATTAATATAGCATTAATATTTACGTTATTTGGCTATATACGCTCCATCTGGCCCCCACGGCGTACCCAGGACAAAAAAATGACAGACAGTCAATAACGACCAAAGAATCAAGTTAACCTAAAGCTGGAAAATCCTACGTAGAGTCGCTCAGTCTGTGTCACAGACTGAGCCCAGCAAAAACTGGTTGAACCTGAATCATAAAGACTGGTGGCGTGGATGGATGGTAGATGGGCCAGGGAAACGATTGATACAGAAACTAATGTGCAAAAGTAATCGACCATATACACATTATTGCTCTTGTTGCTAAGCCGCTAAGCCATGCAAATGAATGGCACGCTATTACAGACATGACGTCGCTAAGCCACGCCGGCGCCGTGACGTCACGTGATGACGTCACGTGATGTAATGACGTCATCAAAACGCAGCGCAGTCTCACGTCACTCTTACATCATGCTGCACGCTGAGGGAAGTCTATCCTCAACAGGCAAGCCGGCCGCTATCCCTCTTCTTTCTCCTGCTATCTTCCCCTTTTCCACCTCTTCCTTCCCGCGTCCGCTCCCCTTTTCCACCTTCCATGGCATTTTAACCTTGCCCCGCTCCTCACTCCTTCCCTCCATCCCCATTCTGCTTCGAAGGAACCCCTTCAAACCAGCTTTAAGGGCTCTGGAGGAACACTGTAAGCTCCGTATATGCAGTGGTTGACTGAAGTCGGTTTTGAACTTCTGATGTGAACTGTAGAAGTGCACGGACAGACGGCAGAACTTCCGAACCAACGTGACAGGCAGACAAATGAAAAAAACACTGATGTAATTGACTCTCGTGGTATTACCGGACATGTCAAATTAACCATACACGATCCTCATCAACCTGCTCGCGAAAAACGGATGCATCTTGTACTGACAGTGATTTTTAAATTGTGAGATTGTATAAAGTGAAAAAAAACAAGATATTACGCGAGTTGTTGATACTAACCCTGGGCTGTGAAACATGGCGGCGGCGTGCTCAGCTGGAATGGCAAACGCGACTAAAGCCATCAGATGACGTCATCGTCGCTGCAGCTGCAGTAGCATCAACTACGTTACGTTAGGTCACGATGCAAACGGCAGGTAAACAGACGACGTTCAGCTGGTTGCTGGTCGTAGTGGTAGCGATGTGGCAGTCTGCTTGCGATCAACAGCCGCCGATTTCAAACTGTCTGTCAAACGCAGAACACACAACTTAATCGATCGTCGGTCGTCTTTCCCGTTTAATACGTTATTAGTTTGCCATCCTACTCCCCTGAGAATCATCGTAACGATGCAGGCCTTCAACTCTTTAATTCTGGAAAATAGCTACAAGATCTTACTGATGCGGAAGTCGCCGAAACAGGCCAGCAAAGACCAATAACTCGGTGATCTTACTACAGTTACTTAATCGCACTCCGCACATCATAAAGTATCACGAAATGAGCCATAATAGGCGGGGCGCTTTGTGAACTTGTGACACGGAACGACTCCAACGACTCTGTGTGAATACTGAGTAAAAAGTGGCACTGTGTATACAGCAAGCATGACGACGGCGTCAGTATAACACAACGACACGAGACATTGTTGTAATACTGAAGCATCAAAGTCCCAGGCAAACAGCCGCCATAAACAGAATAATACTATATAATAGACAGTCTGTACTCTCTGTAGCCTGCAGCCCAGACACCACATTGCTCAGCTGAAACTATGCACGCATATAATTACTGACGACATGCAACACTGATATATCTCAGATCAGAGTTCACTTAGGCCTAATGCCGACACAGCATATAGCAATGGAAAAGTCCTTCCCCAGCCATAAAGCTCATAGAGCGGCGCTGATCTCCATTTTTAACCCTCAGCCAGACACCAGTTTCCACTGCGAGACCACGAGCTAGTGCATCGCGCGGTGTGCCTGTTGGCGTCCCAGCTTTCGCTGGGAGTCATTGCACCTATCCACGGAGGGATGGCCAGGCTGAGTTGACCTGGGTAACTGGTGGTTACATTCGATATGGTTTACTCGCCTGCCGACGGTCACCATCCAAGTCCTAACCGGGCCCGGCGTTGATTAACTTCGTTGATGCGACCAACTAAGCCAAAATTAGGGGCTTACAGCATTACAATCACAATTTTGCCAAGACAGCCAACAGTCAATAGTATATAATTTTCTGTGTACAATTTAGTTGCAGATAATGGGTCCCACAAAGATATGCCGTGATCCAATGCTGTTATAATACTGCGTCAGAGCGTCGCGCAACAATAGGCCGGAAGTCACTAAGTAAGTAGGTACGTGACGGCAGGATATAGCTGTCTGGCTGGCTGTCAGCTGCAGCTCAACCATTAGCTCAGTCAACTCAACCGGCACACGTACAATACTACAGCTCACCAGATGATATAGCCTATAGGTCAACCTGTCGCAAAGACACCGCGCGATGCTATCGATTAAAATCATTTTGTTTTTCCATGCAAGAAGACAACAAACTACTGGCGTTTCACTGCTTTATGGCCTGCTAATTCACTGCAGGAACGCTCATGTGACCCGAGCCAATACAGTATTGACGATCAGGACCGATTAGATGGCATTTAAGAACTCAGCCAACTGCATTACAGACGATGCAGACACATACTGAACTGAACTGGCTGCAAGCAGAGAGAGTGAGACGAGTGGCATACGACATGCGACGGCCGAGGCGAGCACAAGCAGCAATTATCATTACTGTCAGAGTGCAACGCATGGTCAGTCATTGCATGCTGACCAAGCGCACTCAACCGCCGCCGCCGGCTGGCCACTATCCACCTTCCCCTCGACGCAGTTAGACCTGTCTGATGCCACAGCGCTGGGGAATTTCACTCAACACTGGACGTCGACACATTGGGGTACATGCAAGCGATGGTTACTTACGGACACCGCTAGCGAGGAAACGACGAGCTCGGAGTAAAAGTAGGTCCTGTTACCAGGCTGAAGACTTGACTTGTAGGCCTTATTAACCTCGCCGGATAAAAGGACCGAAAAAAGCATGAACTCCCAGGCAATGGACATAGCTGTCTACGGAAAATATTCTTTAAGGCTGTGTTTACCGTGCGCCTAGCTAGCGTTCAGCATGACCAGTGAGTCGAAGCAGTGGTCAATTGTACTCCGTGCTCCGCGTCATTATCATACTGGCAATGGCCGAGCAAACTAGCGACGCACCACGGGTCACACTGCCAGCCAGCCAGCTACAGCTACCGCCACTGACCACCCTGCCCCCTCCCCCATCACCAATGACCTCTCCCATCTAACCCTTCCCTCCCACGGGGGCGGAAGTTCCCCCAGGGTCAGAATCAATACTCGTAGTAGCGGCGCTAGTACCCAACAGTGCTGAGCCTCGCTGATGTGTAAAACGCCGCGCGGGCGGGCGAGCAGTGGGGCACAGCAGAGCGTCGACAGTACACGGAGGTGGATAGAATAGAAATCCATTAACCCGGCAATATATAGACCACCCAGTCCAATACCCCGGCTCCAGGCTGCAGAGCTCTAGTCTAGTCAGCCGTGCCCGAGCCGCTAAATAACGACACCCCGCACGCATGCAACGCAACGCCAGTTCACCGATATTAACCTCACGATCAGCGCATGCAGCCATGGCAGACAACCGGTCACCACGATATGCTGTCCGCTTTCACAGGCTGTCAGCACTGCTTGCAATGCAGACGCGACCCTAGCTTAGCTACGGCTGAAACGTCTTTCTGTGCGTTCCGTCACACGCCCGTATCGTCTCAGAATTGACTGGCGACGCTTTATGCCAGTCCTAAAAGTCAGGCATATTAGCTTGATCACAGCTTCTTCATTGGCTTTTCCTGGCATAATTTCTTGTATCGCCAGCTGCTCGCACGGCCGTCGTGAACCGCCAATGGAGGTGATAATCACCATCTCTTTTCCCATTCTCCCCTTCTTTTTTGGCCGAGGTTGAGTCTTTGTGAATGTTTGGATGGCTGCTGCTGCTGCTGGTGCCATTCCTCGTCGTTATAGGTTAGACTGGTCAGGAGTCTTCAACTTATTGAACTTGTTGAAGTTTGACCATACTCCGAAGAAGAAGGACTGATGTCGAGCGGTATTCGGCATTCACGCTGCATGCTGAATCGACTGTCTCGCTGGTCCGTTGATTTCGTTCGCAAGCTTCGATCGCATTCGGACGTCTTCACGGTCAACTCCGCGAAAAGCCTCTGCCTCAAAATCTGTAGGCCTGAAACAGAAATTCGAAAAGGTTCAGTGGGACATCTCAATCGAGGTGTCTAAGTGGTAAACTGTGGTTATCAACAGGTCGCTTTTTACCAATCCGACTTGACCACAATGCACATAGTCAATTACTGGACAATGCTACTGCTTTCACTCTACTAGCACTATAATTACGCTATGTGAATAATTGTGGGTTAACAGTAATAGTGAACTGCACCCGTCGCCAATTCAGCTCTAGGTCACTAAGTGCACACATGCTAATCAAAGCTGTTATTACTAATTTAGGCTACAGCCTGCCAGCCTGGATTCCGTGAAATGCGAAAGCATTCACAACGACATCAACAACGTAGTCACTTAAGCCCAAATTCCATTACGCCGACTTTCACCGAAACTTCCACGCGGGGAAAGTCGTGGACACAAATCATGAAAGTCGCGGACACAAACCATCTAGACATGTCGAGATGTTTGCGACAAAGTCCGTGACAAGTCCGCGACAAACCCGTTTGTGTCGCTCTAATGGAATTTAGTCCATACAAAGCACGGGGAAAGTCGGCGGACTTTCATGATTTGTGTCCGCAAAGTAAAGTCAACGTAATCGAATTTGGGCTTTACCACGCGCACAGACATTATTCAACGGAAACGAATATTTACTGCGGCAAGTACATTCGTGCTATAAGAGTACTTGTTCTTTCTACTTTGAAGATGGCTTAGTTTGTGGCATGATGCTCATAAAACGACTAGCAAAAATCTGTCGGCCCAGCGCCGACACATTGTGTGGCCGTCCGCCTCAGCTGTGCTGTCTAAAGATTAAAAAAAACTGCTTGATCTGGTTCAAACTGCAAATTACGTAGCTGTAGCATTAAGCTGCGTATCACGAAAAGACAGGCGCAACCCCCAATACGCCTCTGACGTAAGCTTAAAATGCTGACGATGGAGCATCATCACTAGAGAGGTGTATTATAGTGGATTCCCGGACAAAAGGCCACTGGACAAAAGGCCACCGGATAAAAGGCCACAATTATAGATGTTGACTCAGTATAACTAACTGCTGCCTGGAAGACTCGTTTTCAGGAACCGTAAAGCATTTCCATAAATTCGAAAGGGGTCCTTCTGAACGACGGCGCTAAATGAGAGGGGGGTAGGAAAAATTTGCGATTTTTAGCCAATAAGTAGCTGTATCTTAATAAGGGTGCGAGATAGAGCCTAGGTTACTATTAATCACTAATACAAAGTCGTAAACTGGCTCTCGATTGCTACTGAATTCAATGATTTTGGATGACCTTGAACGCCAAAATAGGGGTTGTTATGGATTTTTTGGCAATTTTGGGCTACGAGACATATTTCTAGAGCCCACTGCGCCGAATTCACTACAGATAGACCAAGACAATCTGCATAATATAGAATTTTTAGCATTAAACGTAAATTTAAACAGTATAAGCCCGACCTTCTAAATTACATTTTTCGGTTTCAAATGATAATCGTTCACTATGCCGTTTTTGCTATTTTGAGTGTACTCAACAATAACAATTAGGCAATAATTCTTCATTGTCTCAGTAATTGCTCACTACTCGAGAAAATGGTAAACCGGCGGTAAGCTATACCAATGAAACGTAGGCCTACTGATTACTAATAAACGTGACATAACTAACATTAACATATTTGCACAACTTATTGAACTGTTCTTGTGTAATTTTTCATCGTCATGTTTGCCGTATTAATTTCATCATTGTCACTCGTGCGTTAGTGGTTATTTTTTCCAACATTATTAGTATACACAGCATTACAACATCGTTATTGACTTACAAGCACAATAAACGCCAAAGTCCAATGTCATATAAAACAACATTAAAAAAGTATCAACCTTAGTGAAAATATTAAACATAAATTAGCTCAACAAAAAAACTGAACTACAAACCTATTACATAATTTTGTTAAATACGTTTTGGTGAATAAGTGGCCTTCTGTCCGTACACCATTATAGAAAAACCCATCACAGAGCTGATCAATACTGTACTATGCTTTGACAAAAACAACCTCCAAGGCTTGAGCATGGATTCCTATAGGCCTACAGCACTGTGATGGTGCGGTGACGGCCCGCCATAGCCAGGGGCCGCCATAGCCACAATCCCACAATCGATGGTACAAATGGCTAGCTCCAGCACATTTTCCTATAGGCTACTAGGGTTAGGGTTAGGGTTAGGGCTAGTGGGGTCCTAACCCTAACCGTAACCCTAATGATGGTGGCCCCTGGCTACGGCTATGGCATTGTGGCTACGGCGGCCCTTGGCTATGGCGGACCACAATCGATGGTGCATGGGCGAAGCAGTCAAGACTTGGAAGAGTGGACTGCTGTTCACTGCATCTCAATACATTCCAATGCAACACAATCCTGCGATCATTCAACCAAACGTAACCACTGCAGACAGCAGCTGCTACTGCAGGCAACAGCGTGGCTACCATACAGTCCACTGTTAGATTACAGCTGCTTTGATACATGAATAAGTTGTGTGGCCCTCGAGCTAGCCTGCCTCTACTATAAATACACCACCTGGAAGGCTGGAAGCGGCCACGTAGGCTACTACCGATATGTGATGGACTTTGTGGCACCCACAAGCATAAAACTATGGCAAAACTATACAAACCAGGCACACGTGTAGCCAGGTAACACGCCATCAAAAGCTCATCTCGCAACTTCCTACATGTACCTCTAGCCTACAACTGCCTGCACTGGCTGTTTTTGTCAAATCCAAATTACGAGAAATCTTTACTTGTTTTACAGGATTCCGATTTCACAGTGCTTATGGCATGGCAGTGACACTACGGCCCCGGCCGGGGGGGGGGCTCACATATGCTAAGGGGCCTCACGCTAGGTGCGAAAAAAAGTTCTAGTTTTAAAAAATATATTCAAAATATAAAATGAATAAACACGTGGAAAGTTTACCCAAAGAGGACAAGTCTATTACTTTTCATTACTGTACAGTAATCTGTGACGTATTGCGGCCTATTGGACCTAGACGTCATTTTTTTAAAAAGACAACACAAATTGTATCTGATTTTATGCATTTCAATTTTTTTTTAAAGTGGGCAAATTTGCGACTTTCATTGAACATCCAAAAGCCAAAAGTGTTTCAGCTCCAGGGGGGGCTTTGCCCCCTGAACCCCTGACCTCTGCCCCTGGACCCCGCTGGGCAATGCCGGATTAAGGTGGGTGCTGAGGATGCTGCACCAGCATCCAGACCATTCGTGAAATAGGCCCACGACAACAGACTAAACGAAAACATTTTCGTAACGGCCATTTCCATTATACATAAACGATTTAAAATGTTGCCATGAGACGCGTTTTGAGAGCCCAAACTGGGTAAAAATGCATTTGTGGCCGGAGCTCCGCCCCGGACCCCGTTCAGGTAGCTCACAGCTGTAGGCCTAACCCAGATCCTCTATAGGTGGATTTGGGGAGGAGAGGGAAGGGAATGGGAAGAAAGGAAAGAAGATGGAAAGAGGGGGAAAAGGAAAACATGGAAAGGGCCTCCAGAGACAAATTCCTGGCTGCTTGCACGCAAGATTGACACACTACAGGCTACAGCAGTATAACTGCATAATCTGATAATACTGCACTAAATAGCAGCAGATAATAATATTTATTTTCTGTAAATTTTCACGACATATAACCATTCCATGCTAGCTTCCGTGAAAATTCACGGCAGATAACACCTAGCTAGTGTAACCTCTAAAGATTGCCCTAGATGCACAGCATGCACAAACTAAATCAAATCAAGTGTGCATTTCTGTAAAAGTGCATCTAGAATGTCCCTATTAAATGCACTCAGTACATGCGTTTGTCCTTTCTCCAGCAAAACAGCTGACAGGACAAACAAGGCTCTCGGAAATACACGGTGTTCGAATAAAAAGGGACCCCTTTTCTTTCTTTCACAACTCAGTCGAATTTAAATTTACACGAAATTTTAGCAAATGTGGCTGAAGGAATGATCGAGCAAAAGTATTATATAAAAGAATCTTACTTCAGCAATCTTTTGTTGTTTTTTTTCTAGAAATCACCTATAAGCCTCGTGTCGAGTTGAACGTAAAACTCTATTCACTCACTCACTCTTAGCACACAAAGATCATCGAATTAAATCGTCGACAGCATAAGTACAACAGTGTGTGCGCACCGACAAATGACTTCAGCCGCTGAAGCACATACAACTAGCCGATGTACAAGAGATAAGAGTACTCCACGCGACTTCCAGCCGACGGCAACTAGTATCCAAATGACTATAGAACGAATGCAATCGGCAGCGGAGACGACATATTGGTCTGTACGCGTTTCAATATGATCAGCCGCAGCAGCAGCAGCAACGCCACGATGAACATTGAGTAGTTAGCGGCGGCAGCATGCTATCACGACGCACAGTCATCAATACATGCCACCAACCAGCCGGCTGTCTGCCCGTCGGTCTGTGCGTCTGTCTGCGCGTGCTGCTGGCTCTGCTGTTAGTGCCTGCCTCTGTACTGCTGCCCTGCTTAGCGCATGCTAGCCAGAGGTGCGCGCTGCGAATCACAGATCCAACGCTCACGATCCGCTGACCCAAAGACAACCATGGCTGGAAATAATTCAGGTTTTTAAAAAAAATGTTCAGGTTTTATGTTTAAAGTTTTAAAGGTTTTTAAAGTTTTTTTGGTTTGGTGTTCAGTAAACACCGTGCACAGAATTATGACCCAGGAAAAACATCTGATACACCCTGTCCGTCACTTAATCACATTGTTTTTTGACGCGCTAGAGCACGGCGTCTCTGGCATCGTTGTCGTCTGTCTGTCTGTCTGTCCGTCGCAAATGTATTGTGGCTAAACGTTCGATCGCAGGAAAAAACTTGTTACCGGAATAATTGGTCCTTTGTCGAAGCTCTCCGCGTACAAAATTGGAAAATGCCGTGCAAAGAAAACATTTTCAGATTTGGAGTTAAATGGAGAAGAGTAAAAACTTTAACCCCCACCTTTTTCATTAAAAGCGCATATTTTACTGTAAAACATGCGTTTTTAATGGACAACTAGACATATTCCGGAAACGGTAAGAGATAGGACCAATACATGGATGATAAATACATTAATTTGCCAATAAAAAACATTAAAAAAAACATGTTTTTTCACTTTTATAAAAAAACGTGCGCGCAATGCTGTAGGCGTCTTACACGGTTGTCGTCTGTCGTCGTCTGTTGTCCTCTGTATCGGGTGTATAGTAGCTAAACAGTGCAAGATAGGGCCTAGGTTGCTATTGATCACTAATAGAAAGTCGAATACTGGCTTTCAAATGACATTAAAATCAATGACCTTGGATGGTTTTAAATGCACTATGGTGTGCCAATCGTGCGGTATTGTGGCTACACGGTAAGTCGCAATAACCTGCACGACATGCGTAAAGCGCGACAGTCATCTGAGCTAAGAGCTTGTAGTGACAAATTTCGTGCAGGGCAGCAGTACAGAGGCAGGCACTAACAGCAAAGCCAGCAGCACGCGCAGACAGACACACAGACCGACGAACAGACAGCAGGCTGGTTGGTGACACGAACGATGGCGTCAAAGAGGAGTACCCCTCATAAAAAGCGTTATTTTGCGGTTATTGGCTCTTAAAGTGTGAAAACGGTTGCAGATAGGTACAGACTTGCTGCCTATCATATAACAAGCACTGGTGACGGGCTTTTGGATTTGTAAGCATCGATGACCTTGAACGACCTTAAACCCCTAAAACGAGGGCTTTGATGAATTTTTTTTCGCAATTTTTGGCTGCAGCGTACATTTCAATAGTAAATTACGACCAAATGGTTGGAGATAAACCAAGACAACCTGCGCATGAAATTTTCAGCACTAAACCTAGATTTGGGCAGTTCAAGTCCCGGCCCCTTAGGTTCAAGGAAGCCGGTGTAGGCCGGCGTCAAAGACGGCTACCCCCACCCCCACCAAAAAGTGGTTATTTTACCGCTATTGGCTCGTGTAGCGTGAAAACGGTTGCAGATAGACAGAGACATGCTGCTTATCATAACAAGCAATAATAGTGACAAGCTTTTTATTGGTGTGAACATCGATGACCTTTAATGACTTTGAACTTCTAAAATAAGGGTTTTAGTGGGTTTTTTTGCAATTTGTGACTGCAGCGTAGATTTCAAGAGTGAATTGCGTCGAAATGGATAGAGATAGATCAAGAAAACCTGCAAGTAGGAACTGCTAAGGCTGTCGCGGGTCCCACAAGCTTTGCTCAAATCAAATTATTTGTTGGTTTTCTCAAATGCATGTAACGTTTTGTTGCACGTTACTCAGTATTTATTATGGTGATAAATCAGATTTACTGGCAGCATTTTAACCCATACCTTTAATAACAAAAATAATAAAAACACGCACATTGACGTCTTAATTTTATTTCATTCTATGATTTTATAAGCTTAGATATTAATTTGGAATAAGATGTTTAATATATACCACGTTATAAATGCGATATCGCTTATTAGACGTCGGTAAATAGATTAGCAAAGTTAGACTGTTAATGTGAATTTTTCTACATTGTTTGAACAAGAAATCTAAGCTAATGCTCATGAGACGCGCGAGAGCCTATAGCAGTTTCTGTTCGCAGGTAATCATGGTCTATCTCCATCCATTTCGTCGCAATTCTCTCTTTTGCAGATAAAATCGCCAAAAATCACTAAAACCCCTTATTTTTAGGGTTCATGGTCAATCAAGGTTATCAGTGTTGACAATCCTAAGAAGACCGTCGCAGTGCTCGTTATATGTTAAGCAGCATGCCTGTGCCTATCTGCAACCATTTTCACGTTACACAAGCCAGCAGAGGATAAATAACCACTTTTTAAAGAGGGAAACCCCTATTTGACACTTGCGTGCGTAGGCCCTCCTTGAACCAAGAGGGTCCGGACTTGAATTGGTGAAATCTACATTCAATGCTGAAAATTTCATACGCAGGTTGTCTTGGTCTATTTCCAGCCATTTCAGCGCAATTCACTCTTGAAATGCGTGCTGCAGCCCGAAATCGAGAAAAAAATTCACTAAAACCCCCTATTTTGGGAGTTCAAGGTCATTCAATGTCATCGATGTTGACATTCTTAAGAATCTCGTCGCCAGTGCTTGTTATGCTAAGCAGCATGTCTGTGCCTATCTGCAACCATTTTCACGTTAGGCGAGCCAATAGCGGTAGAATAACGTTTTTAAGGGGGGAGGGTGCCCATCTTTCTCCCCCTCGTTCGTGGGGACCCCCTTCACCCATGGCATGAAATTTTGTCACAAAATCTGAGCTCCGATCGGTACCGGGCTGTGACAGACACCAAGACACCAAGACAGAATTACTATAGCTAATACGCGCTATAGCTAGCAATGCTAGCTCTCGCGCGTAAAAACGCCAGAGTAAGACCCTTGTCGGAATTGCGGCTTTATAGCGAATCAAAATAATGTTCGTCGTCACACTGCTCGCATCGACTAGCCAGAGGCGCGCGCCCTTGCATCTGTGGCCCTTGCAGAGACGGACGTGCATAATTAACATGCTGGCTGCTGAATCATGCGTCATGTGCCCCACACTGACTAGACCACTAGCGAGTTTCCCCAGCGCATTCTGCTCAGTGCTCATGGATGTACTCCTGCAACTGATCTGCATAGGCCTAGGCTAATACATAGCCTGAAGTAATAATTCAATGCATTACTACTTTGCTATCACTTCAGTCCAGTGCCAATCTGTAAGATCTCGAAACGGGATGCCGGATCCCGAAATTACCATAGCTAATACGAGATTACCATAGCCACACCTGGAATACTGCACGGCGGCGTGGTCTCCACATTATCTTAAGGATAGGAAGTTATCGAGAAAAAATCCTGAGACGTTTTACGCGTATGGTTCCAGGATTATAGGAATTGTCATATGAGTCCAGGTTAATTTCTTCGAAATTGTGGACATTGGACCATAGAAGAGTTCGGGCTGACCTGACTGAATTGTTCAAAATGGTCCGCGGGTTATCGACAGTGGATGTCAACACATTCTTTGAATTCGACAATATACTGGACGTACAAGGGGTCATTGCCTGAAGCTAAGGAGAGGACGTGTCGGCACTGACTTAAGACAGCACTTCTTCCCTGAACGAGTTTTTAATACCTGGAATCATCTTGAATCATCGGTCGTTGAATCTGAGTCATCAAACATTTTAAAGTCAAAATTACAAAAACTGCATGACAAAGATGAGTCTTTCTTTGGGGCCGGGCAACATCTGTCCTATTGACTCCGGAGGCTGAGCCAGTTCCCCTGGGGAGGCCTCATCCGGTAAGATATCCGGTAAGATTACAATTTTTTTAATCCCGGAGCCCGGTATTGAGAATTCAATCGCGGGATTATTTTTTTAATCTCCGCCAAGTGTGTACGTTAGTGAACATTGGAGGAGATTATGAGATTGGTCGTTCTGTCCGTCGTTCCGTGCGTCTCTATAGTGCGTAGACTACACGATTGGTTGAGATGCACTCTTACGAGCGCCTTCTAGTTACTTATTTTAAGGCTAAGTTCATTACTTCCTTAGTTGCGGCATGTGTCAGCGAACGGAAGTAATAAATAAATGAACAAAAACACAATTTGGTTGTTCTGTTATTTTGTCAATTTCTTACACCATTTAGGTTATGGCGGATGAAAGGTGCGTATATTTTTTTTATTTCTATCATCAATATATTGCTGTAGTATATTATGCTTGTTTGCGACAGATTAGCTTTGCTGACGACTAGTTTCATGTTTGCCTTAGTCATGCTAAACTGTGCGGCTACGGGTAAAAAGCGGATTGCGGATGTGCGGATCTGCGGATGTTGCAACGATGCAACTGCTGCTGTCAATGAGATATGTATTGCTGGTGTGGTTGTTTTGAATTTTTGTATAATATTGTGTGATGTGAAATGGTGTGCATTTTTGTCATGTGGTGAGATTGTTTTTATGTGGTGTCTTTTGTTTGTATCCATTAGTTGCTTTGCTTATGAATCTGAGAAACAACTTTGTAGCCTATGTACTTAAATATTACTATGTATTAACAGTTTATTTCATAGGCATGATATGTGACTAATATGCAGCTTCAAAATGTAAATTTAGAAGTTGGGTTGCTTTGATATTACAAATACAAGTTTTAGTTTTATATTTTGCAAAGAATTTTTCGTTGTAATGTTTCTGCTTTTATCTGTTATCTGTGTTTGTCATCAATGTAATAACTGCAAGTTTATCAATAATAGACTAGCGATAGGAATAAGTCATTGTAATTGGATTATTGAATGTCGATATTGTTGTAGTGCGGATAATTTAGCAACTGCCATCTTGCGCAGGAAAGTCAGGCCAAACAGATTGCTAGTAGAGGAGGCCATCAATGAGGATAACTCTGTTGTCTCTCTTTCTCAGGTTACATTTGACTTTGCTTGTTGGTTTTATTTCATTTATAGTCCTGACCTTTTGTTTGTATGTAATTTCGTTTGGTTAATGTATAGTTAATAATAGTGGTCAGAAAATGCTGCTATCAATGAGATGTGTATTGCTGGTGTGGTTGTTTATGTTGGATAGCGCAAGATGGACGAGTTGCATCTGTTTCGAGGAGATACGGTGGCGTTGAAGGGTAAACGTAGACGTGAAACAGTTTGCATCGTTTTGTCAGATGACTCTGCTTCTGATGACAAGATTCGTATTAACCGGTGTGTTCGCAACAACCTGCGTGTTAGGCTGGGAGACATTGTGAGGTAGACACGAGATATCATTCATTCTAAAATATGGCTAGTATTTCATTAGAAGATACAGCATTACATGTATGTCTTTGTCATGTTTATAATGCTGTCATTCATTATTAGAATAAATGTGTAGTAAATGTGTGATATAATCCAGCACTATGCTGCAAAAGAGAATAAGCCATTTATTAAATGAATTGGTCTATTATTTCAGCAGATTATTTTAGTGTACTCAGCCATATCAGTCTGTTCAGTACAGTATAAAAGTATTTCACTGCATATATTGTCCGCTGAGGTGGAGTTCAATTAAGGCCCTTTGTAGCATAGTCGCATACAAATTTCAGTTGATACTGTATTGAATTGATATGCAGTATGCATGGCAAGTATGCTTGATTGCTGCTGTTGCAGTGTACAAGCTTGCCCTGATGTCAGATACGGAAAACGTGTCCATATGCTGCCAATTGATGACACAATTGAAGGGCTTACTGGGTAAAATTTTGTATGCTATTTTCAGTGCCACTACTGAGTTGTTGTACTTTTGTTTATACTTCTATTTATACTTTTTTTGTGACAGCACATTAGAGGTTAATTTTTAACGTTATGCACTACATAAATTCACATTTTACTTGCTTACTTACTTACTTATTTAGTTTTGATGTTCAAAAGTGAATTCAAAAATCAGAGGTTGAATAAATCTCTTTCAGCTTGACGTCGGTGATCGTTATACGTTTATTGTGAATGAAATGTTGTTACAGAAATCTCTTCGAGGTGTATTTGAAGCCATACTTTTTGGAGGCGTACCGGCCGATACACAAAGGTGATATATTTCTGGTTCGTGGAGGCATGCGTGCGGTAGAATTCAAGGTGATTGAGACAGATCCAGCTCCATACTGCATCGTAGCTCCAGATACTGTGATACATTGTGAGGGAGATCCCGTCAAGCGTGAGGTGTTGGTTTTATGCAGTCAGTATAATACAGATCAATTTTTAAAAATCATTTGTAACTCGTTATGTCTAATCAGTGTGTTGCTAATTTTCAGTTTTGTTTTGCAGGAAATCCAATTAACCCACACTCACACAGTAAAAGTATGCTGCAAGAATCTGTCTATAGTTAACCCATCTTTAGAGCTGAGAGTGTTACCTGCCATATGGGGTCATGCCGTGTCATCTGCCACCTGATGCAGGTGAACACATTCTATCTTAACTCCATCAATGCAGTCCATTTACCTAACTCATTTTACTTACCCCACAAGGATAGAAGGCTGAGTTGATTTGTTTAGAATGTTAATCAGTTAGTGGCAGCAAGGGAGGTTGTCAATGTGCCTGGTGCCTGAGGTGTCGAGCTATATGAGATATTTGATTATTAATTCGTTATCGTATTTACCATTAAAGCAGTTAGTATTATTTGCTAAGTAGTAGAGACGATAATAGGAGTTTCCATTAGTGTACGGTATCGTATGTGATGTCAGGAGGAAGAGAATGCTCTGAATGAGGTCGGTTATGACGATATTGGAGGTTGTCGTAAGCAGTTGGCACAGATCAAAGAAATGGTGGAGCTGCCACTGCGACATCCGCAGCTCTTCAGAGCTATTGGCGTCAAGGTAGCTTACTTATTATGCACATATCTTATGGCATAATGCTCATCATTAACTGTCATCATTTGGTGTAGTTTGGATTAAAGTTGTTGATGAATCACACTGGACTAGTTTGATTTTGCAGTTTCCTCTGTTGATTGGTAAATATGACATTTATGAGAAATTATAACACTGTTCTGTTAGAAGAAGCAGAAGAAAATTTTGGATTAACAGTTTATCTACCCTGATAGCAGGGTTGTTAGCAATACTGGCAATAAGTGTTGTAATAGCAATAGCACTATTTGGTGGGAAAAGTATTGCAATACTGATTGCAATACTTTTTTCCAAGTCATTATTGCAATACTATTGCAGTACTTTTTCCAATACTCTGCTATCTTTTCTCTTAAATATATTTCGATTTTTGCTGCTCTGTGCAACTTTTTCTAAATTTTGGGTTGACTACAGACTACGTGATAATGCGATCAACCCAGAATTTAAGCGATAAACAAGTTGTGTTGACATGTTACTTTTCATCTAGTCCTTTTCATGCAATCGAACAAAGAAAAGAAAAGATTCTTTGCATAATTAAACAGCATCCTTACGATTAAGAGTATACTTTACATCTAAAAAGTATCGCTTCCAAGTATTGCAATATTTCAGCACTAAAAGTAGTGCAATACCACATGCAATACTAAACATGCAAGCAGTATTGCAATACCTGTTGCAATACTAAAGAGTATTGCAATACTTATTCTAATAATTGCAATACTGCAATATTAACAACGCTGCCTTATAGTGATGGCCAAGCCTAGCTGTTAGGTTGGCAGATGTTTAGTTTACATATTCTACTCAATTAACTCAAGATCAAGCAATAAATTATCAATTACCAAGTACTATATGTTAAAGTTGGTCACATACTGGGGAAAAGTACTGAACTACACTTGGCTTTTTTGAATATTTTTTATCATTATGCACACCAGACCTCTTCTGTGAAGTTTGCATGATATGGATATGATGTTATGCACTCAAGTGGGAATGTACGATAACAAGTATTAGACACAACTCTTTGGACTAGGGATGTGTATTATTCTTGAACTGTTACGAAAGCTACAATAATGAAGATACTCGTTGTGCACTTCCCTGTGCTATACATGTACTGATGTATACATTGGGTCAGGTCATGTTTTGCTAAGACTTTAGTTTAATGTCTTGACTTTGTTCTTTACTGTGGACTACTAAGTGGGCTTAGACTTTAGTCTTGACTTTTGACTTGACTTTACACTTGACTTTGGTCTTGGACCAAAGTCAGGTCAAATTTGAACTTGACTTTGGTTTTAGACTTTAGTCTTAGACTAAAGTCTTAATTTGACCTCAGCAATTCTGCTGTACCTGCATTATGGTGTTGCTGGATGGAGTTAGGCCATTGTGTTGTAGCCACCGCGAGGTATTCTATTGTATGGTCCGCCTGGGACTGGCAAGACCCTGATAGCTCGAGCAGTTGCCAATGAGACTGGTGCGTTCTTCTTCCTGATCAATGGTCCCGAGATCATGAGCAAGTTAGCGGGTGAGTCGGAGAGCAATCTGCGGAAGGCGTTTGAGGAAGCGGAGAAAAATGCTCCGTCTATCATCTTCATTGATGAACTGGATGCTATTGCTCCTAAGAGAGAAAAGGTCTGTTTTTAGCAACATATTTATTTATTTATGTATTATATGGTTTGCATGCACATTATGTCATTCACTGTAATAGTGAAGAACTGAAAGTGTGGGAAAGTCAATGTTTCACTGCAGAAAGGCACATATGCTTGAGTTTTATGAGAACTTGATCTTTGACACATGTTTCCACATATATCTGTTCATCTGTTTGTTTGACTGCAAGAATGCTTCCAAAGTCAGGAACATATTTTGGTGACATTTTTTCTACGGCTGATGCTTGGCTCAGTGAACTGTTGATTAGATTTTGCTGGCGATCTTTGTCATGATTCAGATCCAGAAAATGATTTCTGTTTTCTACGGCAATTACTTTAGACAACCAAGAATAAAATATGCAAGTTTCAGTGGAGATTCATGCTCACACTGTGAGTGCTTTTAAAACTTCTGTGCTTTCCGATCTTGGTGTGTCTTTCGGCATATTTCATTTCCTTTGTGCTAAAGCTGAGTGTGAATGTCTGTTGGTGTGGTTGGCTGGCAACAGACTCACGGTGAAGTGGAAAGGCGCATTGTCTCGCAGTTGCTGACCCTGATGGATGGAATGAAGCAACGTGCTCATGTTGTCGTCATGGCGGCCACTAACCGACCCAACAGCATCGACGCGGCTCTGAGACGATTCGGTCGGCAAACTTATATGTTAGATGACGTAGCCGTAAAGGGCCACTTTCTTGTTGTTTCGGTTAACTATTTTGTTAGCCAGCCACAAGTTTATATTAACTCATTATTCGACAACGCTGAATCTGATTACATGGTATGTTGCTTAGTGCAGACGTTATGAATATATTAATGACTTAGGTTGACCAGTTGGTCAAAAACAAAAAAAAATGGCCCTTAGCTGATTTGTGATGTAGATGCAGCTGTCATTCAGTCCAGTTTTGTTTGTTTCTATGTGTGACACATTGCGCACAGTACGTTTTATTGTCACAAACTTTTTCGAAAATTATCTTTTGATTTTTTGCTTTTTTTTATTTACATACCCAAATGAGTCAGCCACTAATGTCAGACTTTCTTTGAAGTATTTAACAATGTTGGTTGCATTTTCTCCCTGGCTTAAGAAATGCAAACCACAGTTCTGTGTAGTACGAGAGCCAGTTTACATTTTTAGTAGCTGATGATTGCTAAATTTTATGCAACTGTGAGAAGTTGAACTGGTGTATTGCATATGCTGTTTTGTACAAAGGTCGGTTTGATCGTGAGGTAGACATTGGCATTCCTGACACTACGGGTCGTCTCGAGATTCTGCACATACATACCAAAAATATGAAACTTGCACCTGACGTCGATCTTGAACAGGTATGCATTGCCATTCTGCATTAAATCATGATACAATATGCTGCTGTTTTTCTGTAGCACTATGTGGTTGTGACTGCATAGACTTGTGGCTGTTGTTGATTTAAGAAGTATTATGAATCTAAGTATGTTGCTTTGATGCACAGTTCTAATTCTGGCCCTAACCTTCCCCTTTGATCTTTTGAACTAACAAGAAATTTGAGCTAATGCTCATGAGACGCGCGAAAGCCCATATCAGTTCTGGTTCAGTAGTTTAGCTTGCACCGTTTTTGACTGATCTACCCATGTGACAGATGGACAGACAGATAGACAGAATTGCGATGGCTAAGACGCGTTGAAAGCAGTAGCTGCTTTCGCGCATAAAAATTGGCACACCGGCTACTGCTACTTACGTTGCATAAAATGCGTTTTTTATTATTTTGGGGCTGTCGAGCTATAAAGCCTGCTTTATTTGTATGCAGCTTTGTCACTTTGTCAGTTGCGATGTCACAGCAGCAAGCAATTGACCAATCGTTGCACCACATGTATAAGCCAAGAAATAAATACACAGACAACGCATGCTTACCACTTTTCCTCCAACCTAGACATTGACGTGCATGAAACAAACAACAAGCCACACACACACTATGATGATGATGATGATGATGCTTTCTACAGGCCTTGCAGACTGTTATATTAAACTAACACCATACAACCAAAAATGTTGATGACATGTCCTATGT
>Ga0209367_1003013_pt1 | contig 22656 bp, 10 predicted proteins | sample WorMetLIZISLAND2_FD_187412 | JGI IMG/M metagenome (GOLD analysis project Ga0209367, IMG submission 187412) | Marine gutless worms symbiont microbial communities from Max Planck institute for Marine Microbiology, Germany - Olavius geniculatus... ... | reverse complement strand
AAACGAAGCCACTCAGGCCAGGTTCGAGTTGACCTTAATGGCTTGATAAAATACTAAGACTGTATGCCCGCAAACAGTCACCCATCTCAATACTAACCTGGCTTAGTGTATAGTAACTTAGTTCATGTGACTAACAATGTTAATTCTAGACCAAGCTGTTAACCACAAAAATAGAAAAAAATAAGAAAAAAAAACAAATCATCATAACTGGCATTATTCACTACTTTTGGTCCATGTTTCACTCACTGGCTGTATGAGGAATGTTCGGTAAGGCTTTATCGGCTGCAGATAACAACAAAATAAACAAAAATCAATCAGCACCACTGAACAAATTATGCAAATATAACGGCTAAACTGATGAAAATACTTGACAACTGGCAACAAAAATATAAAGAAGGGCAAAAAAAAAGATGAAGTACATCAAGCAGACAGCAAAAGCCACAAGAAATGGCACAGGACAGAAACTCTTGTTATCAAAATGATTCATAAGTCGAAAAATTGTATGCCATCGGATTTGGGTCATAACATCATTAAATGATGACAGTTTTCATAATCCTTTTATTATTAATCTCAACGGGAAATGTGAAACAAAATCGTAACTGAATATCCAAAATTGGTCCAACCCGAAGCACAAACTGTAATTTTTCAAACTAAAACTACAATACTGTAGCAGCCAAGCTGCCATGAAAGACAACAGAAATCAAATAAAAAACAGCTAGCATAAACCGAACAAACACATAGTGCACTAGGTTTAGCATGGGCACTATGATGCTACACTCTAAACTAGTTCTCCCATGACAGAAGAATAACTACTAGTGACAGTATGCAAAACAGCAAACCCATGAATAGTTCAATAATGCAGTACTGCATAACCCTAAACATAGCAAGTATTTACAAACTGCAGCAATTTCCAATAATTATTATTCCAAAGTAATGCGAAAAGTAATTTGAATCACCAACAACACCAATGCTAAATCACCCCCAAAAATAACAGTTGACAACTCACTTATATTCTGTTGTCCTTAAATCTTTTGAGGCTGGCTTTTGTCAACACAAATGGCGGACAACGACAAAAGTCAACAGTGGTAAGTAGAACGACAGTAGCTGGTGAACGTCCCAATGCAAATTCACAATGTTAACCTGAAAAGTACTCCATCTTGAAGGCCTATGAAAAAAATTTATTCCACCTCAAAAAGAGTTGAAAAGATTGAAGATGTGCATAGACCTTCACGTGAACCCATCTCAAAGTTATGGAACATTACCTGCCTTAAGGTATCACAAAGGGTTATCAGACACCTGCACATGTAAATGTGCCCAAGTCAAGCAGGCCGGTACTCGATTTACCTACCCCGGTGGGACGGAAGGCTGAATTGAGATGGTTGGTTGATTAAAATCCAAGATGGTTTACCTCTGTGCAGACAGTCACCAGGGCCAGCACAGAGCAACTTAGTTGATCGAGACCAACACATTAAACATAGTTACAGCCAACGTCATTGCAGTTTCAGAGTAATTACTTGAAGTATATTTGCTCAAGACTAATTACAGTGTATTGTAGCGTTAAAAAATGTGTAATAAATCACAACAAACAACAACAACAATAAGAAACGTCACAAAAATTCTGTACGAGGGCCAGTCTTGTACAAGAAAACATAGCAGACCAAACCCATTTGTGAGACAAGTACAGTGTGTTATCTTTTCCATATGCTGGATTACATTACAATACAATTAGAAGAGAAAAATGCTTATGGCACTGCAGTCACTTTACCGAAGAGACAGCAACAAGTAAACAGCAGGGCCTGGTGATTGGTTGATTAGGAATCCACCTCTGCTGCAAGTGGTTTAAATCGCTTGTTCTGACTGGTTGAATCAAACTCCGCCTCCACTGCGAGTGATTGGAATTGCCTGTTCGGTTTCTTCGCTGAGTTCAGCCGCCTTTGCAAACCGGCTTGCACTCACGGCACCCGTCTTCAATGCACTCATCAGCTGGACAATGATCAGATTGAAACATTAGTCAAATGCATTGGATTATTCAATCCACAAAGATTTTGAAAAATGGTTAAACCTGAAACATCTCTGGTCTTTCAGAGCACTCATTAGCTTGTCAACAACAGCAGTTTGTAACACAAGCAAGGCTAAAAGGCTTGCTTGTATGTCAAACACACCATAAAAAATTAAGAAATTTTTTGCAGCCATCTCATGCCGTTCCCATTGCCCAACAAATAAAGCATTTAAGAAAAGGTTCTATGATAAAAATATATATGATAAGAAATATTAAAAACTACAGCTGGCCTACTAACAAATTAACAGATGTGTGAACAGTTGTGTGAACAGGTGAAGAAATTATGAGCCATTCTAAAAAACAATGCGGTGAAAAATTTTAGTGAACTGCCAAAAAATTATTTCACTGCAGGCCATGCATGTTTAAGAAATTAACTGCCAAACAGACAGAACAGCAGCAGGAACACTGTTACCTGTAGAAATTCGCCGAGATCGACTTGTGCATTTTTATTGAGATCCACTTCACTTAGAATCTCATGCAGCTGATCTTCAGAGACGATCTCACCAGATTTCTGCAGCAAAACAGTATTTACACAAATCCTATCAGAAGGCTAATGTCCCAAAGAGATAAAGAGTTCCAAACAAATTCACACCATCAATACAGTTTCATCAATCATTTTTAGCCGACTGTACTTAAGTAACGGTCGAGCTCTTGTCATGAGTTGTCATCCATCTGTCTGTCTGTCTGTCTGTCCGTCATGGATGTACTGTGGCTAAACAGTGCAAGATAGGGCCGAGGTTATTATTAATCACTAATAAAAAGTGGCATACACCCTGTCAGATTAGATGAAAATCACTGGCCTTGGATGACTTTGAAGGTCAGTACTGCACCGTGAACTGTATAGGCTGTGGCATGTCTTCCCGAGCAAGGTGTTTTTATTGTGAGAAATATTTGCAAAAACTGCATCTGATATTCTCCTTGTTCATTTATTCTTTAGCTATTTATATCAGCTGGCAAGATGACCACGTGCATGGAACTGTAGTTATTTATATTGCCTAACAAAATGACCATGTGCAATGTCTATTACACTGGCTTTCATTGTAGCTTTTGAGACAGCGTTAACTCAGTGTGCATGAAACTGTGTCACCTCTGACAAATCACTTTCTCTCCGTGACTAAAGTCGGACGCTGGGCTTCGAGCGTAGGCAGTACGGTCGGCTTTTCCTAGTAATAGCTGGGCTTCTTGTCTGACATCATACAGATTCAACACATTTTCGTGCTTTGTTTGTCACATTTTCAGCCATAATCATCACCACCATCAAAGACTTATCCCGATATATACCTGTAAAACAGCCATAAATGTAACTTTCTTCCACTGCCAGAGGTAAAAACTAAATAGTCACCAAGGTTCAAAACAAGTAAGTGAGTAGCAAGCCATTCACTGGCATTCAGTGCCATAAACGGTTAAAAGAATTTAATTTATGCATTAATAAAAAATGAAAAACAACCCATAAGATCAAGGATATTAAGCTAATATAATAACATCAAGGTTCAGCATACCACACAGCAACCAGCCAAACAGGTTGGTGTTCGATTTACCTAGCCCGAGGGGATGAATGACTAAGTTGACTTTGATGTTGGTTATATATCAAGATGGTCCACCTGCCCATAAACAGTCATCTATGTGACCCAGCAAAGTACTAATCACTTGATAGCAAGCAACCCGACTGCAGATTCACACAAGCTAACCAATTCTGGCATCTATTCACATACATGCCAACATTTGAAGACCAAAAAAGAGGAATCACCAATGATGGAGGCCCGAAGGGTCGACAATGGAGAAAACATTGCATAAAAAAACCTAAAATGTGATCACTAGGTGTGATGGAGGCCTAAAGGGATGATAAGTTATAATCCAGCTAGTGGATGGATCTAGGGGAGCGCTGTAAGCTGCCCGAGTGGGGTCCGTCCGGTGTGACGCCCCAGCCAATTTTCATTGTGGTGCATTTTGAGCTTCACAGAAGGCCTCTGGTAAGCATGATTTTGAAGATTTCTGTACGAAAACAATAGCAGTTTCTCTGTAGAATAGGGCCCTACAAAAACCATGCAAAATGCATGATAACAGTCTATTTGCGACTGCCTTATGAACGGGTACTGAACATTGTAATTGCTTTTGTGCTTTTGCATCACATGTTGTTTTTTTCGCCAATTTGTCACTTTTATTACTCATTTTGATGCAAATCATACCATCAAGACGCACTCTATTTATGTATTCTAATATGGCGCCGCAGCGCAGTCACAACAACTCACAAGCGACATTGTGGGCTGTTACACTGGCCGTTACTTTTCCCCCCTCCGTAAATCAGCCTGCTACTCACGACGCCGCCAGGTCATGAATATTCAGTGCGCTTCAGTGTCCAGGCATGACTCTACGACCAAGGCCCAGGAAAACCAGCACCATAGCAGTGTGGCTGTTACTTTTTCCCCCTGCATAACATGGTCTACTGAGTGACGTGCATTGCATAAGCTCGTCAGTATTCAGTGTGCTGAGTTCGTGACGTTCTATTGCGGACATTCAGGAATGTAAGGCAAAAAGCGGAGAAATGAAATTACGATCGGAATAGCAGAATTTGAAATAAAAAGAGAAAAATTCCACCAAATTCGGAATGGTTGGCATTTGGTTTTAGCCCTATTAGCAGCAGAGAGTCAAACCAACAACCTTTGAATCACATGTCAAACGTCCTAACTGCTACACCACCAAACGACCTACCATGAAGTAACTGCGGAGGTCGGTAATGGTAATGAATCCCTTGCTGTCAGTGTCAAGGGCGCGGAATCTCTTCATGTATGTGTTAATTTCATCTTTTGTGAAGTTGATTGGAACACTCTTGCGGTCGTCCTTCAAGTTCAGGCCCATCTCAAGGCAGAGGAAGCGCCTCGCCCGGGCATACTCTTCCTGCTCTCGCTGCTTTGTCCAGCCGAGCTCACGAGACATCAGCTCGATCACTCGCGGTAAAGACTCTTCGGCCGCTCGCACATTGAGAAATGCTAATCTTGTCCGTCTTGCAAGTACGTCGACAGCAGTTAAAGCATACTCACGAACTGCGTAGATCACCTAGAATAACAGTCACTATAACATCAGCTGCACATTGGACAATAGTCTAGCTTATCCTAATAGAAAATAAAGCACCATTACCATTATCGTCATTTATCAGCAATCACCACCACAATATACCATTAACAATTAAGACTTTAATCCAAATGCTCAGCCACAAGTGAGTGACTGACCAAACTTTTAAGTCCCGATGGACATAAGTTATTTCAAACAGTCAATTACATTGGCACAGGCAACTGAAGTCAAAATGCAAGAGAAAGTGTACGTAAATAACAAAATGATAGCCAAAAAAATGTAAATCGCCCTCGGTAAGAAAAGGATACAAAATGCGTCCAAAAGCCAGAACTAAACCATCTTAACCAAACACTGCACATATGTAACTGGATGTGACTGCATCAAGTTGTCAACAAACACCACAGAACATAGACAGTGACTACAATGATGACAGGAAATGCAGTTGAAAAAATATATTTACGCATACAGAAAACTGCATGGAGACAAATCTATGTATCGTACCGGGTTACTGGTTAAAGTGCAAACCTCAGCTTCGATGTATGGATAGTCCTCGTGCAGTCGTCGACCAACGACCGGCCAACGTTTACCAGTCAGCTGAGCGAGCCGGGCCACTTTGACAGCACGATCACCATACGTGTTGGACAGATGCTGAGCCACCTACAATAAACACCACGACACATTTCTTGATAATGGGCAAGGGGGGTGCAAAATATTGTACCTACAGTGGACTATGGCAAAACGTCCAAACTACACACTACAAAGTTCTTCACATTGTTGCTTGAATTTTTATTTCATTACACAATAAAATATAGCAAATAAATGTGGGTGTTATTTATGAGCAAACTTTACATGAACATTAAAAACACTGGAAAAATAGTCTGAAAAATGCACTGCGTAAAACGTTTTCGCAATTTTCTTGAAATGTCATAGACAACAGGAAAGCCATATTGCCATTCTACCCTTGATATGATGTTTACCAGAACAGATCCACAAATGGTCGATAGGTTACAAAACATCAGATACAACAGTTAGTCAAGCTAGTACCATTCCCTATTGTTGAATAAAACATACAGCATTGTCGACGCCAAAGTCCTGTATAAGTCGAATAAAAAGTGTCGGAGACCAATCATGTGCTCCGTCCAGCAGCAGGCCAGTAGTCTGGCAGGGAAACTTTGGTGACAGCGCACAGACTTCAATGCATTTGTCAACTGTTTCCTCCGCCATGTGCCGATATGTCGTCCACTTACCACCTGTCCAGTCACGCAATGCTCCATCTTACTAAGTTACTATAATGCGCAGAAAGTTGGTCATCTGTCATACTGCTCTGGTGGCTTCTGTATTGCATGGCCGCAGACCCCAACACCAGCGTTCGAGTCCTTGGGCCTTCGGTACATGCGCTCCCCCTTGCCCTCTACTTCCCCCATGGGTAGCCTGAAGGGAAGGGGGATTCAGTTGCCAGGTAACAAAATACCTGCCCATAGAGTGGGAACTTTTCTAGTAAGTGTAATGGACAGATATGATATGTACAGATGTTCTGAATACCCAACTAATATCCACATTTTGACAAATACTGGCTCTAATGTGAAAAATATGTATTTCTATAAAATGTGAATAGATGACTAACTACAACAACAACATCACAATAATGACAATAACATTCTGAAGTACTGCTATCATGGTAAAAGTTCACTTTGTTCATTTAGGGCGCATTGCACCAACGTCGTTCAACTTTGAACCCGGTTCAAATCTGAATTTGAATCTAGTTCAGCCATAAATTGCGTTGCACCAAAGCGGTTCAAGCATTGATCTCTGTAAAATTTTGAACTGCCATCTGACCACCGATCAAATGTTGATCTCGGTTACGCATGTGCACTAGGCAATAAATATTTTCTGTGATAATATTGCTGCAAAAATTTTCCGATTCGAATGTTATCCTGTCCGAAAAACTTCCTCGTATCGAATTATAAGACTTTTAATGCAATTATACTGATGATCTGGATATGTCAGATTTCTACTATATTCATTTTATGTTCTCTTTGTGTTCGATAAATTAACAAATAGATGAATACATCGCATTTTTTGGCGGCGATGTTTCGCTGCTACAGTAAACATACGATCAAACCCTTACCACAGCAACAAAAACTCATTCGTATCGATTTATAAGACGTTAAATTCAATTATACTTGTGATCAAAATGTTACATTTGTGCTATATCTGTTTTCTGTGGTCTTTTTGTGGGATAAATTAATAAATGCATAAATGAAAGGCATTCTAGAGTGCCGATGCGCCGTTGCTAAGCCGTACCTACGGTAAACATATTATCTTGACAACGGACGTAGAATAATTAACAAATATCTACTGGAACACAAAATGCATACTTCAGAACTTTATCAATGCAACTGTTGATGTGAAAATCATGTAGTAACTTCATGGAAACTTAAAATTCGAACAAATTATGGCCAATCTGTACTGGACTGTTTCGTAAGCATTGCGTGTGACTGTGACGTCATTGTAGTTGACCCGTAGGCCGAGCGTGGTTGACCAATCAGCGTCGTCCACGGTATAACCACGCCGTTCAACTGAATGGGATCAGCTGATCCGACTTCAACTTGATGCAATGTAATTCAGCGTGATCTTGGTTCAACTTTTGATCTAGGTTCAGCTGAACCGAGCTCATGAACGACGTTGGTGCAACGCGCCCTTAATGAAGATAAGACAGCGCAATTTGACGATAGATGTCAGATCAACCTCCGAAAACCTGACAAACCATCCGTCAATCTATGCAAATGCAAATCAGTTTTAACTGTCACTAAAATGAAAATGCTCAAGCATAACAAACTTCATTTTCAAAATATAAAAATGCTAAAATTGTTCTCTGTGAATGAAATAATGTACTGAACAAATGCATTACGATCGAAAACAAAGACAAACCAGCAATTGTAATTAGATTTGACGTGCTGACTTCAATGATATGATTGCGTGCAATTGACTGCGTGTTGCGAGCATTTGGATTCAGCACGAGCGGACGAATGCCACTCCATGCTGATAGCACATCACCACGACGAACTGCACACCATCATCTCACTCACATCACTATATATTATTTATTATTTTTTCAATTCTCTAGAGCAAAGAAATCAAGCAAAAAGTTGCACAGTAGAAGTCTAATAGCCACTGATAATTCAGGTAGTTCAGGTTGTCAGTAAAAGTCTTGTGTAATAGATTTGTAGCGCTGAATAAAAAGATATTAAGAAAAAAGCAGACGTTTACGATCATCACCGAAAGTAAATTTTCCAACTGAGCTCGGCTTGTCAGCCAAATAAGTGTGCTCCTGCATTATTATAATTAATCCTAATATTATCTTTTGCACAGTATTGACAGTAGGAATCACAAAAGTTATAAAAAATAACAGTAACAACTGCCATAGCCAACTGTATTAGCCTGCATATACACCTAAGTACATTAACTGCATTAACTACACATTTCACATCCCAGCGCTGGTAGAAAACTGAGTTGGCCTGAGCACACAATAGGCTAAACAGCCTGCTCTGAGTTTAACACAACCCAAAACTGTTAACTTTGATACAGCTTAAATAACACAAATACAATTACAGCCGGAATCTGACGACAACCTTCAGAAGCACTTTCAGGAAGCATTATAATGGTCACATATACACATATTGCATGAAATAAAAATAGTAAAATAAATAACTAAATATATTTATAGTGTCACAATGCTTAAGTTTCAGAGCCGCTAACAGTCACACATTGTAAAAAACATCACCAAACACTCATGACATTCTGATAAATAGGGCCCACAGTTTTCCGCGGAAAATTTTGCCACCAAGTACCGTGGGCCTGTTTGCAAAATTCCGTGGCTCACCGCAGCAAAATTGTACAAATTCCGTGGCTTACCGCAGCCTTCCGTTTGTGTGTAAACTTAGCTTTATTTTGTTTAAAAAACTTTAGTTTTTGGATGCTGGCATGGCGCTCAGTTATGCCAGCAAAATACAAAAAAAATTATGATTTTTTTTCTTTTCAAAAGTGCAATTTGTCAATTAGTCGCATTGCGTTTATTTACAATTGTGCCATATACAATGGTAATTATTAATAAGCACGCAGTTTTAGGCAGTTTTCTCCGTGATATAGTTAGTCTAATTACGTTATCAAACCAATGATTGTACTAATCATCGGTCATTTCTTAACTACTGCAAAATTCCGCAGCAATATCAAAATTTGACGGAAAAGGGCAAATTCCGCAGCTCGGCTCGAAATTCCGCGGCCCACGAAAAACTGTGGGCCCTACTGATAAACTAATTTCAAAGCACACATGCTGACACAATTCATTCAGCCTTCTGGGCCTTGAACCCAGGCCAGACTGACAACTGTTAAGGTCTAAGCCAAAGTAAACTCTGTGTTAGAAATCTGAGCTCAAGCTAGTGAAACTACCGTTGATGTCTGGACTGAGGTAGTTGCCGATTTCTTTAAGAATGAACTGGATCTCTGCCTCAGATGGCATAGGGTTGTCAGTCACGTCACATGGGTGATCCGTTGTGCCTACAGTATCAACAATTATACCAATTCAAATGGTGGTGACTGATAATAGTAAAAAATCACACTTCTTTATCTGATCGATCAAACATGCAACTTACAAAAAGTGAGTGAGTAAGTGAGTAGGGTTTAACGTCCCACCTGACACAGTATAGGTCATTTCAGGGATGGCCTTTCCAGGCCGAATGCTCACAAACACGTAATAATGGAACAGTAAGTTTAACCTTTACAGAAACACAAAACACAAAAAAACAAGCAAAACCTAAAATTGTAAGAACTCCATTATACTTGTGCATATGTAATTAACATAATGGTAGTTCTAATAATCTTCCCTGTTATCCTCCAGACAAATACCAATGTGATAATGCTGTCTATTGGAGGACAGGGGTGACCACTACAAAAAGTCACATAACAATAATCTGAAAGTTGAATAAGAGAATATTCCAACATTGCGATCTTGATAAAAAAATTATTAACACTACACTGACAGTCAATATTTGCACAACACGAGCTTCCACATTTGAAAGTGTCATCAAAAATTTACCCCAAAATGCTATTTTTGTCACTGAAAATAAAAATGCAAAGTGATTAACTTACGATCCACCAAACTATAAGCAAAAACTAAACAGAATTTGTAAGCTAGTCCTGTAGAGGTAGTAAAACAAATACTTTTCAAACAAGTGAAAATCGAATGAAAATGAAACAGCCTACTTCCAAACCAGAACAAAAATTATAACAATGTCTGAACTAAAATAACAATGGTACCAACCTGCCATTGTAGATTTTTCCCACGGCAAGAAAAAGATCACTCTGCCATCAGACGTAGATGGATCAAGTAATCCCATGTTTGACGGACTGAAAAACATACAGACAAATGAACTCACTAAGCAACTGGGCATCTGTATTTGGCAGTTTACTAAAAATAAGAAAAAAGGCAGAATGGCCTATTAAATTTGGCCATTCTGTAATAACAAATACAACATCTTGGTCATGGTACAAATAAACAAGCAAAATAAAGACATAAATGCAGACTACAATAAAGATATTTACTGAAATAACCACCAGTTATTATTACAAGGGCACAACTCAATAAGTACAACATAATGTCAGTGTCTCAGGCACTACTCTGAGAAAAATGTACAGCAATGACCACATAGATTAGAAATCGAGACCTCAAGAACTTCTTAGAAACGTAAACTAGTGTACAAAATCACATCCATAACGAAAGCTTTGCTGAGCAAAAGCTGATATGAATTACAATATACAAATACAGCATACAATAATGAGATTATAAGATAATAATTCTGAGTTTATAAATAAAGAAATGCCAGTACTACCTGTAGTAGTCAGGTAGAACAATGTGGACGCCGGAGCTAGGCTGGCAGATCTTGCTGCTTTTGGCATCGTCCAGTTTGCGGATGAAGTCTGTATATGGACCAGTCGCATTTACAACGCACTTAGCTTTGATGTTGAACTCACTACCTGCAAATAAGTAAGCAAGTAATTTATATAGTATGTCAACGGTATATACCTCAAATGTGCACGATGTGCCAATAGAAGAAAAAGTAAGAGGTGTCTGAGCTGGCATCTAAAAGTCAAACAGAGGGGAAAACCATTCCAATCAGATGCACTGGACAACAAATTACTATGCAAGATGTATAGTTATTTCTGACAATATAGAAAAGCATAGCACATCTGGCCTGCAACCGCCCACAGCGAGTATGGCTTATAATTCAATTTCTGAGAGACTGAGCCTCACAGTGAGTAACTCCACAAATAATGGCTAAAAGGCAAAGAGCATGTATGTTAGGTCATAGGTATATGCATTTTCTAAATTATTTTACAAATGTTTGCTTTACTAAAAGTGTAGACCCAAATCACTAAAGAAATGCTTACGTTAAAACATCTCCAAGACTATTTTGGTCATCATCAGTGGAACTGGCAGTGCTTGTTCAGCAAACTTTTAAGCACAAAAAATGACCAAAACACCACAAAGTTCCTGCAGAAAACGTTTTAAGATATTAACATTTGCAAACTACACGGTGTTTCATAAAAAAGGCACCCTCTAAAGTGTCATTCATAATTCACTCAAATGATGATCAATTTACATGAAATTTTCAACAGTTGTAGCTGCAGAAATACTAATTCAAAATAATTCAACAATATGAGGCTGCTATTTAAATACTCTTTGCTAGTCGTGATGTACTGCTAACGTCATAATGCGAGTTATAGCAAAGACTACTACACTAAGATAAGCACAGATATCACAAAGTATGAGTAACCAGTATGAACAGACCAGTCAAGCGGTCCTTGACCTTGGCACCCGACAGAACAACTTTGCCATCGGTTGATGTGTCTTTGTTAAGCTCCAGCACCTCGGTGTGGTTAGCGATGGTAGCACCAAGTCGCACCGCAGTCAGCGCAATAGCAATGCACATACGAGCGTCGTCGTGCTGGCCTGCCACAACAGGTATGCACCAGTAGTGAAATTATGCACAGAAAATCTGCAAATTATGTCATCGTCGTAGTTGTTGCCATATAGAGCATGTCTGGCAATGCCAATATGGTAGGGTAATGCCCTGAAGAGATGGGAATTCCCAGTAGTTGAGTACGGGATTTCCATCTCTCCCTCCCTAAATTATGCGCAATGCTTCTAAGTTACATTATACATGCAATGCTTGCAAATTATGCAAAACTATGCAAGCTTTTTTTCACTTTTATTACTGGTACTTTTTAATGCTCAAAAGCAGAAAAAAATTGCAAATTATGCACAAATACTACGGATGTGCATAACTGAACGATTCCATAATCTCTACACTAGAGTAAAGCATGCGCAATTTTCAATATGTCATCACAGCTGAATGGCAGTTTAAACCGTATTAATGGCAACAACTTGTTCGTAAAAGAAAAAGCCAACAGTCGACCCCCTACAAAGGGACAAGAAAATAATTCAGCACAGTTGATTATGTCCGTGTAGCATGTTCAACCTCAGAGCGACATTTTTTTGCAATTTTTAGCAAGCCCTAACCCCATCCCCCGAAAACCGTCAACTTCTGGCGAATAACAGCCAGATTTTTAAAAAGATTTCTACCAATAAAAAGTGTGATAATAAATATGCGACATATGAATGATTTTAGCACAAAACACAGATGAAATTACTAACCGTCATAGTAGACAAGTGCTCCAACGAGTTTGTCTTTCTTCAGCATTGGAAACAGCTCGAGAGCTTTGGATTTGGACAGAACATAGCTTGGCTTCAGCAGTTGTCGGCCAGAAACGAAGTCGTAGCACTTGATGCCGATGTAAAAGTATGGTAACTGCCACCATCTACCACCATGTGAGCAGCAGAAACATGTAGGCTGCGAGTCAAAAATAAACCTTTTGAAACCTACATTACCATCAAGACAAGGGCTCGCAAGATCAAGACTGCAACTGCAACTCAATGGCTCAAAGCGAAAATCAAGTTTTTCTCAGTAACAGTCAAAACTGAAAATCTCAAAACCAAGACCAAAACAATGACCATATCTCAAAGATTTTTTAGCTTCTGTTTGATTCAATAATAAATACACTATAACAACAGTGACAGCATAGTAAACATTGTCTATAAAATAATAATACAATAATATAACACAATACAATATTTTTCATTACAGTTATTATTATTATTAGTGAGATGGCTACAAAGGTTTAGACAAAACAAACAACTGCCAAACTGGACAATATTGTGCAGTAAAATGCAGTAAATACTCTAGAATATAATCCAAGTAAGGCCATATATTAATGTCTTACAAGTTACAAAGTAAGCACTTTACAATAAACTAAATAACCAATTTATAAATTAAATAAACTGATACAAACTTACTTATAATGAAATTTCCTGACTAAAAATTATCTGCCAGATTCAGTTTACCAAATGACACAAGATTGAACTTGAACAGAATGAACCAAATTACCTGTAGACAGGTAGCATGATTGGCAGTGGGTGTGCAAGATGGGGTGCAATCTGGCAAAGGTTTCCCCGCTCTGCAAGGGCTTCTTTCACCATCCGGTACTGTTCAACATCAAGGCCCATGATTGCCTTCTGCAGATAGCGTACTCCACCGTGGATTAGCTTAGTACTACGACTGCTTGTACCTGACGAGAAGTCAAACTTCTCAACCATTGCCACCTTTAAACCTACAACGTTCAAATAGCAAAAGTAAAACTAGTCTCATACTTAAAACGGTTTTATTGTATGCATACCTCTTCAAAAAGTCTCCATGAAAAGCTAGGGACATATATCAGAGCTACAGAGGGTCATGCACCATATGAGATCACTCAATGTGACCTCCCACCCAACACAGGCAAATGGGCTCTGCTTAACCACCACAGCTAGACAGGTTTGTACTTATTTATCTATCCTGGAGGGATGAAAAACTGAGTTGACCTTAATACAGACATTTGGGCCAGAGGCTAGAGCTGATTCTGATCTCTTGGCAGTCAGCAATTTATAGAAATTGCAAGCTATTTTCCACCATCTCTAGCAAAAATTTACTTTTTCAGCTAAAATAGAATAAGATTGCCAAAAAATTTCTATCACTGCTTTAATACTACAATGATGGAAACAGGTGACAGAAAGGTCTTGCTTGAACAATTTGCAAAAGTCCTATTTCAGAAAACCTGGCCTTATCCATAGCCATTTCTATTTGTAACATTATAACATAACCTGGTACAGTGAACAGTAGCAGCAGCAGCAATTATGTCTTCAAATGTGACTGCCTGTATATCTCTGTAAAAAACTACTCAAAAATTAACAACAAATTTGAAAGTTGTTTTGGAGAAGTAGGTGTGATCCAAGTTACAACAGATTTAGGCCTTATCCTTAGGGACAGTTTTCACATTTACCTGGCTTGAACTAACAATTATGTTGTATAAAAACATTATATGGTCAGCTACTGTGCATATTTCATAGGTCACAGGTCAACATAATAAAGTTCACAAAAAAATTTTGTTGGTGATACACACCGCAAACCAGATCCAAAATCAAAAGCTGAGAACAGAAAGTCTCTGCAAATGTCTGTACTATTCGAGCAGTTCTAGTATTACTGCTGTTGTTGTCAGAGTATTTATCAGAACTCGTGATACCTCGACTGGCAGCATCCAATGCCACCCCACAACCCGTTGCACCGCCACCTATCACCAGAATGTCAAAATGTTTCTCTTGCAGTGCTTGAAGTTGTGTGGCACGTGTCGGCAATGGTGTCGCAGCTAGCCTGTGCTGTGCATCTGATGCCATCACTGAGCCGGCCGGCACCTTTCATTCAAACATAGAAGAACAATACAATACACTTTACAAGTTTACAGTATGGACAGTGATAGACTTGCACAGGCACAGAAAGTTTCTAATGCAGTGTAGCGTCACAGTTGACAGCATGCACTAAAAATTGGGCACAGCATGAGAACATCATGCGAATTTGTCAGAATTACACACGCAAAATTTAGCACAGATTCAATGCTTTTACATATAGGGTGTAGGGTGACACAATAGGTCATGAACAATTTTGAATGGCAAATTAACTATGCTGATAGTATCGAATAATTATTCAGCTGCTATTAGCGTTTAGAGAAATTTCATACAACAATGTGTGCAAAATATCACAACCGTCCGTTGCTTGCTTGATTTATACGAGCCAACATAATGACGTCACCCAAAAGAAGTGACGTCATACAGACAAGCACTGACTTAAAAAATGTTTTAGCAGGATGGCGTTCATGTGCATTCACCAACAGCTCTACAATCACCTTGCTGGATGCAAATATTAAAGACTACATTCCACTGGAGAACTGGCGGCCTAATTCAACGTTTAGAGCATCATGGCAATAGCTGTTTATACTGACCCTGAGACATAGTCACTGCCAGCATTGAAGCACCATGTCCGAAAAGCATGGAAATCTATTTCTCTGTCAACACTTTGAAATCTTATTGGCTTATTGGTGCGATGCCTAACAAAGAAGACAGCATTCCGTACTAAGAGTGGTGAAGTAGACATGGACAGAGATCTCGCTTGACAATAACATTTATTGGTCCGCTGTTATGCAATTTTAATGGTGGTTTTATAAAAATGAGTATTATAAATGCTGTATAATAGTTACCAAGTACAGCTCTAAAATTTTATACCAAGAATTTTGTTCAATATACCTACAAGGAGATGCAAAATTATTGCTGGTTACTTTTAATAACAAGCTTATATTTGAAATCAAAATTGTTCACGACCTATCGTGTCACCCTATAGTTGCTTGTACAACAACAAAGACATCCAGCCTCTATATCCACACTACCAGAATTTCACTACGATAACTAACCTCGAGCAACAGTGGAAGAAAAAATTATCTAGTCATAATCACAACTTTAGTATGAAGACTTATAAATATAACTATAAAATATGTGCAATGCAACATTCTGCTTTTAGTCATTTTCACCAACACTCTACAAAAATGTTATTTCTCTATACTTCATAATATTAATTACATAAATAAATATGATAAAGGAAAATAAAACCTCATCATTCTGTAGTTTAGGCAATGCCCATACTCCTAGAGATGCACCTCCAACGACAGCAGCTGCTGCAAAGGCAACCCTCTTCCCAATCACCCGAAACCTCATTGCTCCGCAACACTCTACACTGCAAATATGACTACAATCACATCACATCACACCATTAGTCATTTCATCTGTTTACTTGCCACAAAAAAATCAATCAATCAATTCATTTGCTTAGTCACAGTATAACAGTGAATACTGAATGAAACAGACAAGGCTACTAACAGCACTGCCACCTGCAGTAGCTTTACTAAACTACTGATCTGCTCAAAGAGATCTGCACTTCCACAGTCTTGACACTATAAAGTCTTATAGGGTATTATTATAATTAATTTTTCATAGAATTGCAGATTTATTCACACTGAAACACACAATTAATTCCCTCGTGATTTGGCACTGGGCGACCTTCTATATATGAATAGTTTTCTTTCTTTTTTCTTCAGAGTATAGTCAAACTTCAACAAGTTGAAGACTCCTGGTCCTGACCAGTGGCTGTGGAGATGCCAGCAGCACTGAATGTAGTATGGGCAAAAAGTGGACTGTCGGATGTCGCATAATGTAACGCTGTAATTAAGCTGTAATTTATTAGTTTAACCCTCTCCTAACCTATTGCTAACCTTAGCCTTATCGCTAATCATAATCTTAAGCCTAAACTTAACCCTATCTCTAACCCTAGCAGTAACCCTGTTGCGACATCCGCCAATCCACATTTTACCATCATTCGTTGAGTGCATAGAACAACAAACGTCAATGTGCAGAACTGTAGTGCTGATTAACTCAGGCACCTCATGGAAGGGTCACAACTCTTTCCCCAGAATTGGTGCACATTGCTACAGTTAAAAAGGCTCGATGTTACTGTCAGTGCTGACGCGCACTGACAATCACATGTATGGTTAAAAAGCGGATGTGCAGATCTGTGTATGTCATAATGGGTAATGCTGTAATTAATTAAGCTGTAATTAAGGTGAAATTCAGCCCTAACCCTGACGTAGACAAAGAACTTCATCCTAAACGTTATCCAAGTGCTAGATCTCCGCCGTCATCATAGTCTAACCCCATAGATGAGATATACCATAAATAATGGACTAAGCAAAAACTATGAAGCCCAAAAAAATGCCACGCCCACTTCACATATGCAGGATAAATATTTAATACATTTTGACTTACAAGCATCCTTAATTTGGTTTGCACAACAAAAAGTCCTAAGGTCAAAGCTATATGATCCAAAAGTTCATGATATGCAATTTAGAAAAAATAACGCACCAAAAACAGTCTGGTTTGCTAGCAGACGATAATGACGTTCGTGACGTCATTATCGTCTGCCGAGATCATATAAGCTGCATTTTTGATGGCCTATCTAACACTAACGTGTTAGGCATACCTGCCGACAGCACAGCAGACAAAAAATTCGAAAGAGTTTTGTTTTCTTGTACTGAGGCAATATACTAGAAAATTTGTTTTTCGTGCTCCAGCTTGGCACGAAATTAGCGTATTTATAATATACTTATCTATGAACTAAAACTAATGCTTGAAATATGCATGATGAACATTTAATGAAATGGGCTTCAACTGGCTTAAACTCGTTGCATTAGGCCAATGGTGAGTAAACAGTCTAATTACAGCGGGTGGCCAAAAGTGTGTCATAATGGGATGACAATGGCAGAAAGTCGTGAAGCGCACCGCAAGTAGAAAAAATTTGAACTTCAGCGCATCTCTAGCCAATTTATATCTATGGTCATGTAGTTTTATCTACGTAAAATGCGTTGCATCATCTGTGACGTCATTTTAATGAAAAATTTTGACAAACAAAGTGATTGAAGTGTGGTGGATATGACAGGCAAAGAATTGACAAAAGAGTAAGAGAAAATTATTATAAATAGAGCTGTCAAGGCGTTAATTTGTGAAACGCAATAACACAGTGTGTTAATTTTTTTAATGCATTAATTAACGCATAAATTAAGGCACCCAGTCCCGTCGAGATGGAAAGTAGGAGGTAAATTACCCCAGGCCCGAGACGTTTATGGGACCCACCTGTAGAATATAGAAAGTTAGAAAAATGAAAAAGTTTAAAAAACACATATAATTTTCATTTTTTAAATGTATTTACTATTTAGACTATTTACTATTTAACTGTTACAGTATTTTTATTTTGCATATCATCTCTTGTCCATCACAGAGTACATCATTTTGTGATGGACTCTATTGGGTTACGCTTACGCGAATTGCTTGCTTACTGTCTTTTGTCATTCCTAACCCTAACCTTAAAACTAACCCTAATTCTACACCTAAGTCTGAAGATCTAAACATGGTCGTTCTCGGTTTTTAGACTCCTGCGCACCTGATGTACATAATGTTTGATGTTACATTATGTTATACTAGCAGATGTTTACGACTGCCATGACAGTCCAGTGCGATGTTTGTGAAGTTCATGTTGAAGTTGTTAAAAAGTCTGTCTTACTGTTCTAGAAAGTTAGTGTGTCCGGAAATCAAATAAAACCTCTGACGACAAAGATTCATGAAATGTGCAATAAGGTGTGGGCGAAATCACATGATTACTTACCCGCAAATTTCCGATTTCACTCATGTTAATCAATTGCCAAAGATGTCTAAAGTCTGAAAATGAAGAAATATTTACGATCGTTTCACGCTTTTCTAACTATTTTGCAACAAATCGTACATGTGCACGCAATGCGATCTCCATGTCTCAGCTGTTTACTTCAAGCGTCTATCAACCGAGAATGATTGTGACACTGATCCTACTGGATTTTAGTTAATTTTAATTGCAGTTGAATGTGACTACCAACCCTAACCCTAACCCTGACCCCTTTTTTAACCCTAACCCTAAAACTAACACTCAGTTTTTAGATGCCTGCGTGTTTACTTCCGATGGCAAAGAATAGTTAATGCATTGCCTTAGTTACCAAATAAGTACCGGGTATGTTACATATTGAATAAAATTATTGATCATTGTGTTCTTGGTGTTGTCTGCTGTTTTTTATTGAACAAAATGAAAGTTTATACTTTACCACATCTAAGACGCGGCGGAGCTGGGCACACTGATGAGGGATAGGGGCATCTGGCACGGACACGTGGTTGGTCGCCTGTCGGCGACCAAGTAGTAGTAGTAAGTAGTACATCTGTTCAGCATTTGCTCCAATCCGATATATTTGATTACTTTTTTGCTCATCAGCGGACTGATCAAGCGCGATCGATGTGTTAAACGCAACTGTAGAAGGATTTGACAATCACTAGGAACAGGACCATGACGGACGGACACTTCTTCAGATGTCCAAAATGCAAATCGGTTCAGTCTATCAGAAAGGGCTCTTTCTTCGAGCACTAATCTCACTGTCCCACATATTCTCTATATAACTTACTGTTGGGCCACGAAAGTACCCGTGAAGAGCACAGTGTACATTGCGAATGTATGCAAAAATTCGGTCTGCCAGTGGCTCCGGTTTTTACATGAGAAATGTAGCGAATCACTGCTGAAGAACCCCAATTACGTATTTGGAGGGCTGGGGCATCGTCATTCAGATAGATGAAAGTCTCGTCGCGAAACACAAGTACAGTGTGGACACAGCACTGGATCAACAGTGGATCTTCGGCCTGTATGACACTACGACAAAGCTCGGTCACATTCAGTTAGTATATGACCGGCGTGCCGACACATTAATTCTGATAATTCAGAAATTCGTACTCCATGGATCCACGATTTTTTCCGACCAGTGGGCCATATATGGCCAACTTAGAAACCTTGGCTACAATCACCAGACCGTAAACCACAAAAAAAACTTTGTTGATCCCCAGACCAGTGTGTGCACCAACAGCATTGAAGCATACTGGAGCAGAGATAAGCGCAGCAGCTGTCGCGTTGTGACCAGCTGCTGCCAAGAATCGACAAGTTTCTCTGGCATGACAGGCTGCCGAACAAGCGAAATTACTCGCATGTCTTCCACGAGATGCTTCACCTTATGGTGGGCAACTAACGTGGACATGTCGTATGTTCACGATCAAGACAGTTAGTCTGATGTACATAATTATGCTTATGTAAATATGTTTGAAGTAATGTTACGTTATATTAGCGGAAGTTTACGACTGCCATAACAGTCTAGTGCGATGTTTATGTTGATTTTGTGTAAAGTTATGCTGAAGTTGTTAAAAGTCTGTCTTACTGTTCCAGAAAGTTAGGTGTTTCCTCAAATTGGAGATTATTGTTTGTAGAAATAATGTTGTTTAAGGAGTTCGAATTTAACTGGCAAAAAACGAATCGATCATTCGCGAAGTCGCCATTATGACACACTTTTGGCAACACGCTGTATTTATTTGGTCTGTGGCTAACCCTGACGCAACATCCTCAGATAAACTCGGCACATCCGTAGATCTGCTTTTTTACCAGAGCTCGGTGCATGACTGCTACTGCAATATTTAGAAAAGACCGTTAAGATATCAAGATTACCCAATAAAAGCCTCAAGCAATCAAACAAACTGCAATATTCGTCAAGAAATTCGGAACAACCGACGTAAACAAACCATACAAACAAACAAGGACATAAACTAGTAAGTAAGTTTGGGTGTCACGTTATCTCATGTCCATGAGACCATAGGCGCGTTTCGCACTCTTTTCTCTGAGAATCTCATAAATTCTAACTTAGAATTCGCGTTTCGCACTTCCTTTTCTCTGACCTTCTCTGAGAAATCGTGAGCAAGATTTTCCTTTGCTACGTTATGCACTTGCTTGTGAGTTAGGCGGGAACTTAGGCCTACGTCATCCAAAATTCTATGTTAGAATTCTCGTAGAATTTTTACTTGCGCGTTTCACACTTTTCGTGAGAACTAGTGAGAACTACTGAGCCGTATAAGTGAGATTCTCAGAGAAAAAAGTGCGAAATGCGTCTCATGACTAAACACGTTGATACTGTCATGGCAGACTGGGCACGTACTCTCTACGGGCTCACGGTATGCCTCAGGCCTGTCTGCAGTTACTGAGTATTGACCTTCAAGCCCATCCAAAGTGGATGATTTTTTTATCTCATCTGAAAACAGCATATGCTACTTTTTATTAGTGATTAAATTTAGTAACCTTGGCCGTATCTCTCACCGTTTCTGAGATATGGCCAGTTTTCTGTTGAAATTTGGAAATGCAATATTTGTCCTACGTTCCTATCCATTTTCCGCTCAACCCCAAATTTGAAAATGTTTTCCTTGAACTGCATCGCCCATATTTTGCGTGCGAAGAGCCTCGACACAAGGCTAATTATTATTCGTGTTAAAAGTTTTACCCTAAGACCTGCCCGTTATAGTCGCTATAGTCAGGTTACATCTGTTCCATAGGGGCCTACAGCATTCTAGGCGACAACTGACGACGGACAGACACATCGTGCTATAACTGTAATAAATAAAAAAATTTCGAATCAAAAATTTCAAACGGTTGCTGAGAAAACAGCGAAAAACTTTAGGGGGCTACTTTTTTGCCGCACCCTGTACATTCGCCAGGTGGCATCTCTCAGTAAAATTGTTGAATGAATTGCTTACAGTTATTTTTCAGGTGTGTTTAATGTTAGCGATAAGAAATGGAGATCAGTTTGGTAAAACAGTATTACGGTTATTAGCTTGTATCTGTTCTTACTGAAATCTGACGTTTGCTACGGAACACCAGTTTTACATAGAATATAAAAGTAGGTACACTGGAAAATAAATTTTACAGTTGAGCACGGAAATTCCACCAAGTGTGTTAATTTGATATGTTGTTCTTTGGAGCGGAAATTCCTCAGTTTCCGCAAATAATAACCAAAAAAAGATTTAAAATAAGAACTAATGCATAATGTTGCAACAACATAATACGGACGACAACATTTTTCTTGGGAGATTTAATACAGCAGACACTAAAAAGCCAGCCAGTGTTCGATATGTGGTTTGAAAAGAACACGTTATAAAGGGTGGTCCAAAAAACGGATACCCAGTTTTATTTTGGGATAACTTCGGTAATTCAGCACCGATTGTAACCGTTCTTTCACTGTTACAAGCAAAAATTTATGGCGCGTAAACGTGAAGTTCTTCCACCCACCGCACCTTTATTGTGTGACCTTGAACACATTACCTAGCAAAACAGTTCTCAGTTCGTAAGCCCATGATCAAACAGCGATCATCCTTTGTTATTCTGCCCATATCAAACGATTTATTCTAAAAAATTATAACTGGTAAACAAAATAAATAAACACAATATGACGTAACAATGACGTCACAAGGCAATACTGCGAATAAGTAAGTAAGCTTAACTATTTTATACTACGAAATTGATATGTTCATGTGTTGCCTGTTGTCCAAGACCACTGTAGCTTTGACAGTGTTTGTTTTGCTAGGTAATGTGGTCACACGATAAAAGTGCGGTGGGTGG